>Ga0190303_1000984_pt1 | contig 11691 bp, 7 predicted proteins | sample 48700701_MG_FD_161672 | JGI IMG/M metagenome (GOLD analysis project Ga0190303, IMG submission 161672) | Hydrothermal vent sediment bacterial communities from Southern Trench, Guaymas Basin, Mexico - 4870-07-0-1_MG | ecosystem: Environmental > Aquatic > Marine > Hydrothermal vents > Sediment ...
ACCTGACAGAGAGCTGTTCTGAGCAACAGGCACTCAAAGAGCTTGCTGCCATTGCAGATCGTAATCAGCTCTACCGTTCTTTTATAGGCCAGGGCTACTACAACTGTTACACCCCCAATGTTATTGGACGCAACATTCTTGAAAATCCTGCCTGGTATACCGCTTATACCCCATATCAGCCAGAAATTTCCCAGGGCAGACTCGAAGCACTGCTTAACTATCAGACCATGATCTGCGACCTGACCGGCATGGATCTGGCGAACGCCTCCCTGCTCGATGAAGCCACAGCGGCAGCCGAAGCCATGACCATGTGTCAGCGTCTTAGCAGATCAAAAAGTAAACTGTTTTTCGTCTCCCAGGACTGCTTACCGCAAACCATCGATGTCATCCAGACCCGAGCACGCCCCATCGGGGTAGAGATAAAAATCGGGGATCATCGTGTCGACCTTCAGGGGCTGGATTGTTTTGGCGTCTTGCTTCAGTACCCCGCAGCAGGGGGCGAGGTACATGACTACCACAAAGCGATAGAGCAGGCCCACGCACAACAATCCATAGTGGTTATGGCCGCAGACATTCTTGCCCTGGTGCTACTTAAATCGCCAGGTGAGCTGGGCGCCGATATAGCCATTGGTTGCTCACAGCGCTTTGGCGTACCACCCGGATTTGGCGGACCACATGCCGCCTACATGGCAACCCGTGAAGCTTTTAAAAGAGCGATGCCTGGTCGTATTGTCGGCGTCTCTATCGACAGCCACGGTCAGAACGCATACCGTCTGGCCCTGCAAACCCGTGAACAGCATATTCGCCGCGAAAAGGCGACTAGCAATATCTGCACCGCCCAGGTGCTGCTGGCCGTTATGGCCAGCATGTATGCTGTCTACCATGGTCCACAGGGTCTTAAACGGATCGCACAGCGAACCCATTATCTGGCCCGGCTCCTGGCCAGCGGGCTGCAAGATATGGGCTATACAGTGGGAGAACAGGCTTTTTTTGATACCTTAACGCTACCCTGTGGCGGGCAAACTGCCCAGATACACAAGGCCGCAAGAGATCGACAGGTCAACCTGCGCGAAATTAACTCAACCTCAATCGGGGTTTCACTGGATGAAGCCAGCACCCTGGATGACGTCACGCTGCTGTGGGAGATTTTTGATCTTCAGGGCAACTGTACGCCGAACCTGGAACAGTTGCAGACCAAGCTGCAGGATATCCTGCCTGATGCCCTGTTGCGCACCGATGCGGTACTCGATCATCCCGTATTCAACCGCCATCATTCAGAAACGGAGATGCTGCGTTATATCCGCTCGCTTGCCGACAAAGATATTGCGCTGGACCGCGCAATGATTCCGCTTGGCTCGTGCACCATGAAACTGAATGCTACCAGCGAAATGCTACCGATCACCTGGCCGCAGTTTAGCCAGCTGCACCCCTTCGTACCACTGGATCAGGCTCAGGGTTATCTACAGATGATCCAGGAGTTAGAGCAGATGCTCTGTGCTATCACAGGTTATGATTCGATATCACTACAGCCCAATGCCGGCTCGCAGGGCGAATATGCTGGCCTGCTAGCTATCAAGGGGTGGCATGAAAGCCGGGGTGAGACACACCGAAATATCTGTTTGATTCCAGGCTCTGCCCACGGAACCAACCCCGCCTCAGCCCAGATGTGCGGTATGCGGGTGGTACTGATTAAGTGCGATGACAGTGGCAATGTTGATATTGAAGATCTACGCAGCAAAGCCGTGCAACACAGCAGCCATTTGGCAGCCATCATGGTGACCTATCCATCGACACATGGCGTGTTTGAGGAGCAGATTACTGAGCTTTGTGAAATTGTCCATGCGCATGGTGGACAGGTCTATATGGACGGTGCCAATCTGAATGCTATGGTAGGGCTATGCTATCCTGGAAAATTTGGCAGCGATGTATCCCACTTAAACCTGCACAAAACCTTTAGTATTCCTCACGGTGGTGGAGGCCCGGGCGTGGGGCCGGTAGCGGTACGCTCACATCTGGCAGAATTTCTTCCCGGCCATGCCAGCTTCACTTCAGCCAACAAAACCACTATAGGTCCAGTATCAGCAGCAGCCTGGGGGAGCGCCAGTATTCTGCCTATCAGCTGGATGTATATTCGCATGATGGGACCTGATAGTTTGCGTCGCGCTACCGAAGTTGCCATTCTCAGTGCCAACTATATCGCCAGCCGTCTGTCCGATTACTACCCCGTGCTTTATACCGGAGCCAATGATCTGGTAGCTCACGAATGCATTATTGACGTGCGGCCCATTAAGGAAACTAGCGGGATCAGTGTCGATGATATCGCTAAGCGCCTGATCGATTATGGATTTCATGCCCCCACCATGTCCTTTCCGGTTGCGGGAACACTGATGGTTGAACCCACCGAAAGCGAACCTCTTGAAGAGCTGGATCGTTTCTGCGATGCCATGATTAAAATTCATGGCGAAATTATGGCGATACAAAATGGCATAATAGACGAGGATGACAATCCGCTGAAGAATGCCCCCCATACCTGTGCGTCACTGCTGACCAGCGACTGGCAACATGCCTACAGCAGAGAGCAGGCCGCCTACCCTGTGGCCACACTGCGACAAAATAAATACTGGCCTCCTGTCGGGCGAATTGATAATGTCTACGGAGATCGCAACCTGATCTGTTCGTGTCCGGCTATTACAGAATATGAGCAGGAGGAGGTAAAATGAGCACTTCAATCGTATTGACTATCATCAGCGATGACCGAACAGGGATTATCGAAACCCTCTCTGAAACGCTGGTCAACCACCAGGGAAACTGGGTCGAAAGTAGCATGTTGTCATTGGCAGGCAAGTTCGCCGGCATCCTTCGTGCCAATGTGCCCAATACTAATGCCCAGGCGCTAATTAACGAACTACAAGCACTACAGTCAACCGGCCTGCAGATTGTGGTACAGACCAGCAATCCTGCGGCTTCGCCCGCTGTAGCACAGGAGTTTTCTCTTGAACTGGTAGGCCAGGACCGCCCCGGAATTGTCCGGGATATATCCCGAGTTTTAAGTCGCTATCAAGTCAACGTAGAGGAGCTGGACACTGAGTGTCAAAGCGCTTCCATGTCGGGCGAGGACCTTTTTCTGGGGACCGCCAGAATCAGAATTCCAAAAGGGGTCTCACTGGAGGCCCTGCAGCTCGATCTTGAGGAGCTGGCCAATGAACTGATGGTAGACCTGAAACTTGAAAATTAGCAGCCGGAGCGAGTGCTTTGGGTGCGTTTTAACACAAGACGGGAGTAAAACAGCCCTCGTATAAAGGTCTCAATAACTTACTAGAGGAGTAATAAAGATGAGCATTACAGTATTATTGGAACTTCAGGTGAAGCCTGATCAGGTGGACACTCTAAAACAGATGTTTGAGGAGGCTTTGCCTGACACCCGGGGGTTTGACGGGTGCATTAAACTGGATATATTAGTCAATCAGGATCAGCCAGCCAACATGGTGCTGGTTCAAACATGGCAGACAAGGGCGCACCAGGCGCGATATTCAAGCTGGCGACAGGAAACGGGTTTTATAGCGAAGATGGGCGCACTCCTGGCAGCACCGCCTAGCGTTCGCTATTATGATCTGCTGGATCTATAGCTGTTAGCCTAATATCTTCAGTTGCCCGTCAAGAGGGATTCATAAGCCCATCAAACAGATAAAAAAGATAACTCTATGCAGAAGAGCTGAGGATTTGGCTCTTCTGGGTTGAAGTTATGATCCATATCTCGTTTTCCGCAGGTCAAGCATAAGCATAACTGAACGCAACACCTAAAAACACACTCATCCCTACCCAGTGATTATTAAGGAAAGCTTGAAGACAAAGATCACGATCTCTGTTGCGAATAATGAACTGCTGGTAAAGGAAAAAACAGTTCGCAAGGCAGAGAAAACCACCAAACCAACTGTTCATGTTAAGCCGATAACCCACTACCCATAGCGACAGCAGTGTCAAGGCCTGCAATATACCCACCATCAATCGGTCCGACTCACCAAAGAGTATCGCGGTGGATTTAATACCAATTTTCAGATCATCTTCTCTGTCTGCCATCGCATACATGGTGTCATAAACCATGACCCACAACAGATTAGCGATATAGATAAGCCAGGCGTAATCAGGGACGGTGCCTGTTTGCGCAGCGAAAGCCATCGGAATAGCCATTGAAAAGGCCGCCCCCAATACGATTTGCGGGAAATAAGTATAGCGTTTCATAAAGGGATAGAGCAGGGTAAGCAGCACCGCAATAACGGATAACCCTATCGTCAGCCAATTGGTCAGCAATACCAGATAAAGTGATAGAAGAACCAGCACCGCAAACAGTGCGACTGCTTCGCCCTTGGTGACAGCACCGGTGGCCATGGGTCGATCCCGCGTGCGCTTGACTTTGCCGTCGAAATTACGATCTGCGAAGTCATTGATAATACAGCCAGCTGAACGCATAAGCACGGTCCCCAAGAAAAAAATCAGTAACACTTTCTCACTGGGAAAGCCTTCTGCAGCTATCCACAGGGACCAGAGTACAGGCCAGAGCAGTAGATAAATACCGATGGGGCGGTCCAATCTCATTAAGCGAGCATAGGCAGCAAGCTGAGCTGAAATTTCAGGTAGTAATGACATGCCGTAACTCACTGTTTTCATATCTGTTAAGACCTTTCCCCCTGCTATGGTCCCTTAGGAAGAGAAGACACTGGTCATAGCGTCAATCTGATCCTCTGATTCAAAAATCTCCGCCAACGCCGCTTCCGCATCCGTTGGTTGCAGGCCGAGCTGCTGATAAACTCTGGCCGGTATAAATTCAGTAGCGCCTGCCCCTACCCCTCGGGTGGCCAGCAGACCCTTGCTGACCAGACAAAGATTAGCATAGCGGTGGTGATCACCAACATAGGTATCATCGGATTGATAGCGCAATGCAGTAAAAACCTCTTCGGGAAGACCCCAAACCTGTAGCAACTGACTGCTGATCTGCTCACGGCAGATACCGAGCAGATAATGCTCAACATAAACATGAGAAAGGTGTCGATTAGGCTCCAGATATTGGGATAGTGTTGAAAAATAGGTTGGGAAGGCATGGAGCAACACAAGATAACCAAAATTATTTAATAGGCCCACAAGATAGGTGAGACCCGAACCGCCACGCTGCTTAGCTGGCAACTTCCGATTAAGCTTTTCCATCAGTAGTGCACAATAAACTGACTGGCGCCAAAAGTCGCCTATGCTAGCAGAAGCCTCCTTCGGGACACCCAGGAGTCTACCCATGGCCAGACCCAAGGCCAGATTCATCACCAGGTCATAACCCAGAACCCTGACGATGGCATCTTTAATCGAGTCAACGACACCGGGAACCGAATAATAGGGGGACGCCGCCCAGCTTATTACCTGCGCAGCCAATGACGGATCAAGCTCTACAATAGCGATCAGCTGCTCTGCCGAGGCATTGGAGTTCGCACTCAACTTTATAATTTTACTTGCATTAGTGGGTAGCGGCGGGATACGTAGGGTATCGGTCAAAAGTCTCTGGATACTGAGCGATGTATATTTGCGAATCGCCTGATTCAGGCTATCCGCATCGTGTTCCGGTTGCGCTATACCCCGTTTGATCTCTATCAGAGGGATGGTAAAGGGTAGATGCAGTGAGCCACTGATCAGTTTCTCAAACTGCACTATATCTACCACAAGAAAACAGTTATCTGTACCTGAGTAAAGGTAGAGTTGTTGCGCCTCCAGCAGGTTTGAATCTACCACAATCTTGCAATCAACTGATTGCTGGATAGCAAGCAAGCCCTCCAATCCACGCACCCCCCCCCTGGACTCAAGCATACGAGCATACAGATCAGCCGGTGCCGCTCGCACTATTTTCCCAAGATGTTCAGAAATCAGTTCCGGGTTAAAGAGAGTGTCTTCACTAAAAATTGCGATGAAGTGCTCTTCATCAGACTGAAGAAGCGTTGAGTAGACTATTTTTGTATTCCGATTTTTTCGGTTTTTCAGACTACATGATAAAAGAGCAGAATCAATTTCATCTATACAAAAACTGACATCCAGCTGCTCCAGATGGGAGACAAGGTTTGCTGATATTTTCACTTAGTAAATCCTCCATGAAATTAATAATCGCCAGTTCATCTGGCTCGCGCTCTGTCAGATAGCTCTTCATTCCAGCGCATACAAGTGATTAATAACACTTAGAGACCTTTGCACGAGAGATGATTTTGGTTCCAGGCAAGGCAAAAACGCGCGCAAAGAGGGAGTTTACAGTTGTAAATGACCGATTGAGCACATTTTTAACACAGCATGGGAGCAAAATGGCTCTCGTGCAAAGGTCTCGCTTAGATAGTTTAGCTAAAACCGGACAGTCAACAAGCATTATCCTGGCAGCTGGCTACAAAAAATATCCCGTATATTGATCTACACAGAGTTTTTGAGAAACTCGTAACCACTTTTTGATGAAGCGCGCTTTTTTAATTTCCTATGACTACTGGTATGGATCAAACCTGACTGTAGATTTGATTACCGCCCTGCCAGCGATCCAGCAAGCTGCGCTGCTGCTCAAAAGGCAGTGACAGCACCTGCTGAGCACAGCGCCGGACATCCGCCAGCATGAATTGATCACGCAACAGGTCGGCCACCTTAAAGGTCATTATCCCGGTCTGCCGCGTCCCCATCACCTCTCCAGGCCCTCTAATGGCCATATCCTCTTCCGCTATTTTGAAGCCATCATTGGTTTCACGCAGAATCAGGAGCCGTTTGCGTGCCTGCACGGACAGAGGTGTACCGTACATCAGCACGCAGTAGCTTTGCGCGCAACTTCTGCCGACACGCCCTCGTAACTGATGCAACTGCGCCAGACCCAGTCGTTCCGGGTTATCAATAATCATCAAGTTGGCATTGGGTACATCAACACCCACCTCAATGACGGTTGTCGCCACCAACAGGTCGATCTCTCCCGCTTTAAAGCGGGCCATAATCTGTGACTTCTGCGCTGTTTTGAGCCGCCCATGTACCAGCCCTATACTGAGGTCTGGCAAGGCCTGTTCAAGGCTGGATGCAGTGGTTTCTGCCGCCTGGCATTGTAGGGCTTCGGACTCCTCTATCAGCGTGCACACCCAATAGGCCTGCCGGCCTGCCCCACAAGCCTCACGAATTCGATCAATGACTTGGCCTCGTCGATGGTCTGCAACCGCCAGTGTTTTAACCGGCTTTCGACCGGGTGGCAGCTCATCTATGACGGAATAATCCAGGTCCGCGTAGGCACACATTGCCAGGGTACGTGGTATGGGGGTAGCGGTCATAATCAGCTGGTGTGGGACACCTTGATCGGACTGGCCTTTTAATTTTAGCGCCAGGCGTTGATGCACACCAAAGCGGTGCTGCTCATCAATGATAATCAGTCCCAGACGCTTAAACACAACCTGCTGCTGAAAAAGTGCGTGGGTTCCAATAACAATCTGAACCTTGCCTTCACTAATCAATTTGGCCTGACAACGCCGTTCAGTCGTTTTCTGTTTGCCGGTCAGATAAGCCACACCTATTCCTATCCCCTCCCCCCATGCCTGAAAGCTCTTGAAATGTTGCTCTGCAAGTAGTTCAGTCGGCGCCATCAGCGCGGTCTGAAACCCCGCTTCAGCGGCCTGCATTGCGGCCATTGCCGCCACTGCTGTTTTTCCTGACCCTACATCCCCCTGGACCAGTCTAAGCATGGCATTTTTGGAATCCAGATCAGCTGCTATCTCACTCGCAACGCGCTTCTGTGCCGAAGTTAACTTAAAGGCAAGGTTCCGGCAAAATGGCTGAGTCAACTTTCCTGTGGCGGTCATTTTGGGGGCGCGCTGTATTTGAATACCACGACGCAGCTGTAGCAGGGCCAGATGGTGCGCCACCAGCTCCTCGAAGGCCAGCCTGAGTTGTACCGGATGACGCCGCTGTTCCAGCAGCGATAAGGCCTCGGAAGAAGTGGTCTTTGCTGGTGGCTGATGCAGGAACTGAATAGCCTGCGCCAGGCTCAGCGATGAACCCTCTGGCAGATAACCTGTCGGCAACAGTTCCGGCAACGACCTTCCAGCGGATAGTTTGAAAGCCTGAGTGATTAGTTGGCGTAGCCGATATTGGGAGATTCCCTCAGTGGTGGAGTAAACGGGGGTCAGGCTGGTATCCAGCGCTGGCAGTTTACCACCTTGCTGCAACTGGTATTGCGGATGGTACATTTCAAGACCACTGCTGCCAGGCCGGGGTTCTCCATAGCAGCGAATTCGAGTCCCTTTACAAAAACTGTTACTCTGGGCTCGATTAAAGTGGAAAAAACGCAGGTTGATCATGCCAGTATTATCTTCGACACGGCACAGCAGGCTTCGACGCCCAGCCTGAAGAATATCACTGGCCACTATCACGCCTTCAATGAGTGAGGCTTGACCTGGTTTGATACTAGAAACAGGGGTAATGCGAGTATGATTTTCATAGCGTATTGGCAGGTGAAAGAGCAGGTCAGAGATAGCCGATATTCCCAGTCGTTGCAGCTTTTCAGCTAATCGAGGCCCCACACCTGTGAGCTGCTCAAGGTCAATCTCTTCGGATCTACTTCCGTTACCCACTGGTTTGGCCATTATTAATTACGCTATAGTTCCGAAAACCGTATTGGAACGGAAAAAACCGTCGAGTTTTCTAGTCACCCAACACCATAATGGCATCCATTTCCACCATAGCCCCTTTGGGTAGACTAGCCACACCCACAGCTGCTCGAGCGGGGTAGGGCTCTGAAAAATATTGAGCCATAACTTTATTGACGGTGGAAAAATGAGTCAAATCGGTCAAAAAAATGTTAAGTTTTGCAAAATCTGACAGAGTTCCTCCAGCAGCCTCAGCCACCGCAGTAAGGTTCTTGAACACCTGATTAATTTGAGCTTCAACACCTCCGTCAATCAGCTCCATCGAACTCGGCTCTAAGGGAATTTGCCCAGATAGATAAACCGTGTTCCCAGTTTTAACGGCCTGCGAATAGGTGCCTATGGCCTGGGGTGCGTTGCTGGTTTTAATAATTGATCGGTTACTCATAACATTGCCCTAAAGAAGTATTGATTGGAGCGTCCATTTGCACAAAAATTCACTCGGAGAGTGTTTGACCCAGGTAATTATAGCGAGAAGCAAGCCGATGTGAAGTGGGTCTTTCGATGGGTTAAAAGATAGTTCGCTATTTAACCTAATAGCCCTCCTGGCGTGAAAACTCTAGCTTCTGCTGCGGAAAATACGGTTAACAGCACCATTGTTGCGCAACCTGCGCATCACTCGCGCCAGGTGCAACCGATCTTTTACATAAATTTCCAGTTTAATGACACTGAGTTTCGCATCCCGGTCCTCAATGCTGATATGCATAATATTTGCTTCAGCCGCCGTTACAATAGCCGCAATAATAGCCACTACTCCCCGCTGGCTCATCACCTCTATGCCTAACGCTGCAGTAAATTCACCCTGAACCTCATCATCCCAGTGTACCTGAACACATTTTTCCGGATTATTTCTTATCTCCCTAATATTTTTACAGGCATCCCTGTGAATCACCATACCTTTACCAAGGCTTAGATGGCCCAATATAGGCTCACCAGGTATCGGATGACAACAACGAGCAAAGCTGATCACCAACCCCTCGGCACCCTGTATGCTTATACTGTGATGAGAGTCCGTATCTATTTCAGTTTTACTTGTATCACGCGCCAGTAGCCTGGCGATGGCGTAGGCAACTCTGTCGCCTAAGCCAATATCAGCACAAAGATCATCAAAACTTGCTGCACCAATATCGTCCAATATCTTGCTTCGCTGGAGTTCACTCAGTTGATCAAGGTTGGTATTCATATCCATCAACGCTTTATTCAGCAAGCGTTGACCAAGGTCGATAGCTTCAGAGCGTTTCTGGTGTTTGAGAAAATGCCGAATTCCACCACGCGCTTTGCCCGTGCTGACAAAGTTTAGCCAGGCCAGATTTGGCTTGGCACTGGGTGCCGTGATAATTTCAACAGTTTCACCACTATTGAGTACACTGCTTAAGGGAGCAAGACGTCTGTTGATCCTGCAGGCCACACAGGTGTGGCCAATATCCGTATGCACTGCATAGGCAAAGTCCACCGCAGTGGCTCCGGCAGGTAGTTCCCGAATTTTTCCGTCTGGCGCAAATACATAGACCTCATGCGGAAAAAGTTCGGTTTTAACGTTTTCAATAAACTCCAACGGATTACCTGACCTTTGCTGCATCTCCAGCAGATCCTGCACCCATAACCGGGCACGGGTATGGCTCTGATCAACCCTGTCATTGCTCTTGTATAGCCAGTGAGCAGCAATGCCGTTGTTAGCCATCTGCTCCATTTCTGCAGTGCGAATCTGTATCTCGATCGGCACCCCGTGCAAACCAAAAAGCGTGGTGTGCAGCGATTGGTAGCCATTTGCTTTTGGGATAGCAATGTAATCCTTAAAGCGACCTTCTACGGGCTTATATAGATTGTGCATGGCACCCAAAATACGGTAGCAGTTGTCTACGGTATCAGTAACAATGCGGAATGCATAAACATCCATGATTTCGTGAAATGAGCGTCGCTTGGCCCGCATTTTTTGATAAATACTGTAGAGGTGCTTTTCACGACCGATAACCCGTCCGGGCAAAGCCTCTGATTTGAGATAGTCATGGATGGCCGCTTGTATTTTGCTCAAAAGCTCCTTGCGATGCCCTCTAGTATTTTTTACAGCCTGAGCGATACGTTCAGAGCGCATCGGATACAACATCTTGAACCCCAGCTCCTCTAGCTCAATTCGAACATTGTTCATGCCTAATCTATTGGCAATGGGTGCGTAAAGATCCAGCGTTTCTCGGGCGATACGGCGCTTCTTTTCGGTCTTCAGGGCACCCAATGTGCGCATGTTATGTAAGCGATCAGCCAGCTTAATCATTATCACACGCATATCTTTGGCCATAGCCATGGCCATCTTTTGAAAATTTTCCGCTTGTGCCTGTGCAACTGTTTCGAATTCAAGGTGGGTTAATTTGCTGACCCCATCAACCAGATCAGCAACCGGCTCGTTAAACTGAGCCGCCAGCGCGGATTTTTCAATGCCGGTATCTTCTATCACATCATGCAGCATGGCAGCCATCAGGCTCTCATGATCCATACGCATTCCGGCTAAAATTGCGGCCACTGCCAGTGGGTGGGTTGCATAGGCGTGACCACTCTGTCGGGTCTGCCCATCATGCGCCTGTTCAGCGTAGTAATAGGCTCGCCTGACCCAGCTAACCTGATTTTGATCCAGGTACTCGAGTAGATCTTCTGAAAGCTTGCTGATGGTTAACAATGTTGCACTCCAAGCCGCACGCCATACTGCCCACGTGGTGGGCATGAAATTATCAGAGAGTAGCTTTTTATGCTAGGGGAGAAGCAAGTTTGAACGAAGGGGCTAGCGTTGTTTCTGGCCAATCCGGGCCAAAAGACTATTATTCTTCCTCGCTGGATCCTGTTTCCAGCGAGGTTGCGCCAGACGCTTCTGCTACTTCCGGAGTGGAATCATCCGATGACACAACACCCTCCTCGCCTGCTGCCAGTTGAAGCTCCTCTTCACCTTCTTCACTCTCTTCATCTTCTTCAAAAATAGTCGATACGCGCACGTCTATATTGGCGTTGCTGATCAGACCTTCGG
>Ga0190303_1000985_pt1 | contig 11687 bp, 7 predicted proteins | sample 48700701_MG_FD_161672 | JGI IMG/M metagenome (GOLD analysis project Ga0190303, IMG submission 161672) | Hydrothermal vent sediment bacterial communities from Southern Trench, Guaymas Basin, Mexico - 4870-07-0-1_MG | ecosystem: Environmental > Aquatic > Marine > Hydrothermal vents > Sediment ...
TGTTATAGGACCGTTATTTTTTGATAAAGCACATTGGGTTTCTAAGCGTATTAAAACACCTATTGTAGCTCCACTTTTTTCTAAAAAACAAGATGCATTGTCTTCGGGTAATTTAATTCAATCTTCACCTAATTTAGAAGTGTATGAAAATAAGTTATTAGCATTTATGCAAGAAACATACAATGGAGAAACCATAGTTGTTGTTAACGATGATAAAGAAGAAAACCAATCAAAGCTTTGGCGTATTGTAAATAAGCTAAAAGCATTTGATTCTATTCAAAATATTACTGTTGTTAAACCTAAAGATGGTTTTATTGATAGTGAAATTTTTATGAAAAAATTAGATACGTTAGCTAAAAATTGGGTGTTTATAATTAGTGATGATAAGATAACTGCTGCTGCTGCTGTAAATAATTTAAAAACGTATGTTGAAGATGTTGATATACGTCTATTTGCATTAAATAAAGGAAAGAATTTCGATAATATTAATAATAGTTTTTTAGGTAAATTAAATTTTGTGTTTCCTACTTCAGAATTTATGAATATGAACGATGTTAAAGTTAAAAGGTTTTATGAAAAATATAAAACTAAAAATTATGCATTACCCAGAAAATATTCAATAAGAGGGTTTGATGTTACTTACGATATATTGATTAGGTTATCGAGTTCAGAAAGTCTTGAAGATGGTTTAAAAAGTGGAAAATCATTGAGAGTATCTCATATTTTTGATTATGATAAAAAATTATTTGGTAGTTTTGAAAACTCGGGTATATTTTTAATACAATACACGAAAGATTTAGACACAATAATTTTAGAGTAAAAAAATATAGACATAAAAAAATGCAACTTTTAAGTTGCATTTTTTTATGTCTATATTTTAAAACTACATTTTCTTCATTTGATCTTTTAGCATTTTAATTTGATCTGCTAAAACTTTTTGAGTATCTAATTTTTTAGCTTCATTAATTAACATAGTTGCTTCACGTTTACGTCTTTTAGACATAGCAATACCCGCTAATTGTAATTTTGCCATTGCAATATCATGTTTCATACTTAAACCTAAACTTAATGCTTTTTTAAAGAATTTTTCAGCTTGAGTAAGGCTAGTTTGTGAAACCATAATACCTTGTAAAAAATTGTAATAACCTTGTTGCTTTGTTATCAAAGCACTCTTAGGGTTTTTAATATAAGTTAACCATTTGCTTGCTCCAACAAAGTTTTGTTTTCTTAGTTGCCAAAAAGCGAGTAATATAAACTCATTTTTGAAGTAAAATAACACAAAAATACCAGCAAGTAAAATTAATGAAATTCCATTCATTATACTTCCTTCAATAAATTGAAAAACTGACCAAACTAAAATTCCTGCTGCTATTACTAATTTTATATACTTATTAAACATTGATAATTATTTATAATGGATTGCAAAGTTACATTTTTGCAACGATTTTAATTATTTTTTATAATATTTTTTGTGTTGAAAATAAGCACCTACGGATAATATAGCTACAATTCCTATAGCATAATAAATAAAAGTAGGTGTAATAACTTTATCTCCACTAGCATAAGAATGCAATCCAGATAGGTAAAAGTTAACACCAAAATAAGTCATTAGAATAGAAGCAAATGAAGCTATTGAAAAGACATTAAAGGTGAATTTACTTCTTAAACCAGGAATTAATCTAAGGTGAAGAACAAAAGCATAAATCATAATACTAATTAATGCCCAAGTTTCTTTTGGGTCCCATCCCCAATAACGACCCCAACTTTCATTTGCCCATTGACCTCCTAAAAAGTTTCCAATTACTAATAAAATTAAACCTACAGTTAAGGCCATTTCATTTATAATAGTTAATTCTTTAATCATTAAACTAATTTTAGCTTTGTTTTTAGTAGTTGTCAAAACCATTAGTAATAATGAAATTAAACCTAAAATCATACCTAATGCAAACGGACCGTAACTTGCAACAATAATGGCTACGTGAATCATTAGCCAATATGAGTTAAGTACAGGTTGTAAATTTGCAATTTCAGGATCCATCCAATTCCAATGTGCTACCATTAAAATAAATGCTGTTAAAAATGCTGTTGCTGCAATTGTCATAGAAGATTTTCTTCCAAAGATTAACCCAAATAGCATAGTTGCCCAACCAACATAAATCATGGATTCATAAGCATTGCTCCAAGGAGCATGATCACTCACAATCCAACGAGCAATTAAGCCACCTGTATGTATTAAAAATAGTCCAACAATTATGACAGTGCTTACTTTTATTAAAAAGTTAATTATTTTGTTATTGTTAAATATTTGAAATATTACAAAGAAGAACATTAAAGTTCCTATGTACATGTAGTAGCTAAATAATTTTTTAAATACATCATATTTATTGTATGCAATTTCTAAATTAATTTTCTTTTCAGACGGATATACTTCACTACCATATTTTTTTTGAAAATTAATAATCCCATCAATTATTTCATTGGCTGTAGTATAATCTTTTGAAACAGTTGCGGCAGACAATGTTTGTAAATAAATTGGTAAGATTTGCCTTACAAATACAGAATCTTGCCCTTTAAAATTCATTGAATTTATATCGTTTTGAGCTACCCAAGTATGATTAACATCATTAGGTACTGGGAATATTTTAAGAACTGCTCCAGTAATTGCTGAGTATAATAAATTAACCCTTTTATCAACATTTATAATATCTTTTTCAAACTTACTTTTAATAGTGCTTTTTTGTGCTTTTTGTTGATGTTCTGAAATTTTATAATTTCCCTTTAGATCGAAAAAATTTGAAAGAGAAGCATATTTGTTTTCATGAGGTACTCCAATAATATCTCTTAATTTAGTATTCCCTTTTTCAATATAAATAACAGGAATTTGAAACCAAACTCTTGGATTTTGTTGAATTGATAAAAATACTTGTGTTGCATTCATATTCTTAAAAGAATCATTTTTACTAACTTTTCTTAGTAATTGGGAAGCGTAAGTGTGAACAGGTTTCATTCTTCCTCCTGCATCTTGTATAATTAATTTAGTAAACTTATCAGTATGAGCTATATCGATATAATTTGCTGTTAAAGCTGAATCAATTTGCTTTTCTGTCATTACATGTTTATGATTTTGAGAAAATGCAACTGAAGCCACTAATAATAATGCAATAGTTGTTATTGTTGATTTTTTGGTTCTAATTTTCTGTAAACTTTTTCGAAGAGAATCGAATCTAGTATTTTTCATGAATAAGATTAAAACTAGACCAGCATATAGTAAAAAGTACCCAATATATGTAATTGTTGAACCCCAAAAATCATGATTTACAGATAAATGAGTCTCTTCATATTGAGAAGTGATATTGTAACTAGACTGGAAGAATTTGTAGCCTTTATAATTTAAAATATTATTCATATAAATTCTAAAATCAAAGGTCTCTTCTGGGGCTATAACTGTAATTTCACTGGCAAAAGACATTGCACTTTGAGATCCAGGGTAATTATCTAATTGAAAATCGTTTAATTTAATACTAAAAGGTAGTTGCATTTGTTTAGCGCCATAACTCATTCTAAAATTTAAATTTCCTACTGAAAATTGAGTTGGTGGTTGAATAGCTAATTTTTCACCCTTTAATTTTATATGCTTGGTTTCTTTGCCAACAGTAACGTCAAATTCTAACTGATTAAAAGAATTTTGATCTTTGCCGCCAGAGATAGTTTTATATTCTCCTTTAATAGCATTTTGAGGAACAACAAATTGTAACCCAGCAATTGAGTGAACTGCTAAAATTGAAAAATCTTGTATTGAGTCTTTTACAATAGCACCGTTAAATTGGTCTTTCATTCTGTAGAAAGAGCCTTCAACAGCTGTTTGTATTTTTAAACTATCATTAATAGTTCTAAAATCAATAGTGTTTTTATTTGAAGAATCGTAGCCAACAGAAATTCCATGTACAATTTCTGTAGTTCCTCTTTTTATATAATGGTCATGACGTTCACCATTGCCCGATTCAACAAATTTTAAATATTCAGTGCCATTTTTAGTTGCTTCAAAAACTTCTTGAGCATTTTGAAAATAGTCTGTTAATTTTACTTCAACATTAGTTCCTTTAAAATCGGTTTTGTAGGTGTAATTATTGTTTCCAATTGCTGATAGTAAAATTTTGTGATGAACAGGTGTTTTTTGTTCATTTCCATCATTTACAACAATACTTATAAATGTATCATGTGAAAGAAAAGTATTGCTTACAGCACCTTCTTTAATTGGCATTGTACCTTCAAAACTAATATAGCGTGTTATTCCCGCCCCAATAAGTATTAAAAAGAAAGATAAGTGAAAAACTAGCACTACTAATTTTTCTTTTCTATATAATTTGTATTTAAAAATATTTCCAAAAAAATTGATAGAGAAGAAAATCATAATTCCTTCAAACCACCAAGTGTTATAGACTAAAACTTTTGCAGTTTCTGTTCCGTAATCATTTTCAATAAATGTTGCAACTCCCATTGATAAAGCAAAAATTATAAATAAAACTGCCATTAAACTGGTTGAGTAAATAAGCGAAAGGAATTTGTTCATTACAAAGTTTTAATCATTAAAAATAAATGTTTTGCAAAAATAGTGATAATTGTCATACTAGAAACAAAAATCGTTATTTTAAGATAATTGTACTTATAAAAATCTGACTACAAATATAAATGTAACTATTGTTACTTTCAATGATTATTATCAGTAAAAAATAAGGTTAAATCAAGTTTTAATAAGAGTAAAATTTTTGTAATTTTGCTTTAGTAATTTTTTTGAATGAAAACTATAAGTTATTATAAAACACACTTCAATTTATACATAAATGTAAAGCGTCCTGAATGCTTTATTAAATAGTTATTTCTACTTTTTTGTGCTTAAAAAGCACGTATTATTAAACTTATAAATTCAAATTTAAAATATATTTTTTATGGAATTACCATATGCAGAACCTTATAAAATAAAAATGGTTGAATCAATTAAACGTTCAACTAAAGAACAACGTTTAAAATGGATAAAAAAGGCCAATTATAACTTATTTAATTTAGCATCAGACAACGTTTTTGTTGATTTATTAACAGACTCAGGAACTGGAGCGATGAGTGATAAACAATGGGCTGCCATGATGATTGGTGATGAAAGTTATGCCGGCTCATCTTCATTTTTAAAATTAAAAAAGATCGTAAAAAAAATAACAGGATTTAAATATTTTTTACCAACTCATCAAGGTAGAGCTGCTGAAAATGTGTTATTTTCTGCCATGGTTAAAGAAGGAGATGTGGTACCTGGGAATTCACATTTTGACACCACAAAAGGGCACATTGAATTTAGAAAAGCTACTGCAGTAGATTGTACTATTGATGAAGCTTTTGATACATCTATCATTCATCCTTTTAAAGGAAATGTAGATTTAGGTAAATTAGAAAAAGTATTTAAAAGTCATCCTAAAGAAAAAATACCATTTGTAATATTAACAATTACTTGTAACAGTGCAGGTGGTCAGCCAGTTTCAGTTCAAAATACACGAGAAGTTTCAGAATTATGTAAGCAATATGGTGTGCCGCTTTATTTTGATGCAGCTCGTTATGCAGAAAACGCCTATTTCATTAAAAAACGTGAAGCAGGATATGAAAATAAGACCATAAAAGAAATTGTTAAGGAAGTGTTTTCTTATGGTGATGGAATGACAATTAGTGCTAAAAAAGATGGTTTGGTTAATATGGGAGGGTTTATTGCTTTAAATAATAAAGAAGTTTTTAAACAAGCTACCGTTTTTAATATTATGTTTGAAGGGTTTATTACTTATGGTGGTATGAATGGGCGTGATATGGGGGCTTTAGCAGTAGGTTTAGATGAAGCCACAGAATTTAATTATTTAGAGAGTAGAGTAGGGCAAGTAGCTTATTTAGGTAAAAAATTAGTTGAATATGGCGTACCTGTTCAGCAACCTTTTGGAGGCCATGCTATATTTTTAGACGCTAATAAATTTGTACCTAAAATTCCAAGAGAAGAGTATAGAGCACAAGCTTTAGCAATTGAATTGTACATTGTTGGAGGAGTTAGAGGTGTTGAAATAGGAACAGTGTTGGCAGATAGAGATCCGTTTACCCGTAAAAATCGTTTTCCAGATTTGGAGCTAGTTCGTTTGGCAATACCAAGAAGAACCTATACGAACAATCATATGGATTATGTTGCGGCAACCTTAAAAAATATTTTTGACACTAGAGAAGAAGCAAAATCAGGCTATAAAATTACAGATGAAGCACCTATTATGAGACATTTTACTGTTAAATTTAAAAAAATATAATATCTTTTAATCTTTTTTATTAGTTTTACCTGATAGAAATTAAAAATAAACTATAATGTTATCACGTGCTAGTAAGTATGCTATTTTATCTACACTTTTTTTAGCTGAACACTCAAGTAAAGAAAAAAAAATAAGTGTCAAGGTAATTGCTGAAAGTATTGATGTACCAAGTCCTTTTCTAGCAAAATTATTTCAACAACTTGTACGTGGTAAAATTATTTCTTCCACAAAAGGACCACATGGAGGGTTTTATTTATCTGAGAAAAACAGCAAAAAAAATGTCTGCGATATTATCGAAAATATTGATGGTGTTAATAAACTAAACGATTGTTTTTTAGGGTTAAATGAATGTGATGCTGATAACCCATGTCCAGTACATTTTATTGTAGAGCCTTTTAAAAATAGTATAATGGGTAAATTTAGAGATAAAACAATTATGGAATTTTCTCAAGAAATTACCGAAAAAGGAAGAGTATTAACACTAAAAGACGTAATCCCTAGTATTGATAAAAAACCTCAATAATTTTTTATATTGATAAATATCATACTTTTATTAGGGTGTATTTTATATTTTAGCATAATTAAAAGATAAAAAGGTCTTTTATTAATTCAATAAATAACTAACTTAAACTCGTTAAAAAACATGTTATCTAAAAAACAAGCAAGAGCTTTCTTTCTAGGGGGAACATTAGTAACGTTTCTTATTTTTATAGGACTTACGGTGTATTCTTTATCTGGAGAGCAAGATCAAACAAACGAAGAAAATCTAACTGCAGAAGTAGTTAGGGGAAAAGAAATTTGGGAATCTAATAATTGTATGGGATGCCATACGCTGTTAGGTGAAGGAGGGTATTATGCTCCAGAACTAACAAAAGTTATTGATAGATTAAATTTTAAATACAATGATAATGGAGAAGAAATTATCAAAGGTATTTTAATGTCAAAAACACCTTGGCAACCAAACGGAAGACAAATGGTAGCTTACGGTATGTCTGAAGGTGAAGCAACAGATGTAATAGCCTTTTTTAACTGGATTGGAAAAATTGACTTAAATGGATTTGGAGAGGTAGTAGGTGTAGATAGAAAAATATCACCATTGGCAAAAGATAAAATTAATAACTAAACTAAAAAATTATGAAATATAAATCACAAAAAGTAGCCTATTGGTTTTTTGCCCTTTCACTGGTATTGTTTGGGTTGCAATTGGTATACGGTTTTATTATGGGCTTTGCTCATGCAGGATATGATGGATTACATGATATTATTCCTTTTAATACAGCAAAAGCAGTTCATTTAAATCTTTTAGTAGTTTGGTTATTATCTGGTTTTATGGGTGCAGCATATTATATTATTCCAGAAGAAGCACAAAGAGAATTAGTAAGTGTAAAATTAGCCTATGTACAGTTAATTAGTTTAGCATTAGTAGGTGTTGCAGCAATTATAGGTTTTCACTTTAATATTTGGGAAGGAAGAAAATTTTTAGAAATTCCTAGAGGACTTGATTATTTAGTAGTTGTTAATATACTCTTATTTATGGGGTTAATTTTGATAACTTTATTTAAAGGGAAACGCCAAACAACTACGGCGTTAGTACTTTCAATGGGGCTTTTATTTGCAGCATTATTGTACTTACCAGGAATGTTACCATTTGATAGTCAAGTAACAGATTCTTTTTTCCGTTGGTGGGTTGTTCACTTATGGGTAGAAGGTGTTTGGGAATTAATTATGGGAGGTATTTTATCGTTCTTATTAATTAAATTAACAGGTGTTGATAGAGAAGTTATTGAAAAATGGTTATACGTAATTGTTGGTTTAACATTTCTATCAGGAGTTCTAGGAACAGGGCACCATTATTACTATATTGGAGTTAATGAAATATGGTTAATTGTAGGTGGAATTTTCTCAGCATTAGAACCATTAGCATTCTTAGCAATGGCATTATTCGCTGTTAATATGTATAGAAAAGGTGAAAAGAAACACCCAAATAAATTAGCATTATATTGGACATTAGGTGCGGCAATAGTATCTTTTGTAGGCGCAGGATTATTAGGATTTGCACATACATTACCTCAAACAAACTTATACACTCACGGTACTTTAGTTACTGCTATGCACGGGCATTTAGCATTCTGGGGAGCTTATGCAATGATAGTTTTAGCTATTATGAGTTATAGTTTACCGAATATGACAGGTAGAAAACTGTATGATAGCTCTAGAGGTAGAATGGCATTCTGGTTCTCTAATGTAGGTATGATTGGTATGACAGTTGCTTTTGGTGTTGCAGGTGTTGCACAAGTTTATCTAGAACGTATTATGAAAATAGATTTTATGGAAGTACAAAAAATGACAGAAATTCATTTTATGGTTTTAATTATTTGTGCTACCTTATTTTCAACAGGAATTATCCTTTATATGATAGATTTTTATAAACACGGTAGACCAACAGATGAAGCATTAGAAGTAAAATAATAAAATAATTTTTACCCACTATTAATCAGCGTAAATATGAGAATCATATTTACGCTGATTTTTTTGTTTAAATAAACTGATATAAATCATAATTTTACAATGTAACATAAGTTACATTTGCCCCAGAAAACAAATAAAAGATAAAATAGTCTTTTAATAATCTGTTAATTAAAATAATAGTGTAATGAAAAGTTTAAAATTTTTAGGGTTAGTGATTTTTATATCATTAGTAACGTTTAGCTGTAAAAACGATAAAAAAGAAGCATTAAAAAAAGTTAATGAAAAAGAAATAGATGGTATTGCAATAACTGCTGCCGAAATGGAAAAAGGAGCTAATATTTATTTCGATAAATGTGCAGGTTGTCATGGCTCATCTCGTAAAGGAGCTACAGGTCCTTCATTATTACCCGATGGAGATGGTGCATATGCAGCTACTAAATTATTAGGTGAAGCAGGGTTAAGAGCATTTATTGAAAATGGAACTCCAGCTGGAATGCCAGAATGGAAAGGAATCATGTCTGAAGAAGATATTGAATTAATGACACGTTTTTTACAAGTTGAACCACCTGTAATTCCACCATATGGGATAGATGAAATTTCAGCTAGTTGGAATTTAATTGTTCCAGTTGCTGATAGACCAACAGCACCTCAACATAAAAGAAATATCAAAAATTTCTTTGGTGTTATTATGAGAGATGCAGGTAAAGTTGCAATTATTGATGGTGATACTAAAGAAAAATTAGTAGTATTAAAAACAGGTTTTGCAGTTCATATTTTAAGAACTTCGGCATCTGGACGATATATTTATTCAGTTGGTAGAGATGGTAGAATTACTATGATTGACACATATACAGAAGTACCAACAATTGTTGCAGAAGTAAAAGGAGGTTTTGATGCTCGTTCTGTTGAAGTATCTAAATTTAAAGGTTATGAAGATAAATATTTAGTATTTGGAGGTTATAGTCCAAGTCATATTGCAATTTTAGATGCGCAAACTTTAGAGCCATTAAGTGTAACTCCAACATCTGGTAATGCTTGTGATGGTGATAAAGAGTTTATCGAAGAAGCTCGTGTTGCCGCAATTGTAGCTTCTCATACTGATCCTGTTTGGATTTGTAATGTAAAAGAGACAGGAATGGTTTGGATAGTAGATTATACAGATCCTAAAAAACCAGGAATGACACAAATTCCAGCTGCACGTTTCTTACATGATGGAGGTTTTGATTCAACAGGTCATTATTTCCTAGTTGCTGCAAATGCAAGTAATAAAATTGTAGTTATTGATGTACCTAACAAAAAATTAGTTAAAATTATTGAAACTGGAAATAAACCACATCCAGGAAGAGGAACTAACATTAAAAATAAGTTAGGAAACCTTTGGGTAACCTCACATTTAGGTGAAAATAAAATATCTTTAATTAAAACAAATCCGGGTGAAGGACAATGGACTGTTGTAAAAGAAATTAAAGCTTCTGGTAATGGAGGAGGAGCATTATTTGTGAAATCACATCCAAAATCTAAGCATTTGTGGGTTGATAGAACTTTAAACCCTGATGCAAAATTAAATTCTGCTGTAGATGTTTTTGATACAAATACATTAGAATTAAAGAAAACACTAACCGCACCAGAAGGCGTTGATGGAAGAGCTGTACATTTTGAATATAATAAAGCAGGAGATGAAGTTTGGGTTTCTTACTTTATGGGTGAAAAAAGTGCAATTGTTATTTATGATGACAAAACACTTAAAGTAAAGAAAATTATTCAAGGAGATTGGGTAGAAAACCCAACAGGTAAATTTAACGTGTACAATACAACACACGACGTTTATTAATTATTTAAAAGTTTTATGGTAGAGGCTACTCTACCATAAAACTTTATTTCTTATTACTAATAAATTACAACTACAAAATGAGGACAAGTTTTTTATCCTTCATAGTACTATTGCTTTTTTTTAAAACCACTTTTTCTCAAGAAAAAGACAGTATTAAAATCACTAATTTGGAAGAGGTTGTTGTTACGGCACAATTTTCCCCACAAAGTGAAATAAATTCAATTTATAAAGTAAAAATAATCAATAGAAATACAATTGAAGCCAAAGCAGCAAACAATTTAACAGAACTGTTACGTCAAGAGTTAAATATTGATTTCTCATATAATCCAGTTTTTGGTGCAGGAATTGAATTACAAGGAATTTCAAAAGAGAATGTTAAAATATTAATTGATGGTATTCCATTAATTGGTAGAGTAAATGGTGTTTTAAATTTAAATCAAATTAATTTAAATAATATAGAACGTATTGAAATTATTGAAGGACCTGTTTCTGTTTTTTATGGAACTGATGCATTAGGAGGAATAATTAATTTAATTACTAAAAAAACTCAAAAAGAACGAATTTTGGGTAGCCTATCAGGATTCTATGAAGATATTGATGCGAAAGATGTGAATGCTAGCATTGGGTACAAACAAGGTGAAAACACCTTTAAATTTGGGTTTGATTATTATTTTTTTAACGGATTAAATACTGATGAAGAAAATATACGCTCTTTGAATTGGCCCAAAAGAAAACAGCAAAATGGCAGTTTTAAATTCACAAGAAATATGGGGGATTTTAAACTTCGTTTTTCTAGTAATTTTTCCGAAGAATTAGTACTCACCTTAGGTGAAATTAAAAGAGGGAAGGCAACAGATATTGATTACACAACTAGAAGATTTGATAATGCCTTAAATTTTCAAGGAAACTTTAAAAATGGCAATTATATAGATATTAACGCTTCATATCTAAATTATGATAGATTTGATACTTCTTATAATTTTTTTTCAGAAACTAATTCTACGGAATTAATAGTAAATAACCCTAACGAGAATACAAATTATTTTGATACTTTTTTTACAAAA
>Ga0190303_1000986_pt1 | contig 11668 bp, 13 predicted proteins | sample 48700701_MG_FD_161672 | JGI IMG/M metagenome (GOLD analysis project Ga0190303, IMG submission 161672) | Hydrothermal vent sediment bacterial communities from Southern Trench, Guaymas Basin, Mexico - 4870-07-0-1_MG | ecosystem: Environmental > Aquatic > Marine > Hydrothermal vents > Sediment ...
CACAACCTCCCACTCCTTTGGAATCCTGCCGATTGGGGTCTCTTTATATTCAGAGTTTTGTATCATTATTTAGTACCTCCTAAAAATCTGTTTTCTGAAAATATCAAAAATATTAATCCCCAAAACTTCAGCAGCTTTACACATATGTTTACATGGCAAAGCTCTGGATTTTATAATCTTTAACTCTTTCTTATCCCAATTATTACTCCACCATGGACAAGAGCATGATGGAACTGGATAAAAGTGTACAGTATACCATTTCTCTGAATTTTCAGATTTAATTTCTACAGAATTATTGTCTATCTTTTTGTATTCAGTTAATTTCTTACTTTTTTCGATATTCATTTTTATGGAGTTTATTCTCTCTTCTATTTTATCCTTGATCTCTGCTTCTTTTTTCTTCAATACCTTTTTTGCTGATTTATCAACTTTTTTGTTAATTTTACTTTTAACTTTCCCAAAATGTAGATCGCAATCAAGTTTTTCTTTCTCATTTTCCAATTCTCCGACAACTCTCTTTATGTGTGGTTTTCGAGGGGAGAAGTTGCCGACTGCAAAATTTACAGCATAATAATTATCATTAAGAATTATCGCTTTTTTCACACCTTTAATCTTCTGTAACTCTCGAAGACCATAAACAATAGATTTCGATTCAGAATGATTGGGTCCCCTTGATCTGAATTTGTATTTTTTAATTGTATATTCTCTGTTTTTCTTCTTTATTTGAACAGAACATGACCCCCATCTATTCTTATAACTTGCATCACAATGAACAATGGTCCATCCGTCATCTAAAAACTTCTCTATCTGTTCATAATCATCTCCAATATCATAATACCCTAAAATTTTTTCCCATTCTATCTCTTTAAGAGCTACTACCATGTTATATTCACTTCCTTTAGATACCCTTCAATTTTTTTCTCCACTTCTTCTATCTCCTTCTCAATATTTCTGAGTTCTCTCCATTCCTTTCCAATATCTATCTCCTCTATTTCTTCCATTGGAAAAACATAGAGTGTTACATTGAGATTGAAATCATTTTCTTTAATTTCTTCAAATGATACAACTCGTGAAAATCCTTCAATGTCTTTAAAATCATTGTATGCCTTTACAATCTTTTTTATATGTTCATCACCAAGTCTATTGAGTTTTCGTACATCTGGGTGCTGTTCATACTCTTTACTTGCATTGATGAAGAGAACTTTGTTCTTTCTTTCTTCTGGCTTTTTTTTATTGAATATTATTATAGCCCCAGGTGCTCCTGTGTTGTAGAAGAGCTTTTCAGGTAGGAGAATCACACAATCAATTAAATCTTTTTTCAGGATTTTTGTTCGTATAGATCTCTCTTTCCCTCCTCTGAACAAACATCCATTATCAATTACAAGCCCTACCTTGTACTTGGCAGAGGCGATCATATGTTGTGCCCATGCCCAGTCTGCAGAGTTTCGTGGTGGGAACTCTTTGAATCTTTTTGACCAGAATTCTCCTTTTTTCAATACTGTTTCATCGTATCCATCCTGATTCCATGGAGGGTTTGCCAGAACAATATCAAACTTTCTTATATTTTCATCCTCTTTGAACTTTGGATAAAGTAGCGTATCTCCATATACAACTTGAGCATTTCGTATATCATGAATGTATAGATTCATTTTACCCAATCCTAATGTGGTGAGATTCGCTTCCTGACCATATAAGAATAGTTTTTCAGCTTCTTGTTTTCCATATTTTTCTTCCACATAATTATAAGAGATTATAAGCATGCCATTGGACCCTGAGGCTGGATCATAAACACTTTGTCCAGGTTTTGGATCAAGTATCTCAACAATTAATTGTATTACTTCTCTTGGTGTATAGACTTCTCCCTCTTTTGCTTTTTGAGGTGCAAAATATCTCAAAATCCATTCATAAGCATCTCCCAGCACATCAGGAGAGACATGAGTTAGCTTTTTTTCACTGAATAACTCTACAAGTTGTCTTAATATCTCAGTGTTTTCTCTGCTTGTTGTAAATTGGAGAAAACTCACATTATCAAGTACATCTTTCAATTCTGGATTTTTTTCTGCTAATTTTTTCAGTGCTTGTGAGAATTTTTCGGGAAGATTTTTAACATCTTTTCTGATGTTGTCCCAGAGGAATTCTTCTGGAAGATCAAAATCATGATAAATTGAGTTTTTTGCTTCTTTCTTAGCTTCTTCTTCACTTAAGCCATCTTCCAATGCCTCTTTATACGCTTTTTCATACTCTAACTCCCATTTATCACTGATTCTCTTTAAAAATAGTAGGATTAAAATAAATTTATAATCCACTCTTGTTCTTATAAGATCTGCAGCTTTCTTTAGTATTCCTTCTATTTCGGATCTGCTCAAATGGTTTTTATTGAATTCGAGAATTTCTCTCACTATCTCTTCCTTACTTTTTAGTCTGTATAATCTTTTTCTTGCATCATGAGGATCAAATTTCACATTTATCCACCCCAATTTTCTCAGTTCAGAAATAAAAACAGCTACAGCATCTTCATTATCTTTATTTTTTTCTTCCAAAACTTTAACTGCGTCCTCCATCCTAAATTCTGAATTTTTAAAAGCTTCCCATAATAATGAATATCTGTTTTCAAGCCACTGTGGTATATTATATTTGGTTTCCATGATCTTACTACGCTCCTTGTCTTTATAAAGTTTCCGCTTATTAGATAAGTAATATTCAATTTTACTTATTGAATCACCTCATGTAAAAGCAGCCACTACGATATAAACAATCATATATAAGATAAATAATCCTCCGAAAACTCCCACCATTGTCCAGAATCCCTTTTTTATTAATGTTTCAAGATCATCTGTCATATTCTCTTTTTTCTGTTCCATTTTTTCTTCTTTGTATCTTCTGATAAACTCTCTTTTCTGCTCATCTGTCATCGTTGACCATATCATATCCCTTAATATTTTATCATTATATTCCAGAGCATCTATTCTTCTACTCAGGAGTTTGTAATCTCTGGACGTACTCAGTTTTCTTACTCCGAATATCGCCAAGATCGTCTCTCCAAATGACATTTATATCGCCCCCGTCTTTTTTAGATTGAGAAGTAATTTGTACGCCTCGTGTATTTCTATAAACCTTTTCTCTGCATATTGATCTTTATTGTTATCGGGATGCCACTTTTTCACTGCCTTTCTGTATGCTCTCTTTATCTCCTCTTCACTCTCTGTTCCTTTGAGATTGAGAATGCGAAGGGCTTTCTCTTTTGGATCAGTTTTTTGATAATGTTCTTTCTCTGAACGATCATTTCTCTGGGTTTTATAATAGTGAGTCTTATGGTGTTTTCTCTTATTTTTTGAATGATTGAAATTAAAACTCCGAGTATAACTCTGATATTCTTTTCGATGAAAACTCGGCTCAGTTTTGTTTGATGATTCAGAGAGTTTTTTATAAATAGTCGAAACAATCCATATCACTACTTTAATCAGAAGATATAAGAGATATATGGCGAGAATAAAAGCCGCTATACCTTCTTTGACTCCAAAACTGTTTTTTCCCATACACCTATTCCTCATTGAAGAGTATATTCCTCAAAATAACAATCGCCTTTTCTAACTCCTCGTTAAAATCTCCTGTTGTATTTGCGAGATCTATGTGATGTTGTGCAAGATCGAGCTTTTCTTCTACATTCGGGCAATCTGAATATACTTCCTCTATCATATACAGCAGATCATTGCAGATCCTGAGATTATCGATGGTGAAATCCACAGAGTAAGATCCTGTTTCAACATCCTGTTCCACGATCTTTCCATTGGGGTATATGAAGAATACTTTTATATTGATCCTGTCTTCCGACAGTACAAATGGAATCGATGCAAAGGCTATCATCCCAGCCAATAAAATAACTATACTTTTTTCCATATTATCACCTTATGGTGTTCGTCTTCTATGAGGTCTCACGCTGACAGTTTTATATTTATTTCCTGATTTTCTTCTTTTATAACCGCTTACCACGGTAAGTTTTCTACCCATTGTATCACCTCAAAACAATATCTTTTATTATGAAACAAATTTTTTTGTTTCATGTACATACTATGCAGTATCTCATTTATAAACTTTTCGTTACATAATGGAAAAAGTTTATAAGTAATGAAAATAATTACTGTACATGAACAGAAAAAAGGGAACTCATATTATCGCTGGAGGATTTGAGTACGATAGAATCGTGAAGCCGATGCTCGAGTATCCTGGTGACAGGATAATTGTGCTCAGAGATAATGGAGGTAAGTATCCTCTCTCATCATCACTGGCAGAACATTTTCTTAAGAAACTGAAAGATTTTCCTGTGGAGATTGAAGAGATCAGTATCGATATATATAACTTCGATGAAGTCTTTCTCAAAATGCTTGAGTTGATAAAAAGAGAAATAAAGGAGAGGAGAGTGTATGTCAATATTTCTTCAGCTCCGAAGGTAACCTTAGTTGCCATGATCTCTGCTGTCTTCTTCATGCGGGGCAAAGGGGATATTGAGATCATATACTGTAAGCCTGAGGAGTATCTCATTCCCAGAATAATTGAAACCCTTGACAGAAAAATGAAAAGTGAGTTTATGGATCATGGAGGGGGTAGAGGAGTAAAGGAATATGAGTCAATACCGATCTTTCCCATAGAGGAGATCACAGAGATTGATATGAAGATACTGAAGATACTGGATGAAAAAAATGGTGCAGAGTCGATAAAAGAGCTTGTGGAGTATATAAACAGGGATGAATCCAGAGTTCAGAGATCCAGTATTCAGTACAGACTGGAAAGACTTGAAGAGAAAGGTCTTATCTCAAAAGAAAGAGAAGAAAAAAGAGTAAGACTCTTCATCACAAGAGTGGGTGAGATATATCTTAAAGGAGGCTCTCAATGAATATTGAAATCCTGGGAGGAAAGAATGAGATAGGCGGCAATAAGATCCTGATAAGTGATGATGATACAAGAATTCTATTAGATTTTGGAATGAGCTTTTCAAAATCATCATATTATTTTTCCGAGTTTCTGCAGCCAAGAAAATCTTCTTCATTAAGAGACTTTTTCGAGCTTGATCTTCTTCCCGATCTTTCCGGGATTTACAGAGAGGATTATCTCAGACATATGGGAAGAAGAAAAGAAGATAGAAGCATAGATGCTTTATTTTTAAGTCATGCACACATGGATCATTCTGCATACATTCATTTTCTCAGAAAAGACATACCTATATTTTGTACAGAAGAAACAAAGATAATTTTACAGTGCATTGAAGAGACTGGAAAGGGAACATTTTCTGATTTCTACACTTACTGTGAAACATTTTCCTTCTATCTAAATAAAAAAGGAAAATTAAGCAGAGTTGATAGAAGAAAAGAAGAGTACATTACTGAAAGGAAATATAATATAATGAAGCCGAAAAGAAAGGTGGAGATAGGATCTTTTGAGATAGAGATGGTCCCTGTAGACCATTCACTTCCGGGTGCCTGTGGATTCATTGTATACTCTGATGAAGGAAACTTAGTTTATTCAGGAGACCTTAGGTTTCACGGGCTGAATGGTGAGAAAAGTTATGACTTCATTGAAAGAGCAAAAGAGGCAGATCCAGAGGTTTTTCTATGCGAAGGAACAAGGATAAATGAGGACAGAAAGGACAGTGAAGCAGGTGTGAAAAACATAATAAAAGATTTAATCTCGCAAACTAAGGGAATTGTTTTTGTTGAACATCCAAAAAAAGATATCGATAGAGCAAAAACGATCTATGACGCCGCAAAAAGCAATGAAAGAGATTTTGTTGTCGATCTTAAACTTGCCTATCTTATAGAAAAACTTGGAAAGATGTCTCCTCTCGATATAAAAGATCTCAAGATCCTGATACCTAAAAAAGGATGGGGATTGATAGATAAAGAGGTACCAAAGAATCAGGTGCTAAAAGATTATGAAACATGGGAAAGAGATTTCATATTCAAAGATAATGCAATAAAATATGAAGAACTAAAGGGTAATCCAGAGGATTATGTTGTCTCCACTAGTTTCTGGGAGATAAACCAGTTGATAGATATAAAACCAAAAAATGCTATCTGGATAAAATCCAACTGCGAGCCCTTTTCAGAAGATATGGAGTTGGATGAGAAAAGAAAAAAGCACTGGTTAGAACATTTCGGAATAAAAGAATACTCTGCTCATGCTTCAGGGCATGCCTCAGGTCCTGAAATTAAGGAGATGATAAAAGAGATTAAACCAAAAGAAGTGATTCCTATACATACAGAACATCCAGAGATGTTTGTATAGATTTATAGCTTCTAATCCACAACCTTTAAAATCTCCTTATAAACTATAATGACAATGATAGTTATCAGAAGAGGAAATAAGAAAAATGAATTTGAGATTTATAAAAAAGAAAATAAAGAAGTTAAAAAATTCAATCTTATCCTGGAAGATACTCCAAGGGGATACAGACCTAAGAAGTTTAGAGAAGGAGAAAAGCTTCTAAAACCCAGAGAAGTAATAAATCTTCTAAGAGAAGAGGAGATATATACAGTAGAAGAGTGTGCAGAGATCGAAAAAATGCTGAATAACTTTAATATTCCATATAAAGAGATAGATCTCTGCAGATTCTGTTTAATAGAAGGAAGGATCAATCCCCTGAAAAAAGGGTACAGGTATCATGATGAAATAATCTGTGAGGAATGTGCAAAGAAGGAAATATTCAGGGAGATGAAGTATCGAAATATAGAATCAAACGAAGCCATAATCAAAGTTCTTAAAAGATTAAAAGACGTGGATAAAGTTCTCATACTCTTTGATCCTAAATTCAACCTTGATCCAGAGATAACAAAATTTGATGAGATAGAGGCGCATTCATACGTAGGGAAAAACATAGAGGAACTGGATATACCTGAATTTCTAAAAAACAGCCTTAAAAAGAGAGGAATAAAAGAGCTTTTTCCTACACAGTCCCTGGCAATAGAAAAGGGTCTCCTTAAAGGAGAAAATCTTTTGATAGTCTCCGCAACAGCTTCAGGTAAAACATTGATAGCAGAACTTGCAGGAATACCGAAAATAAAGAAAGGATATAAACTTCTATTTCTTGTTCCTCTTGTGGCACTGGCAAATCAGAAATATGAGGAGTTCAAAAGAAATTATCCTTTTCGTGTAGCTTTACGTGTCGGGATCTCAAGAATAAAAACAGAAGAGTTTCCCATAATGGATACAGATATAGATGCAGATATAATAGTTGGTACATATGAGGGGATAGATTTTTTACTCAGAAGTGGCAGAGATCTCGGAAAGATCGGGACAGTGGTAATAGATGAGCTTCACATGCTGGATGATGAGGATAGGGGAGCAAGGCTTGATGGTCTGATCTCCAGACTCAGAACGTTGTATCCAGAAGCCCAGTTTATAGGATTATCTGCAACGGTGGGGAATGCAGAAGAGTTAGCAGAGGATCTGAATTTAAAGCCTGTGATATACGATCAGAGACCTATATCCTTAGAAAGACATATAATATTTACGCAGGACAGTAAAAAAAATGAAATAATAAGAAAACTTGTAAAAAAAGAATGGAATTCAATATCAAAGAAAGGATATCATGGTCAGACAATAGTTTTTACGTATTCACGAAGAAAATGTGGAGAAATAGCATCTTATCTTAAAAGTAAAGGTGTGAAGGCAAGAAGTTATCATGCAGGATTGTCATACATTGAGAGAAAAGAAATTGAGGAGAAATTCTGGAATCAGAGGATCCAGTGCGTTGTAACAACAGCAGCATTGTCTGCCGGTGTGGATTTTCCATCATCTCAGGTTATCTTCGAATCTCTCCAGATGGGGATAAATGTTTTGAAGGCAAGAGAGTTTCATCAGATGCTTGGAAGGGCTGGAAGACCGGATTTTCATGAAAAAGGAAAGGTTTATCTTCTTATAGATCCTCTGAAGAGCTACAGAGATACAACAGAGGACAGGGTGGCATTTGAACTTCTTCAGTCTTCAGATGAAAATATAGAGATAAGATATACGGAAGATATGATCTTAGAGAATCTTTTAGCCAATATCTGTTGCTCTCCGGATAAACTCAGAGAATTCAACAAAAACTCTCTTTTTCCGATAAATCTGAATAAGGTAAAAATACTCGAAGAGTTTGGGCTTGTAAAAAATAAAAGAGCAACACAGTATGGAAGAGCTGTTTCCGTTTCATTTTTAAATATAAAAGAGGCAGAATTTATAAGAAAGAACTTGGATAAGGATATTATAGATTGTGTAGTGTTTCTTGAGAGATTTGAGAACGTTTATATTACAAAATCTCTTCAGAGTACTCTGGAATTGAAAAGTGCAAAACTTTTTTCAGGAGAAGTTCTGGAAGCGGTGACAAAGCCGAAAGATATAAATATTGTGGAATCTCTCCTCTTAGAGTTTTTCAACTGTGAATGTAAGGATTTTCCATACTGTGATTGTGCTATGAAGAAAATTTCAAGGAAAATAATAGAGTACAGACTTAGGGGACTCTCTCCAAAGAGAATATCAAAGGAATTTCTTAAATATAATCTTATTCTATATTCTGGAGATATTTTTTCTTATCTTGACAGTATAGTCCATAGAATAGAAGCTTTTGAAAGAATTTCACGTATTTTCAATAGAAAGAGGTTAGGAGAGATTCAAAAATTGAAAGAAAAAATAGAAAAAGGAAATTTATAGATCAACGCCGAAGCGCTTGCACTTTTCATCCACTTCTTTTTGTATCCTGTCTATTACGTCCTGTTTTATCTCTGGTTTGAACAGGTGTCTGAATCTTCCCTGGGTCTTGAGGTACTCTGTTACAGGTTTTCTATTTCTGATCTTTTTTGTGATTTTTATATTGTTGAAATCACTTCCTTTCAGCTCCCATAGCACAAATATACCTGTCTCTACTGCAAGTCTTGAGATCTCAATTGTTTTATCTGAGGGATATCTCCATCCTGTGGGGCACGGGACAAGAACATGGATAAAACTTGGACCTTCTGTCTCCAGTGCTGTTCTCACCTTTTTCCTGAGATCTTCAATGTATGCAACTGTTGCTGTGGCTGTGTATGGGATATCATGAGATGCACATATTGCAGCTATCGGTTTTTTGGGTCTGTTCTCTCCTATGCTGTATTTACCTGCGGGAGAAGTTGTTGTGGATGCGCCGTAGGGAGTGGATGAGCATCTCTGAATACCTGTATTCATGTACGCTTCATTATCGAGACAGATGTACTTCACATTATGCCCTCTCTCCAGCATTCCTGAAACTGCCTGGAATCCTATATCAAATGTACCGCCATCTCCTCCAAACGCTATTACATTTGTGTCTTTTTTGCCCAGTTTTCTGAGCGCTACTTCCACACCTGAGGCAACAGATGCAGCATTTTCAAATGCAGCATGAATTAACGGTATTTCCCATGCAGTCTCAGGCCAGCCTGTAGATACGACCTCCAAGCACCCTGTACACACGACACCTATGGTGTTTGGACCTGCTTCGTTCAGCACAGCCCTGACAGCGATCGGTTCTGCACACCCTGCACATGCCCTGTGTCCCTTGGAATAAAGTTCCATTATAGCACCTCCTCATTGAGGTTTACCCATTGAACAGGTTTCTCTACTCTTCCTTTTTTGATAACATCCATGGATCTTTCGTATATCCATTCAAAGTCTTTTATGAGTATATCTCTGCCACCCAATCCAATTATGTAGTTTGTGATAAATGGATGTTTTTCTTCATTGACAAATGCAGCTGAGACTTCTCCATATAAAGCTCCGCCAAATCCCGGAGAAATATCTCTATCCAGAACAGCTACCACCTTGGCATTCTTTGTTAATTCTACTATTTCCTTAGCAGGGAAAGGTCTGTAAACGGTAAGTTTACAGCATCCCACCTTTTTACCCTCTTCACGCATTTTATTTACAGCAGCCCTGGCGGTACCGCTCATTGATCCCATCGTCAGTATAATCACATCTGCATCCTCACATTTATAGGGAGTTATCTTTCTGTACTCTCTACCAAACTTTTTCTTGAACTCTGCAAAGACTTCGTCTATTACCTCTCTCGCCTTTTCCATAGCTTCTGTCTGCATGTATTTGAACTCCTGGTAAAACTCAGGTGTTCCGAAGGATCCGAAGGTCATTGGTTTCTCAGGATCGAGGCGAAGTTCGGGCTCATACTTCGGAAGAAACTCATCCACTAACTTCTGATCCGGAACATCCACAGCTTCTATGGTGTGTGTGAGAACAAATGCATCTATCCCCACCATGGCTGGTAATAGGACTCTTTTGTCTTCACAGACTTTAAATGCTATTATCATGAGATCGAGACCTTCCTGGTTCTTTTCAGCATAGAACTGGAGCCATCCTGTGTCTCTCTGAGAGATTGTATCCTGATGATCACACCATATATTTATGGGTGCTGATAATGCTCTGTTACCGACAGCCATCACTATAGGAAGTCTCATTCCTGCTGCTATGAAGAGCATCTCACTCATTAAAGCTATACCCTGACTTGCAGATGCTGTACACACTCTGGCACCGGCCGCAGAGGCACCGATACAGGCAGACATTGCAGAGTGTTCTGATTCTACCCTGATCATCTCAGCATCGAGTTCTCCGTCTGCTATATACTCTGATATTTTCTCAGGAAACAGTGTGGAAGGTGTTATCGGGTAAGCCGGTATAACATCAGGTCTGCAGAGTTTTGCACCGAGGGCTGTGGCCATATTTCCTCTTATAGTTAGTTTTGTCATTTATCTCTCCTCCATTATCATTTCTATTGCCTTGAAGGGACATTCATTTGCACATATACCACATCCTTTACAGAAATCATAATCCACTATGGGCCCTTTCTCTGTTTTTTCAATACACCCTTCAGGACAGTATTTATAACATGCCCAACATTTTTTACATTTTTCTAAATCAATAACAGGTTTCAGTGTTCTCCAGTCTCCTGTCTTGTAATTTTTGGACGAGCCAGCTATTTTGTTTACTGCTCCAAGTGTAACTTTCACCATTTTATTCACCTCTTGTTTTTTCATAAGCCTCTACTGCAGCTTTTCTATTTTCCTCTTTTTTTCTTGGAGCATTTTGAAGAATTGCTTCTTCAATAGATTCTATCTTAACGTTTCCTACAGCTTTTGAGTATGCTCCGAGGATAGCTGTATTTACGATTGGATTTGTTTTAGTTCCAAGTCCATGTTTTATGGCTATTTCCGTAGCATCTATGGTGTAGACTTTTCCTTTACCAAGATTGAACTCCTTTGGATCTTTTGAAGAGTTTATTATTATTTTTCCGTTTTCCTTAAGTCCTTTTGTCACATCAACAACACTCATTAGTGTCGGATCAAGAACAACAACACAATCAGGTTCATATATCTGTGTTTTTATGTCTATGGGCTTTGTATCCATCCTCATGAATGCTGCTACAGGTGCGCCTCTTCTCTCAACTCCGAACATCGGAAAGGCCTGAACATCCTTTCCTTCATGGAAAGCAGCATCTGCCAGTATTGTGGCGGCTGTTACTGCTCCCTGTCCACCTCTTCCATGGAATCTAACCTCATACATTTTTATCTCCTCCATTAAAAAAATTCTTCTTTTTTTAACAGTTTTTTCCATTTTCTATTTGTTGCCTCCTGAATCTCTTTTATGTCCTCTTCAGTTAGGTGTCTGAATCTTCCCT
>Ga0190303_1000987_pt1 | contig 11661 bp, 10 predicted proteins | sample 48700701_MG_FD_161672 | JGI IMG/M metagenome (GOLD analysis project Ga0190303, IMG submission 161672) | Hydrothermal vent sediment bacterial communities from Southern Trench, Guaymas Basin, Mexico - 4870-07-0-1_MG | ecosystem: Environmental > Aquatic > Marine > Hydrothermal vents > Sediment ...
GATTTGTGAAAATTCCGCGCACCGATATCTGGCTTGGTGTTCCGAACGAAATCGCATTTATGGTATCATCCGCGGTCGGTTTTGCGCCATCGATGATCGAGGAGAGTATGATCATCATAAGTGCGATGCGGGCACGTGGACTTGAGCTAAAAGGCGGCATCAGGACAAAGATCAGGGCGCTGCGATACATCTTCTTCCCGATGGTGGTTGGGCTTCTGCGCAAAGGAAGACAGATCGCAATAGCTGCCGATGCACGCGCATTCCGTGCGACAAAGAACCGCACCTTTGTGGATGAACTGCGGTTATGTATGAGTGATTACGTTATGCTGATCTACGTTGCTGTGCTTGTTGGATCCGGAATATACATGAGTTCCATCGGTTTTGGTGGAACAGTGCCGGGGCTGGGAACATGATTGTTCTTCGCAGATGGCTGACGATCCCGGTCTTCGCCATTGTAATTTTTTCATCAACTGCCATGGCTGGCGAATGGCAGGGCAGCGGCACTCCATTGTATACGATAGCATCAGGCAGCCTGCATGGCGGCGTGTATGTGGACGGAGGGCACGGGGTAACCTACGTGGATCCATACACCGAGTACTTTGATCTCCCTGATAATATAATTTATGCCCGCCTTTATGTGCCGATGTGGAATTATAATAAAGGAGATACGCTGACCGTCTCAATCAATGATTACCAACTCAAAACACGGGAAGAACCAGATTATCTTGCTGCATGGGGAGTTTCCTGCTACGTATATAATGTCACAGACATTGCATTCAAAAAAGGGCTCAATCTGATCTCAGCCAGTTATGAGAACAACAACGGCGCCCCTTATGCAATATTTCTTGTTGCAGTCTATGAGAATAGCAGCATGCCGTATACCCGGTTCTGGATCGATGAGGGAAACGATGCACTCAGCAAGGCGATTGCCGGTGGCACTGTTAGAACCGAGGGGGAAGCCTTGTTTCCAGGAGATGTGGATCTGAATACGGTTGAAAAAGCAGATCTGTGGACTGTGATGATCGCAGGTACGCCAGGGGAGGTTGATGAATTATGGTTCAACTCAAGACTTCTTGGAACCGACATAGGAAGAGAAAAAACCGGAGGATACTTTGATTTTGATCATTTTGATGTGACCGACGGTCTCATCGAGAGTAACAACACGGTTATCTTCAAAAGAGGTGATGAACAGTACCTTCATCCATTCAATGCAATTCTGGTGGTTGAACATGGCAGCAGTGTCACTGGTGATACGAAATTGAGGACCTATCCGAAACAATCTTCTGTTCGATCTGGTATCCCGGTTCCGGTAATCGCCGTGATTATAATTTTGATCATTGCATTTTCCCTGATGTATCTGAAGAAACGAGGGCAGAAGAAGATATGAATTACAAATTAATAATTTTTGCCATGATACTGACATTATTATCGTCTTCTGTGGCGTATGCGTCCAACAATAGCGATGGCACAGATATCGATATCAAGGTTATCATACCCGATCGAAAGGAAGGGGTGTTTGCATCCGATAAGCTGGTTGCTGGCGGCTCTATCGAAGGTGCACGTATCGTCTTTGAAAATCATGGCGCACAAACTACAGGCGTGACCGCAAACATCACGGTTCCTGATTTACTGTCAGTATCGGTACCAACGCAGGAAATGAGTGACCGAATCACGCAGTATGGTAATACCATAACAGCCAATCCTGGAGAGATACAAAGCGGAGACTCTGTTAGTGTGCGGATTCGAGTAAAGCCTCCTGACTCGATTCCAATGAAGACCGAAGCATCGTTTCACATAACTGCGACATCAGACGGCAGCATGACCGAATACACACACCACATAACAATCATTCCACCGCCGTCATGGATCACTTATGGCACCATCATAATCAGTTTATTGCTGCTTGCCATAGTGATTTTAGCAGTCAGACGGTTCGGAATTCTTGAGATGTACACAACAATCGATCTCGTCACAATAGCACTGCTTGCAGCGCTCGCTGGTGTTGTGTTCAGGTGGTTCTGGCAGACGTTTAATGACCTGTTAGGGCCCTTTGGCGGATTATTGTTCACCATACCTGTATCAGCGCTGATGGTCGTTGCTTTACATCTCGTAAGAAAACCTGGCACAGCCACGCTCTTGTTTCTTGTTGACCAGATCGTCTGTATGGTGGTCTGGGGTTCGAATATCACGGTCTGGGTCGGATGGTATCTGATCGAGGGTGCGGTTGTGGATGCTGAGGTTGTGCTCTTCAGGATGAATTATGCAGATACGCGGATTGCATGCATGATCTATGGCATGTCGCGGGGGTTTATTTCGTACTGGATATTCTACTTCCTCTTCGCGCCTGCTGCATGGAAGATCTGCTATGCAGAATGGTACTCATGGCTTCAGGTCGGGGTTGCTGCCCTCGGTGGCATCATCGGAGGTTCGATCGGGTATGATGCCGCTCGGAAGATGAGGAGTGCGGTGATGTGAAGAAATGTTTATATAGTGGTGTTTACGTGTCTTTTGCATCAGCAATAATACACATCGGTGAATGATGACATGAAACATATAATAATAGTGATATTCGTATTATTCCTAATACCAGTTGCATCTGCACAGTATTCCTCTGATGGGTTCAACCTGAACGCAATCAAACATGATGTGATCGCCGGAGGCGTCTATGTCAATGGCGGACATGGTGTGGGCACCTCACCCTACAGCGAGGTGTTTGAGAACGTTCCTGACGGTGTTACGTTTGCGCGTCTGTATGTGGGAGTAAAAGGCGGAACAAAGGAAGCGACTGGCTGGGTTACAGTAGTATTCAATGAGCACGATCTCGGAACAATCTCTCTTGAAGGAATCAACGATACCAATCCGAATGTCTACTGCTCAGGAAATGGTGAATACTGGATATATTATGATGTAACAAACCATATCGCCAACAGCAATGCTGTAACCATCACCACAGGCGGCGAGATCGATGGCAGGGTCAAAGGCACGTCACTCGTTGCAGTATACAACGATCCATCTGAAACTGATAAGGAATTCTGGATCTGCGAGGGGAATATCAATCTGAATTATCGGACCGGACATGATGATGAGACCATCCGTTTTGACGGGACGATCACAGACGAGGTTAAATCCGCTACACTCTGGACGATGTACCTATCCGGAAATGAAGGTGTGAACGACACGCTAACATTCAACAATCATCTGATTGCAGAGGATGCTGCAGACGGTGGACGCATGGAGAACGGAGTGCACAAGTGGAGGGATCTATGCTTTGATCTTGATTGCTGGAATGTTACAGATTATAGACAATCATCCAACAATATAACCTTCGATCGGGGAATAGACGGATATCTGCAACCTGTTGGTGCGGTACTGATCATGGAATACCAGAACGGGCATGATGGAGATAGTTACACAGCAGACAATCCGCTTATCACATACAGACATGGAACCCTCACAGGGGATCTTGTGTACACCATCGGAGACAGCAAGTACTCTGGCAGGTTGCACCCGAACGCCACATACACCGTTGATTTTGACATCGAACTGCCTGAACAGGCAACAGTCGAGTTCGCACGGTTGTATGCGTACTGGACATGGAGTTATATCGAAGCCAATGGTACGTATCCGGATATGCGAGTCTCATTTGCTGGAGAAGAGATAAACCCCGATCAAACGTTTACAGATCGCAAAGGGAGACCTCCTTATGATTATCCAGCCGGAACATACTGCTATGATGTGACCGATCAGATCGGGTCAGGTGGAACGTACACAGCAGTCGTCGAGAATGCAGCCAGCGATTTCAAGAAGTTCAGCATGGATGGGATCGGGCTCCTGGTCGTTTATAATGATCCGGATGGCGGTGAAATCGAGTACTGGATCAAAGAGGGGTGTGATATCATCTATGCCGACAAAAAAGGTAATATAACACCAGAAGAAGCGACCACCAAACTGGTTTTCGAGGGAGAAATCCATCCTGATAATGTAAAGAGAGCGATCCTTACAACGGTCGTCGCTTCAGGGGATAAAGGTGAAAACGCATTGTTATTCAATAAAAAAAGATATGATGGTGTGTATACTGGCAACCCCTACCGCGATCTCGCAATCGATGAACGCGATGTGAGAGAGCATCTGATAGCACAGGATAACATGGTCAGGATCGAGGACGACGGTGACTATATGATTCCAGGCAATGCGTTTCTGGTGGTCTATCATGGGTCACATCCATCGTCACAATCAACACCAGGGTTTGAATCGCTCTTTACCATTCTCACAATTCTTGTATTAATCATTGTAGCGAAGAGAATGTCATGAACTGGACTGGTGGGATAAGCCGGAACTCGTATCAACCGACGATCAACGATTCCAACATTCCTCCATTGTGAGAGAAACCGCATTATTTATATACCAGAAGGTCATATACAGGGTATGGAATTCGGAGCAGATTCATATATTGCGTTCTTACAACCATCCATCCCCTCAAACGCAAACGTTCCGAATTCCCTAACTATTCTGAGCGTGGTGGTATGCGTCCGTATGTGTTCATAAATGCTGCCATGAGTGCAGATGGAAAAATTTCAGCATACACACGAAAGCAGGTACCCATCTCCGGAGATCACGACCTTCGGCGTGTGGACCGGCTGAAATGCGGTGCGGATGCTGTCATGGTTGGAATAGGTACTGTTCTTTCAGATGATCCAAGCTTGACAGTCAAAAGGGAAGAGTTCCGGAAAAAACGGTTGAATTCCGGAAAGGATGAGAATCCTGTGAGAATCGTTGCTGACAGTCTAGCGAAAACACCGGTCGATGCCGATATTCTCAGAAAGGGAAATGGCAGGCGGATCATCCTCGTCTCCGAATCCGCCCCATCCGGGCGTGTGGACGGATTGCGTGCAGCAGGTGCAGAGATCATAACCGCTGGTGAGAATCAGGTCGATCTCACAGCAGCACTGGAACAGTTGTATGATATGGGTGTCCGCAGGCTGATGGTGGAGGGTGGCGGCACACTGAACTGGGGTCTGATCACTCAGAGACTGGTGGATGAGGTATATGTATACGTTGGGAATCTGATTCTCGGTGGGTGTTCATCACCGACGCTTGCTGATGGTACCGGTTTTCCTGATTGCGAGAATGCATGTTTGCTTGAGCTGGTATCACTTGAACCGATGGATGCAGGGTTTGTTGTACAATGGCGGATAAAATAGAGGCAATCGCATGTGATTATGATCGGACACTGACTGATGAGTCACTGGTCCTATCTAAAAACGCAGTAGTCAGTTTAAAGAATGCGAGGAAGAATGGAATAAAGGTATTTCTGGCATCTGGAAGAAGGCTTCCTTTTTTGGTGGATACAAATGAACGATACGATTTTGTGGATGTGATCATAGCAGAGAATGGTGCTGTCATCTACGATCCTGCGAATGGCACAAAGATACTCCTGGGCGAAGGACTGGAGGAATTGAGATCAGCGTTTGCGGATGCCGATTATGTTAATGTGGAAGAGGTCATCGCTGCAACGACGATCGATCATCTCGAGGATGTGAAGGCGATCATCAGAAGAAACGATCTATCTGTTGATATCGAACTTAACCGGAACGATGTGATGATCATGCCGAAGGGCATCAACAAAGGCAGTGGCGTTGCAAAAGCAGCAGAGATCAACGGGATCCGTAGAGAACATCTTGCATGCATCGGGGATGCTGAGAATGACCTCAGGATGTTTGCAGTCGCAGGTATCAGGGTGGCGGTTGCGAATGCTGTGGAAGATCTCAAGAATGAAGCGGACATCATCTGCAATGAACCGTATGGAGACGGCGTGAAGGAGTTTGTGGAGAGTCTGGTAAGCTAAATGAACGAAATAGATCAGATAACACATAGAATTGTGGTCATGAGCGGCAAGGGCGGCGTTGGCAAGACCACGGTGACAGTCAATCTTGCGCTCACACTGGCTGAGCGCAGAATGAGCGTCGGGCTGCTTGATGCCGATATCACCGGACCGAACATACCAAAGATGCTAAATATCGAGGATGAATTCCCATCCGCAGACGAGGATCTCATGATACCGGTGTATCTGCCAATCGGATTCTATCACGGAATCTCGGTCATGTCGATGGCTTTTTTGATCGAAAAGGATGCTGCTGTGCCGTGGCGTGGTTCACTCAGAACGGATGCGATACGGCAGTTCATCGAAGAGGTGCGGTGGGGGACACTCGACTATCTACTGATCGATCTACCTCCCGGAACCGGTGATGAACCAATGAGTATTGCACAGTTAATGGACGTGGATGGTGCAATCATCGTCACCACACCACAGGATGTTGCGCTTCTCGATACGAGGAAAGCTGTGAACATGGCAAAATACCTTGAAATTCCAGTTATCGGGATCATCGAGAATATGAGCGGCTTTGTATGTCCGCACTGTGGTTATACGATCGATCTCTTTGGAAAGGGAGGCGGGAAACGTATTGCTGAGGAGATGGATGTACCGTTTCTCGGAAGCGTGCCGCTGGATCCGCTGGTTGTCAGTTCCGGGGACAGCGGCATCCCGTTCGTTGCGGAGATCGATTCTAAAACCGCGAGTTCATTTGAGGAGATTGTGGATCGTGTGGATGAGTTTCTGAAGACGGCTGTTCCATCGTGAATTTCGCAGGTCCCAAACATTCAATGCATCATCCGTGTGATGCTTTCTCTTGTAACCTCAATCTCGTGCAGCGATATGACAACCGTATCATCGATAGTCTCGATGCTCACATCGCCGCCTCCGACCGTTCCGATGATCTGATGTGGCAGACCCCGCAGTTGCCTTATTACCGTATCCGGATCCGGTGTTGCAAGGATCGCGCGCCCGTGCGACTCAGAGAAGAGTGTTGTGTCAGAACCCAGATCCTTCAAATCTGTGAGACCGATCTTCGCACCAACTCCTTGCGCCATCTCCGAGAGCGCAACCGCAATCCCTCCGCTGGAAACATCATGCGCCGATGTGACGCATCCTGTTCTGATCGCACCTATCACCGCGTTGATGATCTTCGATGAATCCGGCGGGGGCACAGGAACACGTCCGCCAGTTGTGCCATAGATCGAATGATACTTGCTCCCGCCGAGTTCGTCTTTCGTCTCTCCAACAAGGATGACCGTATCTCCGGCGTTCGCAAATCCGATCGCAGGGATCAGGCAATCCTCGAGGAGCCCGACCATGCCGATGCTCGGTGTCGGCGGGATCGCAGTTCCAAACTCATCGCTCTCGTTGTAGAACGAGACATTGCCTCCGACCACAGGGGTACGAAGCTCCCGGCACATATCGCCGATTCCACGTACGGATTCAGCAAACTGCCAGTATATCTCCGGATCCTCAGGGTCTCCGAAGTTGAGGCAGTTCACAATCGCTACCGGATAAGCACCTTTACATGCAAGGTTCATCGCGTTCTCAAGAACCGATCCTGCTGCGCCATGATACGGGTCGATCGCGATGTGCTCCGGGTTGCACCCGCATGAGAGTGCAATTGCAGTCTCACCGTCGATTCGCAGGATGCCGGCATCATCACCCGGCTTCATCACGGTTCGTATCTGGACCTCGTGGTCATACTGGCGGTATATCCACTCCTTTGATGCGATGTTCGGGCTTGCGAGCAGTTTCAGAACCTGGGTCTTCAGATCGTCCCTGATATCTGGTCTCTCTTCTCTTACAGCTTTTTTTTCCGGTCTTCTTGATTCGGTCTCGAATGCAGGCGCACCGCCAGCAATAAAATCGATCGGCAGATCCACGACAACCTCTCCTCTGAACTCGACCAGATACCGCATATCATCTGTGAACTCTCCGACCACGCTTGCATTGAGATCGTATTTGTTAGCAATATCAAGCACCGCCTCGATATTCGATGGATCCACCTCAAGAACCATCCTCTCCTGTGATTCGGCAATCAGGATCTCGTAAGGTGTCATCCCCTGTTCCCGCAAACGAACTCTGTCAAGGTTCAGATGCAAGCCGAGATCTCCTTTTGCGCCCATCTCAGCGCTCGCACCGACGAGCCCGGCAGCACCGAGATCCCGACATGCGAGTACATATCCGGAATCGATTGCCTCGAGAACCGCATCGATTAAAAGCTTCTCTGTGAACGGGTCCCCGATCTGAACACTCGACCGGTCTTCTGACTCGGATTCATCAGACAGGTCACGCGATGCGAACGATGCGCCTCCGAGACCGTCTCTTCCTGTCGTCGAACCCATCAGGATGAGGGCATCGCCAGCATGTTGAGCAGTGGCGGTCACGATATTCTTTCTGTGCGCAAGCCCGACGCAGACGACATTTACGAGCGGATTACCTGAGTATGCGTCTTCGAAGAATGTCTCTCCGCGCACCACAGGAACGCCGATGCAGTTTCCGTAGCCTGCGATGCCATCGATCACATGCTCGAATAGGTACAGGTTCTTTGTGCTCTCCGGCATTCCGAAGTAGAGGAGATCCATGAGCGCGATCGGGCGTGCGCCCATCGAGAGCACGTCCCTGACGATTCCACCGACGCCTGTTGCCGCGCCGTTGTATGGATCGACGTACGATGGGTGGTTGTGGCTTTCCATTGCGATTGCAAGGACGAGGTCGCCCTTCAGGTGGATGATTGCGGCATCGTCGCCCGGACCTATGATTACGCGCTCGCTCTCTGATGGGAGCGTGCGGAGGTGCTTTGCGCTTGAGCGGTACGAGCAGTGCTCGCTCCAGAGGTTCAGGAAGCAGCCTTCCTCGACCGGGTTTGGTGGTCGGTTCAGTCGTCTTGTGATGGTTTCGAGGTCGGTTGGGGGTAGTAGGGACATGAGTGATTGTTCATCTCGGTTAGCTATTACGCCTAACGTTTTACATGTGTTTGAAGTCATGTGAGGGGATTTTGGGGTAAAGTGAAGCGAAGCCAGATGTCGCTATTAAGCGAAGGCAAGAAATCCATTTCAAATTTCCCCAAAAATTTCGATCAATTCTCTCTTGAATCCTAAATCATCAGAAATAGATAGCCGTATTAGTGATTTTTCAACTTCATCGAATTTTTTATAAATATCAAAGAAGAATAGTATGTTTAATGTATTTACTATACTGCTTAAACTCTGAATGTGTTTCATTAGTGCTACCAAAATGATATTTTCAGGAGTTATATCATTCAAATAATTTTTTAGATCTAAATATTCGCTATTTGTGCCATGAACAAAATTGGAAAGTTCTTTGTATTGCATTAACCAGCTATTCATAAGTTTTTTTATTAACTTTTTTATGTTCTCATAGTCATATTCTTTGTACATAATATAAAATGGATAAGATTCTATATATTCTTTTAATTCATTGATTTTCAAAAATTTTTTCTTCGTTGGTTCATATTCTTTCTTACTAAATTCGACAGAATGATCCTTGTAATATAAGAAACTTATGCTATTTTCTAAAGAACGTCGCAGCATTATGCATGACGGTGTTTTAAATCCTATTATTCCCATCACGAGAACTTGGTTTAGATTAGAGATTGTTTCATCCACATATTGATCTGGGCCGTTTGGCACTGCCTTATTCTCTTCCAAATATTTTTTCCATATCTTTAGGGAAAGGATACCTCTAAGGGAACTATCTGTAAATTTTCCAAAATCGGGCAAATCAACGAGATTTATCTTAAACCTTTCTTCCAAATGTGAACTAACAATTTCTCTTTGTTCTTCTAAGTAAGATTCATCAAACATTCACTTTTGTCCCCTTGTAGTGGTCAAAAAACTCCAGCCACACATCAACAAAATTTTTCTTTTCTTCCTTTTTGCGAGATTTATCTTTTATGAATTCTCTCCATGCACTGAAAAACAATTCCAACTCTCGCTCTTTTTTGGTGGCAATTTTAGCTATTACAATTCCGATAATTTCATTTCTACTTTTCTTCCTCCACCCAGGGATTCTAAGGTTTAGAGAATTTTCTGCCAATTTTACAATATCTTCATTGTTTGAAAATTTATTTTTATCCATCAAAATTGAAGGAAGAATACCTATAAGTTTAGTTTTCTTATCTCTCATTTCTTCCTTTTGGGTTTGTGGTTGTGTGAGCAGTCCGAAAATCTCATTTTCTACATCTTTCAATATGGTTTCATCTATATATATAAAATGTGAATCATCTTTCGATGTTTTTGATATAGAATTTAACATATCTAAGACTATATAAACTACATCTTTTGTTTCTTTCCTCATTCTCACAACCTCACTTTTTGCATAAATTCTTGGGTTATAGTAAGCATTTGACTTTTCAATTCCTTGTCACCCAACTCTATTATATATGGCAATCCTTTAGCCCTCGCTTCTGGAGATAGCGCTTTTGCCACACCGGTTTTATTTTTTAATTCACCTTTAAAAATCTTATTTTTCCACTCCGGCTTTTCCATAAGCGCTTCCTTTACACTCGCGTATATTTTCCATTCAGGCCTTACCATCGTAAGAATAATCCCTAAAAATTCGAGAGGTAAATCAAACTCCCTCCTAAGTCGCTCTATATAGCTTTCAAGCAAAGGTAAACCAAACAATGATAAAAAGTCTGTTTTCATTGGAACAACATAGGCATCTGAAGCTAAAAGAGATACTCTCGTATATGCTGAAATTGTGGGCGGAGAGTCCAATATTATAACATCATATTTATCTTTCAATCTGTTATCTTTTATATATTTTTTCAATCTGAAAGGAGTTTCATTCAAATTTATCCCTATAATTTGTAAGTGAGATGGGATAATATCAAAATTAGTTTCGATTTCGAATATTTTGTTGAGATCCATATCGTGGTCTATACTTGGCACAGAGGTTACAGTAGGCGTATATTGTTGCACTTCCTCAGAAGGAATTGTATAGTCTATACTTGGCACAGAGGTTACAGTAGGAAAACCATATTCATCAAATAAGATACCATACATTGTTTTTTTAGGGTTTTTTAATATGTCCATAACTTGTTCTTCTTTCAAGGTATATTGAGTTGCATTCATCTGAGGGTCCACATCTATTAAAAGAACCTTTTTTCCAAAGTTTTTGGCTATAGTATACCCTACATTAACTGCCATGGTGGTTTTTCCTACACCACCTTTCATATTTATGAATGATACTACCTTTCCCATTTTGTCACCTCCTCACTTTCCACTTAACATCATATCTCTGTACTTTAGTTCACATCCTGATTTATAGAATCCAGCAGATTCTCAACTTTGATCAGATACTTATTACTCACCTATTGAACATATATTTATCGTCTTGATGAGCGGTGTAGGCACCGATCTGATATTTTGATAATCCGACCGATCCACCTAATTTTGCCTAACGCCTCGATCACACCCGAACTCCAGCCACCAGCGTGGATTCGGGCAGAGTGCCGGAAGCACGAATCCAGATACGCCCCATCATCAGAAGTACGCTCTCCCATTCCCCCTGTATCCCACACCTCTTCCGTATCTCCTGCAGACCCCTTCCCTCGGCGGACGGATCTTCACCATAGCTCCTACTCAACTCATTCCGAATCTTTCTCATCATCCGTACCGCATCAAATTTTTTGTTCTTCTTTATCATCAGGATGTCACCACCCAAATAGGTGAGTCGCTCCATGAGCGGAAACCTACGCACGCGCTTACCATCCAATGAAAACGTGCGCAGGTGTTTCGAGCTTGAGCAGTGCTCGCTCC
>Ga0190303_1000988_pt1 | contig 11628 bp, 9 predicted proteins | sample 48700701_MG_FD_161672 | JGI IMG/M metagenome (GOLD analysis project Ga0190303, IMG submission 161672) | Hydrothermal vent sediment bacterial communities from Southern Trench, Guaymas Basin, Mexico - 4870-07-0-1_MG | ecosystem: Environmental > Aquatic > Marine > Hydrothermal vents > Sediment ...
ATTCTACTGCCAAATCAAACACTTGATCAGGAGTATATCCTTTGAATCTACCATTATTACTACCAGAGTGATCTTGTTTTATCAACCAGTTCTTCTCAGGAAATCTATTCATAGGATTTTTTTCACCCATCATATCAACAGTATGTAATTTATCATGCTCCTTCTTAGTCATCACCATTAAATTGGTACAACAATTATTTAAACTATTTCTATCTTTATGATGAACTACCTCACCAACTCTTAATTTTCTGCCTAATTTAAATTCAGCAACTAACCTATGCTCACTTAATGTATTGGCAAAACCTGTATTTAACCAAACATAATCGGAAGACCTAGAATTAGAACCTTTAAAAATCTCTTCTAATGACGCATTATACGAAACTAAATGATGCAATCTATCTCCTGACTTCAATTCATCAGCCCGTTTAATACTACCATCCTTCATATAAAATTCATGATTTTCTGTACAACGTAGAGATGAACCATCATCTAAAGTTACTTTCAAAATTTTCTTATTATAACCAGTTATACGTGGTCTACGCATCATTTTAACTTCCGGTTTCTGCGTTTTTTTATTATAGCAAAAAACAGGCACATCCTTACCTTCATCAGCCAATTCTTTTATTGATACATACCTACGCCCATCAGCTACATATATTTTAGTACTACCAGTAAGACAGGGGTTACAGCCCATAACTTGATCGTAATAATACGAATTATTTTTAGTTAAATTGTCCCAGTTTAGCAAACCAGGCTCAGCACACCTAATCATATTTTCTATTATTTTATCCCATATATATCTAGCTCTTATTTTCCCATATGCTTTTTGAGAAAATTTGAATTCCCAATCTATATCTGCTTCAACGGCTGCTAAAAAATCCTCTGAAACAGCTACAGAAATATTATAATGTGAGAGTTCTCCATGTTTTAACTTAGCATCAATAAACCGCATAATATCAGGGTGCACAACATGCATCAATGCTAGAGCCGCAGCTCTACGAGAACCTCCACTTTCAACAGTTTCAGCAATAGCGTCTGACGCTCTTAAAAAACTAACAGGTCCAGATGATTTACCACCAACACCCTTGATAGCGGCCCCTTTAGGGCGTAAAGAAGATGCGTTAACACCTATCCCACCACCTTCACCCCATAAAATTAATGAGTCCTTATAAAACTGACCAATTTCTTCACGTGAATCTCCTATCGGTAAATGATAGCAATTGAACATCGACCCCCTCGGACGACCAGCATTACGTAATATCCTTCCACCTGGTAAAAAATCCATGTTATAGATCATTTCACCAAATTTGTCAGAATATTTCAATGAATTAGAATTTTCGGCACCAGCTACAACCATACCAACACGACTAGCACAACCAGCCCAATCTTCGCCATCCATAAAATACCTATCTTCTGCTACTTTTTTTCCGTTTTCAGATAACTTACCCATACTCTCTCCTCCATATCAAACACCAGTGGACCCAAACCCACCTATGCCTCTTTCAGTCACATCTAAATCGTCAACAATATTAAATTCAACATGTATACTGCTCCTAATAGCCATTTGTGCATATCTATCACCTTGACTAAACACAAAAGATTCATCACTAATGTTTTTCATATATGTATATATTTCACCACGATAATCACTATCAATAATACATGGTGAATTCAAAATAATTAATTGTTTTTTACAAGCCAACCCACTTCTAGGATAAATTTGAACTTCATACCCTTTTGGTATACTAAACGCCCACCCACTTCGTATGTAACGAACATCACCAGGTCTTATAATAACAGTATCAACTGCATAAAGATCTAAACATGCTGCACCATCAGATCCATATGTAGGTACAATTGCATTTTCATCCAACTTATAAATTTTAATTTCCATATCAATACCCCACTATAATGTTAATTTTTATCCTTTAACCCAATGATCGGCTACATCAGCTTCAGCTTTCATTTTAACCAATTCAAAAAAATCATCAAACCCATCTCTAACTGATTGTTCTACAATAGGTTTAACTTCATCCACTTGATCATCTCTAGCTTCTACTATAATTTCATCATGAACTGTTAGTAGCAACCTTGCATCATATGGTTTAATACGATCAGTCACATGAATCATCGCTTGTTTTATAGTATCAGCATTACTATTATGTACTGTAATACCATTAGCTATAAAATATCTTGGATCACTACCACATATTAAATCGTAAGTATCATATTCCCCCAACTTTGATATTGAAATTGCTTTACAAAAACCCAATTCTGAATTCAAATATGTAATAAATATATCATTTTCAAAATCAATTTCGCATACTTTCTTATCAACTATACCATTAACTGTACAAACTGGTATTAAATGATCCAAAGTAATACCTAATTTTGATCCATTACTAAATTTCAAACTATACACATCTTTTCTACCAGAATATACACCAATAGCAGTTGTATTACCAAAACACGTTTTCAATTTTACCATTTTATCCACCCAATCACGAATATACCCAACACCATCAATATAAGTATCACCAATTAAACACCCTTGAATAGGATGGTTTTTTCCAGCACGCTCAATAGCACCTCGCACTCTTTTAAATTCTGGATCAGACGGATCAGGCAAAGTATAATACCTACGTCGTCCACTTATTGACATAGAAAATCTATTTAACACGGCTTTTTTGCCAGATTCTTCTAAAAATTTGTGCACAAATGGATATTTTTTAAAATAATTTGAAATCATTTGTTTAGCTTCATCTTTTGAAATACCAAGTCTTAACGCTAAACCATGTTCAGACAAACCATAAGCCAAACCAAATGAAATTGGTTTAGAATTAGATCTATAATTTTTTTTATTTGGATCGTCATCATCCAACTTTTTATCCGCTACAACCTCTTCCTCAGAAATACCATAAATACCAGCCGCTGAAATTGTATGTAAATCACCACCACTATTAAATATCTTAATCCATAATGGATCACGTGACAAATTAGCTATAATACGAAGCTCAGCAGCACTCATATCACATGTAATAATCTTATACCCTGGTCGAGCAATAAAACAAGACCTATATTTCTGCTCTTTTGGAATATTTTGTAAATTAGGATTTGAAGAACTCATTCTACCCGTGTCAACCATCTGCTTAAATTGCGTATGTAATCTACCAGTTTTAGGATGTATACGGGCAATCATTGGCTCACCATATGTAGTTATGAATTTTTCATATTTACGATACTCCAACAATAATTTTACTACCGGATTACTTTTATATTTGTTTAATTCTTTAACATCTGTACTGTCAACATGCACACCTACTTTTTTCAATCCTTTAATAACCTGAGATGGACTATCTAAATTCATCAACGAAACACCAAACAATGTTGTTTGATCTATACTGTCGTTAAACACATCACCTAATTGAATACGTAGTCTATTTCGTTCAACAATCATCTCATCAAGAATGCCACGCCATCTTGGAACATCCAACAACATACCATTTAATTCCATTTCTGCCAATGGTTTAATAAACCCAAATTCTAATTTAGCAACTCTCATTAAATTATCCTGGCGTAATTTAACTAGTTGCATATTATATATATCACGTAAGACAGACACATCATTAGCAGCATATCTAAGTTGATATTCCTGATATTCCTGATAATAATCAACAAATGATGTAGCTGTTTCTTTCGGCATCTGCATATGCAAATATTTAGCAACTAAATGATTTAAACTAGCTTTTGGATGTAACCCTAAATACAACAGCTGCTCAGCCAACATAGTATCATAAATACGAGTTAACTCTATATTAAAATTGGTTTTCAATACTTTAAAATCATATACTGCATTTTGTAACAACTTTAATGATCTATCGCTTTCAAGTAATGGCTTAAAAATAGTTGCATTTACATTACCTTCACGAACATCAAACACATAAGATTTACCAAGTACACCGATTTGAAGTAATACAACACGTGCATTAAATGGATCTAAATCAGTAGTTTCAGTATCAACTTCTATCAAATCAGACTTTTCAATTTCTGGTAATACTTTTAATGCTTCCTCAGTATTTGTAATATACTGATAATTTGGCGGCGGAAGACTAGGTAATCCATTATCATAAACTATTCCCATATATCTTTACCTGCATGTATAATATTATAACTTCTAAACAATTTCATTAATAACATATGTTCTGGTTTAGGACCATAATATAACGTACCAATTAATTCCACACATTTAGCATAACGAACAGCTTCTTCTAACGAAGTAGCCCTCTTAAAACATCCAGATAAAAATCCAGTAGCTGCTATACGTATCTGCTCTACTGGAATTTTTTTAATTAATTTCAAAAAAATATGTTGCACTGGTTGCCATTGCCCATGTTTTTTAACTAATAATCTACACATATCTACAACTTCTTGCTGATCAGCCTCAACACCAGCACTTAAAATAAAATTTATAGCTTCATCTGTCCAACTACCCTCGGCATTAATCTGCTGTAAAAATGATAAAGCTATACGCGGAGTTCCATCAGATTCTTCAGTTATTCTATGAAGAACTTTTGAATTATAATTCATACCTTCAAATTGTGCAACCTGCTCTAATAATTCATAAATGGAATTATGATCAAGCCTAGTAAATTGAATCAATTTACATCGTTGCCTTGTAACTTCTTTAAGTTTTTTAGGCTCATTAGTACATAATATTATATATACATGTGGTGGAGCATCTTCTAAAAATTTAAGAATAGAGTCTTCAGCAGCATCGCTAAGTTTATGTGCTTCATCCAAAATTAACACACGTACTCTATCACTACCAAACGGTGCTGATGGTAAATCATTTAATATACGCCTAACTGTATCTATATTTCCAGTTCTAGCACCGTCAAGCTCTATTACAGATAAACTATTTAATGCTATAATACTTTTACATGTAGAACATTCACAACATGGATTAGGAGTAACCCCAGTTTCACAATTCAAACCTAAAGCAACTATCCTAGCAAAAGTCGTTTTACCACAATTACCAGTTATAAATATGCAATTATTTCGTCTAAGTACTAGATAAGATGAGGGGACTGTGAAACAATATTGATAACCATCTATTGGTGTATATTCAGAAATAACAGTCTTTCTATCAGCCCCATCACTAAATCCACAAACAGTATTAGTAGATCTGATAACCTTATAAGTAATAGGCCTATTATTTATTCGCTTATCATCAATATTTATCGACGCTCTGTAACCGGAAACCGTAAATGCATACTGTATAAAATCGGCATTTTGTTTAGATGTTGTAAAAAAAACATTCTTCTGGTCACCGTCCCATAGAACCACCTCAGATGCTATAGTCTCTAATTGATTGGCATTACAACCATAAAAGTAACTATCAAATTCCTTAGTTCTAATTGGAGGTATAAAATAAAATCGTGTATAATCACCTTGGGTTAATGTAGAATACTCAATACCAGCTTCTTTTAATAGTTTATGAGCGCGATCTATTTTTCTTTTCTTTTTTAAATTAAGACAGCATTTCGTTCTATTAGAATCAATAGTTGCATCAGCAATTACCATAACCATTATACGTAAATCCGCTGAACACATATCAATACCAGCAGACACACCTAAATTAAATGATGTTAAAAATTTACCATTAAAACCATATTTATTAATCTCATGAGTATGCATTATTGATTCAAAACTATCAGTATGTAAACCACTTTTTCGTAATAAATATAATACCCTATGATCTTTACTCAAGCACTGATCCAATCCATATTTAGTTTTAAAATGAAATAATTTATCTGAGGGTTTCTTTATATATCTAAGTGGTTTCACTAACGACGCTATCTTAGTAGTGATATCATATTGCATTACTAAATCACCCTCAGTATATTCGGAAATCTTTTTCCAACCATAGCCAGTAAAAAATTCAGTATCACAATCCACACATCCAGGTGGTCCAGTAAATAAAGAAGCATGCGGTAGTGTAGAATTTTTTAAATACCCAGATATCATATTTTTTATACGATCATGCCCAAACACTTCATCAATACGATAAGGCCTATATGATATATTCAAATCACCAATTCGTCTTTTCCTTACCATAATTCATCCCCATTCTAAATTATACTTGTAATTATATCTATATTATAGAATATTATTCAAATATTGCTAGGTTAATTTAACAGTTTTTCATCAATTAAAATAGAAAATTTACATAAAAATTACAATTATATTTTACTTTTTATACAATTTATTACATAAAAACCAATAAATACGATTTATATATAAAAATAAATTTTAACTACAATTAGTTTGTAACATTTTAATATTTTCTAATAGTAAATCGAATAACTCAACAAAAATACCCTCACCACCTTTAGTAATGAATGGAGCCCACACTATATTTTTCAAATATGCACCAGCATCATCTGGACACATCGAATATGGTATCATCTTCATACATTTTTCATCCGTCATTTTAGACCCAATATAAATAACATTATCAGGAATACAATTATACCGCCTTAATATGTTAGGCAACACTTCGTATTTACCTTTATTACCTTTACCCCAATAAAAAGGTAGATTTTTACGTTGACACATATTATAATTAATTTTATTATCATCACAAAGAAACACAATTTTATAATATTTTTTCAATTTATTAATTACAAAAAAATCTTTTTGATTAAATACTTTATATAATGTATTACCCAATTCATCTTCAGCGTACATACCATTAGTAATAACACCATCTATTTCTGATACAATTAATTTTATTGGTCTTTCAAAAATCATTTCCATTTACACTATCCTCCACAGTATAAAAACAAAAAAATAACCTATCAACAAATTTTATTATGATATTCAGGTTTTGATAATTCCATTTAATCATCCCATCAAATCACATTACGTTTTTAATTTTGTTAACTTATCAATTGTGATACTTGAAGTACCAACTTCACCAACAACTATACCAGCAGCCTTGTTAGACAACTTAGCCGCTTCAAACAAAGACATCTTACGTAATAAACCATAAGCAAGTACGGCAATAACTGTATCACCAGCCCCTGAAACATCGTATATTTCTTTGGCTACTGTAGGTATATGGTGCACATCAGATTTTGTACATAATGTCATACCTTCCGCACCCCTAGTAATTAATACATAATCACATTTTAATTTATCTATAATGTAATTTCCAGCTCTAATTACTCGAGCATCATCAGTCAATTTAAAACCACAAAAAGCCCCCGCCTCATGATGATTAGGTGTTAAACCTGTAATCCCAACATAATGTTTAAAATTAGTAATATATGGATCAACTAAAATTGGTATAGATCCACTCATAGATATCAATTCCGTAATAAGCTGACGTGAAACAACACCTTTACCATAATCAGAAATAATTATCATATCAATACTTTTTTTATTTATCCGCACAAAATTTAACATCTCTTTAGTAATACGATTATTTACTGTAGATATTTTCTCGTAATCAATACGAACGATTTGTTGATTGTTTCCAACCACTCTAGTCTTAATCGTTGTAGGTCTATCACCATCAATTATAATACCATCTATAAACAAATCTTTTTCATTTAACATAGATAATATATGACCTGCATTAATATCAGAACCAACTACACCACAAATTAAAGGCTTTATTCCTAACCCACAAAGATTGTTTACAACGTTCGCTGATCCGCCAAGTGTTAATGTTTCTTTATCTACATGAACCACTGGCACTGGTGCTTCTGGAGAAACCCTCTCAACAGTTCCCAATATGTAATTATCTAATATTAAATCGCCTATTACTAAGACACTTTGTAATTTTTCAAATACCATAAAACAGTCTCCTCTATCCCCTCATCAATAGGTACTTTATTAGACCAACCAAGTAGTGCTTTAGCTTTGGATACGTCCGAATAATTTCTTTGTAAATCTCCAGGTCTTTCATTTACATATTCTATATTGACCTCGGGGATATCACCATAATAATCCAATGCATCAAATATCAAATCAGACACTTGCTTTACAGTTGTTTCTACATTAGTTGCTATTTGAATAACATGACCACCTATCTGCTCAGATTTATCAATCGCCGCCATGATAGCATCCATTAAATCACCAACATAACAATAATCACGAGTTTGAGTACCATCACCAAATATTTGTAAAACCCTACCTTCCATCATACCAGTAATAAAATTGGTTACTAGCTGTGCTTTTTTATTAATAGAATGTGGTCCATATATATTACTGAACCTAAGTGCCACAGTATTAAGACCGTAAGCTTCATGATACACATGACAATAAGCTTCTCCTGCACATTTACTAGCACCATAAGGTGCAATAGGTCGTGGAAATAACTTTTCATGAAATGGCGGATTATAGCCACCAGAAGAGGCACTAGTAGATGCAAAGATAAACACCCTAGCACCCCCGCGTTTAGCGCCTTCTAAATAGTTAAATGTGCCTATTACATTTGATTCTAAATCCGTACGGGGGTACTCAATAGATACAGGAACGCCTGTACTAGCTGCCAAATGTATCACCACATCTATATCTTTACAAATACTATAGGCTACATCAGCTTTAGTTATATTCTCTATGTATAAATGACACTCACCAGCCGGTGTACTTAACGAACCAGTAGGTTTAGTAAACTCACAAACCCGTGACAACATTGCCTCACTTCCAGATGATAAATTATCCACTATACGTATATATGACGTAGGGTCGTTCTTACGTATTGTTTCTACAACATTTACACCTATAAACCCACATCCACCTGTAATTAACCACCTCATATTAACCTCCTACTGGATATTTTGAACCCTCAAAATCTATTTTTTTATTCTTATCCCACACAGATGTACAAATAATTTTAGATTTATCACACCTATCTTTATATTTATTAGCAATTCCCATTATCTCTTTTAATAAACCATCATCCAATGTTACTGGATTAAGTCCGAGGCTTAAAAAACTGTCTTTATTAAACCGTAATTCATTCTCAGGATCTTCATTTCTTGGATTTTTATAAAAACGAATTTCAGCACCTGTCATTTTTTGAATTTTTTTGGCTAGGTCTAAAATATTTAAACACTCAGTAGTTTGATTAAATACTTTTACTTTCTCTCCGATTAAAGGTGGATTAGCAATAGCAATCTTAATACAATTTACCGTATCTTTTATATTAATAAATGCTCTTGTTTGACCACCAGTCCCATGAATAGTAATTGGATGACCAACCTGAGACTGCATAAGGAATCTATTTAATACTGTACCAAAATCACCATCATAATCGAAACGATTAATAAGACGTTCATCTATTTCTGTTTCTGGAGTTTGAGTACCCCATACAATACCCTGATGTAAATCAGTAATTCTTACTTTATCATTTTTATTATAATATGCAAACATCATAGCATCTTGTACTTTGGTCATATGATAAATTGATCCAGCATTAGGGGGATACATAATTTCCAATTCTCGTTCCTCGCCATCAACATCGACTTTAACAGTTAAATACCCCTCTGGAATTTCCATTCCAACAGAACTATACCCATAATAACCAGTAGTTCCAAGGTGCACCATATGTATATCTAACCCTGATTCAACTATAGCGCAAAGAATATTATTAGAAGCATTAACATTATTATTTACAGTATATCTTTTATGAAACGATGATTTCATAGAATAAGGAGCCGCTCTTTGTTCTGCAAAATGAATTACTGCACGAGGCTTAAGTTCCTTAAAAAGTGTAAGTACTCTATGATAATGCTCAGAAATATCCATATATTCAAATCGTATTTCTTTTCCAGTTAATTCTTTCCATGCTTTTATTCTAGTATGAATAGGACTAATCGGTGTAAGTGATTCACACTCTAATTCCACATCCATTTTTCTTCTTACTAAATTATCTACTATAGTTACATTATATCCGTCCTTAGATAAACCTAATGACGTAGGCCATCCACAAAAACCATCACCACCAAAAACTATAATATTATCTGACATCTTCTAACCTCCTTAGTACAACTTTTATTCTTTTTTTAAAAACAATGTAAACTAGTTAACACAATCAACCATCTTTCCATGTTCCTTTTCTATAATTATATTTTTCGCTTAAATGATTATAATGTTTTTTACCATGCCCTAGTACAAACTTTCTATATTTTAATTTTTTTGACATAGGCGTTAATACACCAGCCTCATGTAACTGTTTACCCCATCCTATTTTATCTATCATAGTTTTAACCAGAGAAGCATTGAATACTCCTGTAGCAACAGAAAACAAATCAAATTCTGTTAATTTCACATTAGCTATCTTTATCTTTTTAGGATTATTTTTCTTATTTATCATACCCCTAGATAGCATAATCTCTACAAAATTTTTATTTTTATTCATTAATTTTATTAGTGGATCTATATTAACTTCGCATATAAATTCATTATCATCCTCAAGATGAAAAAAATAATCAGATTTACAGTTTAATACTGTTGGCGCAAAGAAAAATCCTGGCCCCATTTTTTTATCTACAAAATGGATTTCATCAAACAAATCTTTATGATCCAATATCCATTGTCGGCCTTTTTCTTGACGCTTTTTATTTTTTACTTTATCTTCTACTATTACATAACGCAAATCATGTGAAGTTTTTACAAACTTATTAAAAGTATTTATAGATATCTCTAATATATCAGGTCGAGCACAGCTATTTATTAAAATATCTATAACCATATATTACCACCTTTCAAATTTTTATCAGACATATTATGCCAATGATATATACGTGGTGTAATGTTGTGGTAATTTTTACTTCGTATATTAAATTCTGGTGGTAATGTATGTATATGTAAATCCTTACATTGCCACAGCGATACTCTAAAAGACGGTTGATCTTTAACTACCCCCGACAAATCACACCATATCTTAAAATTTTTACGCCACACCTCAAAAAAGTTACTTATTGCAGCTGACTTTCTAAAAAGTATAACGCCACCAGCATATTCAGGAAAGCCGTCTGGTATATTTGCATAATCAGGATATACTTTACTTTTTTTATCATGCTTACGTATTAAATCATGTGTAGCTGCTATATCAAACCTATCCATCAAACCAAATATTTCTTCTATCTCACCAACTACACTAGTATCACTGTCCATATACAATGTATTTTCATAAGGTGAATCTAATAAATATTGCTGTTTAACTCTTGTGCCTTTTAAATTTTTTAATATAATATTGTTTATATTTTTATTACTATACGGCTTGTCAGTAAATAATGTTATAGATAAATTAGGATGTATTTTTTTTACTGTACTAATAGAATACTCTACTTCTTTTAAAAATCGATCACCAAAAGCTATATATAATATACCATTTGACATTATTTTTCCCCTATTATCCATACCGATACAATATTTTTATTATCACATGCTAAAGCCCGCTTTTCTATTGGTGTATTTGGTACCACTTTTTTACCACCATTACCACTTAAAACATCTATGGCAAATTTCAAATTACCAGTGCCACCACATTCATGAATATACGAAAAATTTTCACATAATACTTTCAAACCATCAGGTGTAAACCTCCAATAG
>Ga0190303_1000989_pt1 | contig 11622 bp, 11 predicted proteins | sample 48700701_MG_FD_161672 | JGI IMG/M metagenome (GOLD analysis project Ga0190303, IMG submission 161672) | Hydrothermal vent sediment bacterial communities from Southern Trench, Guaymas Basin, Mexico - 4870-07-0-1_MG | ecosystem: Environmental > Aquatic > Marine > Hydrothermal vents > Sediment ...
AAAAGCAGCCCAAATTAAGGCAAAAATTGAGAGTTTAAAAAAGAAAGTCTAAGAATTATAAAACAAAATCACTCAACCTCTGGGGAGCTTTTTAAGCGTTGTAAAAGTCCTTTTTTGTAAAGATTAAAAATCTCTTTCACAGTTAACCCCCTTTCTGCTTGATATACCCTCACCCCTGCTGACTCCAACAATTTAAATGCCGAGGGTTTTATATCTGATAAGAGTAAAACTCTGACCGCGTTTTCAATTATAGTTTGCGAGGCTACATCATCAGCCCCTCTTATAATATGAGCAGCAGGATTCTCAATGGCTTTTTCAAGCTCTCCTTTTTCATTTAAAATTATAAAATAATGGGCTCGGCTAAAGCGAGGTTCCACAAATGCATCAAGGTTTTTTTCAAAAGAAGGAATACCTATTTTCATATTTTTAATTTAATTTTAAAGACGGAGAATTTCTAGTAAACCCTCAATTATAAAAAAGAGCAAATAAATAAAGAGGAGCACAAAACCTTCTTTTCTTGTGAGTTTATTTTTAGTGATCGAAAAAATTAAAAAGCAAACTGCTGATAAAAATGAAAAGAGAATGGTATTAAGATATAGGGAAAAATGAACAATCTTAAAAGGGGCTATAATGATTGATAAACCTAAAATAAGTCCCGAATTAACCGCAACCGACCCTATTGTATCTCCAAGTAGCATTTCCTTGTGGCCGGAGGTAATTGAACTTATCCCAAAAACAATTTCTGGCAGAGATGTGCCAAGTGCTACTCCTAAAATTCCAATAACTACCAAAGAAAGGCCTGAGAAAAGGGCAATTTTCTCTGAAGCAAAAACTATTCCTTGAGCGCTCAAGAGCAAAAGAAAGAGCGAAACAAAAAAAATCCCTAATTCTCTAAATAGTAACTTAATTCTCTCAGGGGGTTTTGTAGTAATTTTGTCAAATACTTTCGAGAAGCGTCGTTGTTCTTTGATAATCTCTTTTAGATAGAAGAGAAAACTTATTATTAAAATTACCCCATCTAGCCTTGAGAGAGATCCATCAAGCATCAAAATTAAAGGGAAAATTGTAAAGAAACAGGCAAAAAATCTGGCCTTCTGAAGCGTTTTTCCTCCAAAATCCAATTTCTTTGCAAAAATTGCTCCAACTCCCAAAATAAGAGTCAAAAGAATAATATTTGAACCTAAAATATTACCTACAGCCAATTGTGGTGAACCAGAAATAGAAGCGGTTATCCCAACAAAAAACTCTGGTAAGGATGATGCAAATGCCATTAAAATTGTTGCAACAACAAACTCCCGCCAACCTAAGATTTTAGCAAGATTGGACAAAGATTCCACAACCCACTGGCCTGATTTAGCCAAAACAATACAAGATAAGATAAAGATTGAAATAAATTCTATCATGTTTCGGTTTGGCCTTTTGTAATAAAATAAAATTTAGTTGCCTCAATTAGAATAATATCTACTATACTTGCTCCAAACACTATTAACCATCCATGCAATCCTAGTGGTTGAGTCTTTAAAGCATATTGAAGACCTGGTAGATAGATAGCCAAAACGAGCATTCCCAGTCCAATTAATACCGCCCCAATTAAGAGTTTATTTGAAAATATCCTCTCCTGCCAGAGGTTTCTCCGTAAATTCTTGCAGGAAAAAATGTATAAAAGTGAGTTTACTGCAAGGGAGGCAAAAATTATTGTCCGTATGTAACCAATTTCGTAATTTTGTTTAAGTAGCCAAAAAAATACCCCCAAAAGAATAAAATCAGTAATAATTCCGATAATAAAAATAATGACTTTCATCTCTCTTGTTAAAAGAGGAGCCTTATGGGCGATAGGTTTTCTTTTCATAATATCCTTTTCTTTTGGCTCGAAAGCAAGGGCAATGCTTGGGAAAGTATCTTCTATTAAATTTACCCAAAGAATTTGAAGAGCAGTTACAGGCAGGGGTGTTTGGGTAATAATGCTTGCACTAACTAAAATTACTTCGGTAAAGCTATCAGATAAAAGATAAGTTATAACCTTTCTTATATTATCAATAATCCTTCTTCCCTCTTCTATTGCGGCTACAATAATTGAGAAACTATCATTCAATAAAATTAAATCAGATGTCTCTTTGGCAACTTCTGTTCCTGAGCCTAAAGCAACTCCAATGTCTGCCTTTTTTAGGGCGGGCGCATCGTTGATACCATCACCTGTCATTGCAATTACCTCTCCTTTTTCCTGCCAGGCTTTAATTATTCTCATTTTATGTTTTGGTTCAACTCGGGCAAAAATCTTAATTTTTGGCAATATCTTCATTAGTTCTTCTTGGGTAAGTTTATCTAATTCAACGCCTTCTAAAATCTCTTCATCTTTGGCTTTTAATCCCAACTCTTTGGCAATGGCTTTGGCGGTTAGTTTATGATCTCCGGTGACAATTATTACCCTCAAGCCAGCTTGTTTGCATATTCTAATAGCCTCCTTTGCGTCCTTTCTTATAGGATCAGACAAAGTGATTAAGCCTAAAAATTCAAGATTTTCTATAAGATCCTCAATGGGTTTTTTTTCTTTGATTTCTTTTTTGGCACAGGCAACTACTCTTAAACCCTTTTTGGTAAGTTTTATCAACTCTTTTTCCCATTGAGTCTTTCTTTCTTGTGAAAGTGAAGATAGTTCCAAAAGTTTTTCAGGCGCCCCACAAACAAAAAGCAGGAGTTTGTCTTTTTCTTGATACAAGGCCGCTTTAAATTTTTTTATCGAATCAAACAATATTTGATCGACTCTTTTTTTCTCCCAATCTTTTAAAAATTGATACCCGTATAGTTCAATTGATACTTTTAATAAGGCTTTTTCTGTAGGTTTTCCTCGGATAATCCATTTTTCTTTTGTCTCTTGTGGGTTTTCTACAAATGCCTCAGAGGTCAAAAGGGCACATTTTAAAATTTCTTCTTTTTTGCCTATAACTTTGTAAACCGCCATCTTGCCTTCAGTTAAAGTACCAGTTTTATCAGTAGCAATAACTGAGGTGCTTCCCAAGGTCTCGGCTGCTACAAGTTTCCGCACCAAACCTTTTCTTTGTAGGATTTTCTGCATCCCTAAAGCCAAAATTATTGTCATTGTCACAGGTAAACCCTCAGGTATTGCTGCCACGGCAACTGCAATTGCGGTGGTAAACATTTCTTTGAACCTCTCAAACAAAGGCACTTCCTTTAATGTAACCATTCCTTCAATAAAAATAAAAAGAGAGATTATAACAACAATTATTCCAATGATTTTTGAAAAATGTGCCAGTTTTTTCTGATAAGGAGTTTTTTCTTCCTTTGTCTCCTTAATGAGTTTGGCTACTTTACCAATTTCTGTATTTTCTCCGATATTTACAACAACCGCCCTCCCAAATCCTGATTCTACAATAGTGCCCATATAAACCATGTTGTCTCTATCAGCCAGAGGTGTTTCTTCTGGCAAAATATCTGTGTGTTTGCTTGCTGGCATCCATTCTCCGGTTAAAGCCATTTCATTGATTTTGAGCCGATGAGCTTCAATAAGCCTTCCATCTGCGGGTACTCTCTCTCCTGGGTTTAGAATAATAATATCTCCAGGTACAAGTTCTTCAGAGTCAACAATTTTCAACTTACCGTCTCTTAAAACTTCGGCCTTATGTTTTACCACCTTTTTTAAAGCCCTTAATGTGTTTTGAGCTTTTTTCTCTTGCAAAAACCCAACAATTGTATTTAAAAAAACTGCCCCTAAGATAACTAGGCAGTCGGTAAATTCATGGAATAAAAAAGTTACTACTGCTCCGATAAGTAAGATATAAACAAGGGGGCTTTTAAATTGAGAAAGAAAAAGCCAAAAAGAAGAAATTGGTTTTTTTGCGGGCAACTTATTACTTCCAAAGGCTCTTTTTCTTTTCTCTACTTCACTGGTAGAAAGCCCTTCTTCTAAATCTGTCCTTAATACTTTAGCAACCTCTTTAAAATCAAGTGTATGCCACAAAATTTTCTCCATATTTTTTATTGTAACAAATTCTTTAAAGTCATAAAAAGTTTTATTTGGTAGGTAATAAAACTTAAGCGAGGGAAGTGATTTTCAGGAGCATCCGCAGGCAAAATTGCATGGTTTCTCTCACGCGTGTCTGCGGGAGAGAAAATTTTGCCGAGGACTTGAGCGAGTCCCCCACATAGTATGTGGGGGACGAGCGTCTCCTGAAAATTACTTTCCGAGCGATTTGTTATAATTTGAAGCCGGTACTTTGAAACTTTGTTGCCGAGCGATTTGTAAAAATTGCTTTCCGGGCCCCGCTTAATCCCGCTTAGCGGGACTTATCTGGGCAAGCGTTTATTTATAACTTTGAGCGATTATTGATAACTTAGATAATATTCTGCATCTAGAATTTAAGAAAGGCAGATGTTTTGCTAAAATAAAACAATGATTGAAATAGATGGTTCATATTTGGAAGGAGGTGGACAAATTCTAAGAACAGCAATTTCCCTTTCGGCAATTTTAAAAACCTCTTGCCATATTTTTAATATTAGAAAAGGAAGAAAAGAGCCAGGACTAAAACCTCAGCATCTTTTGGGATTGAGGGCTTTATCTGAATTGTGCAATGGGAAATTAGAAGGTGATTATCTTGGCTCAGAAGAAATCTGGTTTTATCCAGGAAGTTCAGATAGCACAAAGAGAGAATTAAGAATAAAAATTGAAACAGCAGGAAGCATTACCTTACTTTTGCAAACCTTAATCCCTCCCTCTCTTTTTGCCAAAGAACCTATAACAATTTCAATTAATGGAGGCGCTACCGATACCTTCTTCTCTCCAACAATTGATCATTTTAGATATGTTTTTTTGAAAATCTTGGAAAAAATGGGAGCAAGAATAGAAGTTCAGATTGAAAAAAGAGGTTTTTATCCAAAAGGAGGAGCAAAAGTTAAGGTAATTGTTTATCCTGCAAAACTCAAACCTATTGTTTTAACTGACCCCGGTGCTTTAAAAGAAATAATTATCATCTCTGGCGCCTCAGAGTTATTAAAAGAAAGAAAAGTAGCCGAAAGACAAATTTCTGGAGCAAAACAAATTTTAGGAAAACTGAAATTACCTATAAGGGAGATTGTAGAATACTATCCTACCCTCTCTCCTGGCTCTCAGATAAACATTATTGCTAAATTTGAGAATACAATAATTGGCTCTGATAACTTGGGGACAATTGGAAAAGAAGCAGAAATTGTGGGTAAAGAAGTGGCTTTGGAATTTCTAAAGGAAGGAAAAACCAGCGCCTGCTTAGATAAACACCTAGCAGACCAAATTCTGCCTTTTATGGCCTTGAGTAAAGGAAAATCTGAGGTAACTGTTTCAGGAATTACCAATCATTGCAGAACAAATATCTGGGTGATTGAAAAGTTTTTAAAAGGGAGGTTTAAAATTGAAGGAAATAAAGTAATTTGGGAAAGTTTTAAATAAAAAGGCTCCGGCAAGCCGGAGCCTCTGGCAGTCATGGGTTAAGCTACTTTAAACATCAAAACTGTTTCTCGAATGCCATCAATTGGTTTTATCTTGACCCCATCGAGTTCCTTCAATCCATTGATAATCTGAGCAAAAGTTTCATCTTTTTGGCAAAGACGATGCAAATCAGAAGTTAAAAGTCTAACTCGAGCCTCTTTACCACCATGTGCCCATATAATAGAAAAATCCACGCCTTCCTCCAACAAAGATCTGAGTTTGTTATCAAAGAACTTTATCAACTTTGGATGTACCTTCTGCAAAAGAACCACCTCCTTGTTTTTGATGCTACAATTCTAACCAAATTTTTATAAAAGTCAAGAAAAAAGCCCCCTCCTATTTTGTTCTACAAAATAGAAGGGGGCGGATTAATCGTCAATGTGCTATTATGGGAGAACTTCGATTTGTTTTGTGACCGTGTCCCAATTGTTTTCGTCATCCTTAACTGAAAGTTGAATCAAATAAGACCCGGTCTGTGTGGGAACGAATTCAATCCGAGCTCCCCACCGAATAATCGAGCCTCCGATAGGCGGGAAAATCTCCCACCTCCAGGAGACAATTCGGTCAGTGCCGTCACAATAGCAGCCGTTACAGGTAGGAGCTAAATCAGAACAATCGCGATATGTCGGACAAGGAACACAACATCGATCATTATCATGAGAGGCCCGACCATTTAAGACCACGGTGTTGTCTTTGTGAATCTCTGATGGAGAAACTTGGATAACTGCGGTCGGACATCCGTCTTTGCACCGAATAAAAACTTCTTCCTCTAAGGGTGCCTCGTCACCGTCATCGTCTGTAACTGTAACTCTAACTAAGTAATACCTGCATCCTTGGGAGTAACAATGGTCGATGCTTCGCCCGTAAGCTGGAGCTGAACCATCACCGAACTCCCATTTGACCTGAACGATGCTTTTGAGACCTAAACTTGCTGGATCAAGTGCTTCAACTGAGAATCGAAGTCTATCGCCTGCTTCATGAGGAGGTCCATTGTAGTCATAGATGTCAATTCTTTTTACCACTGGTGAAGGGTTTAAAATGGTGATCTGTTTAGCAAGCGTGTCTTCTTTCCCAAACTTGTCTTTTACTGTAAGCCTCACTGAATATGTACCGTCATCTGCGTATGTATGGCGAACAATCACACCAGATGCCTTGGTACCATCGCCGAAGTCCCAAAGATACTCCGTGATTTCATCACACCGATCAGGATCGGAAGAAATACTTGCATCAAAAATCACAACTTGTGCTGCATATGGCTCCCTTGGAGTCCAGGTAAAACTGGCCACCGGAGGCTGATTGAACAAAGCCATACACCCTGCCAACCCAATGGCTAGCAGGCCCAACACTCCCGCTACCGCAAACTTCCGCATCTACACCACCTCCGTTTGAAAGGATACAAAAAGTTTACAACGAAATAATTTTTCTGTCAAGCGTTGTAATAACATTGCCATGGCAATGTTATTACAACGGCTTAATACAGAGTAGGAATTAAAAAGTGCCTCGCGTTTTACGCGAGGCACTTTCCTTTGGTCAGTTGCCGATTGCAAGAAGAAGCAAGAACATTAAGAATGTGCAAGGCACAGGACAGCAAGGCGTGTACGTTACCCTCTCAGTCCGACAATATGTATAGCAAGGTCGAGGCGGGCAGAGCACAACTCTTACTACATCCACCCTTCCACAGCAACCTCGCATATAGATTTCACGAGCGAAAGGAGGTTTTTGGATTGGAGGATCGGGATAAACAAGACACGGGCGTTCTGTGGCAATAAACACAAGTGAGGTAAACTCTCGAATCTTGCCATTCCCAACCACAAGAGTATGACAACCTGGTGGATAATTTCTCACCTCACTTGAAACCCGAGGACGAACAGTTTCCCAAGCCCCAAGACAGGGGTTGTATCCAAACACATAGAGATAGCTCCAATGATACACTTTGAACTGCAGTGTGCCAGCGAGGTAGTCAACTTTAACATTTCCAACAAAATGCGTGCAGGGTGTTTTCTGTAAATAAACGGGATCTATCGCAAAAGCTGCCGCCCCATACACCAAAAGACCTACTATACTCAGAAGAACTAAGCGCCGCATTGAAGATCACCTCCTATTTTATTTTTGGCGCTTTTTCAAATTAAAACAATCCAAAAAGGCTGTCAAGAGATTGACAGCTTTTTTGATTCATAGTATTGTTAAATAGGTACCTTAACTTCTAAATATGGGAGAAAGGAGGTGAAATGAAATGAAACATGTACTAGTATTCGCGCTTATCTTGACCTTGTCTGGTACACTCGGATTTGGGGCTTCCTTCTTTGCTACCACGAAGAGTCTTAGAAATCATGCCTTCCTTGGTACACTTGCAGGAATTCCCCTACCTGAAACTTGCTATCCTAGCATGGCTCTATACCTTGAAACATATATGATTGACGAGATCGCTGTTTTAAACGGTGGTGTCGGATGTATAGCAAACACTGAGAGTTTTGATGTCGCAGGGACTTTGGGAGTTCTCAACGCTTTCCCCGTAGCAATTACCTGGGCTAATGTTTCAATACCGAACCTTGAGATATTTGGGAAGGCAGCCTTTGGTCCTTTAACTTGTTGCTGTTGCCCTTGCTCTATCTGGGATGTTGATCTGGTCGCTGCTTTACAAACAGACATCCTGATCAATCTTTGGCTTAAGAATGTCTTCCTCCCCGAAATATGCTATGAACGTATGGATATAAGCTTTGGTTGTGCAAACACTTCCTGTATGTTTGGATTAGACATAGAAAGAATCAATTCCAACAAACTCACTCATCTCTATCTCGGAACCCTCTTGAAATTTGCAAACATGACTCTTGGTCCCAAGGTATACTTTGCCCCTTGCGATGTAGGTTTTGGGATTAACCTCTTTGGAGAATTCTGAGCAAACGGCCTCCCCCTATTTTGCCTTGCAAAATAGAGGGAGGCTTTTTTATTCCTCCACAAACCTTTTTATTTTTTTTATTCGAAATGTATTAAAAACACTGGCAGAAATGTGACCTAAATATTTATTAAAATAAACTTCTGCTTCTTTGTCTTCAAGAAGTTTTAAAAATTCTTCACAAAGATAGAAAGGAATAACCTTCTCTTTTTTTGAAATAAAAACTAAATATTTAAGGTGGGGTTTCTTTGGGATATTATTTTTTGGCTCGATCTCGTGCCACACTTTTTTAAAATCCTCTAAAGTAAAACCTTTCTTTCTGGCTTCTTCTTTGAGTTTCTTTGTAGCAGCACCGTACCAAAAAGTTTCAGAAATACTTGAGCCGATGGTATTTAAAATAAGCTTTTTGGGGTTATCTTTAAAAGGTGTATTAGCAAGATATGTAGAAAGAAAAGCCCCCAAGCTAGTACCAAAGAGAATAAGCTGTTTTTTGGATAATTTGTCGGCTTCATTCAAAAAGTCTTCTTTTACTTTGCGGAAGTTCTCCAATACCGAAAAAGGGTCTGGATTGAGAATATCTGGGGAGTAATCATAAAAAAGAAAACTATAATATTTAAAAAGAGGCAAAAGAGGAATTTTTAAATACAAAGCATTTCCTCCCCAACCATGAAGAACCACAATACATTTATCTGAATTTTTATTTCCCAAAAAAGTTTTTCTGAATCTCATATGTTTTACGCTTTATAAAAAAGAAAGCGAGGAAAGCAATTTTTAGGAGCTTCCGCAGGCAAAATTGCATGGTTTCTCCCACGCAAAGCGTGGGAGAAAATTTTGCCGAGGACTTGAGCGAGCCCCTCGCTGGGGGACGAGCGTATCCTAAAAATTGCTTTCCGAGCGTTCATTTATAACTTGAAGCGATTATTCATCAATGAGTTAGACTACACCCAAGCCACCAAATATCTCCATTTTTTAAATTGATCCTTTCTAAATTCAAACTGATACCCTTTTTTTATCAAAATTTTCCTGAGCTCACCAATTTGTCTTGGATCAAACTCCATATAAATTTTTCCATAAGGTTTTAGATGATCTTTTGCCTCCTTCAAAAAGTTTTTAATAAAAGATAATCCTTTTTTGCCGGCAAATAAAGCATTGTGGGGTTCTTTTTGTAGAACTTCCTTGTCTACCTCATTTTTCCTTTCTAAGGCAACATAAGGAGGGTTAGCTAAGATAAAATGATACTTCTTTCCACCCAAATTAGCAAAAACGTTGGATTTTATAATCCTGTATCTTTTTGGAGAAATTTTATTGAGGCTTAGATTAATCAAAATTTGGTCTAAAGATTCTTCCTCAATATCCACAAAATCAACAAATGTGTTTTTGGTATGCTTTAAAACAGCAATTCCTATGCACCCTGTACCTGCAAAAATGTCTAAAACTTTAATGTTGTAATTTGGTTTCTTTAAGGAATGAGAGGTCTTCGATTCAAAATTTGCAATATCCTTTATAGCAACGTTTGTCCAATACTCTGTTTCTGGACGAGGCAAAAAAACCTTTTTTGAGACATCTATCTTGCAACCTAAAAATTTGATCATCTCAGTTTTTCTAAAATCTTTTTAAGATTCTGTATTTTTTCTTTCTCAGAGATGCTTTTTTGCTGATATAATTCTTCGAATGTTGGCTTTTGAGTCTGATAAAATACTCCTATTGGAATTTTTGTATCACATGATGAGTAATCCCATTTTCTTGCAAGTTTTAAAGCTCTCTCAAAATCTCGAACATCATGATTTTTTTCTTCTAACTCATATACTCTCTGATTGTAAAATTCATATGTATTAAAGAAAGAAACACAAGGCTGCAGGACGTCAATAAATGAAAAACCTCTATGGCAAATTGCTCTTTTAATTAACTCTTTCAAATGACCCTGTCTTGCTGCATAGCCTCTGGCAACAAAAGTGGCGCCGGAGGCCAACATTAACTCTATTGGATTAAAAGGTTCCTCGAAGGTTCCTTTTGGGGTTGACCCCCCTTTAAATCCTTTGGGTGAAGTTGCGGTATATTGACCTGTTGTTAAAGCGAAAACACGGTTGTTATGTACAATTAAAGTTATATCTGTGTTCCTTTTTGCTGCCCAAATTAGATGAGAAATTCCTTCGTTATAAGCATCACCGTCTCCCTCAAAACCGATTATTTTAAGTTTTGGATTTGCCAGTTTAATACCTGTAGCCGGAGGAATAACTCTTCCATGAATTGAATAAAAACTATTTAAATTAATATAATCAACAATTTTTGCATGACAGCCAATTCCGCTTAAAAGAACAAATTCTTCTTTTTTGGCAAATCCTTCATTTATAAGTTCCAAAATAGCAAGTTTTGTGGCTATTTCAATTGAAAAATTACCACAGCCTGGACACCAAGTTTTTTGGGCATAAGTATTTAAATCTTTTAACTCAATTTTCTTTTTCATAATTCTTTTTCTAATTCTTTTGGAGTAAATGGTCTTGCATCATATTTTAAAATAGTTTTATCTACGTTTATGCCATGACATTTCAAAATTGTTGCAAGCTGACCTTCTGAATTTGTCTCGACATCAACTATTTTCTTAGCACTTTTGATTTCTTTTTCAATAGCCCAGATTGGAAATGGCTCAAGGTACAGAGGTTGGATTACTTTATATCCTAAATTATCTGCTGCTTCCTCAACCGCCCCGATATTTGAACCCCAGGTAATTAAAACTTTTTCGCTATTCTTTTTTCCTCCTATTTTCACTGTTTCTCTCTTTTTCATTTCTTTTATGATCGCATCTTTCTTTCTCTTTCTTTTATCTATCATCCTTACAATTTCGTCTGGTTTTTCTGTAGTGATGCCATACTCATCATGCTCATAACTTGTGGCTTTGACTGTTACATTTTTTTGTCCTGGAAATGCTAAAGGAGAAACTCCATCTCTTGTAAGAAGATATCTTTTGTATCCTTTTTTACCTTTAAAAAGTTTGGGCGATGTTTTATTGATTTTTTCCACATTTAGAGAAACAGAAAATGTACTTTCAGATAAATGTTTGTCAGAAACTAAAATCCCGGGTACTTGAAATTTCCAAACAAGATTCAAAAGTTCTCCTGTTAAATAAAAGGCTTGTTCTGCGTCTCCAGGAGCAACAACTATTCTTTGAAATTCTCCGTGCCCCGCATTTATGGCAAACAAAAGATCTCCCTGCATTGTGTAGGTAGGAACTCCGGTTGAAGGAGCCGCTCTTTGT
>Ga0190303_1000990_pt1 | contig 11619 bp, 12 predicted proteins | sample 48700701_MG_FD_161672 | JGI IMG/M metagenome (GOLD analysis project Ga0190303, IMG submission 161672) | Hydrothermal vent sediment bacterial communities from Southern Trench, Guaymas Basin, Mexico - 4870-07-0-1_MG | ecosystem: Environmental > Aquatic > Marine > Hydrothermal vents > Sediment ...
GCGCAATTGCTCCTGTAACTGTTGAAATCGTTTCTGAATGCGTTCTTCCTGTCGTTCGAGCGTGCGAGCCCGGAGTTCCAGAGTCTCCTTCTTCTCTGCCAGTTCATTGCTCACAGCATCGCGTTCGCTCTTGATCAGGAGTTGTCCGACATTCTTATATATTACAGCATCCTCCTCGAGTTTCTTTAGTTCTTCGAGTGCCATTTCTGTTTCATTGAGCGCTGATGTTACCTGCGCCTTCTGGGTTGCGAGTGCCTGCGCCTGTTGCTGGATCTGCTGGAGTTGCGCAAGCTGGTGTTGTACCTGTGGGGGGAGTTCGGTTGTCATAATATCACTTTTTTATTGCATGTACGAATTCGGTAATGGTTGTCTGTATATCTGAGGTCTCTTCTATGGCTGTGCCTGTTACGATGATGTCAGCGCCTGCACGCACAGCGGCTCTTGCGGTCTCTCTATTGCGTATTCCGCCTCCGACCACAAGTGTGCCGCAGCCTGCTGATTTCACGGCACGGATCATCTCTGGCGGCACCGGTTCATCCGCACCTGAACCTGCCTCCAGATATGTGTAGCGCATGCCAAGAAACGTTCCTGCAAGCGAGTATGCTGCTGCAAGTTCCGGCTTGTCTCTCGGAATCATCTTCGCGTCTCCGATCCATCCTGCAGTGCCGCCTGGTTCCACGATGATGTATGCCATCGGAATCGGCTCAATGCCATATTCCAGAACGACTTTTGCGCCAAGCATCTGGTTTCCGATCAGATAATTCATATCCCTTGAATTTAGCAGACTCATGAAGAATACGGCATCTGCATATCTGCAGATTCCGCAGGCACTCGCCGGAAACAGGATGGTTGGAAGATCGGTGACCGATCTGATCGCACGCACGGTCTCATCAAGCAGATCGCCTGAGGCGCCAACCGAACCGCCGATCATAATCGCACTGCTCCCTGCTGTTGCTGCCGCCTCTGCGATACCGGATGCTTCGGAAGGAGCCTGTGCGTCAGGATCGATCAACGTAAGATGCGCTGCACCATCGGTTGTTATAACATCAGTTAGATACTGCTCTACGCTCATCCTCTGCTTTCCTTCGACTTCATGCGCAGATGTTTGTAGCCGCATTTTCTGCATCTGGTCGCCCTGATCGGATTGCGTGCATTGCATTTCATGCATATCTTCTTGCGCAGCAGTCTCGCTTCTGCCTCTTCGAATCGTGTCATCGTCTTGATCCTCTACATATCGTTCGCGGGTGTTTCTATATTAACATTGTTGCATGAAACACAAAGGAGTGCAGAGGTGGAGATACCTGATATTCGACGATCCGGTTACGCATAAAAACAACCACAACCTGCATTCGACCAATACTAAAAGTAAGATTTTCAGATATTCAATCAAAATAGATCATCTTTGTACCGTTGCATTGATGAGAATGCACAATATCCCGATTGAGCAGCACATCTATGACCTTCTCTGCAATCGTTTCATTGATCTGAAATCGTGATTGCTGCATCAGAATGAGATCTTTTCGTTTGATAATTTTTTTGCATCTCGTAGATTTCTTATCATATTCGCATTTATTGTATCTTGCGCAACGCCGCACCTTCTCATATCGTTCCATGAAACTCGCAAGACCGTACCAGCTATAGATGTTGTACATCCCCTTAATCCCATAGAGATTTGCCATCGTTCGTTTCATCATACATTATAAAGGATCATGGCTACTTATACGTATCAACATACACAGAGGCGCAAAAGCTACATGCAGGATAACATCCGGACAATCCTCTCTACCGTGCTTGCGAAGATCAAACCGACCACAGATGAACGTGACGAACTCGCCCGACTGGCACAGAGGATCGCTGGTTATATCAGAGAAGAAGGCGTTGAATGTAAACTCGTTGGATCCGGAGCGCGGGGAACATGGATTTCCGGGGAACATGATCTGGATCTATTTATAATGCTCCCTACCACATTGACAAGAGAGGAACTGGAGACTGAGGGATTACGTATTGCAAAATCGGTAGCAGAGCGTGCAGATAGTTATGAGATACGATATGCGGAACATCCATACATCCATGCCAGATTCAGTGGCTATCGGGTTGATCTGGTGCCGTGTTACAGGGTCTCGAGTGTGAATGAACTTAAATCAGCGGTAGACCGGACGCCATTTCACAATCAGTACATCTTATCCAGAATTGGCGGTTTGGAGGATGATGTGCTGCTCCTAAAGCAATTTATGAAGTGTGCTCGGGTTTATGGTTCCGAACTTCGAGTACGCGGTTTTTCCGGTTTTCTCTGCGAATTGCTGGTCCTCCATTACGGTTCGTTTCTTGCAGTGCTTGAGAATGCCTGCGATTGGAGGGACGGTCTCTTGATCGAACCTGAAGCTGGCATATCCCAGCGTGCTGCAGAGGCTGTGCCTGGCAAGGTGTGGGAGCCGCTGCACGTAGTCGATCCGACTGACCCGAATCGTAATGTTGCAGCCGCGCTGTCACTCGACCAATTCTATGTGTTCGTGGATGCGGCACGCGGGTTTCTGGCAGAACCATCCATCGAATACTTCTTTTCGGAACCAGCGCCTCGCATAACTAAATCAGAACTAATTGCAGCGATGGAGGCGAGAGGAACCGCTCTTTTTGCACTCGTCTTTGAGATTCCTGATATGGTCGAGGATATCGTGTACCCGCAATTGTATAAGATGAGACACTCGGTCTCCTGCTTGTTAAAGGAGCATGAATTCAGAGTGCTTGGAGGTGCTGCAGGAGTCCAGTCTGCAAGCAAGACCACTGATACGGTCGTACTGTTGATCGAACTCGTGTCAGGAGAACTCCCGCCATTGAAAAAACATATCGGACCACCGGTATACATGCGGGCACATGCGGAACGGTTTAAGATGAAATTTATGGATAAAGATACATTCTCTGATATATATATTGAGAATGGACGGTATGTTGTTGACATCCACCGGAGGTACACATCAGCGAAACATCTGCTAGAATCAGAACTCCATTCCTGTGCACTTGGAAAACAGATGGGTGAGTGTGTCCGCGCAGGGTATGCGGTTCTTGAAGGCGAGGAGATTGTTGATGTGGTTGATCCGGGGTTTTTGAACAGGTATTTTAAGAGACGGACATGCCATGTTTCTTAATCATGCACAGAAACAACCACAACATACTTGAGCAGGTGACCCGGATATCTGCCACATCCAATGCAACAATACCACCCCCTGATTGACCCGTACAACCGCAGGATCAGGAGCCTGCGCATATCAGTCACAAATCGTTGTAATCTGAACTGCATATACTGTCACCACGAAGGGGAACCAGCGCACGCACAGAGCGAGATTGGCAGGGATACGATCATATCGCTCGTGCATGCCGCGCTCGATCATGATGTGCGCAGGATCAAGTTCACAGGAGGCGAGCCGCTGCTACGCAGTGATCTTGCAGATATCATAGGAGAACTGCCCAGGCTCGATGAGATATCGGTCACGACCAATGGGACACTACTACCGAAATATGCCTGCGATCTCGCATCAGCGGGCTTGCATCGTGTGAACATATCGCTGGATACGCTGCATCCTGAACGATACCGGATGATCACCGGAAGTGACATGCTGGATACGGTACTGGATGGGGTACATGCTGCTGCGGACGCAGGACTTACACCGATCAAGCTGAATATGGTGCTTCTGAATGGCATAAACGATGATGAGATATGGGATCTGATCGAGTTTACACGATCGTACCGGGATGTTATACTCCAGATCATCGAACTCCTGGACTTTGCAGGAATATGTGAGCCGGTCGATATGGATGCTGTCGAAGACACATTGCGCGCACGTGCATCACGGATCATTACGAGAAGTTTGCACCGGCGCAGGAAATATCTGATCAGTGGAGCAGAGGTTGAACTTGTGCGACCGATTGACAATTCGGAGTTCTGTGCGCACTGCAATCGCCTGCGTGTAACCTCTGATGGGAAATTAAAGGGTTGTCTGCTCAGTAATGAGAATCTCGTTGACATATCACACGCATCAGAGGAAGAGATGCATGCGCTGCTCGAGAAGGCGGTTGCTATGCGGAAGCCATATTACAGTTCAGACGGATGAAAGATTAATATAGTACGATCGATGTAGGTTTGGTAGGCAAATCGAATCAATATCATTTGCAGTGCCAAAGATAGGAGGTACATGTATGACGTCCCTGGTAGACATAAAGAACCTGAACATGGAGTTCAAGGGCAAAAAGGTTCTGAAAAACATCAATCTGACAATAGAAGAAGGCGAGTGTATTGGAATTCTCGGACGCAGTGCTGCAGGAAAGACTGTGTTGATGCATCTCTTAAGAGGAATTAAGGAGCATGAAACCAGTTCCGGAGAGGTTATTTACCACATTGCATACTGTAAAAATTGTACTTATGTTGAACCTCCCAGCAAGGTAGGGACACCCTGTCCAAAGTGCGGAACCGAACTCACACCGATGGATGCTGATTTTGTATCGCTTGATAAGTATAATCCGTTACGCAGAAGCATTGCGAACCGGATCGCAATCATGCTCCAGCGCACCTTCGCGCTGTACGGAGACGAGCGGGTGATAACAAACGTGATCAATGCACTTGTCGAGATCGGTTATCCTGCTACAGACGCTGTTGATAGGGCAGCGGATCTGATCGAGCAGGTGAATCTGTCGCACCGGATGATGCATGTTGCAAGAGAGCTCAGCGGTGGCGAGAAGCAGCGTGTCGTGCTTGCACGGCAGCTTGCCAAGGCTCCGATGGTCTTGCTTGCTGATGAGCCGACAGGAACACTGGATCGGCGAACAGCCGAAGCAGTGCACGAAAGCATCATGCGCGCAAAGGATGATTATGGCATGACGCTTGCGATCACATCGCACTGGTCAGGTGTGGTCGAAGAACTGGCTGATCGTGCAATACTGCTCGAGGAAGGCGAGATCATCGAACAGGGCGACCCATCGATGGTTGTTGAACGGTTCATGAGCATGGTCGGCGAGATCGGCTCTTATACGGCAGAGATCGGGGAACCGATCATCAGGGTCAAGGATCTGAAGAAGACGTATATATCGGTTGATCGCGGTGTCGTGCGTGCGGTGAATAATATCTCGTTTGAAGTGTACGAAGGCGAGATATTTGGTCTGGTTGGTGTCAGCGGAGCAGGAAAGACCACCGCATCAAGGATTCTCAATGGCTCAGTGAATGCTACATCAGGAATGGTTGAGGTCCGGATCGGAGACGACTGGGTCGATATGACAGAGAGAGGTGCCGAACGTGCCGGGCGGGCGGTCAAACACATCGGACTGTTGCACCAGGAGTATTCGCTCTACCCGCACAGGAATGTGCTCGATAATCTGACCGAATCGATAGGACTGGAGCTGCCAGGCGAACTGGGTGAGCGCAAGGCGATACTTGTCCTGAAAACAGCCGGCTTTACCGAAGAGAGGGCGCATGAGATTCTCGACAAGATGCCTGACGAACTGAGCGTTGGAGAGGCGCATCGTGTTGCAATGGCACAGATACTGATCAAGGAGCCAAGAATTATCATACTCGATGAGCCGACCGGAACGATGGATCCTGTAACACGGGTGGATGTGACAAAATCGATCCTTGAAGCAAGAGAGGAACTCGGTGAGACATTCCTGATCGTATCACATGACATGGACTTTGTTAAGGACGTCTGTGATCGTGCAGCACTGATGCGAAACGGCAAGATCATCGAGATCGGCGATGTTGATACTGTAATCGCCAGACTCGATGAAGACGAACGCGAAGAGATGCTCAAGTCATGATCAACATCGAACTCGACAACAGACCGCTTGAGATACCTGACGATTCCACGCTTGCGGATGCGATCAAGCACGCAGAAATTCCTTACAGAGGCACAACGATCGCCATCATCAGGGGAACCGTGGAATCAAAAGAAGCGACGCTACAGTATCTGATCAGTACGACAAAGGGTGACATCGGGATCGAATTGTCTGCATATCAGGATGTCTGGCAGCGTGCGCAGATTGTAAATTCTAAGGTCAGATGGGTTTCACGAGAAGCGTTCGCATTCGGTCCGTTCAAAACAGACATCACTCCATCTCCCCGTGATCATGAATATGCACGATGGGACGTGATACTGGGCACTGGAGGCTATGATGCTGACCAGACATATCTGGTCGTATCGAAACAACTGCACACTGCTGCACACGGCGCGCCGATGGATGGCGGCGTTATCGGCAGAATCACCAGCGGGAGAGGTGTGATTGAGACCCTCGGTACTGGCGATTCGATCACAGGAATCAAGCCTATCGAGCGGTGGGAGACGATCGTTAACAAGATTGTGACAACCGATCTCTCAACCAGAATCGAGCAAGGGATGCGTATATTCACACACTCTGTGATTGAGTTGTCACCAGAGGCTCCTTATGGTGCAGAACACTTTTTAGCAGCAGCAGAGAATAATAGAATGAAATTCAGCACCGTCTCACATTCGTTTGCATCCACAGAATCTCTACAAGGAGAAGAATGTCCTTTTGAGCAGAAAAAACCGAGAACCGTAGGCACTATCACGGTTAGATCGAGTGGTGCTGGGCTTGGGCGTATATACATATCAAAACTCGACAAAACCTCATCCCCGAACCACTCAGTGGTCGGTAGGGTGGTACAGGGCATGGAACTGATCCAGCTGGTGGGGAAGGATCAGGAACTCGCACTGACAATTCATCCAGAGCGCATCATGCTGCTCGGTAAAACACTAAAAGCAGCGGAAGAAGAACTCTTTGAACGCGGCATAACCATGCATCGCGATGGAGAGACCAGTGACAGCGACATCGTCGTGGAGCAGATTCCGGCGACCACGATGCAGATTGTAGAGGCTGGAGAGGTAACCGTGCGTGGTATTTCTGAGCACAATCTCGTGAAGATTAAACTGTATGATGATCTCGCACCAAGGACGATCGAGTTCTTCAGGCATGCCCTCGGACTTCTCAAATCACCAATTGGCGCGCTTCCCGTGTTCGCATCTTATGAGAATACCAGACTGTTCAAGGTACCTGAGGTGAAGAAGGAGATAATGCCAGAGAACGTGCCGACAGAGACCGTGCCAGCCGCTGAAATCGGCGTTACCAGCCAATCTGCGAAATACGCCCAGATGATCGGTGTGAAACTTGCGGATGATTCGAGATACGGACCATCCGGCGAGAAATTTGCCTATACGAACATCATAGGCAAGGTCATCGATATCGAGAAACTGCACGATATCGAGGAAGGGGATGTTGTGTACGTAACCGAGGTGTGAAGATGGGCAAAGTCACCAGACTGGTCGTGCTTTCATCAGAACTGCCAAGCGAGATGCATCTTCTGATCTATGAACTCCATGCTGATGTCACGATCAAGGAGACATGCTATGGCATGCTTATACACGGGGATGAACCAAAGATCACCGCGCTTACAAATACCATACGAAGAATTGATCCGGGTGCATTCATAAAAGAGAGAGGGTTTATTCCAGGCGATCCGAGACGATGCCGTGCAGATCGCGGCGGCGGAGCACGTCCCGGGTTTTACTCACTCAAGAAGGAGTATGACGTGCTTCCGATGATTGCAAGAGCGGTTGCTGAACTGCCTTATAAGGAGAAGCCTACTCTACCTGAAAAACCAGAGAAGATTGCGGTGGAAAGGTTCAGAGAGATTGCTGAGAGTGACGTGTCTACTGAGCCGTGAAATCTATCTCCCTGATAAATCAAGCAAATAAAGAGTATGCCTCTAGATCAGGATGTATGCGCTGAAATAGATGCCCAACATTAAAAGTTGTTTTTATCACAGCTTACATCCTGAAATCGGATATTTGCAGATGAATATTTCATCCGCAATCAGTTCATTGTTGGATTTTACAATCGTGTGAAGATTATAACGAAGACAGTGATTTAGAATTGCGCCAGCGTCTGGGTCTGGTCTGGTTGGTTGTTTGATGCGTCTACGTCAGCGCCTGGGGTTAGCGGTAGCTTTCTGATCCGGATGGTATTTTTCTGGTAAACGCGGTGGAATTTTGGTGGAATCCGGTTAGTTTGATGACGGGTGGTCTGTCTTTGCGCTATGTGAGTGGATTGGTGGGTGGTTTCGGTGAATGTTCGCGAGGTGGTTGTGGCTGGATGGTGGCGTGGCTGGGAATTGTGTTCGGAACTCGGTAGTTTCGGAAGTACTGAAATACTATAAAATCCCAACCCCACCCCGCACATAGCACAGATAGGGATGGAACACGAGGAGGAACTTTTCATCCCTATTTTGATGCAACTGCAAAGGCGAAAGGAGGCAATTTCCACCTTTGATCATATAACACTGTACGTGCCAGATATCAATAGCTCTTACTTGTTAATAAAGTTTTTGGTTGATGTAATATAACACCAGCTATCTTCCCTCTATGATGTGAGCATGCAGAAAACTGCAAAATCCTTGAGAAAATAACGACAAACGATATGTATAACACAGGATATCGGCGCACGCTATATCAGGTTTACCGGCTCTTCATAATCGCCAAACCCGCTCGACCGCAGAATCCGCCGATCACCTGTGATGATCAACCCCTCGACCCCATCCAGATCCTCAATCAGCCGCATACCATCCGCCTCGCCGAGCACGAATACCGCAGTCGCCAGTGCATCGGCACCGGTCGCATTCTCTGCAACGATCGTTGCGCTCAGCAATTCACTGGCAGCATACCCGGTCTCCGGATCGATGATGTGCGATGCCCGCGCTTCCTCGCTGAAATACCTCTCGTAATTCCCGCTGGTTGCAACAGACATGTTATTCAGGTTTATGATCGTTATATGCTCAGTCTTATTCTCTGGATTTTGAAGAGCAATCCTCCACGGCTCATTCTCTGTCTTGAAACCATACGCCCGAATATCGCCGCCAGCATTCACGAGCGCGTGTCTGATATGGTGCGCCTTCAGAACCTCGATCGCCCGATCGACAGCATATCCCTTTGCAATGCCACCGAGGGTTATCTTCATCGATGCCTGCTTAAAATATATATCATTACTTTGAATCGATATATTTTTATAGTTTACCAGTCTCAATGTTTCATTGATCTCATCACTCGTTGGGGCTGACCCGCCGCGTATTTTTTCTTTCCATAGATTTATAACCGGTAAGACAGTGATATCAAACGATCCATTGCTCAATAGTGAATATTCACTCGATTTATTAATAACGTACCGCAGATCAGGAGACACATTCGGAAGATATCCATTCTTATTTAGTCTTGCAACCTCGCTTTCATCTCCGGTACGATTCATCATACGCGAGATCCGGTATATCTCTTCAAAAGCGCAATCGATCGCAGATTCGGCTTCAGATACATCAGGATGCATGACCGTGATCGTTACGTCGGTATCCATCGCAACCCTCGTATCCTCGACGCGATGGAGATCCAGACAGCCGGACAGTGCGATCGCGATCAAAAGAACAACTAAGATCCCTTTATCCATCATAGCTTAGTTCAAGAGCAGTGTCCATGATATGAACCAGAGGATCATGGTCATGAAAGCGATATAGAACCAGTCCTTCCATGTAAACTGATTCACATCCATCCCTAAATATATATAAATGGGCTTCTGGATGTAGAATGTCCCCAGCAGGATCAGGTATGAAAAATTCTCTGGTCTTGATGATAGTGTCAGAACATAATAGCATATTATACCGGATGCTATTCCGAGAATGGATGAAACCGCGGTCTTCTTGATACCATCGATATGATGCTTCCGACGATCAGTTTTTGATGCAATGACCACTGCAGGTTCATTCTCTTTCGCAGTTTCTTTTGCGATCCTTTTTTTGCTCATCGAATCAGACATGGCGTAATCCGCTATCAATGTTGCGGTTGCAGCAAGGTATATATACGCCCGTGCGGTAATGACGTATGATGTTGAATCTGGAAGAAGGTATCATTGCGGTCAAATTAGCGAGATCGGCGATCGCAGCTCATCTTTCTGGTGAGATTATGAGAACTGGTGATCTGCCAGCGATATTTGAAAGGAAAAGAGGTGTATTTGTCACCTTGCACAAGGATCATGATCTTCGCGGTTGCATAGGCTATCCGGAGCCCGTTATGACACTGAAGGATGCGATTCTGGATTCTGCGGTGAGTGCTGCGGTGCATGACCCTCGATTTCTGCCTGTTCGATCCGAAGAGATGAAACATATCACAATCGAGGTAACGATACTGACGCCTCCGATTAGAATTGATGCAAAGCCAGAGGATCTGCCGAAGTGCATTGAAATCGGAAGACACGGGCTCATCATCCGAAAAGGTTTTTATCAGGGATTACTTTTGCCGCAGGTGGCAGAGGAATGGGGTTTCGATGCTGAGGAGTTTCTCAGCCAGACCTGTGTGAAGGCTGGGCTGCCCCCTGATGCATGGCTCACCGGTGCAGAAGTCTATACGTTCGAAGGACAGATATTTGCTGAGATCGAACCGGATGGCGAGGTCATCGAAAAAGATTAGAATTGCTAAATACTCAGGTACGTGCGGGAAACAGGGCGTCAGCTTCTTCAAGTATCTGCGGGGTATATTCTCGAACAGGTATTCGATGCCGAGATTGTCTGAACTTGCTGGCGGGGTGTGAGTTATGAAGTCGGTATCGCAGAGTGAAATAGCAGGAGTTTACCACAAGTTATTGAGCATATACCGTTTTTTGATGTGTTACCGGGGACCGGATGACGGGCTCCGGTCTTCGAGTCGATGGTGGGTTTATGCGGAATCATTCGATCGCATATTCAAAAACGATCAGTGACGCCACAAAGAATACGATGTCATACACGCACAGTACTCGAAGTTCTGGGATGGCAGGGACGTCTGTCAGCACCTTCGCGGTCGCAGCCACCGATGCCATGATCACAGGAACGATCACCGGAAAGAGTATCACAGGAAGCAGGATCTCTCTTGTCCGTGCGTTCAGGGTCAGTGCCGAAAGCAGCGTGCCAACCGCGAGAAATCCAATCGTTCCGAGCAGTATAACCAGTGCCAGCCAGAATATATTTACTAACGTGTAATTGAATAGAACCACAAACATCGGTATGGCAGCAACCTCCATGACCAGCATCAGCACGAGATTGGAGAGCATCTTGCCGACATAGATTACGCTGCGATCAACAGGACAAAGTTTCAATCCTTCGATACAGTTCTCTTCCTGTTCGAGTGCAAATGATCTGGATAATCCGAGCATGCCAGCGAACATGAACGTGATCCATAACATGCCTGGTGCCAGTTCGGTGATCCGATCATGGTTGCCAAGCGAATCCTTGAACGAAAAACTGAAAACCAGTATGATGAGGAGCGCAAATATAAGCATCGAGTTTGACATCTGCTTGGTTCTGAATTCCGCAGTAAGGTCTTTTCCTGCGATTGCAATGCATCGCTTCATATCGCTTATTCTGAGCGATGGTACATAAGCACTTGCTCGAGCAAAAAAATTATTCAAAAGATGTAGCAGATTCAGTTTGTATTAATGCCGCCTGAATTCCTGAACACACCTCCACGACTTCTGGATCACCGCTTCCACGGAACCTCTGCATGCATCGACCCATTCACGCGGTATGGCATGCGACATGCCTCCTGTGAT
>Ga0190303_1000995_pt1 | contig 11576 bp, 11 predicted proteins | sample 48700701_MG_FD_161672 | JGI IMG/M metagenome (GOLD analysis project Ga0190303, IMG submission 161672) | Hydrothermal vent sediment bacterial communities from Southern Trench, Guaymas Basin, Mexico - 4870-07-0-1_MG | ecosystem: Environmental > Aquatic > Marine > Hydrothermal vents > Sediment ...
GCTGGACATAATCATACCCTCCTGAAACCTGTGCAAATAAAAGACAACCCAGGAGGAATGCAAGGATAAGACCTCTTCTCATAATCACCTCCTTTTAATTGTTTTCCAATATATAAGATTATGAACATCCATAATCATTTGTCAAGTATAATTTGATAATTGTGATTACTATTCAGAAATGTTGCATTTAGAGAAAGGCAAACCAGCCCAACATACGAGCGGCGGATAAAATAAAAAGTTGATTTTTGCGGAGAAATAGCAAGTCTGGACTGGATGTTTGGGAAGGGAACTTTTAAGTGGGGTGGGTGTCTAATAGGAAAACAGGAGGTGATTATGGTACTTTTGATAATAGGAGCGGTAATGACACTATACATGGGAGATGTGAAGATCAGGAGAAACGGAGATGTCCTTGACCCCGTTCTGAATATGGAACTCTCTGAAGGTGACACTGTTATTACAGGTTCAGGAGCAAAGGCAGAGATTATGGAGAAGGACTCAAGTGTTATTGTTCTGAATGAAAACACCACATTCACAATCGTTGAGGAGAGGATACGGAGACGCTTCTTCCTCTCATGGGGTAGTGTATGGGCAAAGGTTAAAAAACTCGCTGGATGGAACTTCCAGATTGAATCCCCTGTGACCGTTGCAGGTGTGAGGGGCACAGAGTTCTTTGTGTGTTTCACAGATGACAGTTCACAGGTTGGTGTTGTTGAAGGAAAGGTTGATGTGCTTGATAAAAAAGAAGGCAAACACTATTTCCTTGGTAAGATGGAACTGTATGAGAGGTCGAAGAAAAGGGGCATAATAAGAAAAATAAAAAAGATAAATAGATGGGCCGAGTGGAAGAAGAAAGACCTTGACCATGTTATAAAACTTGCAGAAAAGGGGAATCTTCAGGCAACCTTTATTGCAGAGGCCCTATCAAAGAAGATAGATTCTCCTGATGCACTCCAGAGGATTAAGGCCCTCAAAGCAGAACAAATCATGGGAACAGAAGGTAAACTGATGAGGACGGTCTTCAGGATTAGGGCGCTTGAGGCGGATGTATCTCTCATGGGAAGGAAGGTCAGGAGGATCGGGAGTGGTATGGAAAGGTTAAAAAATCTCATTGGTTCTGGCAAATTCAAACTTGCACGGACGGTTGCATCAGAACTGGGAAACAGAATAAGTGTCAGTCTTCCCGAAACCTTTGAAATTGAAGCAAGGTCGAAGAGGATTTCACAGGACCTCCGCCTTCTTCTCAATGAGTTGAAAAGTATTGATGACCCGAAAGTAAAGACAAGGGTTAAGAAGGAGATAATGAAGAACATAAAAAGGGCGTCTGTTGCACGTGCAAGGATAAGGTCTCAAAGGAAAAGGCTCGAAAGGTTCAGGAACCTTTTAAACAAACTCAAAAAGAGTATTAAACCCTAAAAAGGAGGTGTTTTATGAAGAAGTTTTTCATCATCATCAGCCTTGTTGGTATTCTTTTCGCTGGATGCTCACAGGAGACCGACGAGACAGCCATCGAGACCCTGATAACCGATGTGTACTCCGACCTTTTCTCAATTGAAGATGACTACCAGATACCTGAGGGAGATAGTGTTACATACGCTCAGAATAAGGAATACGCCTGTGTATTCTGGTGGAGGAAACTTCAGGATGTCTCAAGGAACTTAAACATCAGCATTGATGGAGACAGTGCCTTTGTGGCAATCACCAAGGAACTCTCTGGTATTATGCACAGGTATCCATCAGACACATGTCCTCCAGATGATTCTATACTGATTGATAAACCAAAGGATTTTCAGGACAATGCCACGAGATACGTTGTACTTAAGAGGGACGGTAATCCCAAAGTCCACCGGGGATGGAGGATTGTTGCTGTTTCAGGTGCAAAGATTCTTTCACCCACAAGACCATTCTGGATTGACTCTGTGAAGATTGTTTCTAAAGACTCATCCTTAATCTACACGGTTAAAGACCCTCTTGAACTGGTGAACATTGACAGTATAATGAAGATAGAGAGGCTCGGAGAGGCAAACATTTATGTTTACACCTCACCTGATACGGTTGATGTATGTGTATTTGTTCATACACGGGGATACAGAAGGGTTCATAGATACAGAATTAGGGAAAGTGAACCTGGTGTGTACTGTGGCAGATGGCTTGCATCACCCATGGAAGGAAGGAGGAGGCTTGGAATTGATGTGCTCACCTATGAGACAATATTCAACGATTCCACCGGGTATGAAGGAGAAGGATGGATAATACCGTATGAATCAACAGGAGAATAGGAGGGGAGATGCCTCCCCTCCTCCCTTTGAGGAACTGGTAAAAATGTATTCGGAGAGAATATACAAACTGGTTTACAGCAGAATAGGTGATTATCATGATACCATGGATGTGGTTCAGGAGATTTTTTACAGGGCATACAGAGGGTATTCCTCTTTCAGAGGGGAGGCACACCCCTTTACATGGCTTTACAGGATCGCATTGAACACAACAAACAGGTATCTGTCAAAACTTGGAAGAAGGAAAGAGGTTTCACTTGAAAGGGACTTTGTTCATATGGATGACCCCCAGGAAAGGGTGGAACTGGATGAAGAAAAAATGAAATTGAGGAAGATGCTCACCAAATTGAATGATGAACACAGGACCATCCTGTTCTTGAGATACTATGAGGGGCTTGATTATAAAGAAATTGCAGATATACTTGGTATTCCTATGGGAACTGTCAGGTCAAGGCTTTCAAGGGCAAGGGCTACCCTTGAAAAACTGATGGAGGCTTAAAATGGAATGCAGGGAACTCACGGATGAAATACTTCAGGCGTACATAGATGGGGAACTTGACGAAGTTACAATGAGGGAGGTGGAGGAACATCTGAATATCTGCCCTTTATGCAGGGGTAGATACAAAAGGGGCATGAAGATTGCTGATCATCTGAAGGAGGCCTTCCATGTTGAACCACCTGAAAACCTCTCAGAGATTATTTTAAACAATGTAAAAAGAAGGGATTATAAAAGAAGAACCACACTTGCCCTTGCTGCATCCATTGCATTCATCATTGGCCTGATGTTCTTTGCACTTCCAAAAGGGGGAAGGGAAACTGCGCAACAGCAAAAACCCATACACAAAGAGAAGGTGGAAATTGTTCAGAAAACCCAAACACCTGAAGAACGGGTAATTCCTCAGAAGAAAACCATCAATAAAAAAGAGCCTGTGCCCCCTGAAAAAGGTGATACCTCAAATATATACCTTGTTTTTCCAGATGAAGGTGATGTAATTGAGGAAACAGGTGAGATCGTTTTTTACCTGAACCGTGACATTGATAGGATTGTTTTCAATGTTGATGGGGTTGAGTATGTCCACAATGGCGGTAAGGCAGGTGACATTATAACAATCCCATTCGCACCTGAAGAGCCTGGCCCACACAATTTAAAAATTGTAAAACCCATTGAAACAGCAGTGGTGTTCTACTCATTGGGTGAGGTGTGAGATGTTGTACCTTTTAATATCACTTCAGCTAATAGTATCACCGGATCCTGTAAAGACAGACATTTCAACCCCTGTAAAAATTACCGTGTCAACCAATGATGGAAGGCCTGTTCAGGGTGTAAAATTTTTGGTTAAACCATCTTCACTGGGAAAGGTCAAGGATGGCATCTTTTTCCCTTCCTCAACTGGTAAGGGCATCATCCTCTGCATGGGAATGGTGGATGGAAGGGCATTAAAAAAGCCCGTATATCTGATAATAAATGAGGAAACCACTGGAAAAATCACTCCCAGAAGTGCGAGGGTGGGTATTGGAGAATCTGTAGTATTCACGGTTACGGGTGGTAATGTTAAGAAGTGGATGGTTTTTCCACAAACCCTTGGAACAATCAAACAGGGTAACTTCACTGCAAAACAACCGGGAAGGGGAAAGATTGTGGCGGTGCTTGAAGACGGAAGGGTTCTCACTGCAACGGTTATTGTTGGAAATATCACAGGCAGAATAAAGGTCATTCCATCATTTGCCATGGTTGATGTTGGTGGAACAGTCACCTTCAAAACAGAGAAAATAATAGAAAACCCAAGGTGGAATGTCTTCCCAGGAAGAGTTGGGGATGTGAATCAGAACGGTGTATTTACTGCAAAAAGCCCTGGAAGGTGCATGGTTGTGGTGAGAGGCAGATTGAACAAAAGGGAGGTTGTGGGCCGTGCAGTGATAATTGTAAGAGGGGGTGGAGTAAAACTCATTCCTAAAAGGGCAATCCTGAAGACAGGAGGATCAGTGAAATTCACAGTGTTTGATAATAATGGTAATCCTGTTAATAATATTAAATGGAAGGTGGTTCCAAGGAAAATAGGCAGGATATCCCCTGATGGAATGTTTACACCCCTTGTAAGGGCAGGAAGGGGTAAGGTTATTGCCATACTCCCAAAGGGTTATTCAAAAAGGGTATTGAGTGCACTGGTATTCATTATCCCTGACAGGAATGTCTATATAAGAATATCACCTCCGTTTGTTCATCTGGACAATCCAGGTCAAACAGTACGGTTTTATACTGAAATCAAGGGTATATCCATGAATGAACGTGTAAAATTCAGTGTTTATCCTGAAGACCTTGGCACTATAACAGAGGATGGGGTATTCACCGCAAAGCGGGAGGGTGCGGGCGTTGTTATCGCAAAATTAAGGGGAAATCTTCCGGTAAAACCCGCTCGTGCTGTTGTCATAGTTGGGGAAACAGGTTCAATCTTAAAGGTGTCACCATCCAATCCAATCCTTAAACAGGGGGAGAAAATCCGTTTTATTGCCTCTCCATCCACTCTTCTACCATCGGGGATAAGGTTTATATGGAGGGTCATGCCCTTCTATCTTGGTAAAATACAGAATGATGGAACATTCATTGCTGGAAAGGTTCCAGAGGGACACGCCATGATGCTGGGAAAGGTCGTTGTTGTTGGAGTAAAGGATGGAGAAATTTGCTGTTATGGTGGCACATCTGTCACTGTGAGGCGGTAAAGAACCTTTTCCTTATGTGAAGACCGAGAAGTATCACTGAAGCGAGCATAAAGAATGCAGAACTCGTAATGAAGGCAGTTATATCAGAGAAATGGGTCATTATAAAATATCCAAGTGGTGGAGCAAACAAACCCCTTATACCTGTAAGTGTCACATGCACACTCTGTAAAACTGCTGCATCCCTATCCCCTGCAAAATAGATTGAACCAAGGCTCCACACTGTATTTACACCTGCCATTCCAATTGAATAGACCATATAGGAGATGTAAACAATCATCTTCGGGTCAAGAATCCTCTGGAAGATGGACAATGAAAGCAGAATGGGATAAATCCCAAGAATAAAGAATGAAAGGGATGTGTAGGGCACTGGATTTATCCTTGTAAAATAAAATCCTGCAAAGGGTAAAAGCATCATCATAAATACTTGACCAATAAAGAGCCTTGCAAAGGAAATCTGGGTATAGGTCATGTTCAGTTTATCAACCAGAAACTGGGGGATGACTGGCATCAACATCAAAAAACCCGTGCCATAAATCATGAATGCAATTTCATAGACAAAGAAATCTCTGTTCTCCTTAAATTCCCGAATGGTCTCAATGATGGGCTTTATCAATGGATGCACCTTTCCTGCCCTCTCCTTCCTCGGTTTCACCCTGATCGGGATTTTTGAGAGAAGGAGAACAGAGAAAAACCCGGAAATCCCGCAGATTGCATAGATAGGCCTGAAGAGGTATTCGTTCAGATCAAGTAGTTTACCAATTATGATTGATGAGATGATTATTCCAAATGTATTGATTGCAATTGAAATGCCAAAGAGTATTCCCCTCTTTTCTTCTCTGTAATTTTCCTGGAATATTGAATTCTGAACGGGTATTATAAATGCATTGAAAGAGTAAACAAAGATAAGGAGAACCAAGAGGTGGACACCGGTCCTCACAAAAAAAACAGTGAGGAGTGAAAGCCTCCCAAGAAAGGCTGCAAGAACAAAAAGATTCTTCCTGTCCTGCCTCCCTTCAATAAAGTTTCCCCAGTAAATTGAGAAGAGGTTTGCCACGGGCCACACCATTGAAATGAATGTAATCACAAGGTTTGAGGAATGAAGTGCCTTTCTTGAAATAATCTCCTGGAGCCATAGTCCTCCATACATTATCCCATTCAGGAGGGAGTAGGCAGCGTGGTACTTAAATGTCTCTCTTTCCAGCCTGTTCAGTTTGAGCATAAAAAAAGCCCCGCCTCAGGGCGGGGCATTAAACCACTGATTTTTATTTTTTCTTCTTTGTTGTCTTTTTTGTCGTCTTCTTCGTTGTCTTCTTCGTTGCGGTTGTCTTTTTCTTTGTGGTTGTTTTCTTCTTCTTTGTAGTGCTTCCTTTTGGTCTTCCTCTCTTCTTTCTGGGTTTCTCTTCCTCCACCTTCTCCTCGGGTGGGGTTATCTCTATCTCTTCTGCCTCAAATGTCTCCTCCTTCATCTCAAGCAGATTCTTCTCATCCTTGAGTTTCACGAGTATGGTATAGATTATAGTCTGGCCTGCTCCAAAAACAGAGACACCATAACCAACAATGAGAAAGGCTATTGCATAGAAGGACATACCCAGAAGGAAGGCACCAAACTGTGTGGTAACACCTGGATAAGTTTTCAGTGCACCAAGAGCGAGGAACTTTCCAGGTGCTACGAGTGATGGGAACCATCTGAGCAAGAATGTTGGAGCAAAAGGCAGGTAGAGATACCACCTGCCATTATTCCACATCACATCCCACCAGCCCCTTGGACCTGCCCAGACACCAAGGGCCCACTTTGTGAGTGAAAGACTGTATTTCATCAGGAGTGCAAAAACGAACATGGCAAGAAATGTGCAGAGACCCAGGATAAATTCCCAGAGGAAGAATCTCCATGTCTGGTCATAAAGGACGCTGAAACCCTCAAACAGTGTGTCAAAGGTATCGCTCTCTGTTGTGGCAACAATCGCGGGTCCAATCACACTTATCACAAATAGCACAATTGAAAGGTAAACAACGAAGAAGGCACCACCAAAAATGGGTAAACTCATAAGGCCTATGAGTATCTGTCCAACATGGGGAATCCTGCCAACAAGGCCAAAGAGAAGACCCACGAGGATGAGTATTGCAATAAAGATTATAAGATAGATCGGTGAAAGGAAGGTTCCCTTCCAGTTTTTCAGGGCAAATTTCCATGCCTCTTTTGCCTCATAGAACTCATCCCCTCTCAACCTTTCATATGTAACCTTTGAAATGGCGGTAAGGGTGACAAAGTAAAAGAAGGTAACAATTAATGCACCAATACCCCAGAGTAACCATCCATACCATGTGAGCTGTGCATTGTAGAATGGCCATGGTATGAACCTATAAGTTTGCCATATGTTTTTAAATGTCCATCCACTTACAAGAAAGCCTGCATAGGAGAATATAACATAGAAGATAAAGGCCAAAAGAATTCCCCTGAATGCAAGCCATACCTGCTTTGGAGACGCACCAAACCTCACAGCCCTGAAGACATCCTTATAAGTAAACTCAAGGCCCACATTTCACCTCCTTTCTTTTTTGATACACTATACATTTATCGGGAAATTTTGTCAAGTGTATTTTAAGAAAATTTCTTTATAAAAATAATATCCTTCCAACCTGATAAATAATCACCGCCATCAACCATCCGAGAATAAGGGTATATGTTGTGGTGAACAATGCCCATTTCCATCCAGCCTCCTGTTTTATTGCAGCAATTGTAGCAACACAGGGAATATATATCAGGCTCATCACCATAAATGCATATGCAGAAACAGGATTAAAAACACTGGAAAGGGCGGTTTTAAGATTTATGCCAAAGAGTGCACCAAGGGTGCTAACAACCTGCTCCTTTGCCATAACCCCTGCAAGGAGTGCAACCGCTGCCTGATAGAAACCAAAACCAGCTGGTTTAAAGATAGGGGCGATGAACTGACCAATCCTTCCAAGATAAGAATTCGCAGACCCATACTCAACACCAGGGGGAAGGGATGATAAAATCCATACAACAATAACAGATGCAAAAATAACCGTCCCTGCCTTTTTTAAGAACAGATATGACCTGTGCCATGAAATTCTGAGTATGTTTTTTATCACGGGCATGTGGTAGGGAGGAAGTTCCATTATGAGATGGGTCTCTTCCCCCTTGAAGAAAAGCCTCTTGAAAATGTTTCCCATTATGAAGGCAAGCAGGATTCCAAGGGTATATAGAGAAAAAATCACCAGACCCTGATTCTCTGGAAAAAATATCCCTGCAAAGAGTATGTAAATGGGAAGTCTTGCTGAACAACTTATCAATGGATTAACAAGAATTGTGAGTATTCTGTCCTTATGGGTGTCCAGTGTCCTTGTGGCAAGTATTGCAGGGACATTGCAACCAAACCCCAGAACCATGGGGATGAAACTCTTGCCATGCAATCCCATCTTATGCATAATCTCATCCATAACGAATGATGCCCTTGCCATATATCCTGTATCCTCAAAAAATGCAATGATAAAGAACAGGAGAAAGATATTAGGAAGAAAGGACACGATTGAACCCACACCACCTATCAGACCATCCCTTATGAAAGAAATCACCATAGGGGATACCCCCTCCCTCTGGAGAAGTATGGAAAACCTCACCCCAAGCATATCAAAACCCGTTGATAACAGTTCTGAAAGGGGTGCTCCAAACTTGAACACAATCTGGAATGTGAGGAACATGAATAGGAGAAAAAGGGGAATCCCCAGAAACCGATTGGTTAAAATCCTGTCAATCCTGTCAGATAGGTAAATCCTATCATGGAGGGCGGCAATACTACTGATACATTCCTTCACAATACCGTGTAAATAACCGAATCTTCTTTCTGTGATGCATGTGCCCAGGTCCATCCTTGCAAGGCTCCTTGCCTTTTCCAGTAAACAATTGACCTTCTCCCTTGAACTTAATTCGTTAACCTTATGCAAGAATTCAGGGTCTTCCTCAAGAAGTTTCATTCCAAAGAAGAGCGGTGGATAATCTATATCCTCTTCCTGGAGCAGCTCCATAATTGACTTTAATATATTCAGAAATCCCTCCCCAAGATAATAGGGAAGTTTCACCTTTTGTTCCCCAACCCCCTCCACTATTTTCTCCTTCAGGATGTCAATGCCTATACCCTTATTACCGATGGTTGGAATCACCGGCACCTTTAGTGCGGTCTCAAGGCAATGCACCCTTATCTTCATACCCCTTGACTCTGCAACATCCATCATATTGAGAACAACAATCACTGGAAGTCCAAGTTCCCTTATCTGGAGAAAGAGGAGAAGATGCCTTTCAAGGTTTGAGGCATCGGCGATAATCACAACAATGTCCGGTTTTTCATGTATAAGGTAATCCCTGGCTATCTTTTCATCTATTGTGTATGAAGAAAGTGAATATGTTCCAGGAAGGTCAACCACCTGTATTTTTTTTCCCTTGAACTGGAAAAATCCTTCCTTCTTCTCTACTGTAACCCCTGGCCAGTTACCAACATGTTGTTTAGAACCCGTCAGACCATTGAATATGGTTGTCTTCCCAGAATTTGGATTACCTGCAAGGGCAACAACAATATCAGGTTTGCGGGACGACATAGATTCTGCTGGCCATACCGGTCCCTATGCCAATCCTTGTCTGTCCTTTGGCAATTACAACAGGACCTGGTGCAGGTTTTATTACGGTTATTATATCACCCCTCAGCACACCCATATTGCTCAACCTCATAAGAAAGTTCCTTCCTCCGGCTATCTCTGCGATCCTGTATTTACCAGGTGGAACAGAAGAAAGTGGCATCATTTACTCTTCCTCTCCTTTTCACACTCCTCCGGAAAGATACCTTCCTCGTAAAATTTCTTGAATGCCTTAATCCACCTTGGCTCTTCCTCAGGGCATTTGTTGACAAAATCAATGAATGAAACAAATCTTTTCGTAGTTTCTGGGCTCAAATAGTGTTCAATACTGCATGCATCCTTTTCTGCAATGGAATCAGGAACACCCAGAACATCTCTGAAAAAGGCGAAAAGGGTCCTGTGCTTATTGTAAACCTCTTCTGCCTTTTTTCTCCCCTTCTTTGTAAGGGTTATATAGCCATACCTTTCATGGGTAACAAGCCCCTTTGCTGTCAGGCTCTTCAATGCCCCAACAACAGAAGGGGCCTTTACTCCAAGCCTCTTCACAATGTCTTTAACCCTTACAACACCCTTCTTCTCTTCAATCAATATGGCTTCTAAATAATCCTCAAGGCTTCTCGTCAGCAAAAACACCTCCTTAAAGTTAGGGTAACCTAAAAATAACCAGTTGATGTGATTTGTCAATAGAAAAAATTTATCTATGTAAAATATTTGGTATGCTGATGTAAAAAAAATGGCATTATCTTTAGGCCCCGGGCTGGATCACTGCTGAACCATCTATCTTACTCTCCTTTACCAGGTTAAGCGCATGGTTTGCATCCGAGAGTGGGAATGGTTTTACCACTGTATTCACCTTTGCTTCTGAGGCAATATTGAGGAGTTCAACCACATCCTCTGCTGTGCTGTTTGCTACACTCCTCAGCGTCTTCTCATGGTATATAAGGTCGTATTCAATCTCAGGGATTGGGGTTGAATAGATACCTGCCATCGCAATTGTTCCACCCTTATCAAGGGATTTCAGAGCCTCAATCACAATCCACCCAACAGGTGCAAATATGATTGCAGAGTTGAGTTTCTCAGGTGGCCTTTCGGTTGCCTCTCCTGTCCACACAGCACCAAGGTCTTCTGCAAGTTTCCTGTGCTCTTCTGACCTTGAAAACACATATACATCCATTCCAAGATGAACAGCAATCTGGATAACAACATGGGCTGATGCGCCAAATCCATACAAACCCAGATTATCACCTGGTTTTGCTTCACTGAGTTTCAATGCCCTGTATCCAATCACCCCTCCACACATAAGAGGAGCAGCGTGTATGTCATCAAAACTATCAGGAATTGGATAAACTGATTTATAATCTGCCTTCATATACTCTGCATAACCTCCATCCACATGATAACCAGTGAACTTCGCATTCTCACATAGGTTTGTCTGGCCCTTCTTGCAATAGACACATTTACCACAGGAGGAATAAAACCATGGAACACCAACACGCATCCCTTTATCAATCCCCTTAACTTCTTTGCCAACCTTCTCCACAACTCCCACAACCTGGTGTCCCGGTATCAGGGGAAGTTTCACAGCAGGGATGTCACCCTCAACGATGTGGAGGTCGGTATGGCACACACCACAAACCTTCACCCTTAAAAGCACCTCTTCCTTATCTATTTCTGGAATAGGAATATTCACTAATTTCAGAGGATTATTCTCAATCCTCTCCTGAACATTTAAAACCATTGCCTTCATTTCACCTCCCTTTTCCTCAGGATAGCACTGGATATATTTTTTTCAAGCCCTCTTCAGGTAATTCACAACCTCCATGTAGTAATTCCTCGGGCAGGTATAATACCCCAATCTTCCCATGTCCTCTTTTGAACTTATGTCGCTCCCACCAAGGAGAAGTTTTTTATGTTTTATGGCAATCTCCTCAATGA
>Ga0190303_1000997_pt1 | contig 11556 bp, 4 predicted proteins | sample 48700701_MG_FD_161672 | JGI IMG/M metagenome (GOLD analysis project Ga0190303, IMG submission 161672) | Hydrothermal vent sediment bacterial communities from Southern Trench, Guaymas Basin, Mexico - 4870-07-0-1_MG | ecosystem: Environmental > Aquatic > Marine > Hydrothermal vents > Sediment ...
GATGAATAATTTGAGTTCAAAACCTACTTTATTGTAGTTCTTTTTTCGGCAGGGTGGTTTTGTCTTTGTGTCCATAGTTTAACTAAAAGTGTTTAAATTTTTAGTCAACCTATTTCAGGATTTTACAGATTGGGGTTGTGTTCATAACGTTAGTAATTATGATTCAATGATCTCTCTAATCGATCATAATTATGGAAGCGCTACTCATATGTCTGGCAATCTGGGTTCTCCTACAGAAATTTGTATTACCTTAAAACTAGTAAACCTTAAAACAAAAGAAGTTGTTTGTATAGATACTGTTTGCAAAGAGCTCCCTCAATGGCTAATAGATAGTTTTGATGATATTGAGTTTATAGGAGATGAAACTAATAATGAGGAAGATGAAGAAGATGCAAACTGTGAATGTACAGATTTAGCTCTTGAAGAACCAGAACTAAATATATTTCAAACAGAACCAGAAGATTATCCACGAAATTTAACACTGGCTGGTGTAATTGCATACCGCGATTATCTATTAGCTTGTAATGAAGGTTATAGCTTAGAAACTCATAGTATGGTTGTAACCTTAAATTGGGATGAAGATCATAGCGAGGAATCTATAGTTGGTGGAGGCCCTTTTATACACGAATATGCCATAGACCACGAAATACCAGAAGAAATTTGTGCAACTTTCACCATTGCTCCTTTATTCCCAGGAGAAGGTGAAGAAGAAGAAGAAGAAGAAGAAGTAAGTTGTGTAACAGTTAAATGTGCTACCGTTTCTCCAGAATTATTAGCATTAAACACTGGTGCTGTTGGTGAGGGTGAGCTTACCTTGGGTGAAAGTATTTTTGCAGGAGAACAAGTAGAAGGGCAAGGAGAATTTGAAATTGTTACCACAACATTAACTGGAGATGCACCAAGCGGACCTTACTCTGGAACAGGAACTGTTTATATAGATTGGGTAAAATCTGACATGACTGTTGAATTTACAGATATTACTATTGATGAAAACAATAATTTAGTCTCTGGATTTATAACCGCTCAAATTCATGATACTGCCCCAACCTACCCAGTCGCGTGGTTAATTGGTATGGGTGGTGGAATTTCTTTCAATCACAATCATGCCGAAGATATTATTAATTGGATTGAACTAAATACAGAACAAGAAATAGATTATGACCCTGCAACAGGTGCAGTAATGCCCGTAAAAGTACCTTTAGGATTAAATTTTCCAAGTGGTGACCAATTAGCAATTACCGAAATGGTTTTTAGAGCAGATAAATCTGAATTTAATTTAGTAGCTGCAAAAACTACACCACCAGATTGGGGAACCACACAGTTAATTGGTTTTAAAGCATTAAACATTGAGTTTCACCCAACTTCTCCTGAATTTCCACCAGAAAGAATGGAGTTATTAGAAGATATTACTATTGGAAATATTAATGGAAAAATAACTTTTACATTTAAAGCTCCAACTATTGACAATACAGGGTGTTATATTGAATGGGATGAATTAGGTTTTTCTGCATATGGTATTGAGTTAGATGCTAATTTCACAAGAGAATGGTTAATTCCATTACCTGATGATGGCACGTCAAAAGCAAAAGCAAATTTAATTGCCACAGGAAGTGCTTGGGGAGATTTAATTCTCATTGGAAATTTAGAAGAATCTGTTATTTCCAGTACAATACCAGATCCAGATTCTGGAGTCCCAACAGACTCAGGAGCTCATGATTTTATTATTTTAGCTAATAATATTTCCTATGACTGGTCTGATGTAGCAAATGCACCGGCAATCGAATTTCCGCCAATTTATGCTGGTGAAACCACAAATCTTTTTAGAGGTTTCCATATGGAAGAATTAACTATTAAGTTTTCTCCAAATAAAATGAATACACCAGATGGTGACCCTATTGAAATAAGTATCAACGATATGATTATTGATGATACAGGAATTACATTGGAAGCTGAAATTGAAAATTTAGTAGTATTTGGAGATGCTGAAATTGGTGATATGGCAGCAAGTATAGATCGCATTTATTTAGAAATTTTATCAAGTAGTTTTGTGGAGGCAGGTGTTGAAGGTAGAATCGCAATACCCGTAAGCGATGGAAATAGTTTAGATGACTCTTTAGCTTATACTGCACTATTTAATGTACCTCTTGATCCGGCAGCTAATAAAAACTTTCAAATTACCTTAACTCCAGATCAACCAATAAATGCAGATTTATTAAAAGGAACAATGAACTTAGATGATACATCTAACCTATCAGGTTATTTTGATAAAGACAAAAAAACTTTCACTATGGAGTTAAATGGTGATTTTACTTGGGAAGATGCAGAAATAGGTCCTGTAAATGAAATTAACTTAGAAATAGGTTTTGAAGGTGTTGGCTTTGATTATAATTCTAGTTTAGCGGCTAATAAACTAACCTTTGATTCTGGAGAATGGTCATTTGCAAGTCCACAAAAGAAAATGGCAAATTTTCCCATAACCATAGATAATATTGAGTACAATGCTATGACTGCAACTGGCAATCAGTTATTGCATGGTAAACTTAACTTCGATGTAATTTTTAATTTATCATCAAAAATTGGAGGAATGACAACCTTAGGTGTCGAATTTGCTATTAATGATGATTCTGGCAGTGGTGGAAAAAAGTTTGCTCCAAATTTTATAGGAGGAGTAATAGATTCAATTGCAATACAGGCTGATATGGCAGCTGTAAAAATAAAAGGTGCTATTGGTTTTAGAAATAATGATCCTGTTTTTGGAGATGGATTTATAGGAACATTGAGTGCTGAATTTAAAGGACCAGGAATTAAAATAGGTGCTTTAGCTGAATTTGGCAATACAACCTATTTACATGGTAGTAGATACAGGTATTGGAGAGTTGAAGCCGAAGCGACTTTCCCTGCTCCTGGAATAACTTTCTTACCAGGAATGGCATTCCGTGGCTTTGGAGGTGGTGCTTTTAAAAATATGGAAGCTACTTTGTCTGGTGCTACTTACACATTTACCCCTAAGCATTCCTCATTAGGTTTTAGAGCACAAGCCGTAATGGCAACAACACCAAAAGAAGAAACTTTTAATGCCGATGTTGGCTTATTAGGAACATTTTCCGGTGCAGGAGGTATGACTTATATTGGTTTTACAGGTGATTTTTATGTGGGTGCCGGTTTTGCAACAAGAAATAAGGCAAAAGTAAATGGAACGCTTACTGTTGACTATGATTTTCCTCAAAAACATTTTAATTTGAGTGCAAGTGTTAATGTAAATGCACCACCAATTACAACTCCAAGTCCAATGAGTTTGGTACTTGATATTAATGGAAAAACAAATCTTTGGTATTTCAAATTTGGTGAGCCTGCCAATTTAAATACTGTTAATGTGTTTGGAATTAGCTTGTATGAGTATCTAATGTTTGGAAATTCGATTCCTTACCCAGGAGGGTTTACAAATACCTTTAAAGCAAATTATTACAATGCTCTTGGAGTTTACCCAAGTGCTGGAGGAGCTGCAACTGGAGGTGTAGGAAGTAATACCGCTTCAGGAAAAGGTTTCGCTTTAGGGATTGGGTTTATGTTTGATAAAAGCGGAGAAAAACAATTAACCTCATATGGTAGTGGAAACAAAAAACATGTATTAAGCTTTGCTTTATCAGCAGGGGCAGAATTACACCTCTCGTATATGGAGTATTTAGGAAGTTGTGGCGGCTATACTCCTGTTGGTATAAATGGCTGGCGTGCAAAAGGAAGTTTAGGAATGTATGGTATGGCTGCAGCTGGAGTAAAAAAATACAAAAGAAATGGTGATGTTCGTTAGAATACAACTATTGCTAGTTTAGCAGCAGGTGCTTGGATTACTGGTGAGTTTCCAAATCCGTATTATGTAGCTGGAGCAATTGATGGTACTATCACGATTTTTGATTTAATTTCTTTTAACTTTCATAAAGATTTTGAAAAAGGAACTCTCTGTGGAAATGGAGGTGCTGGAACTGGTGCACCTGTAACACAAGGCGATGCTGCTGCGGAGCAAGAAAATGCACTGATACAATATGTACATCCTGATAATAACTTTAATTTCCCTATTGATGAACCTCTTGCTGTAAAATTTGGATTAAACCCAAATGAAGTCTTTGATGTTTCAGAACAACAAGGAAATGGTACCGTTGAAATGCGTACTTTTAAAATGGTTGTTACTAAAACTTTACAAATTAAAAATGATGATACAGGTGCTTGGGAAGGTGTTAGTTTAACTACAAATGAAAATAATTTAGGTGAATATCTATATACTAAAACAACTCCTATTGTACTCGGTGCTGCTCCTCTTGGATTTGTTCCTGCAGCTCCTCCTGCTCCAGGTGCTATGGCAGTTCTAGAAGGATTAATGATTTATCCTGATCCAGGACCATCTGAGGATTATGACGATTTACCTCCAGATCCTGATCCAGTAATTAATTCGCTTACTGTAAATAAAGATTATAAATTTACGGTAACTGCAACATTAAAAGAATGGAATGGCTCAAGTTGGGTAAATGCATTTAAAAATAATGGAACAACTGTAAATCAAACTATTGTAAAGAATTTTAGAACTGGTTCTCCTGTACTTGTAGTAGTTGGGGCTCCAATGGTAGGTTATTAAAAAGAAGATTATGAAAAATACAACATACATATTATTAGCAGTAAGCTTATTCTTTGGTTTTGCAAAAATAAATGCACAAGAAAAACCAATTAGCGAAATTAAAGCTGCTGCTCGTTATACAACAAATGGGGTGGAATTACGATTTTTCCCAGATAGAAAAAAGACCTTGGATTTAGGACTTCAAGCTGGATTTAGTTTAGAAAGAGCAGAAGGAAATTCTAAAAAGTTTATTGAAATAGCAAAAATCAAACCTTATTCAGAAGAAGCTTGGCAACAAACTATGCAACGAGCAAAAACTGAAGAAGAAAAAATTCAAATCGAAATTTCTCAAGATTTTTACATTTCAAGTAAAGAAAAAAACGGTGGTAAATTAGATTTCACCAAAGGCATTGCAGATTTGAAACAGCAAAAAGCTGATGAAGATTTTCAATTTATGGTTTCTATTTTAACTACCATAAAGAATGCTGATGCAGCCAAAGGTTTAGGCCTTGCTTACATAGATACTACTGTAGAATTAGGAAAAACATATACCTATCGGGTTAAACTTATTGAAAACTCATCGGTATATGAAATTAAATCTATTCCTGTATCCGTTAAAACAACTATAAATGGGAGTGCTTATGAAAACAAGGTTTATATAAAAACAGGAGATACTCAACTAGGTTTTGTTTGGGAAGATCATCCAAATTTATCGGGTGTTGATGTAGAAAGAGAAATAAATGGTGTTTTCAAAAAATTAAATGACGCTCCTATTTATACCGTTAGAGGGAAAACCTATGATGGCGTTAAACGTAATGGTTATAGTGAAGATAGCTTGGTGAATTATCAAAAATATACGTACCGATTTTATGCTCAAACCATTTTTGGTGAACGTGTTCAATTTGCTGAAGTAACTGGTATGCCACGTGATTTAACACCGCCTCAAAAACCGTTTTTAAAACAGCCGAAACATGCAAAACCAGACGAAGTTCATGTTGAATGGGAAATGAACAACCCAATTGCTAAGGATTTTAAAGGTTTTGCAATTTCAAGATCCGATAAAAGTGATGGATATTTTTCGTTAATAAATGATAAATTATTACCAAGTTCAGCTCGGAGATTTATTGATAAAAGTTTTGTTACTGGAAAAAGTAATTACTATTTAATACAAGCTTTAGATACGGCAAATAATGTAAGTTCTTCGTTCCCAATCTCGGTAACACTTATAGACTCTATCCCTCCTGTAAAACCAATTTTCATTGATGGAAAAATAGATTCAATAGGTGTTGTAACCATAAACATTCAAAAAAATAAGGAGAACGATTTAATGGGTTACAGACTGTATCGTTCTAACAGTCCAGAACATGAATTTTCTGTAATTAAAGAAGGTTTCTTATCACTCGATAGCCTTAAAAATAAAGTACAAACGGTATTTTTAGATACGGTAACACTTAAATCATTAACCCCTTATATTTATTATAGAACTGAGGCCCTGGATTTTAACCATAACACTTCCAAATTTTCAGACATTCTTAAAGTAAAAAGACCCGATATAATTCCTCCTACTACACCCGTATTTAAAAAAGTTCGAGTTGGGGAAGATTTTGTTGAACTTGGGTTTTCTTTAAGTAAAAGTCGCGATGTAAAACAACAACTTCTCTATCGAAAATTAAACCTTAAAGATGAATGGGAGCAATTATCAATTTTAGAAAATAATCAAAAAAGCTATATTGACAAAAATGTAAAAAAAGGAGTTAAATACTATTATTCTATGCAAGCAATAGATGAAAGTAATAATAAATCTAAATATGCAATTTCTGTTATGGGGAAACCGTATGATACAGGTGTGCGACCTCCTATTGAAAATTTAAGAATTAGAAAATATGAAGACGCTATTATTCTTACTTGGAAATACAAATTTAAAAATGAACAAACCCTATTTGTAATTTACAAACAAAATAAAAATGGAGATTTAGTACAATATAAAAACACAACTGAATTAACTTTTAAAGAAAAATCTGAAAATAAACCAAAAGGTTATGCCATTAAAGTAATCACTAAAGATGGTGGGAAATCAAAAATTAGTGAATTGGTAAAAATAGAATAAAGTTATATAGCCTATAAAATAAACATAACAAACTTTAAAACAGCATATTACAATATTGTAAAAATATTTCTGTATATTGTAACAATTATTACATTGAGTGGTTATTGATACAACTTTTAAATATCCTTCTTTTTTGTAATAACTTTTTTTAACTAAAAAATCTACTAATGAAAAAAACACTATTCCTTGTTTTTTTTGTGATGGCTTTAATCGGTTATTCTCAAGAAAAAACAACTTCCAAAACTGATAATAATTATTCTACAGAAACAAAACGCCTTAGAAAAGGAGTTGATATAGGTAAATGGACTACGATTTCTCCAGGTACAAGAAGAGTAGGGAGAGGTACTACAATTGGAGATTATGGAGAAGTTCATGTTCGCTTATCTTCTGGAATTTCTACGCCTTCTTCAGATTTTGGTGGTAGTGCTTATGCTGAAGATGGTACCTATTTTGACTTTTCAGGAGCCTATTATTTTTCTAAATTTGGTTTTGGGGTATCTCTAGGGCAATACACAAACCCAACAGACAATAATTTAGAAGGTTTAACAAATTCTCTTAGTTTTCCAACCGAAAACACAACAGAAGATTGGAAAATAACTTATTATGGGTTTGGACCTGAATATACAACTTCATTTAATAAAATTCAAGCATCCTTTTTTCTAAGAACAGGTGTAATGTCTATTAAACCAATTACTTTGCAAAGTAACTATAATGAAAATTCAGACATTTCATTTCCTATCTATAATTTTACTTCAGAAAAAACTTCTAAAGTTTCCTATTTTTCAACAGCTATAAAAATTGGGTATAGTTTAACTCAAAATTTTAATGTATTTGTAACTGCAGATTATTTATCGGCAATTTCAAATGAATTCACAGTTACTGAAAAAACAATTAAAGATGCCAATGGAAATGGAATAATTGATAGAGAAGATTTCTTAAAATTAGATGCAACATCAATAACTTTTGATGAGACTTCAACAACTATAAAACCACAAACTACAAATTTTGGTATTGGTTTAAGTTACGCTTTTAGTAGTAAAAAAGACAAAGTTGGTGGTCAAACACATGGGCAACATAATAGAGGTAGAGCTCCTGGATCTTTAGGTGCAGCTTCTACTCCTTCGAAAAGTGATAAAAGTGTAACCAAAGTTAAGCGGAAAAAACCAGGGAGAACAACCTATGCTAATATTACATTAAAAAGAAGTCAAATTAAAAAAACCATTGTTCTAACAAATCCTTCAAAAGAAAAAGCTGATAAAAAAGAGAAGCAACGAAAGTTGGTTAACGTACTTCCTAATAACAACAGTAATTTTAAGACTGAAAAGGAAATTAAAAAATTTAGTTGGAAAGTTATTGGTGAACGAATAATGCAACCCCAATTTATAATTGAAATTACAAAAACAGGAAACAATCATAATCCAGAATGGGTATTAGTTGCAAAAACTAACAAAACAACGCTAAGTTTAACTGAACTTTTTAAACAAAATAGTGCTGCAACAAGAGTTAGTGAAAGGTTGAGATATAAAGATCGAGTAGTGTTTACAGATGGTAACTACCAATGGAAAGTTACTGAAACTACAACAGGTACTTCTTCAAACCATAGTTACTTTACAATGACTCAATGTGAAATAGATTTTACTATTGCTAATGAAGAAATTGAATGCTTAGGGTATGAAGGTGAGAACAGAAAATTTAAAATTTGTTTTGACGCTACGTATTCAAGTGCCTCAGGAGATTTAACCTATACACCTCCTGCGTTGACCGCTTACGACCAAACTTATACAACATTAACGCATACATTGGTAAGTCCAAACCCAACTCTTTTAACACAAGTTGGATCTCCTATATCAACAGTAAGTTATTGTTTTGAAGTAACTGTACCTAATAGTGTAACCTCAATAGGTTTTGGCTTACAAGGAGATGATTTAGACCCAGGCCCTATTGTATGTCAACCAGGTGTGAGTGCTTTATTTGATGAGTTACCAAATTGTTTATGTGATGAGTGTGAAGAAGTTGAATTGTCTTTTGATGATTTTAATATTACACCAAATTTAGGCACAGGAAATCAGTTTAATTTCAACGGAAATATTAATGTAAATGTTCCTATTTATGGAATAGAATTTCAAATACAATCTTATTCCTATACTGCAAGCCCTTCAGCTTGTACAGAAGGTGTTAGAAGTGTTGAAGAATCAGGTATGATTTTAATGCCTGGAACCACTATAAATGGTTCAACAGTATTACAACTGTTTAATGAAATCGCTTCGGGTAGTGCTACTTCAAATGATAATGCAACAAAAGATATAAAGTATACAAGTAATACACCACTAACAGGACCAATTCCTATAAACTTAACCATTGGCTTGCCTGGCCCTATATCTGGCCTAGACCCTAGTTGCTGTGTAATTGATTATACCGTTTGTATCAAAGTAAAAATATTTTATGAAGAAGGTAATTGTAAATCATGTGTATTTACCCATTGCTTTGAATTTAATAACCAATAAAAATTACTATCATGAAAAATATTATAAAATACGGACTCTTAAGCATTTTCCTTTTATTTGCATTTTTAACAAATGCACAAAACTGTATTGATTTTGAAGATGGTAATAGCTCCAATTGGACTGGGTATGGGTTAAATAGTTTGCCTCTTACAACTTCTCAACCTCAAAATCCTAGTAATCCTTCAACTTATTTAACTTTTACTGATGGTAGTGGTGGTTCTGTTGCCGTAAATCACTTAAATTTTTCTGGTAATTGGCTTGAAATGGGAGAAGATGGCTGTTTATGTTTTGATTATAGAGTCCAATGGAACATCTCCGTTGGTACAACCAGAACAGGCCCCAGTTTTGCAATTTATCAATCTTCATCTTTATTAAATTCCCCAACTGATTATTTAAATCTTTTAAATGGAAGCACGCCACATTCTAGTAGAATTTGGGCTACTTTTGTATCTAGTTCATCTAGTCCAATACAAAATGATATTTGGGCATCCTATTGTTTACCAATTGCTATTGCAACGGGCAATAGTTTGCCTTCAAATGCTTATGGTACCTGGATTATTAGACAAGGGTCAGGGGCTAACAATTTAACAGGTACAGCTGCAGTTAATGCTTGGAACCAATTAATAGTAAATGTTACAGGTCTATTATTGGATGCTGATTATAATGGACAGCCATCTGAAGTAATTTCTTTTGATAATTTTTGTTGGGATTGTAAACCACAACCCCAACCCGAACCTTGTTGCGATATTGAAGATTTTAATGCTACAATTAAAGAAAATAATGGAAGTTTTAACGTTGCAATAAACGGTGGAAGTATCCCAATACAAGAGGTAGAGATTTCAATGATTGATTATCATGTTGAGTATTCTAATCCAGATTGTAAGCCAGATGATATGGGTAATTTTGGTACCCTATTTACTTCAACAACAACCTTAGGTAATTTATTACTAAATGCTGGAGATAATAATACAAGTAGCCTTACATGGTTGCCTGGATCTCCAGGGATTTTAAATGGTGGTGTTAATTTAAATATTATTGATCCGCTAACACTAAACTTAGATTGCTGCGATGTTGTATTTTCATTCTGTCTAAAAATTAGAGTGAAAGATGTAAACTGTAATGTGTGTGAAAAAATAGTTTGTTATACTACACAAACTGAACCAGAACCATGTGAAATAGCTATTAAAGATATTGGACAAGATAAAACATATTGTCCGGGAGATAGTATTACCATAAATTGGAGTGGAAGCCCATCTCCAGGATTTGTAAATGTTTCTTTGTTTGACAATACTAATGCTACAATCTATCAAGTTTTAGCAACTGGAATTCCAAATACAGGTTTATTCACATATACAATTCCTGCAAATATTCCTTGCGATCCACCAAGATCTTGGTCTTTAATTGTTGAAGATTCTGAAAGTTTATGTCTGGGAAGAAGTAATACATTTACCATAGAATGCTGCCATCAAACCGATTGCGGTTGTGGTGAATGGCTTACAAATTTTATAACTGTAAAAGAATACCTAAAAGAGATACCACAAAATCCAAAGCTAAAAATATATACGCAACAAAATTTTGAAAAAAATGTTGACTGTGGTGGTGGAATAAACCTAAAACCAACTTTATATTATTCATTTACTGCTCCAAATTATGTGTGTAACCCTGAAGATTGTGATGTGGTTTATAAATGGGAAGTGGTAGATACAAACAATAATGTAATTCAAGCTGGAACAGGTAAAACTTTTAATTACAACTTTAGTAGTTACGGAAATTATCAAATAATTTTCACTCCTATTTGTGGTGGGGAACGTTGTGAACCTTGTATTATTAATGTAAATATTAAAAAAATTATTCATCAAAATCCAAATGACTTACCACACGATATTCCTATTGAATTACCAAACGGAGAAGTAACAAATCCTAAAACTGGAGACACATGGATGGATAAAAACTTAGGAGCAACTCAAGTTGCTACAAGTAGTACAGATACTGCTGCTTTTGGCGATTTATACCAGTGGGGACGACTTACTGATGGTCATGAAAAAAGAACAAGTGCTACTACCTCTACATTAAGCATTACTAATGTGCCTGGCCATAATAAATTTATCGCCGTACCAAGTAGTCCAGATTGGCGCACTACATCAAATAATAATTTATGGCAAGGTGTAAATGGTACTAACAATCCTTGCCCTAGTGGTTATAGAATTCCTACAGCCGCTGAATTTGATGCAGAACGTTTAAGTTGGGTGAGTAATGATGCGGCAGGTGCTTTTGCTTCACCTTTGAAATGGACAATGGCAGGTGCAAGAGCCACAAATGGCACATTTGCATACATCAAT
>Ga0190303_1001000_pt1 | contig 11540 bp, 11 predicted proteins | sample 48700701_MG_FD_161672 | JGI IMG/M metagenome (GOLD analysis project Ga0190303, IMG submission 161672) | Hydrothermal vent sediment bacterial communities from Southern Trench, Guaymas Basin, Mexico - 4870-07-0-1_MG | ecosystem: Environmental > Aquatic > Marine > Hydrothermal vents > Sediment ...
AGGGCTTGAACCCTCAATGACCCTTGGATGCGGTGCAATGGGTGGAGGAATCACCTCCGATAATGTTGGTCCCATGCATCTGATGAACATAAAGAGGCTTGCATACCCAACAATGGAACTTGAGTTCAAGAAAAGGGCAGTCCCTGATGGAAGACCTGCAGAGGAAATAGCACACCTTGAACACTCCAGACCAATTGAGACCGAGAAAACCCTTACAGAGGCAGAGATTGAGGAAATAGTCAGAAGGTTTTTGAAAGAACGGGGACTTTCCAGTTGAAGGACAGCAGGATAGTTGAGGTTGTAAAAAAGATTATTGAACAGGAACTTGTCGGGCTCATGCCCTCATCAAGACCCATTCCCATAGGTGTTTCTGGAAGGCACCTCCATATCTCCAGAGAAGACCTTGATGTGATATTTGGTAAGGATTACCAGTTAACAGAGGATAAACCCTTGACACAACCAGGCCAGTATGCAGCAAAGGAAAGGGTTACACTGGTTGGTCCTCGTGGTGTTATTGAAAATGTGAGGATACTGGGTCCTGTAAGGAGCAGAACCCAGGTTGAAATTTCCTTCACGGATGCAAGAAGACTTGGATTGAATCCGCCAATCAGGGATTCTGGTGACCTTGATGGAACACCAGGTATAACAATTGTTGGTCCTGCAGGTTCTGTCACCATTCCTGAAGGGGTTATCATTGCAAAGAGGCATATACACATGACCCCTGAGGATGCAGAGGAGTATAATGTTGTTGATGGTGAGATTGTGAGGGTTGTTTGTGGTGATGAGAGGAAACTTATCTTTGATGAAGTGCTTATAAGGGTCAGCGAGAATTACAGGCTTGATTTTCATATTGACTTTGATGAGGCAAATTCAGCAGGTATAAAAACAGGAGACCTTTGCTACCTCCTGAAGAAGAACGGTGAGGTGAAGGTGCCTGAAAAAAGGGAGGTGGTCAGGAGGCTTGTGACAGAGGCTGATGTGAGGGAGGCGGAGGAGAAGGGATTGAAGATAATACTTGTAAAGGGAACAATTATCACACCCCTTGCCCTTGAATTGGGGCTTTCAAAAGGGGTTATTATTGATAGAAGATGATGGATTATAGAAGGATGCTTGAGGACATAGAGAGGGAGACACTTGCTCCCTATGGTATGAAGAGCAGTGATACCAGGGGAAGAAAGCATCCAGAGGACCCACCACATTTCAGGACAGAGTTTCAGAGGGACAGAGATAGAATAATTCATTCAACTGCATTCAGGAGGCTGGAATACAAAACCCAGGTGTTTGTTAATCATGAAGGTGATTATTACAGGACAAGGCTCACCCATACAATAGAGGTACAACAGGTGGCAAGAACCATTGCAAGGGCACTGAGACTGAATGAGGACCTTGCAGAGGCAATCAGCCTTGCACACGACATAGGTCATACACCTTTTGGTCATGCAGGCGAGGCGAAACTCCATGAAATAATGGAAGGCAAGGGGGGATTTGAACACAACATGCAGGGGTTGAGGGTTGTTGATTATCTTGAAAACAAGTACGAAAAATTCAGGGGGCTGAACCTTACCTTTGAAACACGGGAGGGCATTGCAAAACATAAAACAAGTTATGATAACCCGGATAGATTACCGGATGAATTCCTTCCTGATAAAAGCCCTACACTTGAGGCCCAGATAGTGAATCTCGCAGATGAGATTGCATACAATGCCCATGACATTGATGATGGCTTGAAATCAGGGAATATAACGCTTGAACAGATACTTGACAGCGTTCCCCTTTTCAGGGAATTGTATGAAAAGGCATTCCACATAAAGGACAGGGAAAAGAGGGTATATGAGGCAATCAGGGAATTTATTGGTATGCAGATACACGATGTGATTGAAAACTCCCTTGAGATGATTAAAAAGGCAGGTGTTGAGAGTGTGGATGATGTGAGGGAGTGTGATGTTTTGATTGACTTCAGCCCTGAGATGAGGGAGAAGAATGGCATTTTGAAGAAGTTCCTTTACGAAAATCTCTACACCCACTACAAGGTGATTAAGATGCAGGAAAAGGCAAAGAGATACATTGAGGCACTCTTCAATGTCTATATGGAGAACCTGAAACAACTTCCTCCCCAGTTTTATGCCATGCTTGAAGAATTTCCACCAGAGAGGGTGGTATGTGATTACATTGCTGGTATGACAGACAGGTATGCCCAGGACGAGTATGCCAGATTATTCTATCCGTACACACGTATGTAGAATCTTTGATAGATACATCCTGAAAGAGACACTGGTTCCATTCTTTTCTGGCCTTTTCATATTCACCTTTGTTCTGCTTATGGACAACCTTTTCCAGTTGATAGATTACCTGATAGGGAAGAAGGTGGGTGGTTATCTTGTATGGCAGGTGTTTGTTTACACCCTTCCTTTTATCTTCTCCCTCACCATACCCATGGCTGTGCTTGTCTCAATGATTTCTGCATTTGGAAGGCTGAGCGGTGATTCAGAGATTATTGCCATAAGGTCGTTTGGAATAAATCCATTGACCCTCCTCAAATACCCCCTCATTTTGAGTCTGCTTCTTTTTGCAGGGCTTTCTCTATTCAACGGGTTTGTTGTGCCAGAGTCAAATTACAGATTGAAAACAGCACTTGTGAAAATAGCAAGGAAGAGACCATCCCTCAACCTTCAGGAAAGGGTGTTCAACACCATACACGATGGTTATACACTTTGGGCTGAAAGGATTGACCACTCAAAGGGGCTATTAACAGGGGTGCAACTTAAGGAGAGTTTGAGGGGGGAGCCAGACAGGATTATTGAGGCACATCAGGCATCCATGTTTATGGCTGATGATACCCTGATTCTCCATTTTTATGATGGAGAGGTGCATGAGATAGACAGGCGTGATCCTTCAAGATACAGGGTTCTTTCATTTTCAGAATACATAACAAAGATACCCTTCCCATCTGAAAGAAAAGGTGGAAAGATTTCGAGGAGCAGGAGGGAGATGAACCTTGTGGAACTCTTTAAGAGGGTAAAGAGGCAGAAGAAGAAAAAGCTGGTCTGGAGATATCTCCTTGAGATACAGAAGAAGTTCAGCATACCACTTGCGGGTGTTTTGTTTGTGCTTGTTGGTGCACCCATAGGAATAGGGATGAGAAGGGGTGGTATAGGGACAGGTGTTACCATGTCGTTCTTTATCTTCCTGTTTTATTACATCATCATGATTGGTGGGGAAGAACTTTCAGAGAGGGGTATGGTATCACCTTATATATCTGTCTGGCTTCCAAATATATTTCTCATTATCATTGGTGCAGTTGCCATAAGGAAGGGGATATATGGGAGGTAAAATCATTGAGAGGTATATTTTAAGGGACTTTTTCAGGGCTCTCCTGCTGGCAATTGTGGCCATTGTCATTATCTATCTCATAACAGATTTTTTTGAGAGGATCGGTTTTTATATTGACAGAAAAGTGCCTACCAGAATTCTTGCTGGTTATTATTTCTTCCATTCCTTCTATGTTCTCATCCTCATTGCACCCCTTGCCTTTCTTCTGGGTGTTTATTTCTCCCTTGGAAGGTTGACAAAGAACAATGAGGTTCTGGCCATGAGGGGACTGGGTATATCCCCGTTCTTCATTTATAGGCCTGTTTTTCTCTGGGCTTTACTCCTTTCACTTGGATTCACCTATATAAATGCAAATGTTGTTCCTTGGGCACTGCATAACAAGAGGATATGGTGGAGGGAGAAAATTTTGAAGATAGGTTCAGGTCAGGCATTCTTTGAGAGGAAGGTGGACATGATACTGAAAAGCGGTTGGTATCTCTATGCTGAAAGGCTTTTGAACAGGACCCTCATTGGTATAGACCTTATTTATATGAAGGATGGCCAGATAAAAAGAAGAATATATGCAAAAAGGGGAATATACCAGGATGGGAAATGGGTTCTGAAGGATGTTTATATAAGGAGTTTCGGTGAAAGGGAGAGATTTGAGAAAAAGGAGGAGTTGACAGCAGAGTTTATATCAGAGTCACCAGAAGATATTCTGAAGAAGAGGCAGAGACCTGAGGAGATGGGGATTTTGAGGCTTCTGAATCACATAAGGGAATTGAGCAGAAGGGGGCAGCCTGTCCAGAGGGAGAAACTTGAATTCTACAGGCGTTTCTCCTACCCTGCCCTGTGCTTTATCCTGGTGCTTTATGGATGCCCACTTGCCCTTGAGGTGAAGAGGAAGGGGCTTGCCTTCGGGCTTGGAGGGGGTCTTTTTCTGGCATTCTTTTTCTGGGGTATAGTCCAGCTATTCAGAGTTCTGGGAGAGAAGGGTGCAGTTTATCCATTCCTTGCTGCCACCCTCCCTAACCTTGCCTTCCTCACAGGTGGGATTATCCTGATGTGGGTGAGGAAGATGTAAACAACATTCATGGATATATGAATGTTTCGCAGGATTGCCTCAACAGGAAAACTTAAGTGAGAAGTGCGGAGATTATTCCCACAAGGAATATTCCATCAAACACCCCTGCACCACCAATGCTCATAACCCCTCTTCCCATCCTCTGCAGGTGATGAAGATGGAGGATGTCAGCACCAATCAGTGTTCCAATAACACCAGAGGAGTATGCAAGTGGTGCGGGATTTTCCCTGAAGAGGAAAAATGCCACAAGGGCGCTCACCACTGGAGGGATGAATGCGGGCATGATGATACCAATACCCTTTACGGGTCTGGCAATCACATAGGTTACAGCGGTCACAATCAACGTTGAAAGGAGGAACACATTGATTGGAACAAATCTCAAAAGGTAAAGGCTCAGGAGAACAGGGAGTATGGCTCCCCCAACATTTATCGCAATAACCTGTTCAGAGATTTCAGCGGGGAATCCGGGCATTCTTGCTACATACGGTGGGAATGTACCGGTGCTCTCTTCAATATACCTTCTATAAATCGGAATATTTATACCACTTCCTATAAGACAAAGAACATAAAAGAGAATGCCTGTCCCGGTGGAGAGCCCGAGGTTTGAAAAACTGATACTGATTATTCCCAGTTGAAGGAGGAATAAAAGAAAGGGCAGGAGCAGGATGAAGAGTATTATAATGATTATTGAAACGGGTAAAAAAAACATATTTCAACCCCTTGAAAAGGGGGGCTGATGCCCCCCGATTTTACTTTTCTCCTGAACAGTTTTCGTATTTCTTCATATAGATCTTTGCATTCTTTATGTCCTTCTTGGCAACATAGGAGTCGTATATAAGAAGATAAAAGTTACAATTTTTGGGGTTCACCTGAACGGCCTCTTTGAGAAGTTCAATGCACTTATCATACATCTTCAGGTCATAATAGATGTAACCAAGGTTTGTGTAGACGACTTCAACATTTTTGTCATTCTTCTCCTTGAGGAGTTTGAGTGCCTTCAAGTATGGCTCAATTGCCTCTTTTTCTTTTCCAGCCTCCCTATATGCATTCCCAAGGTTGAGATAGACAAGCCCATCCTCAACCCCTGATGAAAGGATTCTCTTGTAGGTATCTATCGCCTTATCAAACTTCTTTCCATTAAGGTAAGAGGCTGCAAGGAGCATCAGGATATTTATATTGTTTTGGGATTTTTCTGCTGCAATTCCAAAATACTTTGCCGCATTTTCATAATCACCAGTTGTATAATACTGGTGCCCGAGTAGCCTGTACGGTTCTGGATTATCAGGGTCCATCTTTATGGCTTCATCATAGTATTTTTCAGCCTCATCTGGTTTACCCATATTTGTAAGTATAGCACCCTTCATTATTAAACTATTGAACTTTGTCTCTTTGTCATTGGCGAGTGAAAGGGCCTTCTCATTGTAATCAAATGCCTTCTGAAATTCCTCCTTCTTCATATAATGCCTTGCTGCCTGGTCGTAGGTGTACCAGTATGGGTTCGGTTTCATGGGGTCGTTCTTCATCTCTTTAAGCGCCTTTTCTTTATCAATCTCCATTGCCTTTGCATACATTTTCGCTGCCTCTTCCCACATCTTTTTCTGTGAATATGCCTTACCAAGCCATAAGTATGCAGCATAGTTATTCGGCTCAGCCTCAATGGCCTTTTTGAACTGTTCAATGGCCTTATCATACTGGCCAGATTGATAGTATACCTTTCCACCCGTCATGAATTGAGACTGACACCCAACAAGCAAAACCAAAACTACAAGTGCAAAGATCACCTTTTTCATAGTGCCTCCTTTTTTCACCAGTTTATGTATTTAAGCAATTTTGTCAAGGTTTGGTTTTAAAATTTCCCACCATCTAGGGACGGAGGATAAATTTATAAATTTATCAAATTGTCAAATTTTCAAACTCCGTCCCCGGAGAACGTCCCCGGAGAAAGAAAGGTGGATTTCTCTTGACAAGTTTCTCATGTTTGATAATCTATGGCAACATGGATTGGAAAGAACTGGAAGAGATCTCCCTTGATGTTCGCAGGGATATAATCAAGATGGTGGCAGAGGCAAAGTCAGGCCATCCCGGTGGGAGTCTATCTGCTGTTGAAATCCTTGTGTATCTATATTTTAAGAGGATGAGGATTGACCCTGAGAACCCTGACTGGCCTGACAGGGATAGGTTTGTGCTGTCAAAGGGGCATGCAACTCCTGTTTTTTACTCTGTTCTCGCCAGGAGAGGATTTTTCTCCACAGACCTTCTCCCCACATTCAGAAAGACAGGCTCAATTTTACAGGGACATCCCTCATATCTTGAGACACCAGGCGTGGAGGCCTCAACAGGCTCCCTGGGTCAGGGTTTATCCATTGCCAATGGAATTGCACTTGCGGGAAAGATTGATAAGAAGGATTACCATGTTTATGTCCTGCTCGGTGATGGTGAGATTGAGGAAGGGGAGATATGGGAGGCTTCCATGTCCGCACACAGGTTTGGTCTTGATAACCTCACTGCAATCCTTGACAACAACAACCTCCAGATTGATGGAAGGGTCGATAGAATCATGGATCCATATCCGCTTGAGGATAAGTGGCGTGCCTTTGGATGGCATGTGATTTCAATAAATGGGCACTCATTTGACGAGATACACGGTGCATTTGAAGAGGCACTTAAAACAAAGGGGAAACCCACCATGATTATTGCGCATACCATCAAGGGCAAGGGGGTTTCCTTCATGGAGAATAATTACAAATGGCACGGGAAGGCACCAGACAGAGAACTGGCAGAGAAGGCATTGAAAGAACTCTCATGATGTCAATGAGAGAGGCTTATGGAAAGACCCTTGTTGCACTTGGCAGGGAGAGGGAGGATATCGTTGTACTTGATGCAGACCTTGCTGAATCCACAAAAACAATAATGTTTGCAGAGGAGTTTCCCGATAGGTTCAGGGATATGGGGATTTCTGAGCAGGATATGATGTCCACTGCTGCAGGGCTTGCACTTGCTGGAAAGACTGTTTTTGTAAGCAGTTTTGCAATGTTTGCTGCTGGTAGGGCATACAATCAAATCAGGAACAATATCTGTTATATGAACCTGAATGTAAAGATAGTTGCTACACATGGTGGTATATCTGTTGGTGAGGATGGTTCAAGCCACCAGGCACTTGAAGACCTCTCACTTATGAGAGGGCTTCCAAACATGAGGGTGATAGCCCCATCTGATGCAAGACAAACAGAGGAGGTGATAAGGTTTGTTGCAGAGGAGCCCGGGCCATTCTATGTGAGGCTTGTGAGACCAAAAGCACCTGTTCTTTACCGGGAGAATGCCTTCACCTTTGGAAGGGTAAATAAACTCAGGGATGGGAAGGATGTATCAATCTTTGCACATGGGCTCCTTGTATCAATTGCCCTTGAGGCCGCAGAGATTCTTAAGATGCGTGGCATTTCTGCAAGGGTTTACGACTCACCAACCATAAAACCAGTTGATAGAGAGGCAGTCCTTGAGGCTGCAGAAGAAACAGGGAGGATTCTCGTGGCAGAGGATCATTCCACCACAGGTGGACTGGGAAGTGCAATTGCTGAAACGGTTGTCCAATACAAACCGATTCCCATGGAGTTTGTTGGTGTTGAGGGTTTTGGTCAATCAGGAACACCAGATATGCTTTTCAAGATGTATGGTTTAACCTCTGTCCACATTGCAGATAGAGCGGAGGCCCTCCTTGATAGAGATTAAGAATGTAAGCAAGGTTTTCCAGAAGAACTGGTATGCACTGAGGGATGTTAGTTTAAAAATAGAGAAGGGTGAATTTGTGTTTATCATTGGTCCATCTGGTGCAGGAAAGAGCACCCTTTTAAGGCTTATATATATGGACATTTTGCCTGATATGGGCGAGGTGATTGTTGCAGGGTATTCATCAAACACCATAAGGAGGCACGAGATACCAATTTTAAGGAGAAAAATCGGGGTAATATTTCAGGACTTTAAACTGTTGAAGGATAAAAATGTATATGAGAATGTGGCATTTGCCCTTGAGGTTACTGGAACACCCAGGAGGAAGATTAAGGAACTTGTCCTGAAGGCACTTGCTGATGTTGGTATATCCCACAAGAGGCATGCATTTCCCTATCAACTTTCTGGTGGTGAACAACAGAAGGTATCCATAGCAAGGGCGCTTGTGAGGGAGCCATTTATCCTTCTTGCTGATGAGCCAACAGGGAATATTGACCCTGAGGGCTCAAAGGAGATACTTGAACTTTTGAAGGAGATTAATACAAGAGGAACAGCGGTTGTTATGGCGACCCACCAGGTTGACCTGATAAAGTACTTCCCCAGAAGGGTTATTAAGATAGAAGAGGGAAGGATAGTGGAGGATACGGGTGTTCGTCCTTAGAGAGGCATTGATAGGGCTTAAGAGGAACGGGACAGCAAGCATGATTTCCATAGGTGTCATGTTCTTTTCCCTCCTCCTCCTTGGTGTGTTCCTTATTGTTACCTTTAATCTTTTTGGGGTTATCAAGATTGCCCAGAGTAAGGTGGAGATAGATGCCTTCCTTGTTGATGACATAGATTCAACAGCAGTCAAGGAATTGAAGGGAAAGATAGAAAAAATAGTTGGTGTAAAGAGCGTTGAATTTATCTCAAAGGAGCAGGCACTGAAGGAGATTCAGGAGGAATTGAAGGATGTTCCAGACCTCCTTGAAGCACTTGAAACAAATCCACTTCCTCCATCGTTCAGAATAAAGGTTCAGGAGGAATACAACAATGCAAGGGATATATCAGATATTGCCAGGAAGATAGGGATGTTCAAAGAGGTGGAGGATGTTAAGTATGGCAAGGAGTGGGTGCCAAGGCTTGATAAACTTGTGAAGATTCTATTCCTCTTTGACCTCCTTATTGGGCTCATAATCAGTATTGCGTCAATATATGTTACATCCAACACCATCAGGCTTACCGTTATTTCAAGGAAGGAATCCATTGAGATTATGAGGCTTGTTGGTGCCACTGACAGGATGATAAGGGCTCCCTTTATACTTGAGGGTATCATACAGGGGATGACAGGAGGCATTATTGCTTCCGGAACACTTTATGGGCTATACATTCTTTCTTCAAGGTTTGTCTCCTATTATTTCCCCCAGAACTACATACTTGCGGGAATTGTCCTGTTTGGAATGTTGCTCGGTTACATAGGGAGCAGGAACGCAGTGAAAACCTATCTAACTGGAGGTGAAATTTGAAGTTATTAAAATTTAAAGGCGGTGTTCATCCGCATGACCATAAGGAACTCTCAAAATCATCCCAGATTATGCCTGTGCCACCACCAGAGTTTGTTTATGTTCCCCTTTCACAGCATACAGGTGCACCCTCAAAACCCATAGTGGAGAAGAAGGCACAGGTCAAAAAAGGAACAAGGCTTTCAGAACCTGTTGGGTTCGTATCTGTTCCTGTTCATTCACCTGTATCTGGAACAGTGATGGGAATAGTTCCTTACTACCATCCTCTTGGAAAGAAGATGGATGCAATAAAGATCAAGGTTGAAGGCGATGAGATTGAAGAGGGGATTGGTGAGGAAAGGGACTATTCCAATATGAAGAAGGAAGAGATGATTGAGGCAATAAAGATGGCAGGAATTGTGGGGCTTGGTGGTGCTGCATTTCCTACCCATGTGAAACTCTCTCCACCACCTGACAAGCCGATTGACACTGTGATTATCAATGGTGCAGAATGTGAACCCTATCTTACTTCTGACTATCGCCTGATGATTGAAAGACCCGACGACATCATCAAAGGGACTGAAATCATAAGAAGAATTTTGAATCCGAAGAGGGTTGTTATAGGAATTGAGGATAATAAGCCAGATGCAATTCAGATTTTAAGAGAGAAAACTGATGGAACCGGGATTGAGGTTGTTTCCCTTCCAGCAAGGTATCCGCAGGGTTCTGAAAAACACCTGATATATGCGATAACAGGAAGGAAGGTCCCTGCTGGGGGACTTCCCTTTGATGTAGGTTGCTATGTCCAGAATGTCGGGACTGCCATCGCAATATACGAGGCATTGAGATTTGGCAAACCCCTTTACGAGAGGGTTGTTACAATCACAGGAGGGGTGAACAAACCGGGCAATTATCTTGTTTCCATAGGAACACCCGCATCCCATCTGATTGAACAGGCTGGTGGTGTGAAGGGAGAGGTCGGGAAGATTATCTTTGGTGGTCCAATGATGGGGCTTGCCCAGATAACGGATGCGGTTCCTGTTATTAAAGGGACAAGCGGAATACTCATCCAGTTGAAAAATGAGGTTCACATAGAGGATGTTTATCCATGTATCAGATGTTCTTCATGTGTGGATGTGTGTCCAATGGGGCTGATACCAAATATGATTGGGAAACTTGTAAATGCAGGAAAGTATGAGATGGCTGAGGAGATGGGGCTGATGTTCTGTATTGAATGTGGGTGTTGCGCATATGTATGTCCTTCAAAGAGACCACTGGTTCACACCTTCAAAATGGGTAAAAGGGAAGTTCTGAAAAGGAGGAAGAAATAATGTATATATCCGCGTCTCCCCATATAAGGAAAGACTGGAATGTGAAGAAAATCATGTATGGAGTGGTGATCGCCCTCATGCCAGCATTCATAGGTTCTATCTATTTCTTTGGCTGGAGGGCTGCGTATCTTACATTCCTCTCTGTTGTAAGTGCTGTGGTCACTGAATATCTGTTCCAGAAGATAACAAGGAGAAAAATAACTGCCCTTGATGGAAGTGCAATAATCACAGGTATCCTTCTTGCATTTAACATACCTGTTAACTCACCATGGTGGCTGCCTGTTGTTGGTTCTTTCTTTGCCATTCTCGTGGCAAAGCAGTTCTTTGGTGGTCTTGGATACAACATATTCAATCCAGCACTTGCTGGAAGGGCATTTGTTATGGCATCATGGCCACAGATAATGACTGGTAGATGGAGTGCACCCCTTCATGGTTCAATAAGCGGGATAGATGGTATAACTTCTGCAACACCGCTCAATCTCCTTAAACTCCATGCTACAGACACTGCTGTTCTCTCAAGGATAAATTCACCTGAAATGCTCAAGAACCTGTTTATAGGGAATGTTGGAGGATGTATTGGTGAGACATCAGCACTCCTTCTCCTTATAGGTG
>Ga0190303_1001002_pt1 | contig 11530 bp, 9 predicted proteins | sample 48700701_MG_FD_161672 | JGI IMG/M metagenome (GOLD analysis project Ga0190303, IMG submission 161672) | Hydrothermal vent sediment bacterial communities from Southern Trench, Guaymas Basin, Mexico - 4870-07-0-1_MG | ecosystem: Environmental > Aquatic > Marine > Hydrothermal vents > Sediment ...
CCCGGATTACAAATCCGCGCTAACGGAGGCTACATTTTAAAGAAGACGTAGCGAATGCTACGCCTAACTGTGCTACTATTTTTGTATACCAAAAAATGTTACAGATTATGTCCGAGCGAGAACCTTCTTTTGTATTATGCTATGGCGGAATGGTAGTACAAATACCAAAAATAGAACGACGTAGTTACGCTATCGCTAAACTACGCCGAACGGGGATAAAACTTCTTAATTATTACCTTGGTAATTACGATACTCATATTTTTGATTTCTAAGCTGCGGAGTAAAACCTGCCTCTTTAATTGCTTTCTGAATTCCATTGGCATCGAATTTATAATCTGCTCCGGCAGCCGAAACGACATTTTCTTCAATCATAATAGAGCCAAAATCGTTTGCCCCTGCATGTAAACAAACTTGTGCAATATCTTTCCCAACAGTCAACCACGATGCTTGAATATTCTTGATATTAGCTAACATAATTCTACTTATTGCTATTAAGCGAATATACTCTTCGGATGTTGATTGCCTAATAAATTTATTTGTTTTTCCTAAGACTGTGCCCTCAGACATGAATGGCCACGGAATAAATGCCACAAACCCACAGGATGAATCAGGCTTGGCAGATTGCACTTCTCTAATAGATATTAAATGCTGTATTCTTTCTTCTATTGTTTCTATATGTGCAAACATCATAGTAGCCGAGGTAGGGATATTAAGTTTATGAGCTTCTATCATCACATCAAGCCACTGTTTTGAACTAGCTTTTGCCGGCGAAATTATTTTTCGAACACGGTCTGACAATATTTCGGCTCCGGCACCGGGCAAACTATCTAAGCCCGATTTTACTAATTCTTTAAGCACAACAGAATACGAAACGCCTTCAATTGCTGCAATATGAACAATTTCCGGTGGACCAAGGGCATGCAATTTTACTTTTGGATACATCTTTTTTAATTCGCTAAAAAGCTCCTTATAAAAATCTAATCCTAATTTAGGATGCAATCCTCCTTGTAAAAGTAACTGGTCACCTCCAAGCTTAATCAATTCATCAATTTTATCTTTATATTCAGGTAATGATGTTATATAAGCTTTTGAACTTTTCGGACTTCTGTAAAAATTGCAAAATTTACACTGCGAAATACAAACATTTGTAATATTTACATTTCTATCTATTTGCCATGTAACTTTATTATTCGGCACATGCTTATATCTTAATTTATTAGCTAAAAATATTAATTCCGATAAAGAAGCGTTTTTGTACAAACTTAAACCCTCTTCGAAATTTAAAAACTCTAGATTTTCAGCCTTCTTATATAAACGATTTATATCTTCCATTAAATAAGTTTATTTTTTGTAATTTTAATTGCTATTATTATTACGTATTTAGAGTTATCGTTAAAAATTTCATTCTATTAATTATACAAAGATATTAATTCATCAGAAAATAAAGCGAACCAGTTAAATTGATATATGAAAATTCACAATTATTTTTAGCATAAATCAATTTCACATAAATTCATTTTGTAATTTTACATAAAACTTAAATTAAATTATCATGAAATTAAATATCTCAAAAACCGCAAGAATAACTCCCGACAACTCTACAATATATCTTATTAATAAAGAAAATAAGCTTAACGACTTTGCTTTTTCTCCGGCAGAAAAAAAATATTTAAAACAAGAAATAGATAATGGCAAAAAAATTATATCTATTAACTCATACTTTAAATGGTCGTATATATGTGTTATCGATAATATTGACAATATAAACAAACGCTTAGAAAACATTAGAAATAATGCAAGTGACATTTACAATCAAATCAAACTAAATAATCATAAAGAAATATTTATTTCTGATTTATCTACAACTTACGAAAGCATACAAGCTCTTCTTGAAGGATTAATTCTTTCACATTATCAATTCATTAAATATTTTAAAGACTTTTCTAAGAAAGAAAATCAGTTAAAAGAAATTTTTATTCAAAGCAAAAACATAACAGCTAATAAGCTAAATTCTCAAAAACTTATTCTAAATGCAGTATATCATGCACGCGATTTAGTAAACGAACCACTATCGTACTTAAATACTGCCAAACTAGCAAAAAAGATAAAAACATTAGGAGAATTATCGGGTTTCACAGTTGAAAATTTCGATAAAGAAAAGATAAAATCGTTAAACATGACCGGCTTACTTGCAGTTAATCAAGGAAGTATTGACGAGCCATTATTTTCGGTTTTGGAATGGAAACCAGAAGATGTTATTAACACAAAGCCTATTGTATTAGTTGGAAAAGGTGTTGTTTACGATACCGGAGGTTTAAGTCTTAAGCCAAACAATCATATGTTAACCATGAAATCTGACATGTCGGGAGCAGCCGTAGTAATTGCTACAATGTATGCAATTGCTAAAACTAAATTACCACTTCATATTATAGGACTAATTCCGGCCACAGACAATCGTCCCGATGGCAATGCATATGTTCCGGATGATATTATTAAAATGCAAAACGGTTTAAGTGTAGAAGTAGTAAATACCGATGCCGAAGGCAGATTACTATTAGCAGATGCTCTTTGTTATGCAAAAAAATATGATCCTGAACTAGTTATTGATTTAGCTACTTTAACAGGCTCTGCAGCAAATACTGTAAGCAACCAAGCCATAGTTGCAATGGGAAATGCCACTAAAAAAGAATTTGCACTAATTAAAGATTCGGGATATTCTGTTCACGAACGAATAATAGAATTACCATTGTGGGATGAATATAACAAAATGTTAAAATCGGATATTGCCGACATTAAAAATGTAGGAGGAACGGAAGCCGGGGCAATTACAGCAGGTAAATTTCTCGAACATTTTGTAGATTATCCTTGGATTCATTTAGATATTGCCGGAGTAGCTTTTTTCGAAAAATCCGACAAATATCGCCCACAAGGAGGAACAGGAATTGGAGTAAGATTATTATATAACTATTTATTAAAAAAAATAAGTTAAAATATTGCAAAAAGAAAACTTGCAGTTTATTCGGATTAAATAGCTATTTTTGTGATTAATAATTATAACAAATACACTAAAATAGACTATCTATAATAGTTTTAGAAGTTTCTTAATTATCTGTAATTATTAAACTTTACTATTTATTTAAAAGTATTATTACTATTAAATATAGTCACAAAATAATATTAAAATGAAACACAATAAAATAGTAGTAGGCATATCACATGGCGATATAAACGGCATTAGCTACGAAGTAATTATAAAAACATTAATTGACAATAGGATATTTGATTTTTGCACTCCTATTGTTTATGGTTCGCCTAAAGTAGCAGCCTATCATAGAAAAGCATTAAATATTCACAATTTCAGTTTAAACAATATTAAAACTCCTGAAGAAGCAAATCCTAAACGTGCAAATATTATTAATTGTATTGATGATAATATCAGAGTTGAGCTAGGAAAATCGACACAATCTGCAGGCGAAGCATCTTTCATTGCCTTAGAAAAAGCAGTAAACGACTTAAAAGATGGCAAAATTGATGTATTAGTTACAGCACCAATAAACAAAGACAATATACAATCGGAGAATTTCCATTTTCCGGGACATACCGAATATTTAGCCAAATCGGTTAATTCTGAAGAAGTACTAATGTTACTGGTAAGCGAGAATTTGAAAGTTGGGGTTGTTGCAGGACATGTTGCAATAAAAGATGTTCCTAAAGAAATTACAAAAGAAAATATTCTTAAGAAATTACAAATAATGAATCAAAGTCTTATTCAAGACTTTAGAATACGAAAACCTAAAATTGCAGTATTGGGATTAAATCCTCATGCAGGCGATAATGGATTATTAGGTACAGAAGAACAAGACATAATAATTCCGGCAATAAATCAAGCAAAAGACGAAAATATTTTGGCCCTAGGACCATATTCAGCCGATGGTTTTTTTGGAAGTAATAATTTTAATTCTTTCGATGCAATTCTAGCAATGTACCACGACCAAGGATTAGCACCATTTAAAGCTTTAGCATTTAATAGCGGAGTAAATTATACTGCAGGATTAGATATTATAAGAACATCTCCGGGACATGGAACAGCTTACGAACTTGCAGGAATGGATAAAGCAACACCCGATTCGTTTCGACAAGCACTTTATTTAGCTTGTGATATTTTTAAAAATAGAAATGAGTATCGTGAAATTTCTAAAAACCCACTTAAATCGCATGATTTAAAAAATTTAGAATAATAAAATCTTAACATTCAATAAAACACATTAAATTAAAAAGCTTCGTAGCAAAAACTACGAAGCTTTTTAATTATAACATGCTAGAAAACATACATATATCTGCATTCTAAGGTATATATATATATGCATAAGACAAAATATTTTCTTAACTTTGTATTAAGAACATTTATTCTTAATCTTAACAAACATTATTAGGAGGCTTTATGACTAAAATCGATTTATCATTATCAAATCTTGATGAAATTTTTCCAGATGACTTTTCACAAGAGCAAATAGCGAAAGCGAAAACAACATTTTTAAAAGAACTCTCTCTATTAAGCCACAGTTTTTACGGAGGAAAAATACAAGTATTACCAAAAGCCGGAGTTTATGGATTCAACTGGTTTAATGTTTATTATACTCCCGGAGTTTCGAAAATATCTACTTCTATAAGAGACAATAATAGTACATCGTTTGATCTTTCGAACAGAGGGAATATGGTAGCTGTAGTATCTGATTCGACAAGAGTGTTAGGCGATGGAGATTGTACTCCTTCAGGAGGTCTTGGTGTTATGGAAGGCAAAGCTTATCTTATGAAATACCTTGGCGGGATAGATGCCGTACCAATTTGCATAGACAGTTACAACGAAAAAGGCGAACATGATGCAGATAAAATTATTGATTTTGTTAAAATGTTACAACCTAGTTTCGGAGCAGTTAACTTAGAAGATATTTCGCAACCAAATTGCTTTAAAGTATTAGACACTTTGCGTGATGAGTGTAACATTCCTGTATGGCACGATGATGCCCAAGGAACAGGTGCTGTTACTGTTGCAGGATTAATTAATTCTTTACGTATTGTAAAAAAAGACATAAAAGATATTAAGATAGTATTTTTAGGTGCCGGAGCAGCAAACTCGACTATTGCTCGTTTAATAATAAAAGCCGGGGCAAATACCGACAAAATTATTATGTTCGATTCTAAAGGCAGTTTAAGTATTGATAGAGATGATATTAAAGCCGATAAAAGATTTTACAGGAAATGGGAAATATGCGAGAAAACAAATCCTAATAAGGTAAATGATATTGAAGAAGCATTAACCGGAGCAGATGTATTTATTGCATTAAGCAAACCGGGACCCGATACTATTAAACCCGAATGGATTAAAAAAATGGGGACAAAACCTATTGTATTTGCTTGTGCAAATCCTGTACCCGAAATTTATCCATACGCAGCCAAAGAAGCCGGGGCATATATTGTTGCAACAGGTCGTGGAGATTTCCCAAACCAAGTTAATAATTCATTGGGTTTCCCGGGAATATTAAAAGGAGCCCTTCTTGTTAGAGCAACGAAAATAACCGACGAAATGGCTGTAACTGCTGCATATGCTATGGCTAATTTTGCCCAAAAAAGAGGGATTACTGCCAATAACATAATGCCTAAGATGGACGAAACAGAAATGTTTGCTCATGAAGCTGCCGACGTAGCTATGGAAGCTATTAAAAACGGAGTAGCTCGTTTAGATCTCGACTGGGATACTGTGTATAATAAAACTCTCGAAGATATTAAGAAAACTCGTAGCACTATTGATATGATGATGAAAAATGATTTAATTAAGACACCTGATAATTCAATGTTAGAAAAAGCTCTTAAAACAGCTATTGATAGCGTTAAATAATAATACAATTATAATTTATCGGGGAGTAGCATTATTGCTTACTCCCCTTTTTTATTATAATCTTTGCATGAACTACAAATTCATTATTTCGAATTTCGACAAAATAAATTCCCGACTGATTAATATTACTATTTATTAGTTGTTGATTAATATTATCAAATTGTTTTTCGAAAACAATACTTCCGTTAATATCAAAAATACTAACAATGATTCTTCCATCAATAACATTATCTGTCGTAATTTCAAAGCTCCCGGAATTAGGATTTGGAAATATTTTTATTCCCTCATCCCAAGAATATATATCTTCTATATCATTAACTAACACATATATACTATCCGACATATTCGAGCAATCGTATTCGTTTATTGTTTCAACCGAATAATAAGCACTCTCAGTAATTTTAATATTTTTCGATGTAGCTCCATTAATTTCATCACCATTAATATACCACTGATAAAAATACGCAGATGTTGATTCTAAAGTATCGCCATTAATACAAAAAGAAGGCTTTGGAGGAATAGGCATACACCTAACAATATCGGGTTTAAAAGTTGTATAAGTATTATTAACCGTTAAACTTACATGTTTTAATCCGGGATTATTGTATTTTACAGTAAATGGTCCAATACCCACAGTATCGACAATAGTAGCATCTTCACCAAAATACCAGTAATACGAATCTTCATCACTACCCGACACTCTAACGTATTGAACACTATCGGACAAACAAATTTCAGATTTATTTGCTATAAACTCCGGAACAATAGGATTAAAATCTTGAGCAAGAGAAATACTGTCGAGACAAATACCATAACCTCTATTCCCAATTCCTTCGAAAGCTATTTGATATTGATGGCTTAAATTAGGCAAATTAATTACTTGCTTCTCCCACGAATGAATATCATGAGAATAAGTAATAAGTAATTTCCAATTCAAAGAATCAGCTTCTTTATATAAAACATTTAAAATATGCACATCGTTATTGTTCTGTGGCATAGCAATATAAAATTCCAGCAAAGCATTATTGATTGTATTAAAATCAAATTTCGGACTAATTAAAATTGCAGTATCATTATTATTATTCTGAAAAAATGCATTCATATTTCCTTCGTATGCACCGGAAGGAGAAATATTACCACCATCTCTAAATTCCCACAATACGGTATCGTTCGAAACTGTTTGATACCAATACTCAGGCATACTATCAGAAAGTTCGAAATTCTGAACATATGGAATTCCCAGAGAGGTCATTAAGCGGATCGAGACTTTATTCGAAAAAGCTAAAGAAGTATCAATATCAATCTTAAACACTGCTGCTACTTTGTATTCATATGGCACATTTTGCTCACAAGTTAAATCGATATACTCAATATTTACGGTAGAATCGATCAATACTGTATTGCGATAAATAAAATACTTTTTAAATCCTAAAGTATCTGACGAAGGCAACCACATAAGTTTTATTGAATTGTTTTTTTCGAAAGCTATTAAGTTCGATGGAACAGAATCGTAGGCTTCTTTCCCTTTTAGGCTAACTATTCCTGTATTATACGGATCGAGCCATTTTTGCAATTGATTTGACTCTGCTGAATAATCGTTCCACGAACGAGAAAACATTGCAAAATAATCGTTATAATTGTACGAACAACTAGCATCTCCGCCTGTTAAATCTCCAATTATTTTATGATTTTCGTCAAATAAAGGAGCACCTGACGACCCGCCTTCTGTAGTTCCAATATCCCATTCTTTTATCCACCAGTGCGAATTTTCGTCATATCCTTCGCCATAATTCCCAATTTCGGGAGCATTATAATCTATAGTTATTTTCTTTACATCGCCACTAGGATGATGAATACATGTTGTTTTAAGGGCATGGTTACTTTCTCTATTCCAACCGGAATAATATGGTTTATACTCGGGAGGCGGCGGAATACTTAACTCGAGCAAACTAAAATCTAATTTTCCGTCGGGCGCTGTTGCAACAAGCTTGGCACCAGAGACTGTTTGATCTAAAGGACCATCTTCGCCATTACACTCCGGACTCTCGTAATTAAAATAAAAAATTGCTGCATCAGCATCAGCTTGACTATCGATACAATGATTTGCTGTTAAAAAATATGGCTTCCCATCGTTTCTAGCATTATTAATTAAAGCCCCACTACACATCCATCCGTTATAGGTTATCTTACATACCGAGTGCTTTTCTTTTTGCCAACCATTCCCCTCATCGCAATTAATATCTACATTACACGAACCCGAACTTCCAAAGCCTTTAACATCTTTATTTAATAAAGAAAAAACATCTTTATAATCGTGCCCTATTCTACTAATATGTAACTGTACGTTATTTTTAATATTTTGTGGCTCGAAATATTCAATTACTATTTCATCGCCTTTAACAGGAGCTATAGCTAAATGCTTATTTAATTTATTATTCGAACTTGTAAAAGCCCCAATATTACTCATATTACCGGAGTTATAAATATATAATTCGGCTTTGTTAGACAAAACAAACAAATCGAAATATACACTTAAAGAATATGCCTTTTTCGATTTAATTTTCAACAACCACAACTTACTACCATCAGGCAAAATCGTTAAAGCACCATCTCTTTTAATATCAATATCGACATTAATCATTTCGGCAAATCGTAAAGATTTTAGTCTCGATGCTCTGTGCCTTTGTTCAATTTTACGAATATTCCGATAATTAATCTCGGGAAGTATAATTTCGGGGATATTAATATCCAGCTTCTTCTCTATGCTAACTGGATACTCTCTCTTAATAGAAACTTGCGCAAAAAGTGAGTCTTGAATTAATAAAATAAATAAAAAAAAAATCAGATTTTTTATAAAATTATTCATAATTCTTATTCAATTGTTTATTAATTCAAATAATCACTAAGTTAATTATTTTTTTTTAATTATCAAACTAAAAATAAAACAAAAAGCGCTACAAACCACTACTAACAACGAATAAGCTTATTTCTCAGATCGAAACATTTCTTATAGTGATACTACTTTTTTACATTAATATATTTGTAAAATTATATAGCGATTTAGTTGAACCCGAAAAATTATGCCAGGCATGAGCTAAAGGTTCACGAATTTTCTACTTAATTAATTTTGATTTACCGATTCTAATTTTACCCACCCTTTTGTTACTGTTTTCCCATAAAAGCTACAATGAATCCATTCATCTTCAATTTTGTCGATATATACAATATCTCCTTTTAAAACAAAAGCTTTTCTTTTAGTTTCTTCCTGCTTTTCGGAATAGAAATATGCTTTTTCAATGTTGATATACCTAATTTCAATCCAGTTGTTACTTTTTTCGAGCTTGAAATTTGTATAATCTTCGCTAAAATTTCATACATTCCAACACCCACCATGCTGGCTATTAAGTTTAATCGAAACTACATTTTTTTTAAGCAGTTTTATTTTACCATTTATCAAAACTTCGCTTTTATCTAAAGGGAAGTATGTTTCAACTTCAGAAATACTATCTTTCATATAGCCATGTATATAAAAAACACAAGAGAATCTTGGGCTATCGGCACTTTCGTCGTATCCGGAATAGCCTTCGTAGTAAGCTGTTAATAAACTTACAGAAGGATTATAAGCTACTTTTAGTCCATTATCGTAAATTCCCGACTCGATTTGAGCATCTACTATACACGAATTTATGAACAAAACGAAAACAACTAAACCAATTTTTTCTTTCATCTTTAAAAGCATATCTTTTTCTTTTAAGTTATTACTCGAATTAATTACTGCAAAAACTTATTCCAACATTACTTTTTTAACTGTTGTTCCTTTATCTGTTACTATTTTAATTATATATATTCCTTTCGGTTGATTGCTTAAATCAATTGTGAATTGTAAATTATTAATTGATACTTGTTTTACTATTTGCCCGCTAATATTTGCAATTTCAATAAATTGAATACCATTTCCTTTAATTATAAATATTCCTGTTGTTGGATTTGGATAAATATTTATTTCAGGAATTTTAGTGTAAAAATTTGTTGTTCCTGTTGTTACAGATGTTGTTAACATATATTTCCAAACGGGTGCAAAAACAGTATCTCCCGAATTCATTGGTGTATATATTCCTATACAAGTTGAACCATGATATTGATTAGCTATTGCAGGGTCGACATTTGAATACAAACTATGAGAATTCAAATATGGTGGTAAAACATTATCAACAATAGTTGTATCACCTGTTTGAAGCATTCCCAAACCTGACATATTAGTAAATTGGTGTTCGAAAGGAACTACTTCATCTTGTAAATGAAGAAAAACGAATTGTTTATTTATTGGAGTAACACCCACCTGCCTTAACCAATGAGCTGAACGACTGTAATGAGAACTATAATCATTCGGACCGGAAAACATTACATTTCTTTCTACCGGAAAATATTTTGCTAAATAAGCTGCATGCCCCGAACCTTGTGAATGTCCGCTTACTGCAATTTTTGACCAGTCTAATGTTGTTGGTGTAAGTAAATACTGCCCCCAATTTTGAGAAGGATATGTTGCTGATAAATATTGAATAAGTTTTAAAGTTCTTGTATAAATAGAATTTAATGTATCTACCGATACGAAAGGACTTTGCGGTGTTCCAAAGGATATTTCTTGTCTGAATTTATCGAAAACCAAACTATCTGAACTATTACCAAATGGATAAACAGGAACAGTATCTATATAGCATAAGCTTATTGCATCGTATCCATAATTTGCTGCTACACTACAAATAAATCTATAATGTTTTGGACTACTATAAGTACCACCAAAAAACAAGAATAACTTATTAATTTGTGTAGAAGTATTTATAACAATATAGTTACTGTCTTGTGGTGCATAATTAGCATCTGTCTGATTTGGTTGCACATAATAGTGCTGTAATTGACTAAATAAATTAATATTTAGTGTCAAAAAGAAGATTATGATTATTACTTTTTTCATGACAGTCTCCTTGTTTTATTATTGGTGATAAAAAATTTTAACTAAATTACAAAATTATCTTTTCCGGCCAAGGATTATTTTTTGAAGTACTCCAGAATTTATTGATATAATTAATTGAGAAAAAGTTTTCAAACGCATGAATCCAGTATGTACCTTTGTCTGTCAGATGAATTTGTTTTTTTACTACAAATTACAAGCTAAAAAGTGTAAACTATGTCCCTTTAACGTACCTAATTGTCCATAACGTTTAGTATAAGAATAGTAGCCGATTTCGTAATTAGAATTTTTCATTTTACTACTAAATTTTATGCGGGCTACAATGCTCATATTTACTACTATTTCGGCAATTATTTTTATCGAATTAGGCATTTAGACAATAATCTGTTTGTATGTCATCGGTCTCTGATTTACCATCCTAAGAATAAGATTTTCAAATAGCCCTTCTTTTGTATTACTGCGATTAAAACGATAACAATACTCGGTCAATATATGATTGTAGGTGAATAACACGATGATGCATTCCTCTGAGCCAACTTTTAAACCCCATTATTACTCGATGAAGTTCAGGAAAGTTTTCTCCTTTTTCTCCAGAAAGAATTTGAGTTAAGTTTCCAAAATCTTTGGCAAGAGGCTTGTATCCTGTCCAATTATCAGTTTTTATA
>Ga0190303_1001003_pt1 | contig 11517 bp, 17 predicted proteins | sample 48700701_MG_FD_161672 | JGI IMG/M metagenome (GOLD analysis project Ga0190303, IMG submission 161672) | Hydrothermal vent sediment bacterial communities from Southern Trench, Guaymas Basin, Mexico - 4870-07-0-1_MG | ecosystem: Environmental > Aquatic > Marine > Hydrothermal vents > Sediment ...
ATGCAAAGTATTGTTATTACAACACCTGGCACAAACTGCCAAACATAAACTATATTACTCTCAAATTTCTCATTCATATAATCACTATTACTTTAAGATATCACCTTTTTTATATATTTTTCTAATGCAAAAAATAAAAAGAAAGATTAAAATAAGCAACTTATAAGGCAGTATGCAGCTCCGGGAGCACAAATTATGAGTCCTGCACATGTTAGTTTACTAGGATCAGATAGACATATATACAAAGCATATCCACAAGATGCACATTCCCATGAATTTTCAAAACAGTATGCTGCATAACACCCAGCCACGCATGTCCAGTAACCTCCTTTCAATGTAACTCCGTTTTCCTTTATAGTCACTTCTTTCTCTTTTAAATTGACAAAAGCTTCTCTTTTTCCATCTGTGAAGTTCAAGCCTACTATTTCGTTTTTCTCAAGAATTATTTGTGCTATAACAGCTTTTGTTGACTTGAGCCTGTTTTTATTTATTATAGTCGATACTGGCAGTGATTTTGGCAGTTCATTTCCATAAAATTTAACTATTGTTGCAATAGGCTTACCTTCTAATGGAATGTAAATTGCTTTCAGTCCATTATCATATCTCACTTTTATTGCTTCATCATACAGTATTTCGTACCCTTTCTCTTCAGCTAACTTTATTATTTCTACAAAATCCTCCATTGGGATTTCTTCTTTTGTCAGATTTTTTATTTCTTTTATATTTGTTTCTTTTGAGGGATTACATCCCTCTTTTTTCTCATTTGAAACAACGGAACATCCACCATTACATGCCGAGACAGTTCCAAATGTTGCCACAAGAAATACAGTGGCAATCACCAAACTCATCATTTTCTTATTCATGATATCACTCTTTTTGTTTAGTTGAGAGTTTTACTAGCTCCCAACTAATATATATGCACCTTTATTTATAAATTTTTCGGTTCTTTTTATGAAAAAATTTCAGTATGAATATTTTATGCATACAAATATTAGCTGTAGAAACAAATTCTAAAAGTCTTATTTATTTTGATATATATTGTCTGAAAATTTTTATTTTTACGATTTTTTAAAACATCGTATGTTTCAAAAGATATCAAGAAGAATATATATATCAAAACTGGTATCGCTACAACTAAAGCCACCTTAAGCTTTGAGAGCTTGTGATCATAATAAACTCCAATCCCTAACAATATTAATGACCAGTACATAAAAATTCTTTGGGCGATCTTTGTTACTTTCATCGTTCCATGACTTTCTACTATCTGGTTTATTGTGTTGAGATCAACATTAATTGGTAGATTTGAAAGTAAATTTAAAAGAACTATAATCCCAATTACTGCTCCAAATATTTGAGGAATATAAGCCCACCCAGTTGTAATATGGGGTACTGTCTCTCAGTAACTCGCAGATACCTCTGAGTTTTTCATTTTTGTTCGATGGGCTGTTCATGATATCTCTTATTTTTTCAAGGATTGAAGAGAAATTCACTTTTTCTTTCATTTTTTCACCACCTTAGTTATGTGTTCATGGAACCTAATTTTTATCTCTCTTGGAATTTTTTAGCATTTTTTCAATAATGTTTCTTGTCTCTGGTATATTCTTAGTTATGATTTCCCATATGATGCTTAAATCAACTCCAAAATATTCATGAATTGCGATATTTCTCAGCCCGATCATTCTTTTCCATGGGATCTTGGAATATTTTTCTTTTATATCCTCTGGAATATTCTTTGATGCTTCACCAATAATTTCAAGATTTCTTTTTAACAAACTCTTCATATTTTAGACCTTTGATATAGCGCTCAATCTTATTCATCGCTTCCAGTATATCCTCGATAAATATATTATAGTCTCTATTTTTCATGCGTAAATGGCCTCTTTCAATATTTTATCCTTCAGATGAGGTTTTAAAGCTCCAACTGTGACTAAATCTACCTGTCTACCTAAGATCTTTTCAAGAAACTCTTTGAGATCAAAAAATTCCCAACCTATAGGGTCATAAAATTCCACAAGGATATCTATATCACTCTTTTCAGACTCTTCACCCCTTGCAAAAGAACCAAAAATTCCTATCCTCTTTACCTTAAACTTTTTCCTCAGAAACGGCTTATACTTTCGCAATGTTTGTTCTATCTCTTTCTGCATATTCACATTATCACATATGGATATACTTTTTGAATGAAAGCAGGATGGTCATGGAATATCAATGCCATAATTACCGCAGAAATAGTATATCTTTTACACACTTTTGTGTTTAAAAAGATTTTTATATCAGGAAAAATAAACATAAACATGAAAAAGATAGCCGAAGGCAAGACCAAAATAGTTTATGAAGATGGGGATAGGTATATTATTGAGTTTAAGGATGAGATGACTGCTTTTGATGGTCTTAAAAAGACAAGTTTTGAAAAAAAGGGATTTTATAACAAGGAAATCTCTGCGAAGCTTTTCAGGATTTTGGAGGAGAACGGAGTTAAGACTCATTTTATAGAGGATCTCGGAGGAAACAGAATAGCAGTAAAAAAACTGGAGATGATACCAGTTGAGGTGGTATGCAGAAACATAGCTGCAGGTAGTATATTGAAAAGGCTTCCATTGGAAAAGGGGACGAAACTCAACGGTATAGTGGAGTTCTTTTACAAAAGTGATGAGCTTCATGATCCAATGATCTCAGAGGATCATATGAGGTTTTTTGGAGAGGATCCTGAGAGAATAAAGGAGATAACGAAAAAAGTGAACAGAATACTTTCTGAGTATTTAGAAAAGAAAGGAGTCACGTTGATAGATTTCAAACTTGAGTTCGGGAAACTCAATGGAGAATACATTCTTGGTGATGAGATATCCCCAGATTCATGCAGATTCTGGATAAAGGATAGATCCTATGACAAGGACGTGTTCAGATTTGACAAAGGAGACGTTTCCAATGTCTATAGGGAAATTTATGAAATTATATGTGGTGATTGAGTGACAAAGGTATATGTAAAATACAAAGATGGAATCATTGACCCTGAAGCTGAGAATACAAAAAAAGCATTGAAAATGCTTGGATATGATGTAAAAAATGTTAGGATATGGAAGGTTTATGAGATAGAGACTGAGGATAATATAAAAGAGATGGTGGAGAGATTGTTGGTGAATCCGGTGATCCATGAATATAAGATAGAGTGAGTTTATGATCGAAGAGATATCACTTGATGTGGATGATAATGGACTCATGGAGATAAGCAGAAAACTCGGCATAGGATTGAATCTCGAGGAGATGCGTAAGGTAAGAGAGTATTTCAAATCTGAAGGAAGAAATCCAAGAGATATAGAACTTCAGGCCATAGGACAGGCATGGAGTGAACACTGTTCCTATAAATCATCAAAACCCGTTTTAAAAAAGTTTATCTTCGGAATAAAAGCAAAACAAAATCTTCTTGTAATAGAGGAAGATGCTGGAGTTGTGGATTTCAATAAGAATTATGCTTATGTTGTCGCTTTAGAGAGTCATAATCATCCCTCAGCCATAGAGCCTTATGGAGGAGCTGCTACAGGGATAGGAGGAATATTGAGAGATGTTGTCTGCATGGGTGCAAAACCCATAGCTCTCGTCGATCCTTTATTCTTTGGTGATTTAAACTTTGATTATAAAAAGCTTCCAAAGGGCGTGAAACATCCGAAGTTCATTCAGAGCGGTGTTATTGCAGGTATAAGGGATTATGGAAACAGAGTTGGAGTTCCTACAGTTGCCGGAGTAACATACTATGATGAATCATATCTGACAAACTGTCTGGTAAATGTGGGATGTGTGGGCATAGTGAAAAAAAACAGGATAATAAGAAGCAGGATCACAAAGAAAAATGGAAAAAAAGGAGATGTTTTTATCCTTCTGGGGGGGAGAACAGGAAGAGACGGAATCCATGGCGTTACATTTGCATCCACAGAGTTAAAAGAGAAATCAGAAAAAGAGGACAGAAGTGCCGTTCAGGTAGGGAACCCAATAATAAAGGAGCCTCTAATGCATGTCTGTCTTGAGGCTGTGGAGAAAAATCTTGTAAAGGCGATGAAAGATCTTGGAGGAGGAGGGCTGAGCTGCTGTGCAGATGAGATGTCATACCCGGAGTTTGGAGCTGTTATCAATTTAGAAACTGTTCTGTTAAAGGAAAAAGACATGAAGCCGTGGGAGATCTGGATCTCAGAGTCGCAGGAGAGAATGATGATGCTTGTTGATAAAAAAAATGTTGACAAAGTTATAGAGATCTGCGATCTGTGGGATATAGAGTACAGTATCGTTGGCGAACTTACAGATGACAGGAGAATAAAGGTGTATTACCACGGAGAAAAGATCGTGGATATGGATATAAAATTTCTTGTTGAGCCGCCAGTTTATAACAGACCATATACTATAAAAGAGATAAAAGAACATGAGAAAGAGATAAAAGAGCCAGTATATGAGGAGACTATTCTCAAACTCCTTTCATCTCCAAATATAAGAAGCAAAGCATTTGTTATACAACAGTATGATCATGAGGTTGGCGCAAGGACGATCACAAAACCACTTCAGGGAAAGATAGAATCGTTAACACACTCAGACTCTGTTGTCCTGAAACCTCTGCCAGAAGATTACAGAGGAATTGCAATAGCCACCGATAGCAATCCCTCTCTTATGAAAATAAGCCCATACTGGGGAGCAAAAAATATTATAGATGAGGTATGCAGGAAAATAGTGTCTTCAGGGGCTATACCACATTCATTTGCCGATTGCCTGAACTTCGGAAATCCCGAGAAGCCTGAGAGGATGGGCGAGTTCTATGAGGCATGTAGAGGACTGGGAGAGTTTGCAAAGGCTCTTGGTGTTCCATTCGTCTCCGGGAACGTTTCTTTTTACAATGAAAGTGAGTATTACAGTGTCATACCAACTCCTGTCATTCTTGGTATAGGAATAATAGACGACATCAGAAAGAGTATAACAACAGATTTTAAGAGAAATGGGGATCTGATTTATCTTATAGGAGACATAAAGAGAGAGATGGCAGGATCCGAGTATTATAAACTTTATGGCTATAATTTTGGATATATCCCCAAACCTGATCCTGAGGAGTTAAAAAATAAGATAAAGTCCATCTTAGAAGCCAGAAAACTTATTAAAGCATGCCATGACGTAGGTGCAGGAGGATTGGCTGTCGCTGTATGTGAAATGATGATCGGAGGAAATGTGGGCGCATCCATAGAGCTGAGCAAAATAGATATGAGGACAGATTACAAGCTTTTTTCCGAATCCTCATGTTTTGTCTGCGAGGTAAGAGAAAGAGATTCTGAGAAGTTTGAAAAGATAATGAAGAAGCACAATCTCAGATTTTACAGGATCGGTAGAGTCTCCGGGAATAAATTGAAGATCACAGATAAGGAAAAAAGTATTATACTTCCACTTCATGAAATAAAGGAGGCTTTTCTATGATCGCCATCCTGAGAATGGAAGGTACAAATAACGAAGAGGATATATACAATGCATTTGCAGCCCTGAAATACCCTGTAGAGATGGTTCATCTGAAGCAGTTTACCGGAGAGGTAAAAAAAGAACTGGAAAAGAGCATATTTGATTATGATGGAATAATGATTCCCGGTGGATTTTCTGCGGGGGATTACATAAGGGCAGGTGCGATCTTTGGAGCAAGACTTAAAAAAATAAGTAAAGAATTAAAGGAGTTTGTCAGGGAGGGAAGAATAATAGGTGGTATATGCAATGGTTTTCAGGTACTGACAGAGGCAGGATTACTTCCTGGTATAGATGACGTTATCGTCTCCAAACCACAGATATCCCTTGGTGTCAACGATTCCGGGAGATTTGAATGCAGGCACATTTTTTTGAAACATGAGAATAAATGTTTTTTCACAGAAAAATATGAGAAGAATGAGATTTTACAGGTTCCAATAGCACATGCCGAAGGTAAATTCATAACATCAAAAAGAATCCTTGAAAAATTGAAGGAGAATGGTCAGATTATTTTCAGGTATGTTAACAGAAATGGAGAATATGCCGGATATCCCTTTAACCCCAATGGGTCAATGGAGAATATAGCAGGCATATCAAACCCTGAGGGGAATGTTTTCGGGATGATGCCACATCCTGAGAGAGTTTTCTATCCCTATCTTCATCAGGAAAAGAAAAAAACTGGAGATGGGAGAAGATTTTTTGAAAGCATTATAGAATATTTAAGGAGGAGAATTTAATGTGCGGAATTATAGGAATTAAAGACCAGAATGTCTCGTATTCTATATATACAGGATTGAATACGATTCAGCATAGAGGACAGGAATCCTGTGGTATAATAACAGAATACAATGGGAAATACTACATGAAAAAGGATCTGGGACTGGTAAATCAGGTGTTTGATGAAAGAGATCTTATAGATCTTTCTGGAGATGTGGGGATAGGGCATGTGAGATATCCCACCGTCGGCTCTGATCCAAAAAAGAATGCCCAGCCATTTTTCACACTCGATCCAAAGATAGCCATGGTGCATAATGGAAATGTGGTAAATTACTATCAGTTAAAAAATGAGCTTATAAAAAATGGAAGAAAAATAGAATCAGGATGCGATGTGGAGGTAATACTGCATTCTCTTGCCGAAGAACTTAAAAAGACAAAAGATATTGAAAATGCTGTCTATAATGTTATGGAGAGAGTTAAGGGATCCTACTCATGTTTGGCAATGATAGATGATCAGCTAATAGCTTTCCGTGATCCATATGCAATAAGACCATTTGTATATGGAAAGAACGGAGGATATGCATTCGCCTCTGAGTCTTCAGCATTGGATATGATGGGATATACTCTGGAAAGAGATCTGAAGCCCGGAGAACTTATGATCGTGGATGATAAGTTAGAGAGCAAGGTGATAAACAGAAAGGGAGAGAGGCACTGTATGTTTGAGTATGTTTACTTTTCTCGTCCTGATTCTGTGATAGAGGGTAAAACTGTGTATGATGTGAGACTGGATCTTGGAAGAAACATAGATTTTGATAAAGAGGCCGATATAGTAATACCTGTTCCAGATACATCAAGACCTGCGGCTCTTGGATTTGCAGAGAAGAATGGAGTCGAATACAAAGAGGGATTGATAAAAAACAGGTACACGGGAAGAACATTCATCATGCCAACTCAGAAAATGAGAGAAAAAGCTGTGAAAAAGAATTTAAACTGCATTAAGAGCGTTGTTAAGGATAAAAGAGTTGTACTTGTTGATGATTCAATTGTGAGAGGAACAACATCACGAAGGATCGTTAATATGGTGAGAAAAGCTGGAGCAAAAGAGGTACATTTTGTTTCTTCATGTCCAAAACTTTTGTATCCCTGTTTCTATGGAATAGATTTTCCTTCTAAGGAGGAACTTATAGCAAGGAGGGATTATGAAAAGCTGATAGGTGCAGATTCAGTCACATATCAGAGCATAGAAGGATTGAAAAAGGCCATCGGAATAAAAGGACTGTGTACTGCCTGTCTGGATGGAGATTATGTTATAGAGCCGAGTGAGGAGTTTGCTTTAAAGAGAAAAGAAGAGAGGGTGAAACTGGAGGTAATGTGATGAGAGTTCTCCTCATAGGTCAGGGAGCGAGAGAACACTGTATTGCAGAAGCTCTGAATTGTGAGCTGTACAGCTTTATGAAAACGAGAAACCCGGGAATAATGAAACTTTCTAAGGAGTATACTGTATCTGAACTTGATCTGGATAAGCTTGGAAAATTTGCAAAAAAGATAAATCCAGATTTTGCAGTCATAGGCCCCGAGGGGCCTCTGGAAAAAGGAGTTGTGGATTATTTAAAATCTCTGGATATAGAATGTTTCGGACCAACAAAAGATCTCGCAAGGATAGAGACGAGCAAGGCTTTTACAAGAAGATTGATGGAAAAATATAAAATAGAAGGAACCCCTGAGTTCAGAATCTTTTCAGACATAGAAGGAATAGAGGAGTACATGAGAGATATAAACGATTTTGTTGTAAAACCTGATGGACTTACAGGAGGAAAGGGTGTAAAGGTATTTGGAGAGCATCTGAAAAGCATAGAAGAGGCTCTTGAATACTCAAAGGAAGTTTTAAGCAAGCATGACTCTGTCATCGTAGAGGAGAGACTGGAGGGTGAGGAATTCTCATTGCAGTGTATCTCGGATGGAAAACATTTAGAAGCAACAGTACCCGTCCAGGATCATAAGAGAGCCTATGAGGATGATCAGGGACCAAATACTGGAGGAATGGGTTCATACTCAATGGAAGATCATCTTTTACCATTTCTGAAAAAAAGGGATGTTGAAGAAGCGGAAAAAATAACAAAGAAGGTGATGGAATCACTGTATAAGGAAACAGGGGAGTACTACATAGGAGTTTTATACGGTGGATTCATCCTGACAAAAAAAGGAGTGAAGCTTCTGGAGTACAATGCGAGGTTTGGCGATCCTGAGGTAATGAATATTCTGCCAATACTCAAAAATAATTTTGCTGATGTGTGTCTGGATACAATAAATCATGAACTGAGTGGTATAGAGTTTGAAAAAAAAGCCACCGTATGCAAATATGTGGTGCCGAAGGGCTATCCTGTGAATCCAGTTCCTGGAAAGATCGAGATACCTGAGACAGATGCTAAGGTGTATTATGCCTCCGTGGATTTAAGGGAAGATGGATTGTATATGACGAGATCGAGGGCGGCAGCCTTTGTGGGGATAGCGGATAATATAGAGGGGGCTGAAAAAATAGCGCAGAAAGCTGTTGAAAAGGTAAAGGGAAATGTATTCTACAGGAAAGATATAGGCACCAAAAGGTTACTGAGAAAAAGGGTGGAGCATATAAAATCTCTCATGTAACCTTTGTATTGTGTCTATTTTATCATCTCTTTTATTTTCTCAGGAAAGATATTTAAACTGTACATATGTAAGAATATTGGATATAATTTTCCTGAACAGAAGGAGGAAAAACAATGGAAATTGACGGAGAGACGATAAGTAAAGCTGTAAAATATAATCTGAGTGTTCCTGAAGAAACTGTTTCTGGGAGGATCGATATAGATCATTACTTCATGAGGATAGCAGAGATAGTCAAGGAGAGATCCACATGTATTAAACAGAAAGTTGGAGCTGTTCTCGTAAAGGACAAACATATTATTTCCACAGGGTATAATGGAGCTCCTAAAGGAGTTACACACTGCACAAAGGATACATGCCTGAGATTGAACTTGAAACACGGAGAGAAACCGTATTTATGCAGAGGAGCACATGCAGAGGCAAATGCTATTGCACAGGCTGCGTATCATGGTGTTTCCACGAAGAATTCCATTATATACTGTACACATTTTCCGTGCATGTCCTGTGCAAAGTTGCTGATAAATGCTGGAGTGAGAAAGATCTACTACAGGAGAGATTATGAGATGGATAATAAATTAAAGATGGATCTTCTGAAGGAAGCGGGGGTAGAGATCGAAAAGGTAGTGTGATGTATTATATCCATGAGTTCGATCCATGGAAAAACAGATTCTGTACGTGCCCGAAAAAGTATTCTTTAAATCCATATACGGGGTGTGATCATCGCTGTATTTACTGCTATTCTACATATATCCCAGATTTTTATAATTGCAGAAGAAAAAAAGATCTCCTTAAAAAAATAGAGAAAGATCTTCAGAAAATACCAGAAAACTCTATAATAAGCATGTCAAACAGTTCTGATCCATATCCCACAATGGAGAGAGTTTATGGAGATACAAGAAGAGTCCTGAAGATTTTAAAAGAGTATGAGATGAGGGTCCTCATAGTTACAAAGGGTGATACTGTGAAAAGAGATGCGGATATTCTCTCAGAGATGAGATCCGTTGTTACAGTAACGATAACAACATTCAGATCAGAAAAACTTGAACCAAATGCACCTTCTCCAGAAGAAAGGATAGAGGCTATAAGGATACTGAGTGATTACGGTATTCCCGTGGGATTGAGGCTGGATCCAGTTTTTTTATATCTCTCAGATGACTATGAAAAAGTTATAGATGAGAGCGTAAAGGCAGGTATAAAACATGTTACTTCCTCCACATATAAAGTAAAAAAAGATAACTGGGAGAGATTTTCCAGAGTTTATCCTGAGATAGCAAGAAAAACATGGGATCTCTATTTTAAAAAGGGAATGAAAGTTGGAAGAAGCTATTATCTTCCTGAGGATATAAGAAGAGATATGATGGAAAAGGTGAAGAGAATATGCGATAACTATGGAATAAGCTTTTCTACGTGCAGAGAAAATCTGAATATGAACTCAAAGAGCTGCGACGGTTCTCATTTGTTCTGAGGCTTCTTTATGAACTCTGTATATCCACATTTTCCACATGTCAATCTGTCCTTATGCTCCGCCAAGAAAACACCGGCACCACACCTCGGGCATGTCTTTTTTCTTATCACCTTGTTATCCTTAATCTCATATTTCTTATATATCATTGTTCTTCACCTATCAAACCGTTTCTTTTGAGTATATACTCCTCCTCTATCTCCTTCATTGTCTTCTCATCATTGTATATCTTCAGAAATCCTCTGTACTCTTTTTTCCCGAATTGCGGTTTCATATACTGTATAACAAACTTATTTTTATCAAGATCCAGCATGGCAGCTATTTTTTCCCTTACATCTTCATATTTTTCGCCACCTTTTTCAGGAATAACCTTAAATTTTATCTCTTTTCTCTCCAGTAATGGGTTTTCCTTCTCTTCAATTATTTCGATCTTCATTTTTTCACTTCCATCTTTTCTATACTTTCTCTGACTATTTTTTTATTATTTTCGTTTGCTTCTATTATCTCTATGCCCTCTCCGGGGATGCCATAAATTATCAGAGCACCGGAAGGGGCGAATAATATAGCTGGCAATGATGCTAAGTCTTCTTCTCCCTCTATAAAAATCTTTTGTTTCTGTTTCATCCTTTTCATCGCTTCCCAGAGTTCATCGGTAATGGTGCCAGGAGGATTTTTGATTCTTATCTCCTCATACCCCTCTATCTCAAACTCCTCTTTTTTTGTTCTCATACTCTTTCCATCGATAACAATAAGGTCGGGCTTTATTCCTACCCTGATCAGATTTTTTGTTACAACATCCCCTACGGATATAATAAACTCATTTTTATAGGATTTTTTAAACTCTATATAGGGATAGGGTATCTCTCCTTTGATAACTCTTCCAATATGTTTTTTAAATAGATCCCTTGTTTCTTCCGTTAACCTGAGCATCATCTTACCTTGAGTGCATACTTTCCTGGAGCATTTATCATAAGCTCCTTGGCTATGACAGATTTCTGGGGATTTATTATTATAACAAGACCATGCCACTCATCGGAGAAATGAGATGTTTTGCAGTTTGGGCAGATCTCTGCCTTTGAACTCAGAATTCTGTTGCAATCTTTGCATGCTTTCATTTCTTCTCCTCCTTTTTCTCCTGAGTTTTCTTTTTCTCTTCATCTATCCATTCAATTTTTCCAAGATATGGCTGTCTCATTGTCAGTCCCACCTTCACAACC
>Ga0190303_1001004_pt1 | contig 11517 bp, 14 predicted proteins | sample 48700701_MG_FD_161672 | JGI IMG/M metagenome (GOLD analysis project Ga0190303, IMG submission 161672) | Hydrothermal vent sediment bacterial communities from Southern Trench, Guaymas Basin, Mexico - 4870-07-0-1_MG | ecosystem: Environmental > Aquatic > Marine > Hydrothermal vents > Sediment ...
GGCACATGATTAATCATCCTGTTCTGCCAAGAACCGTTCTGCCTCGAGCGCGGCCATGCAGCCCATACCAGCGGAGGTGACGGCCTGACGGTATTTATGGTCGGTCAGATCGCCCGCCGCAAACACGCCAGGGATCGAGGTGGCGGTGCTGTCAGGTTGGGTCACCACGTAGCCGCCCATGTGGGTTTCCAGCGTGTCCTTGACTAATTCGTTGGCGGGGGCGTGGCCGATGGCGATGAACACACCTTTGCAGGGGATTTCGGTGATCTCGCCTGTTTTCACATTTTTGGTGCGCACGGCGGTGACGCCTTTGGGGTTGTCCTCCCCAACGACTTCGACCAGCTCGTTAAACCACAGCGGTTCGATCTTGGGGTTCTTCATCAAACGGTCCGCCAGAATGCGCTCAGAGCGCAACTCGTCTCGGCGGTGGATTAGGGTGACTTTGCTGGCGAAATTGGTCAGGAACAGCGCTTCTTCAACCGCCGTGTTGCCGCCGCCGACCACCACGATTTCCATGCCGCGATAAAAGAAGCCGTCACAGGTGGCGCAGGCGGAGACGCCAAAGCCTTTGAATTCTTCCTCGGAGTCTAGCCCCAGCCATTTGGCGCGCGCACCGGTGGCAAGGATGATCGCATCCGCCGTGTAAACCGTGCCGCTGTCGCTGTTGGCGGTGAAGGGGCGCTTGGATAGGTCCAGATCGGTGATGATGTCGCTGATAATCTCGGTGCCCATGGCGCGGGCGTGTTCTTCCATTTTGATCATCAGATCGGGGCCTTGGACCTCGGTAAAGCCGGGGTAGTTCTCCACGTCGGTGGTGGTGGTCAGCTGGCCGCCTGGCTCGAGTCCTTGCACCAGAATTGGCTCCACCATAGCGCGGCTGGCATAGACACCGGCGGTGTAGCCCGCAGGGCCGGAGCCGATAATCAGAACTTTTGTGTGACGTGTATCAGCCATGACAGGCTCCTTTGAAAACGGGTTGTTCCGTTTGATATAATCGCGCAATGCGGGCAGGAAAAGCCCCCGTAGGCCACGCGCGGGGAAATGACGCGGAATTTACCTGTTCGCTAAGAATGAATTTACCTCTTCGCTAAGAATATTGCGCAATCGTGAAATATTGTTGCGCACAGATGGGCCTGCGCATACAATCCGCGAAAATGACGTAGGGGATAATCATGGTCGCATCGAAACTTGATCAAATTGACCGGATGATACTGGCTGAATTGCAGGCTGACGGGCGAATGACCAATGTCGAGTTGGCCAGACGTGTCGGCATTTCGGCCCCGCCGTGCCTGCGCCGTGTGCGCACGTTAGAGGAAAGTGGATATATTCGGGGCTATCACGCCGATGTGGACGCCCGCGAACTGGGGTTCGAGGTGCAGGTGTTTGTGATGGTCGGTCTGCAACGTCAAGCCGAGGTGGACCTGTCGGCGTTCGAGGCAAGATGCCAAGGCTGGCCGCTGGTGCGCGAGTGCCACATGCTGAATGGCGAGGTGGATTTCATCTTGAAATGCGTGGCGCCGGATCTGTCGACATTCCAAAATTTCCTGACCGAGCAGCTGACCTCGGCCGACAATGTGGCCAGTGTTAAGACATCATTGGTTATTCGCGGGGCCAAGGACGAGCCAGGTGTGCCGTTTGACGTGTTGGAACAGCGGCTGAATAAATCCGCCTGACGCATCTATGCCGCTAAAACCCCGAGAGCAGCATCACGCGACATGCGTGGATATGCCAATGATCCAAAGGCATTCAAGGATGTAATGTGCGGGAACATAGCTAAAAACAATGATCGCATTTCGCCGCTCAGGCGCATTTCGTCCCGATATCCGGGATGATAGCTTTCGATGTCCAACCCGTTGGCGCAGATGATCTGGTGTTGCGCGAATGCCAGATGATACACGCGCACCGGTGCTGCGGGGGTGATTTCCAACACTGTATCGCCATCAATAAAAGCGGTGATCGGGGCAAGGGCAGCGGTTGTGCCCATGGCTGAGATCAGGGCTGCATCCTGACGGAACAGCCGAGCACATGGCCCGAGCAACAGATCAGGCATCGGGCGGCCCAGACCAAAGCTGTCGGCGGTGATACGCGACAGCTTTCCCATGCCCTCGGACTGGTTTTGCGCGCCGGAAACGACATTCATTGATCCGACCCAGAGCAGTGTTTGCGCCCCGTTGTCCCGCGTGCAGACGCGGGCGCCCGGCAGCAGGTCTTCGACCGCAACCGGCCCGTCTTCGGTGGCAATAAGCGTGCCCCGCGCCATGGCGCAAAAGGCGTCTTCAAACATTGGCATCGCGGGGGCGATCCGGTTGAAATCAATAATTTCGGAATTGTGGCCCAGATAGGCGACCTCGTAACGGCGTGTCCGAGGCATGGCATGCAGAGGTCGCCTGTCTGGTCGAGCGGTCCACGTATGGGGAACCGTATTGTTATTCTCTATGCCCATTGATTTTGAGCGGCGGGGGTGGTCCATGATGCGTCCCTTTCGGCGGACATCTTCCTTCGGTCCCCACCGAAGATGCATAGTGAATTTGTTAAGGGGAAAATGAACGCAATGGCGGCACATTGTCAAAAGTTAACCATTATTGAATATGGATTGGCACTTAATCAGTTCTGATTGCAGAAATTGTTTCCAAAACCAGAGCCAGAGTGCCTTATTTTGATTCGGGGGCTGACAAATGGGCAACGAAAAAGGCCACCGGTGAAGGTGGCCTGAAAACTTGTTACAATGTGGAAAGCGTTAAAATCTGCTTGTCTGTTCAATAAATCCTATACGGGTCGAAAATATCAGGCGCGAACGGTTTTCAGCGATGCTGCGCGTGTGCCACGTTTTGCGATCCATTCAGTGCGGCGTGCGCCGCGGGCCCAAGGCATAACCACATCGGTTTTTGCGGCCTCGGTGATAATGTTGTTGATTATGCGCTTTTGCTTTTGCATCTGTCTGCTCCCGTTTGTTTCGTATTGAGCGGTGCCTGTAGGCGCTTGCCGCGAAATTCTGTGTCACCATGTGCTGACAAGACATAATATGGCGGGGCATTCGGGCAGCAGAATGGCGGGAAACAAGAAAATTTGAGTAAAAACCGATTTATTATTGGGCAAATAAGGCGCGGGCATTGGCTGGCGTTGTCTGGGCCATTGTACCTTGTTTTATGGGGATTGGGGCGTCTACCCGCGCTAATCCTCTGAGATTATGCGGATTGTTTCCTGAATTTGGGCGGGACTTGGGCAAAATTTGCCATGGTTGCGTCTTAGTTTGCCTGATCAGCCTAAATCCGGATGACGGAAACCAGCCGCCCGTAATCGGCCTCTTTTTGGTGTACACTGCGCCGGTAGGAATAAAACCGGCCTGCATCACTATAGGTGCAATGGCGGCTCCATTCGGCCTGACCCACACCAGCCTTGCGCAAACGATGCAGCCCAAAGGCGGGTAGATCGAACTGGACACGGTCGCCCGTGCCACCGGCAAAGAAACGTGCGTGGTCCGGATCATCGGCGATGAACGTGTCCATAAATTCCGGCCCGACCTCATAGGCGGCCTGACTGATGCTGGGGCCGACCACGGCGGCGATGTTGGCGCGGGTCGCGCCCAGTGCCTCCATTGCGTCCAGCGTGGCCTCGAGTATGCCGCCAATTGCACCCTTCCATCCGGCATGGGCCGCACCAACGACGCCGGCCTGCGCGTCGGCAAACAGCACGGGCGAACAATCTGCGGTCAGGATACCCAATGCAATGTCAGGCGTGGCCGTGACCATCGCGTCGGCCTTTGGGCGTGCGCCGCTGATCGGGCCAATGATCGGAGCGGTGAGTGTTAATACTTCGGCGGAGTGATATTGGTGAACCGAGGTCAGTGCGTCTGCGTCGACATCCATCGCATTGGCCACGCGCTCTCGGTTCAGGGTGACGGCCTCGGTCTGGTCAGACGATCCATGTCCGCAGTTCAATCCCTCGAAAATACCACTGGAGGCGCCGCCGCGACGGGTAAAAAACCCGTGGCGAAATGCGGACAAACTGTCAGCGGTAAGAATTTCAAGGGTCATGGCGTAAATCCGGGTGGGGGTTGGTGGCCGTTGGGATAAAAAGCGATGGCTTTGAACAGGGTGCCCATTTCAGTAGGGTCGGTCAAGCGCCGGTGGGCGGTTGTGTGCGCTTCAAGCGCAGTCCCGCTTAACCCCTGTGCCAGTGCCTCGGTCCGCTGATCAATGCCCAGACGTTGCAGCAGTTCACCTTGGCCGATCATTTTGCTGACCGGTGTGTGGGTGACGGCGGCCACAGCCAAGGCCTCGAAATCCACATGTGCTGTGATGTCTGCCTCGCCGGGGTGGGCCAGCGGGGTGTCGAATTCATGGCTGCGCAGGGCTTGAACGGTGTCACCCAAGGAGCGCCAGTCGCCATAATCGACAATGATGGCTACGCCCCCAAAGGCCGCAATGCGGGCGGCGATTTCGGTGGCGATGGCGGTGGCCGCCCCGCACACCTCGACCAGATCACCATCGCGGCAATCTTTGCGCCGGTGGTTCAGGGGTGGCACATCGCCCACGCCGGATGCGCCAAAGGCCAGTTCGCCATCGGTGACACCGACAAGGCGTTCGCGCCAACCATCCGCGTCCATGATATATTGGTGGATTGGCAAGGCGTCGAAAAACTCGTTGGCCAGAAGGTAAAGCGGCGCGTCAGATACTTCACCGATAGTGCCGACCCATGTGACGTCATAGTCGGACAGGCACTCGCGTTGAATTTTTTGCAGTGCTGCCGAGGCCTCGACCAAGGTGATTTGGGCGGCGGCGTGGAAACCGGCCACCCCTTTGGTGGCGCGCAGAACATCGGCCATCAGGGTGCCGCGACCCGGGCCAAGTTCGGCCAGCACGAATTCTGTGGGCGAGCCCTGTTGCAGCCATGTCTGCGCCAGACACAGGCCCAGAAGTTCGCCAAACATCTGGCTGATTTCGGGCGAGGTGGTAAAATCGCCATCCGCGCCGAACGGATCACGGGTGGAATAATAGCCGTGTTTGGGGTGCAACAGGCATTCGGCCATATAGTCGGCCAGCGTAATTGGACCCGTGTCGGTGATGCGCTCAATCAGGATTTTGGCCAGTGGTGTCATCTGTGGCGTCATGTGCGTTTCCTTGCGATGATGATGAAGGCGATGCCGATGGCGATCATTGGCAGGGACAGTTGCTGGCCTTTGGTCAGGCCGAAGTCGCCAAATTGCATGACGTATCCCATCGGGTTGGTGATGGTGATGAATTGCGCATCGGCCTGACGGAAGAATTCAACGATAAAGCGCGACACACCGTAGCCCATGATGAACAGGCCCATGAGTTGGCCCGGCTTTTTCAACCAGCCGCGTCGCCATGCAAGGAACAGAATCACGGTGCCAAGGATCAAGCCCTCCATGGCGGCCTCGTATAATTGCGAGGGGTGGCGGGCGCAGAGGCCGACCACACCGGCGCAATCCTGCGCTGCCGTTCCGGGGAAGATCACCGCCCACGGCAGGGTCGAGGGGCGGCCCCAGAGTTCGGCACTGTTGAAATTGGCCAAACGGCCCAGCAACAGGCCCATCGGGGCGGCCATCGCCATCAGGTCACCAAAACCCAGCATTTTGATACTGTGTTTCCAGCAAAATATCAGGCCCGCGATCACCACGCCCATGAAACCGCCATGAAATGACATGCCGCCATTCCAGACTTGCAGGATTTCGGCGGGGTTTTGCAGGTAATAGGCGGGCTGGTAAAACATCACGAAGCCGAGCCGTCCGCCAAGGATAATGCCGATGATGGCCCATGTCAGGAAGGCCTCGACCAGATCGGGTTCCATTGGCACGACCCCGTCACGCCATAGCTGCGGCGTTCGCACGGCCCGCAGCACGATGCGGTAGCCGATGATGATGCCGATGATGTAGGCCAGCGCATACCAGCGCAGGGTGAAGGCAAACCAACCCAGATCAAGGGTGAAGATTTCGTTGCCAAAGCCGGGGAAGGGGATAATAAACTGCATATTTGTTAACTGCCTTTTGTGGTTTGGCAAAGTCAACCTTGAGATTTGCCGCTTGTCACCTCATATATGCGTTAACAGCAATCGCCGGAGGCAACCATGCAAACCCGTAATAAAGTTCTAGATGACATTTCAGATATGTTCACCAATGCGATGGGCGTGGCCCAAGGTGCGAAAGATGAAGCGAACACAGCGATGAAAAGCTGGATTGACCGCTGGATGGCGGACAAGGATTTCGTTTCGCGCGAGGAATTTGATGCGGTTCGCGCGATGGCACAGAAAGCCCGCGAAGAGAACGAAGCGCTAAAGGCGCGGCTGGATGCGTTGGAGGCCAAGCCTGCGGCCAAGAAGAAAGCGGCACCCCGAGCGAAGAAAGCCTGAGTTTAGCGGTGTGGGCTGCTGCCCACGCTTTATAGTTGGTAAAACCCCCTCGGTCCCCCTGAAGGGGGAGGCGATGGGCTTGGCGTTTGTAATTTATTCAACAGCTTGAGGGCCGCGAGAGTGTGTGCCTGCGGCGCGGATATTTAGGCAAAAGAGAAACAGACGGCGATTTGTGCCTTAGTTCTTTTTATATTCTTCGATCTCTAATATCTTTTCCGCAGCGACCTCGGCGGCAATGCCGCAGACTTTTAGGCAGCCGTTATCACCGTGTCCGCCCGCATCAAGGAAGGCCTTATAGTCGTCCTTATCGGTCATATCAAAAGCGCGGCCATAAATTTTGGCGTGGATTTGTTTGCATAGGGTGCCTTGCAGCTCGCCTTCAAAACCGAACTGTTTTTTCAGCTCTTCCTTGTAGCGGGCGATGATGTCGGCAGACGGGTCCATGGAATCGCGGTAGGTTTGGGTGTCTTCCATTTTCTCGCGCCCCACAACCAGACCCAGCGCCATAAGTGATCCGAGCAATGCGCCGCAGGTTTCGCCGTGGCGCGCAACACCGCCTGACAGCACGGTGGCGGCTTTGAATACCTCGGGGCTGCCGATGCCGAACTCGTCTTGCAAGGCCAGCAATACCCCTTGCGAGCAGCCGCTGTGGCGGTCGTTTTCATGGGCATTTTTCTTGACCCGTTGAATGCGTGTTTTGTTCGTGGTCATTTTTATCTCCGCGCTGGTGGATGAATTTCAAGTCTAGCGGCATTCCGTGGCTCTGACAAATATTTGACGCATCGCCTGTATATCATCTGTCAAACGTCACGCCGCTTTGTTGCGCCAACAGGCGCGGGTCTTTGGATTTTACCAGCACGGGGCCACCTGCCAGAAGTTCAAAGCACCTTTCAAGCGTTTCCGCTTCCAGCCGCTGCATGGCTTCTTTGGTGTAGAATGTAAGGTGCGGGGTTAGTATGACGTTGTCCATTTCAAACAGGGCGCGCATTGGGTGGGTTGTGCGGTTCAGCGGCTCGATGCTGTAGACGTCCAGCGCGGCACCCGCGATTGTTTTGTTTTGCAGCGCTAGCACCAAAGCGGCCTCGTCCACAATTGCGCCGCGCGATACATTGATCAGGATGGCCGAGGGTTTCATCGCCTGTAATTGCTGTTCGCCGATCAGGTGGTGGGTTTCATTGTTCAGGACACAGTGGATCGAGATAAAATCGCAGGTTTGCAGCATTTTGATCAGATCATCGCATTTTTCAACGACAGCGGCCTGCATTGTTTCGCGCGATATGTTCGGGTCAAATCCCAGAACTTTGGCGCCAAACCCCAACCCCGCCATGCGGGCCATGCTTTGGCCGATCTTGCCAACACCAACCAGCCCGATGGTTTTTCCGGCAATGTCGGAACCTTGCCATTGTGCCGTGGGCCAAGCCCAGCCTTTGTCCTGCATTTCCTGATGCATAGGCACCAGTTTTTTCGCCAAAGCGATCAACAAGGCAAAGGCGCCCTCGGCCACGGTTTGTTCGGCGTATTCGGGGATATTGACCACCGGAATGTTGCGGGCGCGGGCGGCATCAATGTCGATTGCGTCGATGCCGACGCCGTATTTGACAATGCCCTTCAGGCGTTCGGCGCTTGCAATGATCTTGGCGGTGATCGGGGTATAGCACATCAAGATCAGATCGGCGTCGCGTGTTTCACGCAGCAATGTGGCTTCGCTTACATCATCGGGCAACAAGACCAGATTTACCCCTGCTTCGCGTAGGGTGCGATCAATGTCCGGGCACTCCAGTTCAAGGTCGGTGCGGACAATTTTGATTTGCGTTGTCATTTTCTGCGTGGCCCTCTTTTGGTCAGGGTGGCCATCTTTTGGGTTCTGTGTCTAGTCTGTATTTCCCACGTTTCCAGAATGGAGACCCAATTAAACTGGGGATAACCCTAAAAACTGCTTTACAGGTTCACCCCTATACACCACCATATGTGGTAAGGGTCGGGGGTAACATCCACTGGCTCTGGTAGATGGACCTAGTCATCGTGGGCTGCCACCCGCGCGAGGCTGTAGCAGTAGAGGTCAGGCACATGTCACTATCCGAACAGTTTATGGATGTAGATGATCTGCATCCAATCGACATCGTAGAAACATTGGCCGAGCATCACGCATGGGATTTTGACCGTGTGGCAGATGACCAGATCGCTATGGCGGTCATAGGGCAATGGCGCACCTATTCGATCACGCTGGCGTGGTCGGCGCAGGACGAAACCCTGCGCCTGATCTGCACCTTTGAAATGGAGCCGCCGGAAGAGAAGCTGCCGCAGTTATACGAGGCGCTGAATTCGGTGAATGACCGCTGTTGGGCCGGAGCATTTACCTATTGGCGTGAGCAGCGGTTGATGGTCTATCGCTATGGGCTGGTGTTGTCGGGTGGCCAAATAGCGGGGCCCGAGCAGATTTCGACGCTGATTAATGCTGCGGTGAATTCGGCGGAGCGGTTCTATCCGGCGTTTCAACTGGTGGTCTGGGGTGATCAGCCGGTGGAGCAAGCGATGCAGGTTGCTATTGCCGAGGCTTACGGTCGCGCCTAGTCTTTGACCCTGAACAACGGGTTATACAGGGCAAATCAAATGGACATGAATGATGTAATTGATCGCGGGCTGGTGTTGCTGGGCTGCGGCAAGATGGGCTCGGCTATGTTGCAGGGCTGGCTGGGGCAAGGGCTGCCTGCGACGTCGGTCTGGATCATGGACCCGCGCCCCAGTGAATGGGTGCAGGGGCTGGTTGCGGACGGCTTACATTTGAACACGGATTTACCTGCTGCACCGGCGATTGTTTTGGTCGCGGTTAAGCCGCAGATGATGGCCGAGGCGTTGCCGTTGTTAACCCCGATTGGCAATGGCACCACGTTGTTTATCACCGTGGCCGCCGGCACGCCGATGTCTTTTTACGAGGCCACATTAGGCGGGGATACCCCTGTGATCCGCGCTATGCCAAACACTCCCGCAGCAGTGTCGCGCGGGATAACGGCGTTGATTGGCAACGAGGCGGCGACGCCGGACCAGATCGCATTGGCCGAGACATTATTGCAGGCCGTGGGCCAAACCGTACGGTTGGACAGTGAGGCGCAGATCGATGCGGTGACGGGGGTTTCGGGGTCTGGTCCGGCCTATGTTTTTCTGATGATCGAGGCACTGGCGGCTGCCGGTGTTGAACAAGGGTTGGCGCCTGAATTGGCAATGAGGTTGGCTAAGGCGACTGTGGGTGGCGCTGGGCAATTGGCCGAGATGGCGGATGAGGATCCGGCGCAGTTGCGGGTGAATGTGACCAGTCCGCAAGGCACAACGGCGGCGGCATTAGAGGTGTTGATGGACGCGAAAACGGGGTTAACGCCGTTGATGGTGCGGGCGGTGGCAGCATCGGCTGACCGATCACGGGAGCTGTCGAAATGAGCAATGATCTGGCGTTTGATGATTTCCTGAAGGTTGATATTCGGGTGGGCGAAGTGGTGCGGGCAGAACCCTATCCCGAAGCGCGCGTTCCGGCGATCAAGCTGTGGGTGAGTTTTGGTGATGAGATGGGTGAGAAAAAAAGCTCGGCGCAAATCACGGCGCATTACACGCCTGAGGGGTTGATCGGTAAGCGGGTGATGGCGGTGGTCAATTTCCCGCCGCGCCAGATTGGAAAATTCATGTCGGAAATTCTGGTGCTGGGGGTGCCGGATGCGGATGGCGGCATCGTGCTGCTGGTGCCGGACCATGATGTGCCACTGGGCGGGAGGATGCATTGATGGCAAACTTGTTGGTTTCGCGGGCCTTGCCTGATGCGGTGATGCAGGCCTTGGCTGCTGAATTCGAGGTGACCGTGCGCCCCACAACCCAACCAATGAGCGAGGACGAGGCGACAAGTGCGCTGATGGCGTATGATGCGGTGTTGCCGACGCTGGGCGACGGGTTTACGGCGGCGGCTATCGGGCGCGTGGCCGACCCGCGCTGCAAGATACTGGCGAATTTCGGGGTGGGGTATAACCACATTGATACGGGGGCCGCTGCGGCCAAGGGCATTACCGTGACCAACACGCCAGGGGCGGTGACTGATGCGACCGCCGACATTGCGATGACGTTGGTCCTGATGGCGGCGCGGCGTGCGGGCGAGGGCGAGCGGCTGGTGCGGTCCGGTGCGTGGGATGGCTGGCATCCGGTGCAAATGCTGGGGCTGCATATTGGCGGCAAGACGGTCGGGATTATCGGCATGGGCCGGATCGGCAAGGCGATTGCGCGGCGCTGTCAGGCGGGGTTTGGCATGGATGTGGTGTTTCACAACCGCTCGCAAGTTTTGGACGTCGGCGTGCCAGCACGACAGCTTGGATCGTTGAATGAGGTGATGGCGGCAGCAGACGTAGTGGTGATCGCGGTGCCGGGCAGCCCCGAGACGCATCATATGATTGACGGCGCGGCGCTGACGGCGATGCAGTCGCATGCGTACCTCGTGAATATTTCGCGCGGGGATGTTGTGGACGAGGCCGCGTTGATTGCAGCGCTTGAGGCAGAGCAGATTGCGGGCGCTGGGCTGGATGTTTGCGAGCAGGAGCCGCATGTGCCCGACGCATTACTGGCGCTGGATAACGTGGTGCTGCTGCCGCATCTTGGCACCAATGCCGAAGAGGTGCGCGCCAATATGGGGATGATGGCGGTGGCGAACCTGCGGGCGTTTTTTGCCGGTGATGTGGTGCCGAACAAGGTCTGAGGCAGCCAGTCTACCTGCGATTGTTGAAAATCTGCATAAGACGTGCGTGCCGTAGGAACGGCTTGGGCTTTTTGCGGGTGTCGCCCTCGGCGCAGGCTGCAATAACGCGCCGCATCAACACAAGTGCGATGGCTGCAAACACCAACCCGCCAAAGGCCTGCCCGATCAACACGCCCTTTGGGCCAAACCACATGCCACCCATAATGACAAAAGGGATCGTGCCCAAGGTGTGCCTGCCCCAGTTGATCCATGTGGAAATGAACGGACGCCCAAGGTTATTGAACGCCGCGTTCGAAACGAAAATCACGCCGTTAAAGAACCATGCAAGGGCCAATGGCCCGCAGAACAGAATGATGATGTCAGCAGTAACGCCATCGGCCTTGAACAGGGTTAAAACGGGGCCGCGCATAATGAACAGGATC
>Ga0190303_1001005_pt1 | contig 11513 bp, 4 predicted proteins | sample 48700701_MG_FD_161672 | JGI IMG/M metagenome (GOLD analysis project Ga0190303, IMG submission 161672) | Hydrothermal vent sediment bacterial communities from Southern Trench, Guaymas Basin, Mexico - 4870-07-0-1_MG | ecosystem: Environmental > Aquatic > Marine > Hydrothermal vents > Sediment ...
ATGAGGAAATATCTTTGTTTGGCACAAATTCTTCTCAAGGTTTACCTCCTTTTATTGCTTCTATTTTTTCCCAAATAGAAATTATTAATCTAAATGCAGATGGTACAAAAACTATTTTAAATGATAAAACTAGTAATTTATGTGTTGGTGATACTTTTGATATAATTCCTGAAAATTTAACTGGTACAGCAACTTATAATTGGTTTTTTAATAATATCTCTTATTCTAATGAAAACACCATCTCTTTAAATAATGTAACGTCAGCTAATAATGGCATTTATTCATTAGTCGTTTCTCAAACTGATGAGTGCGGAAATATAATTACTTTGGAAGGAGAATTTTCTATTGAAGTATTTGATGTTCCTATTGCTAACCAACCATCTCCAATAAAAGAATGTGATACTGATAATGATGGATTTTTAACATTTGATCTAAATAGTTTAAAAGATACTGAAGTTCTCGGCAGCCAAAATTCTACACAATTTGAAGTTAGTTATTTTACAAATCAAACTGATGCTGATGTAAATATAAATGCTATAACAAGCACATATACTAATGCTATACCTTTTGGAAGTGAAACCATTATTACCCGTATTCATAATATCCAGAATCCAGTTTGTTTTAACACAAAAAGTTTTACTATTCAAGTATTTGAAGTACCTACTCCACCTTCAACCATAACAGCTTTAGAACAATGTGATAATATTTCTATTGGAACTGATATTGATGGGCTCATTATTTTTGATTTAGCACTTAAAGAAAATGAAATTTTAAATAATCAATCAGGAACAACTTTCACACTAACCTATTTTACCAATGCTTCTTTTTCAGTGGTATCTCAAATACCAAACCCTACAGCATTTACAAATACCGTAGCTGGCGGACAAACTATTTATGTTCACATTGAAAATAATCTTAATAATTCTTGCTTTACAAATACTTCCTTCGAAATAAAAGTAAACCCTTTACCTGTTTTATTAAACACTGAAGTAATTCTTGAACAATGTGATGATGACATAAATAATGATGGTTTTAGCCTTTTTAATTTAAATGAAGCCAATGAATTAATTTCTAGTAATTACCAAAACGAACTATTCGAATTTTATTCTGACGTTGGGTATTTAACTTTAATTGACAATCCTATTGCCTATAAAAATCCTATGGTTATCAATAGTGAGGTCTTCGTTAAAATAAAAACAATAAATGGTTGTGAAAGATTTGCTAAAATTCTTTTAAAGGTTGGGGCAACTCAAATTCCTGCAGGTTTTCATTTAGAGTATAGTGCCTGTGAAGATTCTCCTTCTAACAATCAAGATGGAAGAACTTTCTTTGACTTTAGTGATGCCAAACAACAACTTATTGATAGTAAAAGTGTCTTTTCTGATCAACTTATTAGAATTTCCTTTTTTGAAAGTTTGGATGATGCCTTGGCTGAAATAAACGCAATAACAGACATCTCAAATTATAAAAATACAACTCCTTGGGATCAAGAAATCTATGCTCGTATTGATAGTGATGATGTGAATGCCTGTCTTGGTTTAAATCATGTTATTACACTGCACGTTGAACCTTTACCTATTGCTAATAGTGTAACTATTAACAGACAATGTGATGATGATTTTGATGGCTTATTCTTATTTGATATCTCTTCAATTCAAAGTACAATTCTAAGTGGGCAAACAAATGTAACTGTTAGTTACGTTGATCAAGATGGAAATACTCTACCTAGCCCGTTACCAAATCCTTTTTTAACCAAAAGTCAGACTATTACTATTAGAGTAACTAATAATTCTACTAACGTTACTGATGGAGCTTGTTTTGATGAAACTCCCTTAGAATTTATTGTAGATAAAAAACCTGTCGCAAATACAATACTTAATTTAGTTGAATGTGATGATGATTTTGACGGTATCATTTCTTTTGATACCTCTTCTATTCAAAACACCATCTTAAATGGACAATTAGGAATGCTTGTTTCCTATTTTAATCAAGATGGAGACCCGTTACCGAGCCCTCTACCAAACCCATTTACTACCAGCTCTCAAACTATTTTAGTAAAAGTAGAAAATGAATTAAATAATACTTGTATTGCCGAAACAACCTTTGATTTTATTGTAAACCCTAAACCTATATTTGAATTGGATGAAACAGCTATTTACTGTTTAAACTTACCTCCTATTGTTGTTGAAACATACAACGCGTCAGGTAATTTTTCATATCAATGGAAAGATCAAGATGGTATTGTTGTTAGTTCTAAATCTATGGCTGTTATTTCTAGTGCAGGGACATATACTGTTATTGCAACTTCTGCTGAGGGTTGTAAATCTTTACCTAGAACAATCACTATTAAAGCATCTGTAATTGCCTCTATAATTGAAAGTGATATTACTATTGTAGATGATTCTGAAAATAACTCTATTACAATTTCAACAACAAACTTAGGAATTGGAGAATATGAATTTGCTATAAAAAAAGAAGGTGATTTTATGAGTAATTATCAAGATGAACCATTTTTTGAAAATTTAATCCCAGGTATTTATACTATCTATATTCAAGATAAAAATAATTGTGGTATTGCGCAAATTGATGTTTCTGTTATTGGATTCCCTAGATTCTTTACTCCAAATAACGATGGAATTAACGACACCTGGAAAGTATTAGGTGTCAATGAAAACTTTTACCCAACTTCTTTAATTTACATTTTTGATAGATTTGGAAAATTAATTACAAAAATAAACCCTGAAGGTAACGGCTGGAACGGACTATTTAATGGACAGTTTTTACCTGCTACTGATTATTGGTTCTCTGTAGAATTAATCGATCATATTGGAAATATTAGAACTAAAAAAGGTCACTTTAGCCTAATTAGAAAATAAAAAATGCAATATTTTAGTTTATTTTTAGTTTTAAATTATTAAAAATAAGAGATTTATAATATCTTTATAAATATAAAAAATTCTTTTCCTATGAAAAGATTAGTCCTTTTTTTGCTATTACTTTCCCCCATACTATCATTTTCGCAATATGAGGCCGCAATATGGTATTTTGGAGAGAATGCAGGGTTAGATTTTAACTCTGGTGTACCTGTTGTCTTAACTGATGGACAAATTGATACCTTTGAAGGATGTGCAACTATAAGTGACCCTCTTGGAAACCTATTATTTTATACAGACGGTGTAACTGTTTGGGATAGTACACATAATATTATGCCAAATGGAACCGGACTGTTAGGTAATGAATCAAGTACCCAATCTGCTATAATTGTTCCGAAACCAAACAGTCTAAATCAATATTATATTTTTACAGTAGATGCTAGAGGGGCTTCTGCTCTATCTTCAAACGGTATCAATTATTCGACAGTTGATTTAAGCTTAAATGGAAATTTAGGTGATATTATTAAATCTGAAAAGAATGTTCCTCTTATCTCTCAGGCATATGAAAAAATAACGGCTGTACAACATGCTGATAATAATTCGTTTTGGGTAATCTCTTTTATTCAAAATCAATTCTTAGCTTGGAGAGTAGATGCAACTGGTGTTAATACAACGCCTATAATTTCAACTGTTAGTAATGCCGTAGATTCAAGAGGTTATTTAAAAATTTCACCTAATGGAACCAAAATAGCTTGTGCAAATTTCGGGAATACAAATAGTATGATGATTTATGATTTTAATGATTCAACAGGGAGCGTAACAAACGAAGTTCAATTAACGCTAGATAACCCTAATGATGTTCCTTACGGCGTTGAATTTTCTGGGCAAAGTAAAAAACTTTACGTCACAACAAGCCAACTAAATGGTAACGAGCACATAACACCTGGTAAATTATTACAATATGATATGCTTAGCCCAACTATTTCAAACTCAAGAGTACTAATTCATTCATCAAATGTAAATACGCGTGGAGCAATACAATTAGCAATTGATGGGAAAATTTATAGAGCTCTTTCTATATCTAGTCTCGCTCAAGAAGGTACAATATATTTAGGTATTATAAACAACCCTGAAGCAGATGGATTACTTTGTAATTATGTGCATGACGCTATTGATATAAGTGCTGGAAATCCTAACAGAAAAGTAGTTGAAGGCCTCCCTCCTTTTATTCAGTCCTTTTTTTTAAGTTCAATCTCTGCTACAGATGTATGTTTTGGAGATGCTACTCAGTTTACATTGAATTCAACTATACCTCCCACAAGTGTTATTTGGGATTTTGGTGACCCCACAACAGGAGCAAACAATTTTTCGACACTTGTAAATCCAACTCATATATTTTCTTCTTCTGGAACATTTACCGTAACAGCAACAGTAACTATAGGTGTTGACACATCAATATTAACATTAAATGTTACTGTTTACGATTCGCCTGTTGTTACATCTCCAGTAACATTAATTCAATGTGATGACGATTTAGATGGAATTGTTGACTTTAATTTAAATGAAGCAAATCAAATTATTTCAACAAATTATCTTAATGAAAATTTTACCTATTTTTTAACACAAGCTGATGCTCAGAATAATGTAAATCCAATTGTAAACCCAACTGCTTTTTCTAATGCTACTGCTTCTACGGTTTGGGCTAGAATTGTAAATAATGTTAATTGTTTTACTACTGCTCAAGTTATTTTACAAGTTACATCTACCAATATACCTCCAACATTAATGATTAATTTTAATGAATGTGATACTGATATTGATGGAGATGATACAAATGGTATCACAACTTTTGACTTTAGTAGTGCTACATCTCAAATTGAAACAGCATTATTACCTGAAACTAATTTAGCTATTTCTTATTATGAAAATATTACTGATGCTCTTGCCGAGTTAAATAATATAGACCCTACTAATTATACAAATACTACTGCTTTTTCTCAACAAATTGTTGTTAGGGTTGATGATTTAAATAATGACTGTTTTGGTTTGGGATATCATATTACTTTAAATGTAGACAGTCTTCCTAAGTTTGACTTATTAAATTCAATTGAGTTCTGTTTTAGCCCATTAAATTACACTATTGGTATTCAAAATCCTTTAACCACTTATGATTATGTTTGGGAAAATAACTTAGGAAATATTATAGGAAATTCTCAAAACATTACTGTAACCTCTGGAGGTTTATATTCAGTAACTGCTACAGATACTAGTGGTAATAATTGTGTAAAAACTAAAAATATTCAAGTTATTATTAATAGTTTACCTATAATTACATCTCCTATAATATTAGAAAAATGTGATGATGATTTTGATGGAATTGTTGATTTCAATCTAAATAATGCAAATCAACTTATTTCATCAAATTACCTTAATGAATCTTTCACTTATTTCTTAATGCAAACTGATGCTCAGAATAATGTAAACCCAATTGGAAATCCAACAACTTTCTCTAATGCTACTGCTACAACTGTTTGGGCTAGAATTGTTAACAGCAACAATTGTTTTACTACTGCTGAAGTTATTTTACAAGTAAATTCAACAGAAATACCTACAGGATTAATGATTAACTATAGCGAATGTGATACTAATGTAGATGGTGATGATACAAACGGTTTTACTACTTTTGACTTTAGCAGTGTTACTTCTCAAATTGAAACAGCATTATTACCCGAAACAAACTTAGCTATTTCTTATTACGAAAATACTACTGATGCTCTTGCTGGAACAAATGGTATAGACCCTACTAATTATACAAATACTACCGCTTTTTCTCAACAAATAGCTGTTAGAGTAGAAAATTTAACTACCGGTTGTTTTGACGTTGGGTATCACATTACTTTAAATGTTGATAGTCTTCCTCAATTTGACTTATTAAATTCAATTGAATTCTGTTTTAGCCCATTAAATTATACTATTGGAATTCAAAACCCTCTAAGTTCTTACGATTATGTTTGGAAAAATAACTTAGGAAATATTATAGGAAATTCTCCAAACGTTACTGTAACCTCTGGAGGTTTATATTCTGTAACTGCTACAGATACTAGTGGTAATAATTGTGTAAAAACTAAAAGTATTCAAGTTATTATTAATAGTTTACCAATAGTTACTTCACCTGTATTATTAGGAAAATGTGATGATGATATAGATGGAATTGTTGATTTTAATCTAAATAACGCTAACCAACTTATTTCTACAAATTATCTTAATGAATCTTTCACTTATTTCTTAACGCAAACTGATGCTCAAAATAATACTAATCCAATTGGAAATCCATTAACCTTCACCAATACAACTACACAAACGGTTTGGGCAAGAGTAGTAAACAGCAACAATTGCTTTACTACTGCTGAAGTTAATTTACAAGTAAATTTAATTAATATTCCTGTCGGTTTGATGGTTAATTTTAATGAATGTGATGATTTAACTGACGGAAATGACACAAATGGTATCACAACTTTTGACTTTAGTAGTGCAACTAATCAAATTTTAACTGCATTATTGCCTTTAAATAATTTGACTATAACGTATTATAAAAATATATCCGATGCATTAGCAGAAATAAATAATATAGACCCTACTAATTATAGAAATACAAATTCTCCTTATACTCAACAAATAGTTATAAGAGTTAATAATTTATTAAACGATTGTCTTGGTGTTGGGTATCATGTAACGCTAAATGTTGATAGTGTTCCTAAATTTGACTTATTAAATTCAATTGATTTTTGTTTAGATTCTTCAAATCATATCGTAGGAATTGAAAACCCTACTGATACCTATCAATACACATGGAGGGATCCACAAGGATTAGTTATTGGGTCTAGTGCAACTGTTACTGTTAATATGCAAGGATTACATACAGTTATAGCAACAAATTCTAGCAATAATTGTATAAAAACAAAAAGCATTCAGGTTAATTTTCACAATCTACCCAATGTTACTACTCCTGTAACTTTATTGCTTTGCGATGATGATTTAGATGGAATTATGAATTTTGATTTGAATGATGCTGACGCTCATATTTCCACAAATCATCTTAATGAAAATTTCACTTATTTCTTAACTGAAAACAATGCTATAAATAATCTAAACCCAATCATAAACTCAGCAGCTTTTTCTAACGGAATAGCATCAACTGTTTGGGCTAGAATTGTAAATAATAACAATTGTTTTACTACTGCTAAAATAAATTTACAAGTTATTACAATAAATATACCTACCAATTTAATGGTTAATTTTAATGAGTGTGATGACTTAACAGATGATAATGACACAAACGGAATTACTACTTTTAACTTTAGTACTGCAACTAATCAAATTTTAAATGCAATGCTGCCACTAGACAATATTAGTGTAACATATTACCAAAATACACCCGATGCATTGGCTAAAATAAATAGTATTAATCCCGTCAATTATAGAAACACAAATTCACCATTCACTCAAGATATTTTTGCTAGAATAGATCATAATTTAATTGGTTGTTTTAAAATAGAACACCTAGTTACATTAAATGTAGACAGTGTTCCTGAGTTTGATTTAATAGATACTATAGAGTTTTGTTTTATAACTTTAGAACATAGTATTGGTATTGAGAATCCTTTTGATAATTATGAATATGTATGGAAAGATGGAGATAACATTACTCTAGGGGAAACAGCTAGTATCATAATTAATTCTGGAGGATTATATTACGTTACTGCTACAAATAATAACAATTGTATAAAAACTAAAAGTATACAAGTTATTAGTCTACCTATTGAACCTTTATTAAATTTTGATAAAAATAATATTCTACTTGTTGACAATACAACCAATAACACAATTACAGTTTTAACAGATAATTTACCTATAAGTACTTATGAATTTTCTATAGATTTTGAAAGTTTTCAATCAAACAATTTCTTTGAAAATATACCCGTAGGGTTACACACAATTTCAATTAGAGATATTGAAAACTGTTTAGAGAGTTCTATTGAGGTTTCAGTAATTAATATTCCTAACTTTTTCACACCAAATGAAGATAGTTATAATGATACTTGGCATGTAACAGGAATTGAGTTTCAACCAACTTCAAATGTGTATATTTTTGATAGGTTTGGAAAATTAATAAAAATCCTAGATCCTTTAGGTCCTGGTTGGAATGGATTATATAAAAGTAATCCACTTCCTTCAACTGATTATTGGTATAAAGTAGAATTAGATGATGGCAGAGTATTAAGAGGTCACTTTAGCTTAATTAGAAGATAATTAAAGCCTTTTTAAAATTGCTTTTTGTCTTCCATTTACCAAATACGTTTTCACTTCTGGAATATCTTCTTCTTTAATTTTAGAATTTCCTGAAATCATTATTCTATTTCTATCAGCAGCAACAATTTCAAATACTATATCCATATCTATTTTAGTATATGTTGAAATAATAAACGTATTCATTACCTCAAAAAAACTTGTGAAAATTTCAGTTTTATAATAAGAATCAATAACAATAGTGTTTTTTTCATCAATCTTATAAATACCTTTCTTTTTATCAATTATAACCAACTCATAATCTCTAATGTCTTCTTTACCCTTTAAATCATAGGTAATTTTCCATTGATATATAGAATCTGTTTTTTGAGCAATATCTAATTTCATTGTTAACTTCATTCTTACAGAATCAACCCCAAAAATTTGTAATTCACCCTTATAATTTCCTTCCCAAGATTTTGGGAATGTTTCTTGAGCAACTAAATTTAAACTCAGAAGAAAGAAAACAAATGTTATACATTTAGAAATACATCTCATACTATTGATTTTAGAAAATAAAATTACATTATTTTTGCAACATGCAATTCAAATTAAAGTCAAATTTTAAACCCACTGGTGACCAACCTGAAGCAATTAAACAATTGGTTGATGGTATAAATTCAAATGAAAAATACCAAACTTTGTTAGGTGTAACTGGCTCAGGAAAAACATTTACTGTTGCAAATTTGATTCAAGAAGTTCAAAAACCTACTCTAGTTTTAGCACACAACAAAACATTGGCTGCACAATTATATTCTGAGTTTAAACAATTTTACCCAAACAATGCTGTAGAATATTTTGTTTCTTATTACGATTATTATCAACCTGAAGCTTATTTACCTACAACTGGAACATATATTGAAAAAGATTTATCTATAAACGAGGATATTGAAAAACTACGCATCAGTGCTTCGTCAGCATTGCTTTCAGGAAGAAGAGATGTAATTATTGTAGCTTCTGTATCTTGTATTTACGGAATTGGAAACCCTGTTGAATTCAAAAAAAATATTATTTCTATCAAAATAAATGAAGAAATATCACGTACTAAATTTTTACATCAGCTTGTTCAAAGTTTATATTCAAGAACAGAAACTGAATTAAGAAGTGGTACTTTTAAGGTAAAAGGCGACACTATAACTGTGTATCCTTCTTATGGTGAACACGCCTATAGAATTCACTTTTTTGGTGATGAAATTGAAGAAATAGAGAGTTTTGATGTTGAAAATAATCAAATTGTTGAAAAATTTGAACAGTTAAATATATATCCTGCAAACTTGTTTGTAACTTCTCCTGATGTGTTACAAAATGCAATTCACGCTATTCAGGAAGATTTAATGAAACAATATGATTACTACAAAGAAATTGGTAAACATTTAGAAGCAAAACGTTTAAAAGAACGTACTGAGTTTGATTTAGAAATGATTCGTGAATTGGGTTATTGCAGTGGAATTGAAAATTATTCTCGCTATTTAGATGGTCGTGAACCAGGAACAAGACCTTTTTGTTTATTAGATTATTTTCCAGACGATTATTTAATGATTATTGATGAAAGTCATGTGACTATTCCACAAGTTCATGCAATGTATGGAGGCGATAGATCTAGAAAAGAAAATTTAGTTGAGTTTGGGTTTAGATTACCCGCCGCAATGGATAATAGACCTTTAAAATTTGATGAATTTGAAGAAATTCAAAATCAAGTAATTTTTGTAAGTGCTACACCCGCAGATTATGAAATGCAAAAAACCGAAGGTGTTTTCGTTGAACAAATAATTAGACCAACAGGATTATTAGATCCTGAAATTGAAGTACGTCCAAGCATTAATCAAATTGATGATTTAATTGAAGAAATTCAAATTAGAGTTGAAAAAGACGAACGTACTCTAGTTACAACACTTACCAAACGAATGGCAGAAGAACTAACTAAATATTTAAGTCGAATTCATATTCGCTGTCGTTATATTCATTCTGATGTAGATACTTTAGAGCGTGTTGAAATTATGGCAGATTTACGAAAAGGAATCTTTGATGTGCTAATTGGTGTCAACCTTTTACGTGAAGGACTTGATTTACCAGAAGTTTCATTAGTAGCCATTTTAGACGCCGATAAAGAAGGGTTTTTACGTTCGCACCGTTCACTTACTCAAACCATTGGTAGAGCTGCAAGAAACGTAAAAGGGAAAGCTATTATGTATGCTGATAAAGTAACAAAAAGTATGCAACTAACTATTGATGAAACAAATAGAAGACGCGAAAAACAAATTGCTTATAATACCGAAAATAACATTACTCCTACACAAATTAAAAAAAGCATAGAAAATACATTGGCTAAAAATACCGGTTCATCATACTATTATGACGCTACAACATCTATGGCTGCTGAAGAAGAACTAGCCTATTTATCTAAACCTGAAATTGAAAAACGAATTCGTAAAAAACGAAAGCAAATGGAAGCAGCAGCAAAAGCACTAGACTTTATTATTGCAGCAAAACTACGCGATGAAATTAAAATTTTGAAAGAGAAAATATAATTAAAAAATGATAGTAAATAGCAATCTATTAATCTTTGCTTCTACTACCCTCTTTATAAGTAGTAACCCCTTTTTTTAACAAGCGCTTTATAAAAACCGACGGTTGAAAATTTAAATGGTATTTTGAAATGTTCCGCTTTGGACTCAATTTCAATAGCTCGTCTTCTGCTTTACATTTAAATCCTAATTTAAACTTTCCAATATTTTCAAGGTCAACTGTTTTACCATCAAGCAAATGAAATTGTAACTTTTCACCTAGAGCAAATAATACTGCATGTACATCGATAGGACTTAAGGTACTCTCCATACTAATTTCTTTACTTAACCTTCTAGAATCTATAGTCCCTGTAGAAACAGCTTGCATTATGAATTTACTTGCTTTAGTAGGATTTATATTATTGGTTCGCTTGGTAATTCGGTAACGTATCGCCATAGTATTTTAACTATTTATTTTTGAATTGTTGCATAAAAATTGTTAGTAACTATCTCAAATTAAGCTTTTAGAAATGTTAATTATTCATATTTTATTTTAAGTTAACTTTTAGTTCTTAGTTCAATATTTTTATAACTCTGTAAAAATAGTACTTTTTTAGCAAATTAATTTTACATTTTTTAACAATTAATTGTACAATTAATATATTAATAGTTGTACAACTTTTTTAGCTATCAATAAGAGATATTACATTATCCCTTAGCAATAATCCACTTCCAATAAGCAATTATACCTCTTTTACTACACAGTATGATACCTAGTTGTTTACAAGTC
>Ga0190303_1001009_pt1 | contig 11482 bp, 12 predicted proteins | sample 48700701_MG_FD_161672 | JGI IMG/M metagenome (GOLD analysis project Ga0190303, IMG submission 161672) | Hydrothermal vent sediment bacterial communities from Southern Trench, Guaymas Basin, Mexico - 4870-07-0-1_MG | ecosystem: Environmental > Aquatic > Marine > Hydrothermal vents > Sediment ...
AGGCAGGTCTTGCTCAGCACACTTACACTTCATGTTAGTCAAAACAACTTCTGTAAGCAATAGATTCTTATAAGTGAACATAATTCCCCTGTCCCCAATTCTCACCTCATTTCCTCCTTTCCCATACTGCCTGAACCGAAGGGGGATCGATGATAGAGGCGATACCAAGAGAGACACGGACGCCGGCCTTCCGGATAGCGGTCAGGGTATGGTTGAAGAGGATGATGAGGTTCATGTCCCAAGAAAAATCCTATTGCTGACTGTTATTTTTACCATTATTTTATAAGTAAGATTTTTTTGGAGGGTAGAAAATGTTATCAACGGTAACCACTAAAGGCCAGGTAACCATTCCCAAATCCATTAGGGAGCAGTACGGTATCAGCCCGCATGACAAAATCGACTTCCGGATCGAAGGCGACCGGATCGTCCTGGCGGTGGTCAAGACCCTCCGTGACCTCCGCGGCGTGGTGCCAAGCCGCGGAGGAGACCCCGCCCTGGAGAGGGGTGCAGCCAAGGAGGCAGTCGGCCGACGGGTGGCCGGGGAAATGACATGAAGGCCGTCTTCCTCGACACCAACGTCTTTATCCGCTTTCTTACCAACGACGATCCGGCCAAGGCGGACCGGGTGGAAAAACTCCTGGAAAAAGCGGCCCGCGGCACCCTCCGTCTGATAACCACCGAGATGGTAATGGCCGAGACCGTATGGGTCCTGGAATCCTTTTACGGGCTTGCAAACACGGAGATCGGTCCCATGGTCAAGGCGATTCTGGCGACCCCGGGCCTGGAGGTGATTAACGGTACACTGGTAGAGAAAGCGACTGAATATTATATGGCACATAATATCGACTTCATCGATGGTTATATTGCAGCCGTCATGGAGCATCGCCGGATCGACGAGATCTTCTCATACGACAAGAAACACCTTTCGAGGATAGCCGCGATTCGGCGGCTTGAGCCGTAAGACCGGGCCTCAGCCCTCGCCGAGGATGGCCTTGACGCGCTGGACCTTTTTCCACTGTTTTTTGGAACTCTCATTTTTCTGCCATTTTTTCGGGTTTGGCTCCCAATGCTCTTTGAAGGCATGCGCCAGGGCCTTCTGGTGCTCGGGCGGGGCGGTTTCGAGCAAGGTTTCCCAGTAAGGAATTCTATTTGAACCCTGGCTCAGACCAATGTCTGCTTATCTGCTAATATAGGATTTCATACCTGTCGTAACCGTTCCTGAAGCGCTTTCCACGTTTTTTGTTTATCATTTTTGGCTTTTTTATTGTTGCATTTCCATTCTCGCAGTTTTTTGCATAGAGCTAGAGAGCAGGTGCGGTCGAGTCCTGCAATTTCCACTGAATCGCTCTTGAAGGCACCCCAGTCGGAATACGCCCGGATTTTTTCAAGCAGGGGGGATGATGCGGTATCTGCATCACCGGGAGCTTCTGATGTCCCGGAGTCGAGGACCTTCCATTCGATGCCCGAAGGCGCGAGCCATTCGGCCACGGCCTGGTCCCGGTCAGCGGTCCACTTTTTGTAATTCTTCCGGCGCACCCGTTCAGCCACCGTTTTAATTGCTTTGGCCACCTCCTGGTTGGCCTGCCATGCCTTGATGGTTTCGTCATTTAGAATTCGCTGTTTGAGTTGGCCCCAGTCTTGGATCGTGTCAGCGCAACGCCCGAAGGCAGAGGTGAACGACGCAATCACCTCCGGGTGTTGAAGCCAAGCACCAACCTTCTCATCCAGCAAGAATTCCTTGATTCCCCGCCAGTCATCTATTGCCTTGGCATACTGTACAAACGGCCGCCAGGGGTACTTAATCTGCTCCTGTTTTTCACGGGCTTTGGCGACCCAACCCTTCACCTCCACCGGCTCCTTTTCCCCGAGAATTCGGAACCGACCATATCCCAGGGCGGTCTTAGCTCCGAGCCCCTCTTCCTCCAGACTTGTGTGCATGGCATCCCGGACGAGTCCCACGAGTTTTTCGGTGTCCTTGACCGGATCACCGGCCAGGGGATACCGCAATAGCACCCGGAACACGAAACGGATGCCTGGCCGCATCACTAGGAATTTTACCGGGATCGGGTTCTGATCCTCGGTCGGACCAACTTGCTGACCGTTTCTCGTCTTCTTGCCGTAATAATCAGGGTAATGAGGGTTAAGAATATCTTCGGCCAGTGCAGGTACTTCGAGAGGATGGGCATCGAGCACCACGATCCGGCCGACGAGGCCGTCGTCCCGGTCCCGGTCGGCAGTATAGCCGAAGAGGGTGCGGAATTCATCGTCTTCGTACCAGACGTGTTCACCATTTTCTTCCTTTGCCTGGTCAGGATCATGCCGGATGGTGTCGAGGACGTAGGCTAGGCGCAACACACCCTTCTGGCTCGGCGCCGGAACGTACGGCAGGCCAGAGTCCCAGTCCAGGACCATGCCGGTCTCGGTGGGATGGGTCATCCCTAGGCCGCTGATAAAGGGAGAAACGAGTGCGGCCTCGAAGACAAGCACGGTGTACCCGGCCTTCTTCATGGCCTCGCAGCAGTTGCTCTGCTGTACATGCCGCTTGCGCAGCACTTCCATGGCTAGGCCGTTGCGGGGAGCACAATGGCCGTACTGCTTAACCAACGGTTGGCGGTCATTGTGGATTTTGGTCTTGAATTTATTGTTGCCACGGTCTTCGATTTCAAGCCACTTGTTGAAGACGAGTCCGAAGTTGGCATTGTGTATGCCATCTGCGAGCGCTTCGTTAATCTGTCTGCCCACCGGCCGCATCACTTTCCTCCCTCGAAGAATAACGCCGCATTGGCGAACCTTTTCAGCCACTCCAGCATAGCCAGGGCCTCGCGCTGGGCCTGGAGATAGTCGTCTTGATTCATTTTGCTGACCTGGCTGATGATGGTATCTTCATTACCTTTCTTTAGATACTCGTTCCGTACTATCCAGTCCGTGATGATGGAGTAGGCCACGTAATGTTTGTCATTTTTCTTAAACTTGTGAGTTTTACTGTCTGTCGCTTTGACCAGCAGAAAGGCAAGGGTCTGACCAAAACCGTTTTGCAGGATCATAGCCGGTAGGCCGGCGGTGAACGAAGAAAATTCCTCACGCAACGTTTTCTTGTCGTTTCCTTTTCCCGCGAGATTTTTTCTAAGGGCCTGTAGGGTAAAGTCGGCCCGTTGCTGTCCCAGGGTATTCGACATGGCTCAGCCCTCCTTGCTCGTACTGTTGTTGATCCAGCTGACGGAGAAAATACCGCGGCCCAGAGTCATGTCACCACCTATCTGGATATAGCTCGAAACGGCGGCCTTGACTCCGTCGCAGATGACGGCCATCTTCAAGGGATCGTCGTGGTCCACCCGTTCGTCCCCGAAGAAGACCAGAGTGTAGAGCACTGAGTCCGCGGAAAGCAACTCCTGGTAGCGCAAAGAGCCCTTGGACGTGACACCCGTCTTGGGATCGATGGCGATTTGGGCCTGGATCTCGGTGGCCGTCTCCACCAGGAACGAGAAATGATGGTCCGGAACGAGAACGAGGCGGTCAATATCGGAGTCCAGCCTTTCGAAAAGCTGACGGAGCGCTTCAACGTTGTCACCGGCTGATTCCGCTGGCACCAGGCAAATATCTTCCAGAATGAGCCGGTCCTTTATATCGCCGATGACGGATAGGCAATTGTCTCCGGCCATGCTGATCTCGGCGGCGTACTTCGCCGTGACACCTGCCAGTTCCAGGTCCCGGGCCAGACGCTTGATGAGCCGTGGACAGGTGACCCAGACAAAAGGCGCTTGGTTGGCCCGTACCGGAAAGGCCAGCAGGCGGGCGTCGGAAAAGGCGACCGCCCCGGCCTGGGCCTCGGTGTCCCCCTTTTTCGCCCCAAACACGGCCCGGACCGCCTGCTCCGCGTTCCTGACCTTCTCGGGAAAAGGCTTGAGCGTATTGTCATTGTGGGTCCAGACTCGCCAGCAGTGGTCCCGGAAGGCACCCTTGACGCCGGAACTCTGGATCATAGGCCAGCCGGTATGGCGCTCCCGCTGGATGGGCAGGTCCACGGCCCCGGTCGCGGAACCGGCCCCGGCGTGGACCGGCGAGATGGCATGCAGTACACATACCCTCGTATTCTTCTGCAAGTACATGACATTCCTCCTTTTTTAAATGGCGATGAGCCGTTGATCATCGATATCGGCGGCGAACACTGAGCCGACCGGATAGTATCCCTGCATGGGTTTGTGAAACCGGTTTTTCATGTCCCAGCCGCCAACCCGGCTGATCTTGCCGGCGGCCCTGGGAACATCGGCGGGGATCAGCTCCGTGGGCACCGGGCAAAGGGCAAGACGCAGTCCGCTTGAACCGCCACGGGGCAGAGACGTTCCCTGGACCATGCGGTAGCGGCATACCCGCTGTTCGCCCCCCAGCTGCAGGATGCCAGCCGAAGCGAGGCATCCTACAGGATTCCGGTCGATGGCGAAGACGAGCGATACTCCTTCGGCCATCCGGATATGCACCGAGCTGTAGAGATGTCCCTTCTGGGCGGTCCGGCCGCTGGTCAGGGCGATCCCGGTGCGCGGCTCTCGGCGGAAGAGTATTCCGGGCTCCACCAGGATCGGGTTGTCAGGGATGAACTCTTCGAGATCACGACACAACGAAAGGCTGAACTTCTCCTCGCCGACGGCCTCAATGGCGTCGGCGGTCACCCAGTATCCAGAGAGGGGAACGAGATCCCGGCCTATGGGCCGATGCACCCAGAAGGGCTTTGATGCGCCGCCGCAAAGGCCGATCCCGCCCGAATCCAGGGGACGCGCGGTTTCCACCTGAATAGTTGCGCCGTCTTTCGCCTCCTTTAGAACGTTCTTGTCGGTAAACCAATGTGCCGGAGCCGGGAACAGCATTTTCCCATCCACCGCGAAAAGCGGTCCGGTTACCGTGAAACCAGACCTCTCTGGGGTGCCGAGCAGTGGCAGATGGGTGTACCGTTCCGGCTGATCCAGAAACTCGGCCGGGACCACCTGATTCTGCGCCATGACCGCGGTGCGCAGGGCGCCGCAGATAGTCTCGGGCAACGGGGGAAACATGGTGTCCACCTCGTGGTGTTCTCCGGCCTCCATGCCCTCGGCTCCCCGGAAAAAGAGGGTGTCCACAGGCTCGATACAAAACCAGTATTGTCGTTGTGTCATGGCTGATCTCCATTATTCGCGAATGTCGGCCAGCACCGCCGGTGCCAGCCGATGAACTTGGCCACGATAAGCGCCTCCACGGGCAGGTCGTCAACATCGAGACCGCCGGCACCGGCAATGAGACCGGCCACCTGGAGGGCCAGCATCTGCGTACGTTCATCACCGCCGTTGTCATCCTCGCCGGCGGAGCGTATAAGTTGCTTCTCAATAAAGATGGGCAGCAGTTCAGGGGACTGGTCCAGAATCGCAGCGATACCGGAACGGAAACGGTCCAGCCGGTACGCCAGGGATGAACTCATGCCACCTTCCTCCTGCCCGGCGATGGAATTTCCGGCCGAAAGGAAAAGATCCAGCATGGTGGCCCCGGCTAGGTCGCTCTGGAGTGCGGCAATGGGAGCCTGGTTCCAGTGACACACAAAGGTCCGGCCGCCGCCGCTACGCTTGTCCAGTTCCACCGCCAGGGCATTGCGGCCACCCTGCTCCTTGGCGATATCAAGCAGTTCATGGGCCAGGGCGAGGACCTGGCCCAGAGGACGCTTGTGATGGGCGATCAGGACGCTAGCGGAAATGGATATCTTTTCGCCACGTCCCAGATGACAGACCAAGCGGCCCGTCCTGGGACGCCACGGGCTGGATGACAACACCTCCCGTTTCCCGTTGTCATAGAACAGGAACCCGGCGGTGTACATCTCCGCGATCTCCCTGACAGCCTCCAGCACGCCCGCTACCGGCAGCACGGCGCAGACGTCGTCGCCGCCGGCGTAAATCAGCCGACCGCCGTGCCGCTCGACGATCTCGGGCACGGCCAGCAACGAAAAATCGCCCAGGGCCTCTGAGATGGCCGCGTGGACTGCGGGCGAAACCAAGCGCTTTTCCGAAAGCCGCTTGCTCCAGTACGCCCGGTAATCGGGTGAGAAATCGTCCCGCTGCAACCGGTCACGCAACTTCGAATGCAGCACCGTTTCCCATCGCGCGCCCAGGGTGACGCCGTTGATGAGATTGCCCATCTTGTCAGCGTCCATGAGCAGGACGGCATAGTATTTCCAGGCGTCGTCCACTTTGTGACAACGGAAAATCTGGCGGGCTGCCTCCCGTTTTTCCTCGGGGATGGTGGTGTCCTCGATCCGGGCCTCGTCCTGCTCGTGGAGGCACTGGGCCAGAATCTTTTTTGCCTTGTCCTTGTACTTGTCGTCGGGCCAGCCCAAATCGACGAGGGCCTCAGCCAGTCTCCGGTCCTCCATAGCCGCTTCATCGAGACTGGCGAACCAGCCGCTCAGGGCCACAGAGGTTGTGGAAGGAAAGGCGTCAGCATTCTTGAAGAATCGAGCTAAAGGATGATCCTTGCGACACGCCCGGACGGCCAGCCGCTTCACCAGACCGAGGGCACAAAGACGCTCAGTCTCCTTGAACTCACCGGGAAAGGCGGCCCGAACATCCTTCCAGAAGGGATCCTCGGATGGTTTCGGATTGCGGTCTTCCAGGTCCTCGTAATGCAGGATCTCGAACTCGCCGAACATGTCGCACTTGATGCCCTGTTCCGGCTTGCGCTGGTCGCGGCGAGCCGATTTGCCAGCCGCCAGCATGGCCTGGGCTAAGGCGTGACTTGCAGCGTACAATTGACCCCGGCCATCGCCAGCGTTTATGCCGCGTTTTGCCAGCAGGGTCCGGGTGGCCTGGAAATCCTTCAAACACCGCTCGAAGATGTCCGAATGCAGGAGATTACGCAGCGCGGACTCGTCCGCAGCGGTGACCAAGGGGGCGGCACTCCATTGTGGCTCCCAGTACATTCCCATCTGCCGCCGGAAGATTCTCTCGATATCCGCGAACCGCTCGTCGTTGCCCATCTTGTCACCCAAAAGGGTCAGGGTGTGCTCGCCGAGGTCGTTCCATGCGGCCTCAATCGCTTTGAATATCCCCTCGGCGACATCCTTTTCCAGTCCGGTCGGCACTAGGCAGACAAACTTGTTGGGAAAGGACGCTACCTCATACGAGGTGGCGGCAAGCCCGGCCTTTTCCAGTTTGGCGAGCGGTTCGCCAAGACCGTTTTGGCGTAGCCAATCATCCACTAAGGGCTGGTTGTGCAGGCTGGGATAGACCATATGGTCGGGACCGAGATAGCACATCACCGCCTTAATCCCCTCAAAGACGAGCCAGGAGAGGATGAGGGACCCGGTCCAGAAGTCCCGCAGCTTGCGGGCTCGGCCGATGAAGTCCTGTACTGGCGTTAAGGCGAAGACTAGAATCGAAGCCTGTCCCTTGGGAGAAAGGTCCCGGCAAGAAGCCAGGGCGCTGACTAAGCCGTTGTGTCGCCAGATGGAATGGTCTGGTAGCCTGGTGTCGGCTGGCAACCTCTCCCACAGGGCGCCGAGACCGCCGATGTTCTCCTGGTTGAGGCGGCGGCGGAGCAGGAAGTAGAGGTAGAGGAAGCGCCTGGATGCGAATGCCTCTTCCTTGCCGCGTACCTGGCGGTCCTCGGAAATACCCTTTCCGGAATCGGCCTCGACGCCCAAATCCGCGAGAACTAGCCGTCGCATCTCCCCGGCCACGGCAGCCAGATCTAGGTCGTCCGGTAATTCGAAGGACAGGGGATCACTGTCACCCGTGGGATGAGTGATCGCCGGGATCGCCAGAAAGTTTACAGCGCCGTTTTCCCGCTCATCCTTCGAATAGCCGGGAAGGGTCTGCCGGTCCATGCCGGCGGCGGTCCGGTCCGGATCGCCATACTCCTCGTGCTGGATGGTCGAGGAGATGGCAAAGGCGTCAAGAAGCAGGTTGGCCCGTTCCTGATGGCCCGGAATGCTCAAGGCCTTGTCCGGAGGATCGTGAAGAAAATACTTGACCTTGTTGTTCCAGTAATTGGTATCAGATCGGAATCGCGTCATACTGGCACCTCCTCCGGGCGTACCCGGGAAAGTCCAAGCTCGTCGAGTTTCTCGTGCACCTTGCGCCAGATTCGTTTCTGGCGTTCCACGTCGTCCGGCCACATCCGCTCGCTGAACCGGTGCGGAAGATGGAGAAAGTAGCCCCGGTAACCATCTGCTTCCTTGCGGACGATCAGGCGGAGGGCCGAAGCGTGGCGGGTAGGGCTGCATTTACCTTTTTTGTTTATTTTCCCCCAGTGGGTCTTGTTCACACAGTGATTGGTGACCGGATAACCCAAGATATGTCGATCTTGTGGAGCCTCATGTGGTTCTCCTTCGTGAAAAGGTAAAGACGTACGAACCTTGATATAGACGTTGGCTAAATCTCTCATGCATCTTTCCCATGTTGCCTGTGAAGTTTCCAATTGCCAGAGAAGAGGTCCTTTTTGGCTTTTCCCAAGACAATGAGGGTAATCCCGCTCAAAAGCAGAGTCGAAATCATGGAGACTTATCGGTACTTCCGGGATGTCGGCCATATTGATGATCGCAAAACAGCCATAGCCGTTGCGGCTGCGGCTGCCGATGGCACCAAAGCGTTGCCAAGCGGCAATAGTGGCATGGATATCGTCGGCTACCTTGCCAGGATAATCGAGAATCAGACGAAATTGGTCATCAGGAGGGAAATAAGAATGTTGCAAACCTTTTTTATAGTGAATGAGTCCCATGCCAGCTAGATATCCTAAAGGCCCTACCTTATAATTGGTTTTCTTGCTTTCAGGATGTTCTACTTTGGCTTGTTCGTTTAGTGCATTTTTACACGGTTTCATGCTCCTGATTGGTTCCATTTTGAGAGATATAAGGCTTTTGCCTGATCCATGACTATCATCTCCAGCTACGCCGAAGATATGGCTTTCTGTTGCAAAAAGATCCATAGGACTGTAATCAAAGCCACACATCACCCGCCACCAGTATCGTAAAAAACCCTTGAATGCTGCTGTCCGCAGTTCTGTCTCCTGGTGGGCATTACCAAGGAACATGGGGGTAATGACTTCGCATTCAAGTTTGAGCCTTTCCTTGTGATAATACCGACTTATGCAAATCTTCATGGTCTTTCTCCTTCTCGTTGCCCACAGACCAAAACCGTATCCTTCATACTTCCCTCCGACGTTTATGCTGATGGTTCCTTTTCCTTCTTACGCATGTATATCATTCCGTTACGCCTTTCCACCTCCGCAACGTTGCAGAAAAAGTGAATAGCCATTGATTTCGCTGTTGACATGCCGTGCGTTTCTAATGTACCATTTGGTCATAATGACCATTTTGATCTATAGTGTTTTACTTTTATAAGAGGTTCTTTTATGCCAAAGGTTTCTGTCGCCCATACCAAGAGTCATCTCTCTGAACTTATTGCCAGGACTGCCCATGGCTGTGAACGTTTTATAATTACCCGCAGGAACAAGCCGGTGGCCGCCCTGGTGAGCATTGACGACCTGCAAATCATCGAGCAGCACGAAGAGCGGGCCGGACTTGCCGAGGTCGCTGGCAATTGGCCAGCCTTTGGCGAACTTGCCGAGGCCCTGGGTGATATTACAGAACTCCGCAGGCGGGGAGGGGGCGGCCGCAATGTATCTCTTTGATACCGACATCATTACCAACATCTTCAAGAAACGCCCGTCGCCTGACCTGCTTGCCAGGCTCAAATCATTGCCCCGGCGACACCAGTTCATCAGTACTGTTACCATCTCTGAAATCGTTTACGGCGCCCATAAAAGCAACCGGCCCGGTTTCCATCTCAAAAATCTGCAGGAAGTCCTCCTGCCGGCGGTCAACGTCATTGGTTTTGATGCAAAGGCGGCCTATGTCTGCGGCCGTCTCCGGGCCGACCTGGAAAAGGCCGGAACCCCTCTTTCCCTGGCAGATCTCGAAATCGCCGCCATCGCCATGGCCAACGATCTTTGCCTTGTCAGCGGCAACACCAAGCATTTCTCCCGTATCCCCGATCTCAAGCAGGAAAACTGGTTGAATGGATAACTTTTGTCTCATCTTAGCCCTCCGCCTCTTTACAAGTCCTCAAACCACTCCAGCATCTCCTTCAGGTCTTTTTTAAAGCTGCTGGAATCGGCTGGATGCTTGTTGATCCCTGCGTGGTTCAAGTCATCGCGCCGGTTCTGCATCCGGTTGAGTTGTCGGCCTATGTCCTTTTCTCCTAAAAAATCCCATACGAGGGGCCAGAGTTCTTCGGTACCGTCCTCCTGCCTGGCTTCAGCAAGGGACTTCTTTTGGGCCATCAGGCTGGAAGCCCCTGTAACAATCTCCCTTTTGTTATGTTCTAAGGGATGGCCAGACACAGGCAGCTTCTCCACCTGGCACAGCACCATGGAGACCACGGTTTCCTGAAGGATCGTATATGCCTGCTGGATGAGGTTGTGCTCCAGGCACCAGCGGGCCGCCTGGAGGCCGTTTGTTAGCTCGTCGTGCTCCCGGAATCCCTTCACGGACTCTTTCAGCTTGTCCAACAGGAGTACCAGAGGCGGGATGAGGTCAACCGTTTCGCACTTGTCTATGTTTTTGGTCAGCGTGGTTGCCGCTTTGGTAATTTGAAGACCTCGGCAGGTGGACATTACCCGGGTGAAATTCACCAGGTTCTTGGCCAAATCCCGGACTGCCATGGCCCCCTTACGTTCTTTGGTCGTAGTAGCCGTCTTGATAACCGGTATGGCCTTCTTCTCGACCAGGTCGGCAATGGCCCTGCAGTCCCCGGCGGCAAGGAAGCGGTCCACGGCCGTTGCCCAGTCGGCCAGGTAAACGAAGTCGGTGAGGTCTACGATAGGGGCCCGGCGCTGTTCCAGCGGCATATTCTTCACCTTTCCGAGCGGACCAAGGACCTCGAAGGCCCCGTAATAGATGCCCGAGACCTGGATCCCTTTCAGGACCTTCAGGTACTGGAGGATCACCATGGCCAGCATGGGGATGGAGCGGAAGGCATGGGTGATGTCGAAGAAGACCGTATCGGACTCATTGACCTGGGCACACACCTGGTTAAATATCAGCCAGATATCTTCGGCAGTATGACCCTCAGGGATCATCACCTTCCGTATCTCGCATTGGAGGCCGAGACTCGAAAGCCTGGTTTCAAGGCCCTCATAGGGGTTGCCTTCCTCGTCTTTAAGTCCTCCGTCACACCAGTTTTTGGTAATTGCGTCATCCGTGGTAAAGACAATGATCCGGTCGTCCCCTTTCCACTGCTTGCAAAAGATCCGGGCAAGGGCCTCCTGGACAAAGCGGACATTTTTGCCCTCCAGGTCCCCCAGGGAATAGGTGCAGGGCAGGTAGTTGCTGGTGCCGAGAAATGATAAAAAGAGATTTGCCATGTTTTATCCCTCAACCAGTAACCAACCTCAGGCACTTATCCTTGACAGTCACAGCCGGATCGCCTGGAGCATCCTCTTGAGGATGTCAGGGATTCTTTTTGCTTGT
>Ga0190303_1001010_pt1 | contig 11468 bp, 8 predicted proteins | sample 48700701_MG_FD_161672 | JGI IMG/M metagenome (GOLD analysis project Ga0190303, IMG submission 161672) | Hydrothermal vent sediment bacterial communities from Southern Trench, Guaymas Basin, Mexico - 4870-07-0-1_MG | ecosystem: Environmental > Aquatic > Marine > Hydrothermal vents > Sediment ...
AATGTCTTACTAATCTCATCTAAAACAACCGTATCAATCCCTAAAACTCTTCCAACATCCCTAATCGCTGATTTTCCTTGAAATGTTCCAAAAGTAATAATTGAAACCGCTCTTTCTTTTCCATATTTATCGATAACATATTGGATAACTTCTTCTCTTTTATCATCAGGAAAATCCATATCAATATCAGGCATTGTAATTCTTTCAGGATTTAAAAATCTTTCAAAATATAAATTGTGTTCAATAGGATCTACATCGACTATTCCTATTACATAAGCTACTAAAGATCCAGCCGCAGATCCTCTTCCCGGGCCTACTAAAATATCATGTTTTTTTGCATATAAAACAAAATCCCAAACAATTAAAAAATAATCTTCATATCCCATTTTATGAATAATATCTATTTCATAATCAAGTCTATTTTTATATTTTTTATATGAAGATTCATATATTCCCTTTTGCATTAATCTACGCTTTAATCCTTTATTAGCTAGCAAAACAAGTTTTTCATATGCACTTATTTCACTTATTGGATATTTTGGTAGATGTCTTTTTGTTAAATCAATAGATAAATCACATAAATTAATAAAATCCAAAGTATTTTTAATCGCTTGAGTATATTGTAAATACATATCATCCATTTCTTTTAGTGTTTTTAAATGATAATATACTTCATCATTTTGAAATATACCTACATCATTAAAATTCTCATGAAGAATTTTACTTAAAATATTAGCTGTTTTATTATCTTCTTTATTATAATATTTAACTTTATTAACAATTATTAATTTACCAAGCGAATTTAATTTAGGAGCTATTTGTAATTCAAATTGATAATCATTTAAATCAATTCCTATATAAAACAAAGAAACCTTATCAGAAACTTCCTTTATAATTTGTCTTACCATATCAATATTATTTTCGATTAAGTATTTTTTTATTAATTCTTCATCTGTTTTTAATATTACAGCTATATCATTATGGTATTCTTTTAAATCGTTAACAGAAACATGCCCATTAAACGCAGAAATTGAACTCAATTGAATAAGATTTTTGTAACCTGTATTGTTCTTCGCAATTAATAAAACGTCATACAAACCAAAAATATCGGATTTCACAGATGTTTGTAATCCGATAATAGGTTTAATACCAACTTCAAGGCATTTTTTATAAAATTTAAGTGCTCCATACATATGAGTTTGATCCACTAAGGCTAGTGTTTTATAACCCATTTTTTTAGCTTTAGGCACAAATCGATTAATATCGATTATACTGCCATTCATGGAGTATGTACTTTGAACGTATAGATTAAAATCAATCATGCTACTCACCAAAAATATTATAACATAATCGATAATAAAACTCTATTTCTTACGAAAAATATAATATCCTCCAACTGAAATAAGTAATAAAAAGAAGATACTTGAATATATAGGCTTTGATATAGAAGAATAATTTTCAGAATCATTTGAACCAATATCAAAATAATAACTCTCATAAATATAATCTTCAAATAATAAATCCAATTGATATTGTCCTGGCTCTGTAATAAATATATCTCCTGAGACTAATTCATCATTTAAATAAGCATTCCCAAAGATATGCAATTCTAATGAATCATAAGTTTTTCCATTTTCTACCCCAACTACCGAAGGAAATATTGTGAAGTTTAACGTGACAAAATATCCATGTACTCCATATACTGTTAATGTATGATTACCTATTTTATCAATATACTCTGAATTATATATTTCACCATCAACCAGAGAGGCAGTTCCATCAGAATAGATTCTAATCGGTGTACTAACTTCTAAATTTTCTTTAAAATCATAGTTATTTAGCCCATCAAAATATGATATCTCTGGCAATATTGTAAAATCTATAGAGTACGCATAATTATTTTCTCCATATATAGTAATATTATAATTTCCCGGAATATTTATTATGGTATTACTTATGTATTCTTCGTTATTTAAATAAATAATTCCTTTCGATATTATTTCAATATCACCTATATAGTAATCTTGATATTTTTCACCTAAAATATCAATCTTAGGTATAACTATAACTGAATATAAAAAATAATAGTTCCCATCAATTATTTCAATTGAATAAATTCCTGGATAATCTAAATCGATACTTTCTACATCTTTACCATTAATCAATGCATTTCCTTGAAATTGATCTATATATTTATCGTAATATTCATCTTCTATTTTAGGCGCTTCTAAAGGCTTGCCTTCTGAGTTAATATATATTGTCTTCCCCAAACTATCTATCATAACTAAATAATGATTGTGATTGTGATATTCAATATATTTTTCATATAATACATATTGCCCTAACATATTTCCATTAAAATCATATTCAATTATAATGGTCTGTTTAAAACTAGGTATTGCATATTCATTATTTTTTTCATATTGTTCACAAACTATCATAAAAGAATTATTATCTATTTCAGCTAGATAGCTAAATATCTCTATATTGTTTCCATCATATTCTATTTCTTTAATCAAACTTGAATTCATTCTGTCTTTTATGCGAATAAATCCATTAGTATTTCCATTTTCATAATATATTGATCCATATTCAAAATAGTATTCTTCATTTTGATAATACCCTTTTATAATCTGTAATTCGTCATCACAAATTGCATCTATTCCAACATTGGAAAAAGATAAAACTAAATTAATAAAAAAATATATAAAAAGCATATAAAAAACTCCCTTCAGTAATATATTACTAAAAGGAGTTTATAATTTCTTTTATAATAAAGCTAAAGTATCTCTAGCAATCACAACTTCTTCATTCGTTGGGATAACAAATACTTTGATTTTAGAATCATCAGTTGAAATAAGTTGTTCAATACGACGACAATTATTTCTTTCTTTATCAATTTTAACTCCTAAAACAGCTAATCTATTAATAATATTTTCTCTTGTCGATATTGCGTTTTCTCCGATACCGGCCGTAAAAACAATTGCATCAGCACCACCCATATATACATAATAACTAGCAATATAATCGGCTATTCTTTTAGCCTGAACATCAATGGCTAATTGAGCGCGATGATTTCCTTTCTTAGATGCTTCAACTAAATCTCTAGAATCAGATGAAATTCCTGATAATCCAATATATCCTGATTTCTTATTTAAATAGTTAGTTATTTCATTTACAGTCATATTTTTCTTATTCATCATATATTCAATAATTGCTGGATCGACATTCCCAGATCTCGTACCCATAGGTATACCCTCAAGTGGAGTAAATCCCATTGAAGTATCCACTGATTCTCCATGTTTTACAGCACATATTGAAGCTCCATTACCAATATGAGCGACAATTACATTAACTTCTTCAGGCTTTTTACCAAGTATTTCAGCACATCTATAAGAAACATATTTATGACTTGTACCATGAAATCCATATTTTCTTACTTTGTATTCAGTATACCAATCATAAGGAACTGAGTATAAATAAGCTTCTTCAGGAATAGTGTGATGAAACGCTGTATCAAATACACCAACATTTTTAACGTGTGGCAATAGCTTTTTAAAAGCTTTAATACCAACTAAGTTTGGCCCTAAATGAAGAGGAGCTAAATCAACAATTTCTTCTAAATATTTAACTTCTTCTTCGCCTAATACAACAGATTTAATAATTTTATCTCCACCATGTACAACTCTATGTCCAACTCCAGAAATTTCATCAAAAGTTTTAATGATTTTTAAATCAATTAATTTATTGAGCAATATATTTACAGCTACACCATGATTTTCAATATCTAATGTTTCCTCAATTTCTTCGCCATTTAATTTTATTGAAAAAACTGAATTTGGCATTCCAATTCTTTCAACAATTCCACTAGTAATTAATTTTTCCTCTGGCATTTCTAATAATTGAAATTTCAAAGATGAGCTTCCAGCATTTACAGCCATTATTTTTCTCATTTTTCTTTTCTCCTATATTTTATAAAATTCTGTATTATTAAACCAATTATTTATTTGATTTATAACATGTTTCATTTCTTCTTCTTTATCAAATTCAGGCAAATCAACTAGCAAAAATTTATTTGGTTGAATTACATCTTCGCCTTCTCTTTGAAATATGACTATACATTTACTTTTGTTTTTAACAATATTCTTAGGTAAATTAATCATTCCAAATAATTTCCAATATTTATTCAAATTAACAGATTGTTTTACTAATTTTTCTGGTTCAACTACTTCACAATCAAATAACCCTATTAAAAATCCTCCACTTTGAATATTTATATTGCAATGTTCAATAATATTATATATTAAATCTTCCTCTACACCAGAAAAATCAGTAACGATAACATCAGAACTACTATATTCAAATGTTAATATGTCTTGAAAAAACACATGGTCACCATAATTCAACATATCAAATAAAGCAGAAGATAATTGATAAGATGTAAAATCTTTATCAACTCCAATTATTTCCTTTATTTGACTGGAATTGTTAGCTATTGTAATTATAAGATTGCCTGTCCCAACTAATGGATCTAATAATATTAAATTTTGCTTATCATATAATTTTGTGATTAAGTAATTAATAAAAATACCAATAGTTTCAGGAGTAATCATTTGATTAGTAATATTTTTATGCTTAAAACCTCTTAAACAAGCAAATTGAAATGCTTTCCTAATTTCTTCTTTTTTAAATTCTAAAGAAGATACAGTTTTTAAAATATCTTCTAATTCTTTTGAGATATCTTTGTATTTTTCCTCAATAGAATTGGTCATTATATTCTCACAAGTGATTACTAAGCCTTCTAAATAACTTTTTTTATATCTTTTATAAAGCAATGTAGCTGAAGCATTAAAACAATCAAATAAAATTTCAATGTTTTTTTGGTTTATCATAAAATCACCAAAACATATTGTAACATATTGATAAAATAATAACAACTGAAAGTGTCTATTTCACCTAAAAAACTCCACCTTGAGGTGAAGTTTTATTCATGTTTATATTAAAACCTATTTTTAAAAAATATTTTAACGCTTTCCTGGGTCGTAAGGAATACCTTCAGCTTTTGGAGCTCTTGAATTTTTAGATGTAAATGCAAGTGCTGCTAGTGTAATAATGTACGGCAATATTTTATATAAATATTGACTTTCATTCAATCCGAAATCTGGAAATTGTGGTAATGTATCTGCGAGTACCGCAAGAGATTTAAAGAATGAGAAGAATAATGCAGCAAATAAAATTTTAAATGGTTTCCAGTTACCAAAAATCATAACAGCTAAAGCTAAGAAACCATAACCTAATACATCTACTTCATGAGCAGCTCCATTAGCTATGCTAAATGAAAATCCAGCTATACCTGCTAAGAACCCTGAAATTGCAACACCAATATAGCGCATTCTCAATACTTTTATACCAACGCTATCAGCGGCTTGAGGATGTTCACCACAGGCACGTAAACGTAAACCAAATCTAGTTTTATATAACAAAACAAAAGCAATAATAAGTATCACAAACGCTAATATAGTGGAGAGGTATAAATTCTTAAAGAACAAAATATCTACCCAACCTGCTATTTGTGAAGAATCAATACCAAATGACTCAGAACTTAATTTTAATACATCTTTTGGCAAAGGAATACTACCAGTATTAATATTTAATGCAGCTTTTGCGAATAAAAACGCAAATGCTGGAGCAAACATATTCAAAGCTGTACCACTAATAATTTGATTAGCCTTAAGATTAATGGCAGCATACGCTAAAGTTAATGAAAAAATCAATCCTGAAACTCCTGCGATTACTAAAGCAATTAATACAAACATCTGTGGATTATTTTGAGCAAAAGTGGTTTGTCCAAAACTTCCAATTAAAAATATAGAAGCAAACAATGAACCAAAAACCATAATACCTTCCAAAGCGACGTTAATAACACCACTTCTTTCACTAAACATACCTGCAAGAGCACCCAAAATCAATGGAATAGCAAATAAAATAGTTTTAGAAATAATAATAGCAACAACATCCATTATTTATTCACCTCCATCTTATTTTTCTGAGCTCCCTTTTTCTGTTTACTATCTGGTGGGTTATTATTAGGCTCAAGCAATTCATCATCACCACTTGAATCCACCATATTTCCTCTATTTTTCTTTTTAATAATATTTCTTATCGTTTGACTTACAATCAATGTAAATGCACTGAAGTAAATAATAATGGCTAAAATAACATTTGTCATTTCAGAACTATACACACCTTCAAATGCTTGTCCTCCAACTTGTAAATATCCAATAAATATAGCCGAAGCAATTATTCCTAAAGGGTTCGAATTCGCTAGCAAAGCAACCGGAATTCCATTAAATCCCATAATAGGTAACTTATCTTGAACAGCAAATTGAGCAGTTCCTGCTAAATAATAAATTCCTCCCGCTATTCCTGACAACCCTCCAGCAATAATCATAGTTAAAATAATAGTTTTTTTAGCCTTAATACCTGCATAAGAGCTGGCATTCTTATTATATCCACACGCTTTCACTTCGTAGCCAAATATTGTTTTATTCAAAATAATATATATGATAATAGCTATGAAAATAGCAATAAAGATACTTATGTTTATATATTGAGTTCCTAAAATTTCCTTTAACCCAAAATCTGGAATTAGGCCACTTGGATTATGATATCCAATTGGATCAGTTCTATTATATGGAGGCAATGTTTTTATCGCTGGCATATTTAGTAATAATAAATTAACTAACGATAGCGCAGCCCAATTTAACATAATAGTTGTAATAACTTCGTTTATATTAAATTTAGCTTTAAAAAAACCTGGAATGAATCCCCAAAAAGCTCCACCAATCATAGCAACGATTATAGCTGCCCACCAAGGAAAGTTCCATAAAATAGCTGCGACAACTGCAAAATAAGCACCAATCATATATTGTCCAGCTGCTCCAATATTGAAAAGACCAGCTTTAAAAGCAAACCCAACAGATAATCCAGTTAATAATAGAGGAGCAGCATTATAAAAAATCTTAATAAAGAACCCACTATCTTTAAATGCATATACAATAAAATCAGACATAACACTAAATGTTTTTGTAATGTCAGTTTCTGTTTTTGTTAATTCAAGAATAATAAGAATAATAAATCCTACAACAAACCCTACAATTATAGAAATAACAGAAGATAAGATATTTATTGTGCCATCAGAGAGATGAAATGGCTTTTTTTCTTTTTGTTTTGAAATTTTAATATCAGTCATTTTTTTTCACCTCTTTTAAAGCATATTTTGGTTGTATTTTAGAACCTACCATGTAAAGTCCGATTTCTTGAGGTGAAGTTTTTCTAGGATTTAGTTCAGCAACAATTCTACCATTGTACATTACTAAAATTCTATCACTTATGTCCATAACTTCTTCTAATTCAAGACTTATGAGTAAAATTGCCTTATTCATATCCCTTTGTTGAATAATCATTTTATGTATATTTTCAATAGCTCCAACATCTAATCCTCTTGTTGGTTGAACTGCAATTAATACACTTGATTCACAATCAATTTCCCGAGCAATAATAGCTTTTTGTTGGTTTCCACCACTCATACTTCTAACAATCGTTTGAGAATCTCTACCACTTCGAATGTCATATTCTTCGATTAACTTATCAGAATGCTTATATATTTCATCTTTTTTTATAAATCCATGATGTTGATATTCCTCTTGAAAATATTTCTTTAAAATTAAATTATTAGCTAAATTAAAATCTAAAATTAATCCATATTTATGTCTATCCTCAGGAATATGGCTCATACCCATTATGTTTCGTTTACGTATATCAAGTTTAGTTATATCTTGATTATTTAATATCAATTCCCCAGAAGTAATCTTTTCAAGACCTGTAATACCGTAAACTAATTCTGATTGTCCATTCCCTTCGATTCCAGCAATACATAAAATTTCTCCTGCATGAATATCAAATGATACGTCGTTTACTGCATTATTTTTATGCAGTTTACTAGGAACCACGAGATTTCTTACTGATAGTATTGTTTCTCCAACTTTCTTCTTCGGATTAACTTTAACGCTATCAACCTTTCTTCCTACCATCATTTCAGATAAATCATCAATATTTGTTTTATCAATATCAACAGTTCCTATATATTTACCTTTTCTAAGCACTGAAACTCTATCACAAACAGACATGATTTCATTTAGCTTATGTGATATAAACAAAATAGATTTACCTTCTTTAATTAAATCTTTCATAATTTTCATTAACTCATCAATTTCTTGAGGAGTTAATACTGCAGTTGGTTCATCAAAAATAAGTATCTCATTTTCACGATATAACATCTTAAGAATTTCAACTCTTTGTTGCATCCCAACTGAAATATCTTCAATCTTAGCATCTACATCTACTTTTAAATTAAATTTTTCACTAAGTTCCAAAACTTTTTGTCTAGTTTCTTTTGTAGATAAAAATCCATATTTAGTAGGCTCAGCACCCAAAATAATATTTTCTAACACAGTGAAAACTTCAACTAATTTGAAATGTTGGTGAACCATACCAATTCCTAAGTCATTAGCATCATTTGGATTTGTTATGTTAACAACTTTACCATTTTTTCTAATCTCGCCAGCTTCAGGACGATATAAACCAAACAGTACACTCATTAAAGTAGATTTTCCTGCACCATTTTCGCCAAGCAAAGCATGTATCTCACCGCGTTTAAGCTTTATTGTAACATTATCATTGGCAACAACTCCAGGAAATTCTTTGCGAATACCGTTCATTTCAATAATGTAATCTTCCATAATTTTCCTTTCTAAAAAAATAGATTTTTTCATATATAATAATAATATTTATTATTATTATATCATAAAAAAAAGAAAAGGGCAGTGCCCTTTTCAAAAAGAAATTTTTATAGAATTAAATATATTTTCTTTTATTATGCATCATAATCTACTGTAACTAGTGTAACGGTTGGTTCAGTAGTAATATCATTGCTAACAACGATTGTTCCATCAACTAATTTATCAAAAATAGTTTGATATTGTTCAGTTGTAAATGTGTCAAATCTCCAAGAAGATTCAACTGTAGGTAGTCCAACACCATCTGATTCAGCACCAAGAACTGCAGTTGCACCAGCAAATTCTTCTGGCCAAGCTTTATTATTATCATAGAAAGCAGTTAATGCATCATATACAGATACAGTTAAACCTTTCATAGCTGAAGTTAAAATTCTATTTGATTCAGCTGCTTGGTCAACGTCAACACCAATTATCATTCCACTAGTACTGTTTTCAGCTGAAGCTACAACACTTGTATAAAGTTTACCACCACAAGCAAAAACAATTTCAGTTCCACCTGAATACCATAAATCCATCTTAGTTTCTAATTCAGGACTTCCAACAAAAGCACCAGCATAATAATATTTAATGTTTACATCGCCTTGAGAAAGACCTAATTCAGAAGCTGCTTGATCAGCACCTTGAACATATCCATATCCGTAACGCACTACAGCAGGAACTGCCATACCACCAACGAATCCAAGTTCTCTGTATCCATCCATAACAGCTGCGTATCCAGCTAAGAATCCAGCTTGTTCTTCTTGATAAAGAATGCTATGAGTATTATCAGCTGTATAGAATGTAGCATAATCAGCTGTATGAGGTGCACCATCTAGTAATAAGAAAGATACATCTGGATAATTATCTTGTACTTCATAAATAGCAGTTTCAAATAAATACCCAGGAGTTACAACAATTTTAGCACCAGCTTCAATAGCTGTTTCAATTGATTCTACTCTAGCTGCATCACTATCTTCAGTTGGACGATAGTATGTATAACTAATATCATGTTCTTCTGCATATTGAACTACACCATTCCATGTACCTTCATTAAATGACTTATCATCAATATTACCAACATCAGTAACTAATGCGATTTCATATGTCATTTGTGCTTCGGTTGTTTGTGCAGCTGTAGTTGCTTCTGTATTTTCTGTGGTTGTTGAATTACAAGCAGTAAAAGCAAATAAAGCTAAAACACTAACAAAAACTAAACTTAAAATTTTCTTCATTTTTTTCCTCCTATTTTAATTTGAATATCTTTAATATATTATACAACTACATATCAAAAATGTAAACTGTAATTTTTAATTGATGGTTTAAACTATTGAAATAACTCCATAAATCGAATTTTTCCTTATTATATCGCCACATTATCATGACAATAAATACATATTGTATAAATATACAGCTTATTAAAAACAAAATATTTGCTTCTTTAAGTATATAATTTAGTTTTTTAATGAAAATTTGATACAATATATGTGGTGATAGTTATGAAAAAATTAATAATTAAATTAATAAAAAAATATCAAGAAGGTACAAGTGGTAAAAATCCAACTTGTAAATACCGCCCAACTTGTTCAAATTATTCCATTCAAGCATTTGAAAATTATAATTTTTTCTATGCAGCATTATTATCTATTTGGCGAGTTTTAAGATGCAATCCTTTTTCAAAAGGAGGATATGATCCTATTCCTAAATATAAAAAGGAATTAAAAGCACAATTAAAGGCCGAAAAAGAAGAAAAGAAAAAAGTGAAATAGCTTCCAAAAGTTGGAGAGAAAAATGGTTAACCCCCACTCTTGTTAATGTTATTATAACATATTGTTTCTGTATTCTATTGGACTCATTTTATGTTTTGTTACTAAACGAACATTATTGTAATAATCTATGTTTTTATCTATTGCTTTAATTAATGCTTTAGGATTGGTATATTCATCTTCATGACCATACCACATTTCAACTTTCATTCTACCAAAGAAGTTTTCAGTAGGAGAGTTATCTAAACAGTTTCATTTTCTACTCATTGATTGTATCATTCCTAGTTCTTTTAGTTTAGTTTGGTACCTGGAGTTCTGATATTGTATGCCTTGATCTGATTGTATCATCATTCCTTTCACTCGTTTGGAATGATGTTTTTTTAATATGTCTAACATCTTACTAATCTTGTCCATCTTGGCATTTGTCCCTGCTGTATACGATAGTACCTCTCTTGAATCAAAATCAATAATAGGTGAAAGATAAACAGGTCCACTCTTTGTCATAAACATAGTTATGTCTGTTCCTGCTTTTTGATAAGGCATATTAGTTTTAAAATCCTGAGCCATTAGATTTGGTTTTGTAAAGCCTAAATCTCCTGCGTATGAATTATACTTTTTCCAGACTTTATTCTTGGCGATAGTATAATTCATCTTCTTAAGTTCAATATAAACCCTATTATAGCCAATTCTATTCTTATGCTTCTTGAGATAGAGATAATCGATTTCTTTCTCTATATCAGCGTATTTATTTATTTTCTTCTTATTCTCGTTCTTATGATAATAATAGACCGATGATGCCATATTTGATATTCCCAGAAGGACTCTTAATGGATATTCGGCCCCTAACGATGTAACAATTTCTGCTTTC
>Ga0190303_1001011_pt1 | contig 11467 bp, 4 predicted proteins | sample 48700701_MG_FD_161672 | JGI IMG/M metagenome (GOLD analysis project Ga0190303, IMG submission 161672) | Hydrothermal vent sediment bacterial communities from Southern Trench, Guaymas Basin, Mexico - 4870-07-0-1_MG | ecosystem: Environmental > Aquatic > Marine > Hydrothermal vents > Sediment ...
CTCGTCAGCTATAATAAATGCAGGATCTACAATTAAAGCTCTAGCAATACCAATACGTTGTCTTTGTCCACCACTAAATTCATGTGGATAACGACTGGCGTGTTCGGGAACTAATCCAACTCTTACTAATGCTTTATCAACTCTTTGATTAATATAATTCTCGTTTTTAACTCCATTAATTCTTAAACCTTCTGCGATAATTTCTTTTACAGTCATTCTTGGGTTTAATGAAGATATTGGATCTTGGAAAATCATTTGCATCTGACGCATTAGTAATTTGTTTTTCTTAATAAGGTGATGTTTTAAAGTATAAATATCTTGTTTTTTACGAATTGTATTTAATTTAATTTCTTTCTTTAATTTTTTTATTTCTTTATCTAAATCTTCATTTTTATCTGATGAATTAGCTTTTTCTTTTTCTAGTTTTTGAATTTTCTCTTTGACTTCTTCATTTTCTTTTTTGAATTTCTCTTCTATTTCTTTATATTGAGGTAATTCTGTTAAATTTTTTCTTGCCTTTAATCCTTCTTTATCAACTAGAGATTCAAAATGTGAATCTCTTTTTGCTTTACGAACTATTTCTTTAGCTTCTTTAATTAATTCATTATATTTTTTATTTATAGAGTTAATTTTAGAATCTAATTCTTCCTTTGATAATTTATCATTTTCGAATTGTTCGTTTAATTTAGCTATTTCATCTTTTTGGTTTTCTTTATATTCATGTTTTTTCTTTTTATATTCTTTTTTCGCTTTTTTTACATCAGCTATAATTCTTGTGCCTTGGAAATATACTTCGCCACCTGTAGCTTTATATAGTTTAATAATAGTTCTAGCAGTTGTTGTTTTTCCACATCCTGATTCACCAACCAGTGAAAAAACTTCACCTTTATAAATAGTAAATGATATATCATCTACAGCTTTAACAATTAATTTATTTTTTCCAGAACCTGATTTAAAATACTCTTTTAAACCTTCTACTCTTAAGATTTCTTCTTTTTTATTCATAATTATTTCTTCCCGCCTTTATTCGAAACTTTTTTTAATTTCGCCTTAGGTTTTGATTTTGCCTTTAAAATTTCATCATTTTCCCTGCGATATCGGTCAATCCTGTCTTGAATAATTTGTGGCATTTTAATTTTAGGAGCATTAGGATGCAGCAACCAAGTAGCTGCATAATGAGTATCAGTTATTTTAAAGTAAGGAGGTTCTTCTTTAAAATCTATTTTCAAAGCGAACTGATTTCTTTCAGCGAAAGCATCTCCTTTTGGAGGATGTAACATATCAGGTGGTGTACCAGGAATAGATGATAATTTTCCTTTAGTATCTAAGTCTGGAACACTTGATAATAGTGCCCATGTATAAGGATGTTTTGGTTCATAGAATATTTCATTTAAAGTACCATATTCAACGAATTTACCAGCATACATAACAACAACTCTATCAGCAACATTCGCAACTACTCCAAGATCATGAGTAATAAAGATTACTGATAATCCACGCTCTTTTTTAATCTTTTTAATTAAATTTAAAATTTGTTCTTGAATTGTTACATCAAGAGCAGTAGTGGGCTCATCACAGATTAATAATTCTGGATTTGCAGTTAGAGCAATTGCAATAACAATACGTTGTCTCATACCACCAGAAAATTGGAATGGATATTGATTAAATCTCTTCTCAGGTTCAGGTATTCCAACTTCATTCATAATTCTAATTGCTTCTTCATATGCTTCTTTTTTTGTAACTTTAAATTTACGTGTAAATTCTTCAGAATTATTTTTGATTTTCTTTCTCAATTCAGATATATTCTCTTTAATTGATTTAAATTCAGATGTATTTCTTTTAACACCCTTTAACATTGTTTTAGCATCTTTTAATTCTTTGTTCAATTTTTTTAAAGAGAAAGATCTTTCTTCTTTTACTTTAGCAATTTCTTCATGAATTTGAACTTTTGCTTTTGCTTTCTTATTCTTATATATAGCTTTAAGTTCTGGTAATCTAACTTTTAATTCAGATATATGATTCTTATGTTCGATTTTTAAAGTTTTTATTTTTTCTTTCTTTTCTTTATTGGATATATCTTTATCAGAGTTTAATTCATATATTTTATTTTTTAAATCTGTTGTAGTTAATTTAATTCTGGTTTTCATATTTAGATAATCATAATATTCATTATGAAATAAATCTAAATATCTAGATTTAACACGGTTACCATTAATTAACATTGCTTCAGTAATTTGTTTTCCAATTTTCATAATCGGGTTCAAACTTGATAGTGGATCTTGATAAATCATACCAATTTTACTACCTCTAATTTTATGGAAGTTTTGTTCTGATAATTTTGTTAAGTCTTGGTTTCTGTAAAGAATTTCACCTTTATCAATAATTCCATTACCAGCCAAAATTCCCATAATCGCTCTGTTAGTTACTGATTTTCCAGAACCAGATTCTCCAACAATTGCAAGTGTTTCGTTTTTATACAAATCAAATGAAACATCTCTAACAGCTCTAACTAATCCATTTGGAGTTTTAAATGAAATTGTTAGATTATTAACTTCTAATATTTTTTCAGCATTCTTCATCATTAGTTACCTCTCAATTGTGGATTTAGAGCATCGCGCAATGCATTACCAAACATATTAAATGTAATCATCAATATAGAAATGATAACTGTAGGCCAAATAATTAACCAATAACTACCTGCGAAAATTTGTTGCTGTCCATCATTCAAAATGACTCCAATAGATGTACCTGTTAATTCTAATGGACCAATTATTAATTTTTGTCCATTACCAATACCAAATCCTAAATATGAAAGGTTAACTTCCAAGAACACAATAGAAGGAATACCTAAAATAACACGTGTTACAATAGTTCCTAATGCATTAGGTAAAATATGTTTAAAAATAATTCTGCTATCAGATGCTCCTAAAGTTCTTGCGGCCAAAACATATTCTCTACCTTTATAACGATAGAATTGAGTTCTCGTAATCTTAGCTGCACCTATCCATCCATCGTACACAACAAATATATACAAGGCCATAAATCCTGGGCCTACTATAACGGTGATAATACCAATCATGGTGATTTGAGGGAAACTACCCCAAATATCAGTAAAACGTTCCATTAAGATATCAACTTGCCCACCATAATAAGCACTTGTAGCTCCCCAAACAATACCAAGTATTGTATTAGTCAGAGTAGCTAAAAATCCTAGTAGCAAGGATGTTCTAAGTCCCAGCCATATAATAGCAAATAAATCTTTTCCAAATACATCTGTACCAAATGCAAAATATGGAGTATCTTCAAAGCCTAATGAATAAGCTCCATCAACTAATACAGAATAGTTTGTGTATTCTTTACCAGCAATAACTTTAGAATCAACAGATAATACTGCCATATAAGGATACCCTTCACCAAATGTCCAAGCTTCATCGGGATCATTTGGATCAAGTACGATACTTTCAGCCATTCCTGGATTTTCTTCTAATGTTCTAAGGTATTCTTCAGCTCCAAGAGTTTCAATCTTGTCTGAGAATAAAGCTCCATATTCATCATATTTGAATGAAGCAACAACCATAACTGCATTATTTCTTAAAAATCTACCATTTTCATTATTATTATTTACAGTAAATAATGGTAACATTGCTAAATCATACCCCTCATAAACAACATTATCTTCAGGATTAGGATAATTAATTGTAAATGAGTTTAAAGATACAAATTCTTTACCTTGAGAGCTTTCTTGTGGTAATACATATTTAAAAACCAAGAATCCATAATCACCAGCTGTTAATGTATCTAATGGATTAATTGTGTGAACCCCACTTGTATTAATAGTGTCTAATAATGTTAAATCATCCCATGAAGCAAGCTGTGTTCTATCATTTGTATGAGTTGAATATACCTCTAAAACTCCAGCGGGATCAATAGCAGCTACATCAACTGTAATTGACATATCAGTGAAAAATGCATATGTTTGAGTGGTAATAAATGAATAAGCTATCATTCCTGAATTTATAAATAAATCATTTGTACCACCTACATATAATGGATCACGTTCTGCCCCATAAATTTCGTAATTTTTTAATGTATCCATCTGAATAAATTCAACATCAAATCCTACTGTAGGATATCCAAGACCAGTTTCAGGGTCTATTGTTCTATAATCGATAGGCTGATCTTTATATTTATTCATACCATCAAAAATGCCTAGTTTTTCTAGCAAAGGTACTCTTGGAGGCAATGTTTGTAGTTCTGAATTTTGATCTTTAATAAATCTATCAGGAGTAATAATTGGCACTATAATTGACATTATAATCATGATTGTTAAAACAATAGTAGCTATCACATTATATTTATTCTTAGTGAATCGAATCATTGCATCTTGAAAATATGTTAATCTTTTTGATTGAAGCGGTTTATCAAGTAACCTTTCGTTTTCTTGGACTAAATCAAAATAATCCGCTGGATATCTTTTATCTTCCATATTATTTTCTTGCCCCCATTCTAATCCGTGGATCAACAAGTCCATATGACAAGTCAACTATAAGCCCTGTAAATAATCCAATAACACCATAAAAAGCTCCTGATGACAAAATTACATTATAGTCATATTGTCCGGGTTTCAATGCTTGTAATGTAACAAGCCCTACCCCTGGAACAGAATAAACTTTTTCCATAATAAATGATCCTGAAAGCAAAACTGCAAAAGATCCAATAATTATTGGAACCATTGGTACTAATGAGTTTCTAATAGCATGACGCATAACAGCTTGTGAATGACTTAATCCTTTTGTTTTAGCCAATAACACAAATTCTGATGTTAAAACCTCGGATAACTCAGCACGCAATAATCTTGTTAATCCAGCAATTGAAGGTAATCCTAACGCAAGTACTGGAATAATATATCCTTCTGCTATTTTACTAGAAGATTCAATACCGACCAGCGGGAATAAAGTAGGTAAAACTGCCCATTTATATCCCAATAATAATACAAGTGTTAAAATTAAAATCAAGCTCGGTATAGATAAAAATATCATAATTCCAATCTGCATAATATTATCTATCAGTGAATCTTTTTTAAGCGCAGCTAAAATTCCAAATGCAAAGCCAAATGGTAAATAAAGTATAAGAGCTGCTAAATTAAGTTTTAATGTTAAAGGCATTCGCCTTGAAATTATATGAAAAGCAGGAATATTTACCTGTATTTTTGTCGAAGTTCCCCAATTCCAATCAGTAACAATATTTTTAACCCATTTTTGATACTGTTTGATAATAGGGACTCGATAAAATACCTTTATTACATTACTATCTCTAACTGGATTTACGATAAATACAGTTTTATTTATATTTGGATTTGTATACCTAATTTCATCAACTATAACCATATCTTCAGGGTCATTAATATCATAATACTCTCTCGTGTAATATCCATCTGAAACCTGTTGTTCCAACCATTGATCTTTTTGGTCGTTTTTTGAAGGTGGGTATTCAGGTGCAGTCTTTAACAGAATAAATTGAATTGTTAAAGTTGTAACCAAAATAATAAATACCCAAATAACCCTCTGAATAATATATTTTGTCATAAACTCTCTCCCTTAGTTTTTTTACTTAATTATAACATAATTTGCCAGTAATTTCACTATATAATTTATCAAATCACCAAAGAAAATAGAAGGGTGCCAGAAATAATATAATTTCCATTATCGGCACCCTTCTTATTTAATTATTTATTGAGGTTTTTTAGATTAAAATCTATTAAATCTCTATCTTATAGCCATAACCATCCAATATAGTAATCACCAATGTGAAGTACTACATAACCATCAGACCATCCATTCCAATCTACAGCATAAATTTCTGTATATTCTAATGGACTACCAGCATCAGTAGCAATTTCAGCTATAGTTGAATAGCCTAAACCACCTTCGCCAGTTCCAAGATATGCATTAGCAGCAATTTCAGAATCTGTTAATGGTCCAGTTGAACCAACGTAGTAATCTGCATATCCAGAATGATCCATAATTGCAGCTCCAGGTGTAGTGAACAAGCTAAGTTGTGTGTACATTTCATAGTTGCTACCTTCTTTAGAAATTAAATATAAGTAAGATGTACCACTAGCTGATACAACAACTTGTGCATCTAATTCATCGAAGCCTTCATCATTTATAATGTTTTCTAATGTGTCACCTAATATATATTCTGCAATAACAGTTCCATCAGATGATCTACCGAATAATTCTCCGCTCATATCTAGATAAGCATCAATTAAATCTCTTTCGTTTGTCCAAGCTTTTTGTTCAACGCCATCTTTAATATAAACTTTAGTAGTTAAAGCTTCTACTATTGCATTGAAACTCCAAGTTTCATAAACCATTTTACCATCTAAGTTATGATAAGCAACAGGAATATTTGCAGTTGAAGTATCAATACCCCAATTCAATGTGAATCCGCCACGGTTGTCATCACAGAATACATCCAAGAAGCTAGGAGCATCAAGTAATGAGCCGCTGATTCCACCAATACCAAGGTCAGTATTAGCAACCATCATGTAATCATAATAGTTGTTAGGGAAAGCAACATCATTAACTACGATATCTATATTTACAAAATTAGTATCATCAACTAAATATTGTTCATATTCAGATTCAAGTTCAGCAACTATAGCTTGAGCACCAGTGTTACCACTTGAAGCATAAGTTAATACCAATTCAATAGTTGTATAGTTATCAGAAGTACCTGCAGTATAATATCCATCTGCAATACCTTTAGTTACAGCAGCAACAAATAAGTCTTTTGCAGCATCTGGATAGAATCCAAATGAATCTCCACTAAAGTCATCAACAATTGCTTGTCCAGCTGGGAATCCTCTTACAGAAAGTCCTGATTCACCATCTAAGAAATATGTAGAAGTAAATAATGTTGCAGCTGGTAAATAAGTTTTAACTAAATCTACAGCAGCGTATTGTCTATTGAATCCATAGAATAAAGCTTGTCTCATTTCTTCATACATTAATATTGGTTCTGGAACGAAGTCTTCACTTAGCCCTACATCAGGATGAGATGCGATATATGCATCTCTGTTTGCTTCGGTACCGAATGAGTTTATCATCAATCTCCAAGTTGTAGCATCTGGAGCAACTTTAACACGAGGGTCATTTGCATAAGCTGCAACTTGTGCAGAAGGAACAGCAGCACTTTCAAGTCTTCCATCTAGGAATTCTTGGAAAATTTGATCTGAACCATCAATATATCTAAATTGATATCCAGTGAAATGATACATATCAGCATCTGGATGTAAATCATTCTTCTTATAAAGTAATAATTGTCCATTAGTCCAAGTATCTAGATAATAGATACCACTTGCAGCAACAGTGTCAGGGCCTAAACCATAACCGGTTTCTCCACCAACAGCAGCATATAATTCTGGACAAATTGGATTTAATACAGCACCAGCAAATCCGTATTTAATTTCGAATAAGCTTTTAGCATTAGTGTATTCTAATTCGATTGTATTTTCTTTATCAGCAGCTAAACGTAGACCAACTTGATCCCAAGTTACTGCTCCATTAACATAAGATTCAACATTTTTGATACCTTGGCTAATAAAATCTCCACCACCAGAAATAGCTCTAAACCAGTTATTATCTAGTGCAGTTTTCCAAGTCCACAAGTAATCACTTGCATCTAATTTTTCAAATCCAGCAGCAAACCCTGAAGTATCAGTATCAGGATGGAATTTCCATTGTAAGTCATCTCTTAATGGAATTTGCCAAGTAGTAGCATAAGTTTTTCCATTTATAACAACTGGGTCTAGAGGAATTGGCTCAGAAGCAGCTAAACTAGGTAAAATTTCATATCCAGTTTTAGATTCATCAAAGTAAAAATCATATAAAGCTCCACTAAATCTTGAAATGAAATCGCTAGTTGAAGAGTCATCAACAACCCATGGATTCAAACTAGTAGGATCAGTGTTATATGAAGCTCTCCAAGTATATTCTCCAGCATTTCCATATGTATCACCATACATTTTAACAGTTGAGTCATCAGCTGAGAATTGTGAGAAGTCAGTACCAAATCCTAAGACGCCATTATAAGTTGGACTATATAATTGTGTTCTTGATGAGTACATAACTCTTGAAGCTCTTGTATATAGAGGAACCCCAGCATATACATGTTCTAATAAGTAGCGTTCTGCAGCAGCAAATAAAATACCTTTGTCCTCAGCAGATAATTTAGATAAATCAACACCACTTAAATAGTTAGCTAATGGATATTCTTGTGAATCCAAGATTTGAACAGTAACAGTTCTTGAAGCTGTAACTTGATGTCCATCGCGATCTTGTACAATGTAAACTACAACATAATCACCAGCAACAGTAGTATCTACTTCACTAGCTCCAACAACAGTAATAGAACTAGTTAAATCACCATCTTGTGGGTCAGAAGCAGAAACGCCATCTAACGGATCGAAGTCGCTATACATGTCAATTGCAACAGCATCTACACCGCTAAATACTGGAAGTATTGCTTCAGTAGTAGTTGGTGCAGCTGTAGTAGTTGTTCCTTGAGTAGTTACAACATTTGTTGTTGTTTCATTACAAGCAGCAAATGCAAAACTAGCAAAAAGTAACAGACCTAAAACGAATAATTTTTTCGTTAACTTCATTTTTTTCTCTCCTTTTTTAAATTTTTTTTTCGTTTCTGTAATAAACTCTCATTAATTTATTAAGATATAATTTTTATTACAGAATATTTTAAATAATTATACTATAAAAATGGCTAAATGTAAAGCCCTTGCATAATATTGCATATTTTTTTATGTATAATTAATTTAAACAAATTATTAATGAGTTTCAAAAATATGTAACAATACTTCCGGATTATAAATATCATCTATATCAATTGGATAGTTTGGATCTATACCAAATTCGTTATTATGATATACATATGGATCGGTTTCTGTACCAGTTCCAGTTCTATATGCATTCATATTATTACTACTCATAGTAAAAGCAGTTCCATCCGGTAATAGTATAGGCGTAATAGAGCATGCTCCTCCACCTGATTTAACACCAACAATAGGTCCTAAATCATTTTCCAAAAAGATAGTTGCCATTTCATTAGCTGCACTAAAGGTCACCGGAGTAATCAACAATCCCCAGTTTAATTGTGTATAAGTAGGCACACCATCGATAACTACATAATATGTTGATTCAGATCCAGTACCTCTATCTATACCACTAACAGCGAATGGTTGATCTGTAATGAACCCGACTATTCTATATAAAGCTCCAACATTTCCACCAGTATTCCATGATAAATCTAAAATAATATTTTCTAAACCTGGTTTCTCTGCCATTATTTGATCCATCATCATTTCCATATAAACAGCGCTATCAGAATTAACTGTATCAAATATATCAACTGTAAATGGCCAATTAGACTCAAAATCAGTTGGTATACGGTCCATAATTCCTAAATAGAATAAATCTAATTCTTCAGAATAACTGATTTGAACCATATAATTAGTTTCTTGATCTCCATCAGTAATTGTTATTTGATAATAGCCATTTTGTTTATCTTCATCTGTAGTAGTTTGATTAACATAAACATAGCCTAAATTTGTTAATTCAGTTGCATAAGTTGTTAAATCAGCAGCTGTTAATCCTTTAACTAATATTTCCATCTTTATATCGTTATCATCAGATTCATTATAGAAGAAATATTTTGTTCCCCCATTAATAGCAGGTAATATTAGACTTGAATCATCAATTTTTAAAATATCAGTTGCTATAGAAGAATCATAGCTACTGCTTTCATCAATATCAGCTGTATAAAAATCGTCTAAGGTTAACATAGCTGTTACCTCATCTAAAAACCAATAATGAGGTCTTTTTCCAGAATTAGCATTCCAACTTCCATCAGTTGATTCTCCCCATTTAGCGCCAATTACATCATCAACAGCAAACAAGCCATCATAATACCATTGTCTAAATCTAGGCCCATAATATTCTAATTTGTTTAATTCAGGTCCAGCCCAAGAAACTTTATTAAAATATGAAGGATAACCATAACTTGTATGGGGTTCATCAATTGTTTTTAACAAGAAATCTCTAAGAGCATATTCAAAATCTTCAGGATCTTTTTGTAATAAATCATCTTTATGTTCATACAAATATGAATAATATGTATCAATGCTCATTATTTCTTTTAACCCGTAAAAATAGTCCATATCAAAAGCTAACATATTAAATGTACTAACTAACATATCAGCTGGAATGTCTTGATTATTCATCGAACTACTCTTAATCGTGCGATACTCAAAACTTCCGCTTGAAGGTAAAGCATAAATTCCATATAATTTGTCACAATTATAATAGACATTATAATAGCTTGAACCCGCAAATAATTGATTTACTAAATAATAAGGTAAAACAATATCTCCATTATATTCAGCTATATCCATATTATAATCGTCTAAATCAAATACGATATCATTTCCGTCAGTGGAATAACTTCCTGGATTATTTATATCATATTCTATATGTCTTCCATAATTAGTTTCAGTTGAGTATACATAAGCCCAATAGAATCCTGGGTCATTTGTTGTAATTGTATTTTCTAAAGCATCTATAGTAACAATTAAATCGTAAGTTTCATCATAATCAGAATCATAATATTGATAACTAAGTTGAAGTGTATCTCCATCTTTTACAATATCAATATCTACAGAAGGATCAATAAATCCATCTAAAATGCCTAAGAAATCTTCTACTTTAACATATGGTACGGTTCCTCCATCTTCAAAATATAATGTCAAACTTGTATTTGAAACATCATATTCAGTAGTAAGATTTTCAAAAGGGATTTCTCTTTCATTTGCAATAACTACAGGGTCTGCATGAGATAGAGGTATATCGAATGTATGACTTACTACTGTATTATTTAATATAAAAGTTCCAGTTATTTGTCCAACAGTAGCTGTTTCACTTTTAGGAGTTGGTAATACTATACCTGAACTAGAAATATATGGTGAATCGCTTTTCCATTTAATATAACTTCTGTTTTCTGATCCTCTAACTGGTAAATTTAATTCATATCTACTAACAATAAGATTATCAGATAATGCATCAATATCAGCTTGTATTAAAGTAATATTTGGATCAATATCCTCTGTCCAACAAGCAGTTAATTCAATATTACCTGTCACCTGTGTGTTAAAATCATAAGGTGTATCGTTTGAATCTAAATACCAATATTCAAATTGATATCCATTTTTTGTAGGGCTTTCAGGCTCAATAACAAGTCCGTTCATTATAACTGTTTGACTATCTACAGCTGTTCCACCATCACTGTTAAAAGTAATTGTAAAACTTTGTAATGTAGTAGTTTGTGTTGTCTCAACAGTTGTAATTTGAGTTGTTGTTTGAGTGGATGGTGCGTTTGTTGTTTCTTCTCCACATGC
>Ga0190303_1001012_pt1 | contig 11465 bp, 15 predicted proteins | sample 48700701_MG_FD_161672 | JGI IMG/M metagenome (GOLD analysis project Ga0190303, IMG submission 161672) | Hydrothermal vent sediment bacterial communities from Southern Trench, Guaymas Basin, Mexico - 4870-07-0-1_MG | ecosystem: Environmental > Aquatic > Marine > Hydrothermal vents > Sediment ...
GAAGCGAAGAAAAAGGCAGTGACCAAAGTGCTGCCCGGGGTTCAGGAATACAAAGAGGTAAAGATCGATAATCATACCTCCTACTTCATCGGCAGGAAGGACGACGAGGTTATCGGATATGCGGTCCTGACCGAGGGCAGCGGATTTCAGGGAATGATCAAACTGATGGTCGGATTCGACAGAGACGTCACGAAGATAACCGGTCTCGAAATTCTGGAAAACGTTGAAACGCCAGGACTCGGCAACAGAATAACTGAAGACTGGTTCAAGGAGCAGTTCAAAGATCGGATGCCCGAGCTCTGCGTCGTGAAGGGAAGAAAACCTGAGAACGAGCACGAGATAATGGCGATAACCGGGGCAACCATCTCGTCCAAAGCGGTCACGAAAATTGTTAATCAGGCATTCGAGAAACTCAAAAAGGCTCTGGGAGGTGAGGAATGAAAAAGGGTTCCGCCTCCTATGAATTCGTCAAGGGCCTCTGGAAAGAAAACCCCGTTCTGGTCATGTTGCTCGGAATGTGTCCGACGCTGGCCGTCAGCAACAGCGCGATAAACGGGGTCGCCATGGGATTGGCCGTCATCTTCGTCCTCGTCATGTCGTCGCTGATAGTCTCCGCGATAAGGAAGCTCATCCCTTCTGAGGTCCGAATCCCCTCTTTCATCGTCGTCATAGCTACTTTCGTGACCATGACTGACCTCTTCTTCAAGGCAAAATATCCCGACATATCCAAAGCATTGGGCCCCTTTATACCGCTTATCATAGTAAACTGCATCATCCTCGCCCGGCAGGAAGCCTTCGCCTCAAAGAATTCTATTGGCCTCTCGTTCGTCGATGCCCTCGGCATGGGGCTCGGCTTCACGTGGGTCCTCTTTCTCCTCGGCTCCATAAGGGAAATACTGGGCTTTGGTACCTGGTTCGGGCACCGCGTTCTGGGAAGCTGGTTTCATCCGCTCATAGTCATGATCCTCCCGCCCGGAGCCTTCATCACGCTGGGCGTTCTGGTAGGGCTCAAGAACATGATAAAGAAGGAGAGCTGATATGAGCCTTCTGATAATCATAATCGCCACTGTACTCGTCAACAACTTCGTCCTTTCCTATTTCCTGGGAATATGTCCTTTCCTCGGCGTCTCGGGCAAGGCATCCTCAGCTATAGGAATGGGCTTTGCTGTCACCTTTGTGATGACCCTCACAGCAGCCATAACATGGCTTATAAAGTACAAGGTTCTCTTACCTTTTCACCTTCCCTTTCTCGAATACGTTTCTTTCATACTGGTCATCGCCTCCCTTGTTCAGTTCGTCGAGATGTTCCTTAAAAAAAGCGTACCCGGCCTTTACAGAGCCCTCGGAATCTATCTGCCTCTCATAACCACAAACTGCGCTATCCTGGGAATGGCACTCCTGGGGTCCCTCCGCCACTATAACTTCATCGAGAATCTGGTCTTCGGATTCGGAGCCGGAATAGGCTTCACCCTGGCTCTGGTGATCATGGCGGGTATCCGCGAGGAACTGGAGTTCGCTGACGTGCCCAAACCTCTCCAGGGAGCAGGAATAACGCTAATACTTGCGGGCCTTCTCGCGCTCGCCTTTATGGGCTTTTCGGGAATGATCTCCGGAGGCTGATAGATGAACACGATCGCAATTTCTCTCATAGGTATGGGCGCCATCGGGCTCGTCATGGCCCTATTTCTCCTGATAGCCTATAAAAAACTCAGGGTTCAAGAGGACCCCAGAATCGACCAGATAGAGGAGATATTGCCCGGCGCCAACTGCGGTGCCTGTGGATACCCCGGCTGCCGTCAGTATGCCGAGGCCATAATCAAGGAGAACGCCCCGATCAACCTCTGCACTGTGGGGGGGGCCGAGGTCACGGCAGCCATTGGCAAACTGCTCGGTATTGAGGCAGAAGCGATAACACCTCCTGTGGCAGTCGTCATGTGTCAGGGAGACAAATCTGTGGCACCCCGCAGGGCGAATTATCACGGTGCCTCCAGCTGCAGGATAGAGCACTTCACCACCAACGGCGACAAGCTCTGTACTTATGGATGTCTCGGACTCGGGGATTGCGTTGAGGCATGTCAGTTTGACGCCATGTATATGGGTGATAACGGGTTGCCCGTTATCATCGAGGAAAAATGCACCGGCTGCGGCCTCTGCGCGGAAGCCTGCCCCAGGGATATAATCGAAATGGTCCCGAGGGACCAAAAGCTCTTCGTGCTGTGCAAGAACAAGGACAGAGGCGCCCTCGCCAGGAAGTATTGTAAGGTGGCTTGCATCGCATGTGGGATCTGTGTCAAAAACGCTCCTCAGGGCACCATGGAGATGAGGGACAACCTGGCGGTCATCCTGGATTACAAGCCCCTCAACGATCCGGAAGTCGGTAACCTGCTCCAGGAGAAATGCCCCACCAACGCCATAGTTTACAGGGAATGAGCTCCAGACGAGGAATCATAAGGGATAAAAAGGGAAAAAACTATCTGATAAGTTTCGAGGGGGAGAACGGGTGTGAAACCTGCTCCATGAGGGGGATCTGCAGAATCGGCGGTGTGAAAGAGACGTGGCTTGAGGGAGAAGAGGACCTGAAACCCGGCGACAGAGTGGAAGTAGCCGTGGGAGAATCGAGACTCATCTTTCTGAGTTTTCTCGTCTTTATAGTTCCGATCCTGCTTTTCTTCGGCGGCTATTTCCTGTTTACGGGATACTCGCAGCTCCTCAGAATCGCCGCCGGCCTTGTCCTCTTCTCCCTCTATTTTCTCTTTCTCAACCTCCTCGAGAGAAAGAAATTGAGAAGCTACTCGAATCCGAAGATCAGAAAACTTCCTCCAGGTATTTCCTGAAGCCGGGGCTCATATTGACGCCCTCCGCTTCTATGAAGAGCGCTTCGTAACTTTTCAGCTCCTGAAGGAGCTCAAGCCCTTTCGCGCTGCCCATCACAAAAAGGGCCGTTGAAAGGGCATCGACGGTTGTGGCATCGGGACCGATCACGGTGACGCTGAGCTCACCCTCGACAGGCTGGCCGGTATGAGGATCGATTATGTGAGAGTATCTCTTTCCCCTGAAATAGAAAAACCTCTCGTAGTCGCCCGACGTACAGACAGCCCCCTTCCTCAGCCTCAGAACGCCGAAAAGTCCCTCTCCCCGGGGGCTCCTTATCCCGATTTTCGCCCCCTCGGGCATCCTGACCCTGAGATCACCACCTGCCTCGACTATGTAGCCCGTCACGCCCATTGAATCCAGTTTCTCGCAGGCGAGGTCAACGGCAAACCCCTTCGCAATGGCAGCCAGGGTGATCTGCTGCCCACGCCCTATTCTCACTGAGTCCCCGCTGACCTCTATTTTCCTGAAATCCACGTAGTCCCGTGCAATCCGAAGGCTATCCTCGGGAGGCATCCTGAAATCAGGAGCCCTGTCAAAATGGAAGAGATGGACAAGACGCCCCACCGTCGGATCAAAGGCGCCCTCGGTCAGCTCAGCTATCTCGAGCGCCCTCCTGATACACCGGGCTGTATAGGGAGAAACTCTTACCCATCTGCCGCTATTACCGTTTATCCTGTTCACGTCGGAAAGAGGAGAGATGGGGTTCATGAGGGAATCCACCAGGTGGATGGCGAGGAAAGCCGAATCGGCGGCATCGGGAGAGTCGGCAGGGACTGTTATGTTGACCACCGTGCCCATCGCTAAGTAAGTTCTCTTTGTGTACTTTTCCTTCGAACAGGATAGGGCCAGAATCAGAATCAGGAGGCTAATCCTCGCTCTCATCGATAATCTCCTCGATCCTGCGTTTTTCTCCGCCCTCTTCCGCCATCCTGAGGGCCTCCCGGAACTTCTCCTCTATTCCCCTGGTGAAAGCCTCTATTTCCGCCACAGATCGCCTGGAGTCCGTGAGGGAATACCTCCTGAGTATCCTGAGGAGGGACTCGTAAGGCTGATCGGAGGTATATCGGCTCAGCGTATACCTCGCCACAAAGGCGCCGCACTTCGCACACCTCACGTAAACCCTGGGAGGTTCACCGCTCTCGACGTAGAATATGTTCTGGAGCTCTGAGCTCCCACATCGTGGACATCGCTCAAACTTCGCCGTTTTCATCGCCGATCACCTCTCAGGCCCGGCTCAGAAGCCGAGCAGTTTCCAGTAAAAATAGCCGATGGTAGAAATGGCTATCACAAAAATAAAGGTTATAACTGCGCCTGATTTTGCCATGTCTTTGACCCTTATCATGCCGGAGCCATAAGCTATGGCGTTGGGGGGTGTGGAAATGGGCAATAACATCGAGGCCGAAGCCGAAAGGGCTATCCCCAGGCTCAGAACAAGAGGGTTCTTCCCTAAGGCGATGACGAGGGGCACTAAAAGTGCTGCCGTCGAGGTGTTGGACATAAAGTTCGTCAGAAGGGCGGCGAGAAAAGCGAAGATAAAAAGCAGGAGGTAAAAACCCAGCTTCTCAAAGCCCAGGGAAGCCAGCAGCCACCGGTCGAGCCCACTCCTGTGGACCCCCACTCCGAGGCTAAGCCCTCCTCCGATAACGAAGAGCACATCCCATCCGAGGCTGTTGAAATCCTCTCGCTTGAGGAGTCCCGTTCCGAAAAGCGCGAGAATCGGAAATGTCGAAACCACAGAGGAAGGGATACCGTGAAGCCCCGTGGTCAGCCAGAGAAGCACCGTGAGAACGAGAACTCCTGACACAAAATATTCTCTCTTTTCCGGAGGGGGCATTTTCTCAAGGGAGAGCTTCAGCTTGCTCGCGCGAGGCCTGAAGAACATGGTCAGAACCCAATATATGACAAGTAGTATGAAGACCTCAAGGGGAACGGTCAGAACCATCCACTTCAGAAATGACAGATTTACACCGACTTCTTTCAGAGCGCTCAAAGCTATGGCGTTGGGAGGCGTGCCTATGGGAGTCCCGATACCGCCCACGTTGGCAGAGAAAGGGATACCCAGGATCAGAGCCTTTGAAAAGGGATCTTCGGGCTCCATCTGCCTGACGAGAGGATAGGCCACAGCGATCATCAGCGCGGTCGTGGCCGTGTTTGACATCCACATGGAGAGAAAGGCAGTAACGGCCATCATCCCGAACAGGACCCTGCCAGGACTGTCCCCCACTTTGTCGAGAAGGTAATAAGCCATCCTCTCGTCGAGGTGATAGCGGGCGAGACCTCTCGCCAGTACGAATCCACCGAGGAAAAGGAGGATTGTCGAAGAGAAAAAGGGGGCCAGAAAAACCCTGTAACTGCCATCTATATGTGGGGCAAGAAGGACGGATTGCAGGGCGAGTATCAGGAAAGAGGTGACGAAAAGGGGTATGGCCTCGGTGATCCAGAACACGGCAGCGAGGATGAAGATTCCGAGGCAGGTCCTCTGAGCCTGGTTCATATCGGCCGGGGCGAACTTAATGGAAAGCCAGAGAGCTAAAAAAGCGAGAAAAGCCCACAAGACCCTGAGAAGGGACGTCCTCTTGAGCTTCACGGTCTTACTCCTTCTCTTTCAGCATTTTCCTGGCTTTTTCCCTGATCTCCTCGTCCTCGATCTCTTCTATAAAGGCTCTGTTCTCTCTGAGCAACTTCAGGGCACGCCCCTCATCGCCGGCCATCTCGTAGAGCTCGGCGAGAGCAACGGCCGCTTTACCGAGCTCTTCTCTGAGGCCCTGCTTCCGCGCGAAATCGAGGGCAACGGCGAGATACTCTATAGCCCTGCCTATATCGCCAGAGTTTCTGTAAAGCTCTGCCGTCGTTATATAGGCCGCGAATATGTCATTTCCACTTCCGGTTTTCTTGGCGTACTCCAGGCTTTTCAACGCATAAAATATCGCCCTTTCCTCCTCCCCCACATTTCTCGCCGTGAAGGCCATTTTTTGCGTCAGCTCTAACATGAGCTCGGGGTCGAGCTTCAATCCCGATGAGAGCTCATAGGCCTCCATATACAGCACCAAAGCGGTCTCAGGATCCTCCCTGGAAATCACGTCTCCGACGGACTTACATATGTCGAAAACCAGATCTCCCCTGCCCATCTGAAGCAGCTCTTCCTTAACGCGAACTCTTATTTCCTCTCCCTCAGGATCTTTTCTCAAAGTCTTGAGAGTTCCCAGGAGGTACCTGAACCGTTCCTGAAGGGCGTCTTTCTTTTTCCCTTTGAGCTTATCGATCCACTTTTCAATGAGATCCACGGCCTTATCGACGTACCCTCCCCAGACATAAAGTATGGCGGCATGGTAGAGAATGTCAGCCTTAATCTCCCGGGGGATCCTGTTATCAAGCCTCGAGACAAGAAGATCACAGTATTCAGAAACTTCTCCGCGCTTAACTCCGTACTTCACCTCACAACCTCCGTCGAGAAATTTTTAACGGTACCCTCATAAAACCCCTTTCAATTCGAGTACATAGAGCATTATGTCGAAGGGAGTGACGACTCCCACCAGCTTCTCCCCCTCGACAACGGGCAAAAAGGAAAGTTCGTGAACGTTTATCAGCCTGAAAGCCTCCTTTATCTCACAATCGGGACTGACCCTGATGGGATTGAATTCCATCAGGTCCTCGGCACTTATCAGAAAGGCCATTTCCGGCGTCAGGGGCGTATCGAAGATGTCGCATTCGATGTCCTCGCGATAAAGCCGCATCATCTTGGCGAAAAAAGCCTGTTCCGTGTAGAAAAAGGCCTTGTAAAGATCCTTCAGACTCACAATACCCAGAAGTTTATCCTCATCGACTACCGGCAGGGCACGGCAACCGCTATCTCTGAACCGGAGAATAAGTTCCTTCAGAGGCGTATAGGGAGAAACCCGGGGGAAATTTCTTCGCATGATTTTCTCCACTGTCTCATTTCCCATTTTTTAATGATATACTTCATTGCTGTGCCGTTCAATAATGTGTTATAATAAAAAAATGAACATCTTCGCCGCCCTGGGACTTCTCCTCCTCATCGGATACCTCGGAGGCAGGCTCGCCAACAGGATCAACCTGCCCAGAGTCTCCGGCTATCTGTTCCTGGGCGTTCTGCTTTCGCCATCCCTCCTGAACCTGATCACCAACGAACACATAAGGGCTTTCAGCCTCATTCCTGACTTTATCCTCTTCATAATAGCCTTCACAATCGGAGGGGGCCTGAAGATGCGAGAACTCAAAGGCCTGCAGAAGAGCATCTTCTACATCACTGCCTTTGAAGCCTCTTTTGCATTTATAATGGTGACAGCGGGGCTTTACCCCGTTCTCCGCTACATTCTTAAGATCGACGACCCCTTCATAACGGCTCTCTTCTTCGGCGCCATAGCCTCCGCGACGGCCCCGGCCGCGACCATCGCCGTGATCAGGGAATACAGGGCAAAAGGCCCTCTCACCCAGACGCTTCTCGGAGTGGTGGCCCTCGACGACGCCGCGGCGCTCATAAATTATTCCATTGCTCTGAGTCTCGCCTACATGATAAAAACCGAGTCCTCAGCTGTATTCAGGATGCTGGCGGAACCGATTAAAGACATCTTCCTCGCCCTCGCCCTGGGACTGCTGGCCGGGTTTCTCCTCTCGAGAGGTCTGTCGGCCGTTAAGACCCGCTACGGCTACCTCACAGTGATAGTGGGGACCATAACACTGCTGGGCGGCATAGCCAACCATCTGGGGACCTCACCTCTTCTCGCCAACATGGCCCTCGGCTTCTACATGACCAACGACCTCAGGGTACCCAGGACAGCATTCAACGTCATCGACGAGATCGAGCCGACGCTATTCGTCGTGTTCTTCACGCTGGCAGGAGCCCACCTCGAGCTGAGAAATCTCCTGCACGGGACCCTGATAATCTTCCTCTACATCATTCTGAGGCTCCTCGGAAAGGCCATAGGGGTCATGACCGGCGGAGCGGCTTCGAACGCCCCCAAAACCGTCAGAAAATATCTCGCCCTGGGACTCGCGCCACAGGCCGGCGTCGCCATAGGACTGGCGCTCCTGCTCAACCAGGAGGCTCACTTCTCGGGCCAGGGAAGGTTTATAATAGATGTCATCATCGGGTCAACCGTGATTTACGAGTTAACGGGGCCGCTTCTTGCCAAGCTGGCCCTCACCAAAGCCGGCGAGGTGAAAGAAAATGCATAAAACGAGAATTAAAGAGGTGGCAGAATTTCTGATCCCTCCCGCCGTCGTCGAGGAAGGGGAACCCATCGTCCTCGTCATGGACTGCTTTCTCAAAAAGCCCGAGAGAAGGGTGATTTTCGTCGTGGATACGGCAGAAAAGTTCATCGGAACCATAAAGCTCTCGGATTTCGTCCTCCATCTCTGGCCCTATGCTGCCGATACGGAGGAGGTTCTCACTCCGGAAATACTGAACATCATCAAAGCAACCACGGCCGGAGAACTGGCGTCCTACAGCAATTTCTATCTGAAGCTCGATTCGACCCTCGAGGAGGCCATCACGCTCATGCGCGGAAACTACCTCGACGCCCTCCCCGTCCTCGACGAGGAGGGAAAGATAATCGGCGAGGTCAACTATTACAACGTCCTGAAGGCCTATATCAGGAAAAAGATGGCCGAAGAGACTCTATGAGGTCTGACCCGAGGCCAGTTCGGACCACTTCCTGGCCAGCTGGTCCCTTCGGGGCTTGTACACCGTCTCGAAGAAGTATCTCTGGGAGAGAAGCACTCCCCTGTCGCAGGACTTAACTATTTCCAGTGCCTCCTTCCAGGCCTCCTCGAACTTTCCCCCGAACCTCCTCTCGATGTTTTTCTCGAAATCTTCCTCGGTCTGAACCTCATTGCCTATGACGAAATAACGTTTCCCGTCGATAATAACCGAATAGGCCATCTCGTCGCCCAGCTGAAATATCTCGAAACTCTCCTTTATCTTCTCGACCTTCTCTTTTGGAAGCGGTTTTTTCACCCTTATCTCCGAGGGATAGGGCTTCTTTCTGGCTCCGGTAAACCCCTTCTTTGCAGCAGCATAGAAGATAGCCCTGTTGAGCCCGAAGCTCTTCGCCGATTCCAGTGGCAACCCCAGCACGTAGGCTCGGGCGGCCTGAAGGGTCGCCATTACCTGAAACCTTCCTACTTTCATCTCATCATCCCTCCCTCTTCTGAGGGCCATAAAGGGTTCCCTTTATCTTTCTCCAGTAAAGCGTGGCTATCGGCCCATCCAGCCCGAGCTCGTAGGGAGAACCGGTTTCTTTGATGACTATTCCCTCGTGACCCCTCTCAAGGGCTGAGGCGAGGGCCTCTTTTATGTCTCTGAGCCGCTCGCCCCTCACCATGAAAAAGGGATCGGCGAATCCGAGTCCCTCCAGGATCTTTTTTCTCTCGAAGAGAGACCGGTCTCCCACGAATTCACCGCCATAGAAAATCACGTCGAAGACGTATACGAGGGGCTTTGCCCTCGGCCTTCTCGAAAAGAGCGAAACAACAAAATCGCGCCCCCTGTCGGAACAGAGTTCGGCATCCAGCAGTATGCCTTCGGGGAAGAGCTCCCCTGCCCTTTCGCTCAAAAAAGCAAGCCTCTCTGTCCAGTTGGGCCTCTTCTCGAGGCGCCGTCCCCAGAGCTCCACCCTGCCATCGCGATAGCGAATTACCTGGAGCCTCCAGCCATCGTACTTGGGCTCATAAATCCACTCTCCCTGCAGCTCTTCGCCCCAGTAGGGAATGGGCTGCATGAGCCATACTGGTCCTTTGAGCTCCGGCATGATTTTAATTTAATCGCCCCTCAGGAGCATTGCAAGCCTCAGAGCCCCGATTGTATAATGAAATCCATGCAGATCTCCGTGCGCACCCGATCCTCGAAAGAGACCGAGCGAGTGGGAGAAACGCTGGCCGCCTGCCTTTCCACCCCGGTCAAGATCGCCCTCATCGGAGACCTGGGGACCGGGAAGACCACCTTCACCAGGGGGCTTGCGAGGGGATTCGGAATCGAAAAGATACGGAGCCCCAGTTTCACCCTCATCAACATCTATCGGGGCGAGAAAAACCTCTATCACGTTGACCTCTACCGTCTGAGCAGTGCAGAGGACATTTACTCCCTGGGACTTCAGGATGCCCTGCTGGATCCAGAGGGTGTGGTGGTCGTGGAATGGGCTGAAAAGGGCCGGGATATAATCGGAGACGACGAAGTCATCTATGTGTACTTTGAGCACCTGGGGAGCAAAAGGAGATCGCTTTCCTTGAGGGCCACTGGAGAAAGGGGCAAAAAGGCACTCGAGTGCCTGGAGGAAAAACTCAGCCTTACTTCCTCTTCATGACCTTTCTGAGGGGCGAAGGCACCCTGAAGTAGAATAGATACTGATCTGGAGCGTCCATCAGGGCGTTTTCCCTTTCGAGTCCTTTTCTCGGCACGTCATCCCTGAGCCTCTGAAAGCCCTCGTGGGGATAAACCATCGGCTCTATGAGCCGCAGGTCCAGCTCGTCGAGGATCTCAACAAACTCCAGCATCCTTCGGAAGTGGACCTCCATTTTTTTCTCCTCCTCCGGAGAAAGCCTGAGCCTGGCGAGCCTGGCTATGTGCCTTACGTCGAGGTCAACCATTTTCATCGAAGCCCACCTCCTCATCCCTCAGAACCACGTTGGGGCCGATCTCAACCCCGTCTTTCACCCTCGTCTTTCCGAGAAGGGAAACGAAGGGATAGATCACGCAATCTTTGCCGAGCTCGACGTCGTACTCGATGTAAACCTGGTCGGGGTTCAGAAAAGTAACGCCCCTCTCCATCCACTTGTTTACGATCCTCTTTTCCATGACCTCCTGAGCCATGGAAAGCTGACGCCTGTCGTTGACGCCCAGGACCTCGGTCCAATCCTGGATCTTATAGGCGTAAACTCCTCCCACCCTCCTCTGAAGAATGGCTATGACGTCCGTCAGGTAATATTCCCCCTGTTTGTTGTCGGGCCTGACCTCCGGCAGCCAGCGAAAGAGCACCTCGGTATCGAAGATGTAAATGCCCGAGTTTACCTCTTTGATGTCCTTCTCCTCGGGAAAGGCATCGGCTTCCTCCACGATCATCAGGATCCGGTCGCCGCTGGACCTGATGATCCTGCCGTAACCCGTGGGATCGGGCAGCTCCGTCGTGAGAACGGTGGCCGAGGCTCCCTTTTCCCTGTGAAACCTGGCCAATTTTTTAGCAGTCTCGACCCTGAGGAGGGGGGCATCGCCGGGCATGACCAGAAGGTCTGCCTTGACGCCCTCGAAAAAGGGAGCAAGGCGCATCACGGCGTCGCCGGTTCCGCGAGGTTCCGGCTGCTCCACGAAGGTGATATCCTCCTCATCAAAGGATGACCTGATGTCACCGGCATGGGGACCGCCGATTATAACGAATATCTTGTGAGGCTCGATCCCCCTTGCCACGGTGAGGGGATAGAAGAGGATCGGTTTGCCGGCTATCTTATGGAGAACCTTGCTCTTCCTTGAGTTCATCCTCTTCGATTTGCCGGCAGCGAGGATGGCGGCGTTCAGTGTCTTCTCTCTGCTCACTTTCCCTTCCCTTTCAACCTCTCCCTGATCGCCATCTTGATCTCGT
>Ga0190303_1001013_pt1 | contig 11462 bp, 7 predicted proteins | sample 48700701_MG_FD_161672 | JGI IMG/M metagenome (GOLD analysis project Ga0190303, IMG submission 161672) | Hydrothermal vent sediment bacterial communities from Southern Trench, Guaymas Basin, Mexico - 4870-07-0-1_MG | ecosystem: Environmental > Aquatic > Marine > Hydrothermal vents > Sediment ...
CTGAATCCGGGAGCAGGCTGTTGAATGAACTTGCGAAACGGGGGGTTTCACCCGCTGCGGTTACCGATCTGATCTTTACCCACCTCCACTTTGACCACTCAGGTGGCGCATTTCCAATCGACAAAAACGGAACCGTTGTTCCTCTTTTCCCCAACGCCACCGTCCACGTAACCCGGGAGGAATTGGAAGACGCGCTGAACCCAGATGAGCGAACCCGGCACTTTTACCGTACGGAAATTGCATCGTATATTTCCCGCACCGGCCGTGCGGTTCTGGTTGGGCAGCCGACGTTTGTCGGGGAGGATGTGGAATTAGTTCCGGCACCGGGGCATACGCAGGGACATCTTGCAGTCTGGGTGTACCGGGAACGCCAATACCTGATTCCCGGTGATCTGATTCCCACGTATCACCATCTGAATATCCATTACATGACCAGCTTTGACGAAAATACCCGCCTGAATATTCAAACGAAAAAAAAGCTGCTGGAAAAAGCCGCAAACCGTTCGACTGTTATCTTCTTCTACCACGGAACAAAGTGCACTTCCGGTGAGCTATATATGGACGGAAAACATTTCCAAATCAACAAATAGCATAAGTTTTATTTCTTTCGGATAATTTGAATACTGTCGATGGCAGTATCAAAAATCGGCCGATATCTTTCAAATTCCATCACCGGTGCTTCAAGGACGATGTCGAAAATGCTGAATCTGCGAATGATACTCAGGTGGTATTCCTGGATATAGCTCTTGTCATCTGCCTGGTAGCTCCGTTCCCAGGAAACCGCCTTTAATCCGGAAATGTTTTGCGAAGAAATGGCGTAAATTCGTCCATTTCGCTTTTTCATGGAACTGTTCATAGCCTGATACCAGTTGTAGAGAAGTGAGGCCTCCTTCGCCTGCTTGTCAATCTTCCAGAAATTTCTAAGGTCACTGAAAAGATTGATCGTTATCCCAACGTGGAAAATGTCGGCCGGCTTTTCGACCTTTTCCCTTGAAACAAACGTCTGGTCTGCATCTTTTGAGCGTTCCCGTCTTACAAACCAGGCGGAGGGAACCTTTAGCTGGAGCTGATTCCCTGCACATAAAATAGTTCTTTCCGGGCCTGGTACCGGAATGTTCTGAAACTGAAATGAATAGAGGGCCTGTTGAAGGGCCGGAAGAAAGCTTTTTTCCGTTTTTTTATCTGCCTGGCTTTCCAATTCAACAAAGAGTCCCCCGTGGGTGGTGACAAAAGAACGAATTGCAGTGTTGCCTGCGGCGATTCTGGTTTTGACGTAAACTGTTCCTTTTATCTTTACGCTTTCTCCGATTTTATAGGTGAAGGGCAGATTTTTTTGTTTGTAGATTTCCTGAAGGTACTTAAAATACCGGGCTGCGACATCTTTCAGAGCCAGTTTCGAATCGGCACTGCTCATGCGGACCATTTTTACAAGTACCAGTGCTTTCGGGTTGCTTCCGGTCGCCATCTCTTCCGACGTCATTTTCCCCACTGAGAAAACAAATGTTCTTTCTCCGGAAAAGGGGATATACAGCATGTGCCAGTCTGCAGGAACTTTGATCGAGAATACTTTACCCGGGTCCTGAAATACAGATGTTCCGGTTTTTTGTGCCGCAATTAATTCCATTGAGACAATAAAAATTAATGTTCCGAGAAACAATTTTCGCATTTCAACCTCCCTTTCCCATCCGGGTTGAAATTGATTGTACTCCGGCTCATCCTGCTTTACCATAATTCCAAAATCATCCAAAAAAAGAGCCGCCTGAAAGGCGGCTCTGTAATTTGTCATTTTAACCGGAGTCAGATCAGTCGATTTTACCCTTTTCTTTCAGTTCTTCATACCAATCCGGACGAGCATGTTTTATTTCTTCCACCGGCATTTTACCGTCAAGGAAGGTGAAATCCAGCGGATACGCATCCGGGTGAGCAATGATGAAGAAGAAGTGCCAGAAGATAATGGATAGCGTTGCGAGGATGGCTTCCATAAAGTGAATGGTTTCCGCAACTTTGATGGCCCATGCCGGTAGGAAATGGAGGAATTCGGTGGGGAACCAGAGAATCAGGCCAGTCAGGACCATCACCAATGTTCCCCAAATCAGCGCCAGGTATTCCATTTTCTCTACGTAGGTAACTTTGCCGAAATTCGGTCGTTTTTCAGTACGAAGGAAAATGTACCGCATATTTTCCTTAAAATCCCGGATATCTTTCAGCTTCGGCAACATTGCGAGAAATGCGCCCCGGTCTGCTCTGCCCATGGCGATACGGACAAAGTGAACCCCGAAGACGAGAATCATGATGACAGCCGCGATCCGGTGAATCAGTGCCCGGGCCCCTTCTGAGAGCCAGATTGTCAACATATGGAACAGCGGAATATTACTGAAGCGGAGAGAGAATCCGGTTACAACCAATAGAAAGAAGGCCAGGAAGTTCACCGTGTGAATAATGATTTGCCCCTTGGTCATCCGGGTAATCATCTTTTCGTCTTTCCGTTTGCGGTAGCTCCGAATCACCGCCGCAAAGTAGGTCAGGATATTGTGGAGAATCATGCCGCCGATTACCATCAGAATCAACCAGATGTAGCTGACCCGGACATAATAATTGATGATATTGCCGCTTTTCAGGCTGGACTTGTGGTCATAGCTGAGGGCAAATTTCTCCGTCGCACCCTTGTGACATTGGCCGCATGTTTGGGCCACATGGGCCGGGTTTACAGACGAATCCGGGTTGTTGGTCTTCAGGATATTATGAGTAGTATGGCAGTCTACACAGGTGGCCGCCTTACTCCCTTTTCTGGCGTTTGCCATGGAATGATAACTGTCATGATAGGTAGAACCGATGGAACCGGTCAGCCCGTATCGCTGAATCAGCCGTTGGTCTTCGTGGCAGGAAAGGCAGATTTTTTCGGATACCCGGCGCTTGTTGGTCAGGGCCTCCGGGCTGTCTGTGGGGAGAACCAGATGAGAGTTGTGACAACAGGTGCAGGTGGGAGATTCATCCCAGCCCCGCTGAACCGCTTTCCCATGAACAGATCTGTCATATTGAGCTGCTATCTTCTCATGGCACTGACCACAGGTTTTACTGAGATTCAGTTTATAAATGCTGGATTTCGGATCTGTCATGCCCCCAATATCGTGGCTGCCATGGCAATCGGTACAGGTGGCAGCAGCAGAACCATCCTTTTTCTTTTTCAGGTAATGAGCGCTCTGCCGGTAATCCTTAAGGATTCCGTGGGTCGGTGGAAGTTTCTTGGCCAGGTCCAGGTTCGGACAGGCTTTCCCCCCCTTTGCATTGGCCGAATCCGCGTGGCATTTTCCACACATTGCCATGATGCGGTCCGCATCACCGGAAATAGGCTTATCCGGATCCAGGGTGTGAATGTCGCCATGGCAATCTGTGCACGAAAGATCTTTATGAACACTGTGTTGTTTGCTTTCAACCACGTCTTCATGGCAATCGGTACAGGAAGGTTTCTTCAGATTGTCCGGGTGGTTATCCATATCTTTGTCTGCTCCAACATGACAGTCGGTGCAGGACAAGTCCCCGTGGACAGAGTTCTGGAAAACAGAGATATTGATAGCCGGTTCCCCGTCTTCCCCATGGCATTCGGTACAATCGACCCCCGCACGCACCGAAAGAGCAAATGTTGCGCACAGGAAAACGGCAGCCAACCCCAGAAATTTCTTCATGTCGTTCTCCGGTTATTATTATTTTTCTATGATTTTTACGATGATTAATACAACATCCCCAACAACGCACCCGCACATGTAATAAATTTATACCACAGTTTACAGGATGGTTCTACACGATTCTGCCCCAATGTGAAGGATAATGCAACAATTGTTGCACATTTTAACAATATGCAAGTTTGCGCATGTTCTGATATTTGGTATAGTATTGTCAAGATAACTCGCCGGGGCCTTCCGGCAAAATCTTGAAAGGGAGGGGAAATGAAATCAATACTTGGAATCCTGTTGATTCTGGCCATGCTGTCAGGGTGCAACCATTCAACTGCACCGGCACCGACCCGGGAAATCGTAACAACCATTCCAGGCTTCAGCTTTGCTAAGATTTCCCCCGGCACTTTCCAGATGGGCAGTTCAAGGGTGGATCGGGAAAAGGCGGATGATGAGTTGCCCCGCCATACAGTCCGGATCAGCTATGGTTTTTGCATGGGGAAAACCGAGGTAACGGTGGGACAATACCGGAAATTTGCCTTGGAAACGGGGCATGAATTGCCGGAAGAGATAAAAAACGCCGCCGATTCGTTTCCTGCAACGGGAATCAGTTGGCAGGACACTCAGGATTTTATCAGCTGGCTCAATCAAAAAGATCCCCGTCATCAGTATCGTTTGCCCAGTGAGGCGGAATGGGAATACGCCTGCCGGGCGGGAAGTTCCGGGCCGCGGTTTTTCAGCGACGGGACAAGTCGGCTTGATCAGTATGCCTGGTACTGGAATAATTCAGAAAAACACAGCCATCCGGTTGGAAAACTCAGGCCAAATCTCTGGGGCCTCTATGACATGTATGGGAATGTGTACGAATGGGTGAATGACTGGTATAATGAAACATACTATCAGGAATCACCCGAAACGGATCCAAAGGGTCCAGAAAGCGGCAACGCGAAGGTGTACAGAGGTGGTGGATGGTCCTGCAATCCCGATTATTGCCGTTCGTCATTTCGCAATTACGGGCCGCCTGACAAAAAGAGCGCAAGCGTGGGGTTCCGCCTTGTGATGGAAACGAAGTGAATGCTTTAGAGCTGTGTCCGGATCGGTTCCGGTACTGAAATTATATTTCTCGGGGGGAAAATGACTGAGAACAACACAATTGTCCGGTTTACGTTGAATGAACGGATTCAACATTTACTGGCTATCATCGCTTTCATTATGCTGTTTGTGTCCGGGTTTGCGTTGAAGTACAGTGACAATGCCATCGGCAAATGGCTGATCCATCTGCTGGGAGGGATGGAAAATCGCTCCACTGTCCACTATCTGGGTGGGATATTGCTCATTGTCATTGGGCTCTATCACATTCTTTATCTTTTCGTTACTTCACGGGGCAGGGACCAGTTTCACCGCCTGTTGTTTCGGGCTGCAGACTGGAAAGCGATTCGCGCTTCATTTTTCAACCTATTTTCTTTCAGGCGGCCGGCAATCGCCCATGGCCGATTTACCACAAGGCAGAAACTGCAGTTCTGGCTGGTAGTGGGAGGCTCCCTGTCCATGGGCGTTTCAGGACTCCTCATCTGGTTTCACGATGAAACTATGTCGCTGTTTTCCAAGTGGTTCTGGGATTTTCTCTTTGTACTCCACAGTCACGGTGCCATGCTGGTGTTTCTGGTGATTGTCATCTGGCACATGTACGATGTGCACCTCAGGGAGGCATTTCCAATGGATAACTCCTGGCTGAACGGCAGATTTTCATTGGAACGGCTGAAAGCTGAGCATCCACTTGAATATGAAGAACTTCTTGCTTCCGGTCAAATAGAGGATAAAGAAGATGAAAAGTAAATTCATTCTCTTGATTCTTCTTTTTTCTCCTTCCTTTGTCTTTTCACAGAATCAGATCAGAAAATGTATAATCTGTCATCAGAAACCGAATCTTCATAAGGTAATGGCAACCGGTATTGAGCGTTCGGTGTATGTGGACAAGAAAGTACTCAAAAACTCTGTCCATCGGAACCTCAAGTGCCAGGATTGCCACGTAGATGTGACATCCATCCCCCACCAGGGACTGAAAATCGGCCGGGTGAACTGTGCACGTTGCCACTTCAACGGAAATAACCTGGGGGCGCCGAACTCTCCCATGTATCAGCAGTTCTGGGAATCAGTTCACGGCAAGAAGTTTAAAGCCGACGACCCGGGAGCGCCCCGCTGCCAGACCTGCCATGGTGGCCACAATGTGTTTAAGCCCTCGGATTCCCGTTCCACCGTTTATAAGAAAAATGTTCCAGCCACCTGTGGCCGGTGCCATAAAAAAGAGCTAAAGGACTATTCCGGCAGCATTCACGGTGTCGCGATTCTGCAGAAAGGGATTCTAAATGTCCCGGTCTGCACCGACTGCCACGGGAAACACGACGTATATTCGTCCAACATGTCAGCATCCCATACCAGTAAACAAAATGTCCCCGATACCTGCAGCAGTTGTCATGACAACTACAGCCTGATGAGAAAGTTCAAGCTGACGACGGAACAGGTGCATACTTATACCGGTAGTTTCCACGGAATCGCACTTCGTTTCGGTGAAAAAACAGTTGCCAACTGCGCCAGTTGTCACGGTACCCACAATATTCGAAAACAGGATGATCCTGCATCATCCATCAATCCGGTCAATATCCCCAAGACATGTGGCCAATGCCATAAGGGAGCCAACAAAAATTTTGCAAAAGGGAAAATTCATCTGAATCCGGAAAACAAGGATTCCGGCCTGGTTTATTACATCTCGAATTTTTTCTTCTGGCTGACCACATTGACCATGCTGGCCCTTTTTGCACATATTCTGTTGGATTTGAGGCGAAAGCTTAAGGAAAAAAAGGAAGAGAAGGAGACGCATAAATGAACACTGAAAAACTCAAAGAGTCGATTTCTCTCAGAGTTGCGGATTCCGTATTAAAAAAAATTGCCGGAGATTTAGCCATTCCCCGTGGACGGGCAGGAAGACGGCTGCGCCGGGAGGCGGAAAACCTTGCATATATTGAAATTGACCGGCTGGTTACCACCATGTCGGATGAAATTGCCGGCGCTGTCCAACCGAGGGTGGAGGCCCGAATAAGACAAATTCTCTTTGCTGACAAACCGGAAGAATCCCGCATGTTCAACCGCTTCAGCCTCAATATTAGAACTCAGCACTGGGTTATGGCAGTAAGCGTGATTATTCTTGTGATTACCGGAATGCCGATAAAATTTTCCAATGCCGCCTTTTCTGCCTTTATTCTAAAGTTGCTCGGTGGGATTGAGGTCAGTCGGGTTCTCCATCGTATCGGTGCTACGGGGTTGATTTTTGTCTCTGTTTATCATCTTTTTTTCATCATTTTCACGAAAGAGGGCCGAGCAAATTTCAAACTGATGATTCCCACGCCGAAAGATGCTGCAGATATTCTTATGAATATTCGATATTTCCTTGGCCGTTCAAGGGAAAAACCAAAATTCGGTCGGTATTCCTACATTGAAAAATTTGACTACTGGGCAGTCTACTGGGGGTGTATTGTCATGATCTGCTCCGGTACAGTCCTCTGGTTCAATAATTTTTTTATGCACAATTTCCCTCTTCTCATTCAGCATGTTGCCAAAATTATGCACTCCGATGAAGCCCTTCTCGCTACACTGGCGATTGTATTCTGGCATATGTACAACGCACACCTGAATCCGTCCAAGTTTCCCGCCAACATGGTGATTTTTACCGGGAAACTGTCAGAAGAGGAGATGATTGAAGAGCACCCGTTGGAGTATGAACAGTTGACCGGCCACAGGGAGGAAGACCAAGATGAAAAAAAATAGCCACATCCTTTATGCCCTGCTGTTTGCAATTGCAATCCTTGTTGTATTGCCTTCTCTTTATGTCAGTATCCGGTCCTCTGACCCTGAGTTCTGCCTGTCCTGTCACTATGAAAAACCGTACTATGATTCATGGAGGGGTTCCAGCCACAGCCAGACCGCCTGCATTGAATGCCACCCCAATCTTCGATACAGAATGCCCTGGTTAACCTTTCGCTACATGGTTGGTTTTTATGATATGAAACCCCACGCCTCGGTAAAAACGGAAACCTGCCTCAAATGCCATGACAAGAAAAAACTGTTTCAGGAAAAATTGAAACTTGTGGACAAAAAGTCGTTCAATCACAAACAGCATTTAAGTGGCCCGCTCCGGGGGATTCAGATGCGCTGTTCTTCCTGTCATTCGCACATCGTTCAGGGCAACCATAACGTAGTGGAAGAAACTGTCTGTTTTACCTGCCATTTCATGGGGGCTTCTCCATCGGATTCAATAACCGGATGTACTGCCTGCCACGGTACCCCGAAGGAAACAGTTACCCGCCATGGATTTTCTTTCAACCATAACAAATATCTGAAGTTGGGGGTCTCATGCGGAGAATGCCATGTCAAAATTACAGAAGGTACGGGAAAGCTGGTTGATGGAGCCTGCCACAGCTGTCATGTTGAGCCTCAGGAAAAGCCATCCAACGAAGCTATTCATACGATTCATGTAAGCGGGCAGGGCATTGACTGTTTTGAATGCCATGGAAATATCCGACACGGAAACCTGAAGATGGTGAAAACGTTTGACACGAGTTGCAAAAATTGCCATGAAAATCTTCATTCCGCCCAGAAATCCCTGTATATGGGTGTTGGGGGGAAAGGTCTGGGCGACTACCCCAGCCGGATGTTTGCCGCACAGGTCACCTGCCGGGGCTGTCACACCAAATCGGTAAAGAAAAAAAGAGCCTTTGTCGCCGAATCCACACGGATGCCGGCACCGGCAGCCTGCGTAGCCTGTCATCAGCCAGGCTATGACAGCATGTTGAAAGACTGGCAACACTCTTTCAAATTCATGCTGAATTACGTGGGCAAGCGAATCCATACCGCTGAAACAGCAAAAAGATCGGAGAACAAAAAAAAGATTATCGGGGAAGCTCACCATAATTTTGGCCTGGTGAAAGGCGGCCACCCTGCGCATAACGTGGAATACAGTGTCAAACTGCTCAAATTCACCCTGGATGAAGTGGACAAAATTTCCCCCAAACCGGTTTCAGACCGCCCGAAAGCTCTGCGAACATCGGATGGATATTGCGCCACTCTCTGTCATAACCGGCTGGGGATGCCGGAGAATCTGCTCTTTCAGGGAAAAGTTGATTTTCCCCATCAGGACCACATCCGAACACTGGGGACCTCATGCGGTCGGTGTCACTCAGTGGAACAGCATGGTTTGACGAAATTAACCCTGGCGCAATGCAACACCTGTCATCATCAGGAGTTGAAAAACGTGGAAGACCGGTGTGCAAGTTGCCATGGGACGGAAAAGCAGTTATTCAACGGGAAACTTTCCGGTTTTGAAGCAGGAGACCCAAACCCCATGCTGCGTCAGGTTTCCTGCACAGACTGCCATGATGTGACAGATGGAAGCGTTGTTACCGTTGAGGCGGTCCGTGCCGCCTGTCTCAATTGCCACGAAAAGGAGTACGGGGATATGCTGGACGAATGGCTTGAGACAGGAATCAGCCACCGGAATGACCTTGAGAAGCGAATTGCGGAACTACAGACAGCCTCAGACAATAAACAGAAAATTTCCAGAAAAGACGCCAAGCTTGTGGAACACAGATTCAGAAGAATCCGCAAAGTGGAAAGTTATTTCAAGAGCATGGCCTATATCCATAACCCGGATTATGCGGAAACCCTGTACGAGTCTGCTGTTGAGGATTACGATGTAATCAGGGAAAAAATAAAATAAACCCCCAGGCGGTCCATTAATTATTGCAATAAGGAGAGAAAGATTGAACTTTTCTCTCCTTATTTTTCCCTCCATCCGGGAGGATGCACTGCAGATTGTGTATCGGCTTTTTTTTCTGGTAAAATGGCAATATGAAACAGAGAGTCTTGTTCCCGATACTGGTTTCGTGGCTGATTTCGGTATTATCTTTTTCGCAGGTGCTGCCTCTGCGGAATTATTCAACTGAAAGCGGCCTGGCTTCGTCCCAGGTCAATACAATCATGCAGGACGAAAACGGCTATATCTGGTTTGGATGTACCGGCGGTGTTTCACGGTTTAATGGCCAGCATTTCGATACATTCCGGGAAACAGAGGGGCTCCCCCATGAAAGTTGTTTGCAGCTTTTTGAAGACAACGGCGGCCATGTATGGGCGGTAACACTTCGGGGAATGGCCTGGTTTGACAATCGGAGCGGCTCTTTTCACAGCGAAGGTCCCTCCGGGGAAGTTATACAGGCATGTGTGACAGCTAAAAAAATCTACGCGATCTTTAAGGGGAAGGGACTGGTGCAAGGCTCCATCAATGGGAAATGGAGGGCCCTGTTTCCAGGCCTCCCTGAAGATCTGAGCGGGATATGTTCCGTAAACGGCATTCCCTACGTAGCCAGTGAAAGCGAAGGCCTGATTCGGATCGGAGATAAATGGGAAAATACCCTTGAGATGAAGGGTATCACAGGGATAACAAACGGCGAGGGGCAAGGAATTCTCCTCTGGACCCGTTCAACAGTATGGAAATTTTTACCGAAAACACGGAAATTGACGCGGTTGGGAGTGGATCTGCCTGTCGGGCAGCAGGTCCATTCCGCCACGTGGACTCCGGACGGTACACTTTGGGTAGGCACAAACACCGGATTGTTTCGCGTCAGGGGGAAAAACTTTTCTTTTTTCGATGAACAGAATGGCCTTCCCGGCATCCCTGTATGGACAACGTTTCTGGATCGGGATGGGGAAATGTGGTTTGGTACCAACCACGGTGCGGCGAAGCTCAGTTCCTCTGATATTGTTGTGTACGATACCCATGCCGGGATGTTTGCCAACAGCATTGTCTGTTTTTACACAGATAACGGTACGGGAAAGGTGTGGATTGGTTCCACCGGCGGGTTGTACACTGTTTCTGAATCCGGTAAACTTCACCGTCTGCCCGTTTCTTATTTTCAGCAATATGCCCCATGGGCGATCATCCGGGCGCATGATGGGAGCTATTGGATTGGGACAGAAGGCGGGGGCCTGGTTCAAATGAAGGGGAAAGTTCTCAAAATTATCCGAAAATCAAACGGGCTGGCCGGTGATAACGTTACGGATGTGGCTCAGGGGAAAGACGGCACCATCTATGTTTCATGTAAAGAGGGCTTCTCTGTCCTGAAAAAGGGCCGCATTCAGACTTATTCATTGGCCAACGGCCTCCCGATTTCATATATCCGCTGTCTGTTGCCCCTCCCAAACAACCATATTCTCCTGGCTACCCTGGGCAGCGGGGTGGTGGAATTTGACGGGAAGAAATTTCATCAGGTCACACCCAGGATGAAACGCCTTGAAGCGGTTTATGACATGGCAATGTTTCAAAACAAGCTATGGCTCGCAACCAATTACGGTATTGTCAGCTATGATGGGGAAACTGTTCACCTTTTTTCAACAGATAGCGGATTACCAAATTTCAGTACAACCGTTCTCCTCCCTGTGTCCAAGCATGAGATGTGGATAGGAACCGACGGCGGTGCCGCGCTCTTTGATACGCGAAAACAACGGGTCAGCCGCATTCTGACCATTGACGAAGGCTTGCCTGGAAATGAATTTACGACCCACAATGCACTGGTAAAAGACAAGGGTGGAAATGTCTGGTTCGGACTGTTTGGCGGGGCTGCCCGGATTCAGCCCGGTCATTCCCGTCAATGGGGAAAACCCAATCAACCGGGCATTGTCCTGCAAAAAATTCAATACCGTATCAATGGCGAAGATCACAGTTTGGTTCGTCCCTCTCAGTCA
>Ga0190303_1001014_pt1 | contig 11457 bp, 9 predicted proteins | sample 48700701_MG_FD_161672 | JGI IMG/M metagenome (GOLD analysis project Ga0190303, IMG submission 161672) | Hydrothermal vent sediment bacterial communities from Southern Trench, Guaymas Basin, Mexico - 4870-07-0-1_MG | ecosystem: Environmental > Aquatic > Marine > Hydrothermal vents > Sediment ...
TGGCAAAGGGCCGCGGTGGACCATCGTTTCAATCGGCATACAGCCTTCAAAGACCTTTATCTCCTCAAAGTCACGGCTTGCAATCAGGTCGCCCTCAGCGATAGTCTCAATCAGTTTAAGATATTGCTCTTCATTCAGGGGGCAGTTTATATAATCGCCCACTTCACTTGCATCTGCGTAACGATTGGCACGAAAAGCTATGTTATAATCAATACTTTCGGCACTCACAATCGGAGCGGTAGCATCATAGAAGTGCAGTCTTTCTCCGGTTAATGGGGTGAGTGCCTCGCATAAGGCATCTGAGGTTAACGGGCCGCTGGCAATAATGATAATTTTTGCTTCAGGGAGAGCGGTGATCTCTTGGCGGATGATAGTAATAAAGGGATGACGCTCAATTTTTTCAGTGACTTCACGGGCAAATGCCTGACGATCAACGGCTAAGGCGTTGCCGGCCGCAACCTTGGTTTTCTCGGCGGCAGCCATGATCAACGAGCCCAAAGTACGCATCTCCTCCTTCAAAAGTCCGGCGGCATTAGTCGGTCGGTTGGCACGTAAAGAGTTCGAACAGACCAGTTCGGCCAGATCAGGGTTGGAGTGGGCCGGAGAGAAACGTTCCGGTTTCATCTCGTAGAGGGTAACCGGAATCTGTCGCTGAGCCAGCTGCCAGGCGGCTTCACAACCTGCCAGCCCAGCCCCGATAATTGCTATTGTGGGAGAACTCATCACTTAAAAGAAACTCATGGCAATTAACGTCTGGCGAAAATAGTTGCTGATATCAAAATCTCCATAGAAGGGGTCATCTGCGGCAAACTTATCGAGGAATTTGCAGAGATCATCAACCGCTTTCTCCTTGTCAATCTCAATTTTATCAAGATACCAGGCCAGACGTTCACCCAATTGATAGAGAATCAGTGAGCGTACGGTCTCCTTGGCCTTGTCCGGATGGAGGAGGAAAAAGGCGGTCTGGTCGTGGATCAGGATGCGGCGTGCGACATGCTTCAGATAATCAAGTTTCTCAGGGTATTTGGCATCCTGAGCGGGTGGATTTAGAAAATACTTTTTATAGTTTGCATATTCGCCTTCACGATCCAGCAGGGCGGTGATGTGTACCGCCTCATAATCAAGGTAGCGCTCCTCAATTTTATCAGTCTCATAGATGAAGACTGGGATCAGCATGACTTCTGCTTTATCACCAAAAGCGGCTGGAATTGTTGCCATGCCGCCATGAGGCCGAACTATGCCACTCTCTTTTTCAAGATGTGCGGTTATGATGGGTAAATCGGCATCGCCTTTTCCCTGGATCATTACCGTAGCCGGTGTTTTAAGCTGGCCTTCGATAAGCTCTTTCACGGTCTCAAGATGTTGCCGATCAGTGCAGGCATTAATAAATTTCAGGTAAAATTCACGATCCATAGTAGTTCCTAATGCAGGCATTACCAGCAAGTAAGTGGCCCGATCCGGCAGAGCCGGAACCAAGCCTCATTTTTCAGCCACAAAAACACATGAAAAAGTACGAATTTCTTTTGTGGCTTCGGGTTGAAATTTGTATTATTTGGGTTCCAGGGCTTTGACCAAGGCTCTGATCATCAGGTTATATGGGGTTTCAACCCCGGCCTGCAGGCCGTATTCAACAATTTTGCCGTTGATAAAATCGACTTCGGTGCGGCGCTTATTTTCGATATCTACCAGCATTGAAGGCTTATGTTCGCCGCCGTTATTTAAGTAATTGGTGGCGTAGGGATAGTAATTCCAGCCCAGCTCGATTTCGTTAGCCCGGGCGACTTTGACCCCTTCCTTGATGAGGTTGTCGACTACCTGGTAAACAATCGGATCACGTAAAACCCCGGCCATGGTCAGGCCGGTGACGGCACAGACCGGATTCATACAGGAGTTCATGATCGATTTACGCCAGACCATGTCAATAATTGACTCAGTTCTTTCAGTCTTCAAGCCGCTTTTTGAGAGGGCCTCGGCAAGTTTGATCGCCGCCTCTTTTCCGGCCGGTTCAAGTTCCTGTAAATAATGCGGCGGTTGATGAAAGACCATTTTGACATGAGCCGGATTGACCAGCCCGCAACCGAAGTTAACCGCCGCGCGGATGATATTTTCTCGACCCAGGGTTTCGGCCAGAACGAGTTCGGTGTCAATGCCGTTTTGCCAGCTGACAACATACATATCATCATTGATGAAGGCTTCAATTGAGGATGCGATAAGGTGCAGAACTGTCGCTTTGACGGTAATGATGATAACCTCGGGCGGGTCTTTGGCGAGATCATCAATGTTGGTTATTCCCCGAGTTACCTTCTGTTCAAGTTCATCCGTACCTTCGATCTTAATTCCGGGATCAACTGCAGCATTGACCAGTTCGGGAACGATATCACACAAAGTCACGTCATTGCCGCCCGAAGCCAAAAAGGCCGCAACAATACAGCCGACCGGCCCGGCTCCAATTACCGCAAATTTTGTAAACTCTTTTTTCTGACTCATAATTTTCTCCCTTAGCTTTCGGTATTGTCGAGCATGCCGAAGGTTTGTGCTGATAATAGATTATGACCGTTTTTTTGTAAGACTTCAATGGCTTTATCGGTGTCGGAGAAACTGAAAATCATGACCGCACGATTATCAGTAAAGCCGCTGAAAGCATACATGTAACGGACACTGAGGTTGGCATCATTTAACGATTTTAAGACTTCAGCCAAGCTCCCGGCCTGATCCTCGATTGCGACCGCAACCACATCATCAATACGGGCGGGAAACTGTTTTTCCATCATGACCTGCCGGGCTTTAGTGACATTTGAAACGAGCAGGCGTAAAACCCCATAATCTGCCGCTTCCGACAGGGTCAGGGCGCGGAGATTAATGCCGGCATCACCTAAAGCTCTGGTTGTTTCTTGCAGGCGACCGGGTGAATTTTCGAGAAAGATTGAGATCTGTTTTAATTTCATTGTCGACTCCTTTCCCGGCGGTCTTTAGCTTACCGCCGCGTTGCAGGTGGATGACGGAAAACCGGCTTCCGTCAGAAATGCTATGGCCTTCAATAATAGTGCCAGTCGGTCAAGTATTAATTTTAAGCAAAATCGAACCACCAACCGGAACGGTGCTTATTGAAACCGTAAAAATTAACCGCATCAAGTTGAAAAGTGATATAAATTATTTAGTCAGCCAGCTCAGTAAAAGGATAGGCTGGCAGATCATTATATGAGAAAAGTACTTTCAAAGCAACGATAAATTGAGTAGAATCAATACGACCGGATTTTTGCTGAAAAGACAAGGGTACCTTGAAAAATTGCCTTTTTGCCCAATTACTGCGTTGGGTTCAAATCTTAATCCTCAAAATACTCAATGTATTCTTGCGGTTAAAATTATCGTCCGCCTTGTACTTGAACAAAAATTTTAATTTTTCAAGACACCCACAATCTTTTAAAATGTGAGTCAGCCTGTGCTTAAAACCACCCTCTCCGGCGATGGCAGCCGCACCCTCTATTGCGCCAGTGTCGGCGAACACTATCACTCAACCAAAGATGGTGCCTTGACTGAAGCCCTCTATAAGCACGTGCTCCCGGCCTGGCAGTATCGTATCCGCGGGCGTAAGCAGATTGTCGTGTTAGATATCTGTTTTGGTCTGGGTTATAATACCCTCTGTCTGATCTGGTATCTGCGCCGGCAGGGTTATCGCGGCTGCCTGCAGATCTTTTCGCCGGAGCACAACCGGCCGTTGCTCGCCGGTTTGGGAGAGTTTCCCTATCCCGAAGAATTTAGCGAGTTGAAGCCGCTGATTAAGAGGTTGGCAAAAAATCTTACCTTTTCCGAGCCTGATCTTACGATTGAGATTATTCCAGTAGATGCTAGGATCTGGCTCAAGGAGCTTACGCTTTCAGTTGATATTGTTTTTCACGATCCTTTCAGCCCGGCTCACAACCATCAACTCTGGACCCGTGAATATTTTGCTGAATTGAGCCGAATCGGGGCTGCCGATCTTCTGGTCACCACCTACTCCACAGCTACGGCGGTGCGTATGGGTCTTTTCGAGAGTGGTTTTCATATTTATGAGAATCGTCCAGCGGCTCTGGTTCGCAGTTCTACCTTGGCCTCACTTGTGTCGTTACCATTAGCTGAAATTGACATGCAACTGAAACAGCAGCGCAACCCTGCGGCTGCCAGCTTGCGAGATAATTGAGCCGAAAAAGCACTTTACCCTTGACCTCTTTTTATGAATAGGAGTAAGTTTAATTAATCTTATCTGATAAGCAAAAGGTGACTGGAGGATTATAATGTGTTCGATCAATGATCGGGAAAAATATCTGCTTCGGGCAGTTCATGCCTTTGAGAGAAAATTAATTGTCATCTCACCTGAGTTTGAAATTCTGGCAGTTAATGATCATGGTCTTAATCATCCCGAAATTACAATCACTAAACGTTTTTGTTACGAGCAGTTTCGTAATAATGACCGGCCCTGCGATTTGTGCCCGGTGGTTGGATCATTGCAGAGTGGGGTGCCTACTTATCTGGGTAAGCATGATTGGGACGAGAAAAAGATGGCCTGTATTTTCAGTTATCCTCTTTTCTTGGATGGCAAGATTGATGCTTTAGTGGTGGTTGATTTTGATCTTTCGGTACTGGTTTGGCTGGAAGAGAGAATGAATCAATCAAGTGCTTTTTTGCATAACCTTTTGCTCAGTTCGGTTGATGGTGTGGTGGCTGCCGACATGAACGGGAAACTTATTGTTTTCAATAATGCGGTCGGCGAAATTCTTGGTTACAACATCAAAGAGGCTTTTGAAAAGCTGGAGGTTGCCGATATCTATGCTCGAGGAAGTGAAGCTCGGGATGTTATGAGGAGATTGAGAAGTAATGAATATGGGGGAAAGGGCAAGCTTAAATCACACTATATTGATTTGAAAGGTAAGGACTCTCAACCGGTTCCCGTGCGTCTGAATGCGTCAATTGTTTATAAGGAAGACCGGGAAGTCGCGACTATTGGGTATTTTCGTGACCTGCGTGAGACCATTCAGATGGAGAGAGAACTTGAAAAAACCCAGCTGCAGTTACTCCAGTCTGAAAAAATGGCATCGTTGGGCAAACTTGCGGCCGGAGTTGCCCATCAGCTAAATAATCCTCTGGGAGGAATCATTCTTTTTACTAAGTTGATAATGGAAGAGAATGAGCTTTCCGATAATGTCAAAGATGACTTAAACCGGGTTTTGCGGGATGCTGAAAGATGTCGTGACACAGTCAAGGAACTGCTCGAGTTTTCAAGACAGACGCGTCAGTTTATGCAGCCTTGTGATATTAATCAGGCGATAGAACGAACTCTTTTCCTGCTTGAGAGTCAGCCTATTTTCCATAATATTGTGATTAATAAACATCTGGCCGAGGGACTGCCTTTGGTGGATGCTGATGTTCAACAACTTAATCATCTTTTAATGAATTTGATCCTCAATGCGGTTGATGCCATGAATGTTGAAGGAACATCTGAGAGTGAAGGTACACTGACGGTTAGAACCAGCTTTCCGTCTCAAGGTGAGCCTATCTATTATAGTGAAGAGGATGATAATATCAAGGTTATGGAGTACCCATGTTGTTGTATGCCTTCACATGGAGACCGGGTATGTATTGAGATTTCTGATACCGGAACCGGCATCCCTGAGGATGTTCTGCCCCATATTTTTGACCATTTTTTTACGACCAAAGAAGAAGGTAAGGGAACTGGGCTTGGGTTGAGTATGGTTTATGGTATCGTTGAAAATCATGGGGGAAATATTTTTGCCCGAAGCCAGCCTGAAAAAGGAACATCTTTTATCGTTACGCTGCCATTAGCAAAAATCTGCGAAGAAGGAGAATAAAGTGAACAAGAGTGAAAATTCTTTACATGTTCTGGTAGTTGATGATGAACAGGGTATTCGCGAGGGGGCTGAGCGTATCCTGTCGCGCATGGGGTTTACGGTTTCGACAGCATCCCGCGGAGCTGCGGGTTTGGAAATTATCTATGCTGAGCCAGTGCATATTGTTTTTCTTGATCTCAAGATGCCGGGGATAGGCGGGATGGAGGTCTTAGCTCGGATTAAAGAGTTTAATGAAAAAATTATGGTTATCGTGGTGACCGGGTTTGCTACGCTTGAGACGGCGATCGAAGCGATGAAAAAAGGGGCCTATGATTTTATTCCTAAACCTTTTGAACCCGACAGCCTGAGGATGGTCGTGCGCCGGGCACAGGAACGAATGGAGCTCTCCCTTGAAGCCGAAAGACTTGAAAAAGAGCGCAATCGCACCCTTTTAGATCTTGACAATGAAAAGAGCCGAACTCGAACCATCATTGAATCCCTGCCTAACGGGGTGGTTGTCACTAACACTGAAGGGGTGGTTGTTTTGATGAACCCCGCTTTTCTCTTGTACCTTAACCTGGATGTCACCTTGAAACCGGGAAAGAAAATTGGGGAATATGTTGATGATGAGGGTTTTTGTGAACGGGTTATGGCTCTTTCGCAAGGTGATTGCCCTTCGGGAAACGACTCTTCCAGCTACGAATTGGCTTTGCCTGACAACAAGTTTATGATGGCTGAAGGGCGCTGTATTTTGGGTGAAGAGAACGAGTGCCTCGGGGCTGTACTTATCCTTGCTGATATAACGGCTATGAAAGCGTTGGATCAGTTGAAATCTGATTTTGTGGCTAAAGTTTCACATGAATTACGCTCTCCCCTTTCGACCATTCATGAGCAGCTGGTAATGGTTGAGAAAAAACCGGAAAATGATGAATATCTGCTCTCCCGGGCGCGTGAAAAAACTAATGGACTGATCTCATTGATCGGTGATTTACTTGATCTTTCGCGCATTGAGGAAGGCCATGCAGGAGAGGAGGCGCAACCAGTTTTGGTTGATGAGCTCTTAGAGAGTATTGTTGATTTTATCAAAGCTCAGGCTGAGAGCCGTAAACAGAGCCTGAAACTTGAACTGCCGGTTGAAAAAAACTTACCGCCGGTGTTTGCGGATCCGATGGCGCTTGAGAGTATTTTCGGCAATCTTATTGCCAATGCCATTAAATATACTCAGGATGGAGGTTCGATCAAGGTACGGTTGGAACTGTTGGATAATCAGCTTCAAGTCGCTGTCATTGATAATGGCTTCGGTATGGAGGCGCGCCAGATCGATAAATTATTTACCAAGTTTTTCCGCATCAAGACCGAAAAAACCCGCTATATTACTGGGACCGGGCTTGGTCTCTCCATTGTTAAAAGTTTGATTGATAAGCTTAATGGTTCTATCTCTGTGACGAGCCAGCCCGATCAAGGAAGTACCTTCACGGTCAGATTGCCGATTATGGAAAAGAGTCATTGATTATAATTTTATAGGTGTCTTGAAAAATTAGAATTTTTGTTCGAGTACAAGGCAGGTGAAGATTTTAACCGCAGAAATACATTAAGTATTTTGAGGATTAAAATTTGAGCTTAACGCAGTAATCGGGCAAAAAGGCAATTTTTAAGGTACACTTATGTTTTGCAGGGCTTCACTAACTGTTTCAAGCGGAATTTGTTTGCCGGTCCAGAGGGTTAGAGCGTGTCTGCTCTGATATGCAAGCAAGGTTATTCCGTCTAGAAAAGAACATGGTTGTGACCGGGCTAACTTATGCCAGATATTATCTTCATTGTTGTAATTGAAATCAGCCACCATGCGACATTCAGTAAGTGGCATCTGTTTAAGTCGATGGGCCAGTTCAAGGTCTTCTTTTGCGCTTGAGATGTTAGTGGCGTTGATAACAATATTTGCGGTCTCGGTTTTTTTCAGCGCATCCTCTAACAACATTGGTTGTCCGCCACCTAAATGCGAGGTTACGTTCTCAGTTTTATTGAGGTTGCGTCCGGCAACTGTAATCTCGGGAACACCAAGCCAGTGCAAAAGAAAAAGTGCACTTCTGGCATTTCCACCGGAGCCCAATATCAGGGCCGAAGTACATCTCGCTGTTTTCAGGCCAGCCGCCGTCAGGGCGTCCATCAGACCCAGCGCATTAGTGTTGTAGCCTTTAAAAAATTGTCCGTGGCGGACAATAGTGTTGACGGCACCAATCACGTTGGCCCCTTCAGAGATGGTTGCGAGCCAGGGGATTATCTCTGCTTGGTACGGAGGGCCGATATTTATTCCGGTAAGTCCGAGTTCGATGAATTTTTGTAAACTTTCATCGATTTTTTCCGGGGGTGTTCTGAAGCAGCTATAGTCACCTGATATACCAGCAATTTTCATTACCTCATGATAGACTTTAGAGATTTTCGTCGAAGCTTGCTGCAGACTTAATAGTCCTAGTGTTGGGTTTTGGCCTCTATTTATAGAATCTACTTTATACAATGTCACTTCCAATTAAAAGCCCTGCCTCATCAAGCGATGAAGCAGGGCTTTCAGGTATTATAAACGAGAATTCATTACCTTGCTCTATACGCAACTACTGCGTCTATTTTTGTGGGGTTTCCTTAGGTTCCGGTGGCTTGATCCCCAGTCGTTTAGCGGAGTGATCACGACCCATATAGAAATTCAGCCACGAAGAGGTCTGCCAGAGCTGCCAGTTACACGGGGGCACCGTATAGGCGGCAATATTATTTTCCTCATGGTAGGGTTTCAGCCGATCATAGGCCTGCACCCAGATACATTTCTTCTCATTGGGATAGACTTCACACCAGCCATCATTGCTACCGCCGCAAGGGCCGTTTCTCTGGCTTTTCGGGCATTGTGACATCGGGCAGACGTAGGCCGTATCAAAAAGGGCGCAATCGCCACAGTTCATACAGTTAAACATTGAGACTTTCGCCATATGTTCACAATAGTCCATAATGTGCTTCGGTATTGTCGAGTTGTCAACCCAGCCCAAGACAGGCTTTAAGATCTTGAATACCGGGCTCTTTTCCTCAAAAATCAGATGGTGGGCCAGGCGTGTAAATTTATACATCAAAGGCGCTTTCGGTCGGCTTGTCCGTTCGGCATAGACCTCGGTATTGAGGCCGGACTCTTCATCTTTTTCAAAAAGGTAAAAACCATCATCCTGGGGATAGTCAAATTCGGCTACCAGGCTTTTCCAATTGGCAGCGAGTTCTTCGCCCTTATCAATAATATATTCAACTTGTTCATAGGTTATACCATGACCGGCGATGTGAGCGCCCGCCATGCCCATGCCCTTGCCGATTGCATACATCTTGGCCGCTTTCAGAAACATGGCCGCTTTGCCTTTGTCGTCGGCCTTCTTATTTTCGGCCAGCTCGGCTAGCTGTTTATCAGTAACGATACATCCGGGAATACCGTTGCCGTTCATGAATCGACCCGTCCCAAATGGGAGAACGTAGATGTTCATCAATACCGGGACTTTAAAATTGTTAACCTTAAGCCAGGTCAGTATTTCGTGAAACTTCCGCGCATCATAGCCCAGCTGGGGAATAATAAATTTTGCCCCGGCTTCAACTTTTTTCTTGAGTTTAGCATACTGGCCCATCAATTCCGACTCAAGTTTCTTGAATGGGGAGACGCAGGCGCCGGCATAAAAATCAGTTGCCGCCAGTTTGATGGTTTTACGCATGGCTTTATGCTCAAGACCATCGTTCATCTTTTCAACCAGGCGCAGAACGTTGGGCGGGTCGAGATCAAAAACCGGTTTTGCCAGCCCTTCAAAGGCGTCGGAACCGGAGTAGTCACCGGTCAGGACAAGCACATTTTTGATTCCTTCAGCAGCCATGCCGCAGAGCAGGCTCTCAATTTCACTTCTATTTTTATCGCGACAGGCCAAGTGAACCAATGGTTCCATACCGGCTTTTTTGATCTGCACACAAAGCATTTCAGTTGAAAGGGCCGGGTTACCGCCAGGGTTATCAGTGACGCTGATGGCATCAATTTTGCCGCCGGTGGCAGCTTTGGCGACGTTATCAAGAACTTCTTCATGTGCTATCTCAAAAGCGCCGCGTCCCGGGATCTGTTCCCAAGTAACACAGAAATCCTCGGGATCCATCAATTTGCCTTTCATGGAGCTTGCCCGTTCGCCCATTCTGACCGTAATCTTTTCAGTCAGACCAATAGTCTCCTTGAGCAGTGAGATTGAAGCGCTGTCATCAGCAGAGATCGTAATATAGTCATCCGCATCCATCTCCAGAGCTTCCTGGCGAGTCCACCGCTTATCAGCGTTATCATCGCCACCCATTTCGACAATCAGTAGAGGCGTATTTTTGGTTATCCAGCCGCTCCGCAGTTTTTTATGCAGACCGTAAGCTGTGCCGCGTGATTCCAGGTAACCCAGAACAATGGCGTCGGGTCGCTCGTTGCGGGCCAGCGCCAAGCCTTCATCTTCACTTGTCGCATTTAAGACTTCGAATTCATCAAGGCTTTTACTGATCATCTCCTGGTAAGCTGCTTCGCTGCCGATTACCAGAACTCTTGTTTTCCTATTCTCATTTCCCATCTTGGTTCTCCTGAAAACCACTTTCACATAGAGTGAAATTCTTTGATTTCTCTGAATTGATCGGAAGCCAGTTTATCTCTCTGTTTTCCTTTCACTTAAATTTATACAATGAACAAATATTATCCTATCCTACAATATGTAGTAAAGCCCATGGTGGCGTTATCTTAAACGTAAAAATGTTCAATTCTGGTGCTTTGGGAACCTGCATCTGATGGATGAAGGTTTGCTGAAGCGGGCCGATCAATGTGAAAGCTAATGCGAACGTTGTCCGTAAATAAGTGCTTTTATCAGAATATTTTCTTGCTTTAAAACAAGAAAATAACCTGAAGTTCATTAAAGGTTTCTCGCCGCCTCTCCAGCAGGTGGTAGTGATTTTTTTCTTTTGCGCTGATTCTACTATATTGTCTCTTTTTTGATAGTTTGTCTTGCGTCTGTTTTCCTTTGCAAAACCTGTTTTCAGTGGGTTGATATATTCAGGAGCGTCGATCGTTGTCTCCACGGTTTTTAAGAATAAATGTTTCCCCGGATTTGAGACCGGGGAAACATTTATTAGAGTTACTTTTAATTAAAATATAGGCTTAAAGATCGAGTAAGCCTTTAACGCTGTCAATGATCTGGGCTGATGAAGCTGGTTTGGGCAAATAATCATCAGCTTCCATGCTCATCCCGCCTCGGTGCGAATAACGGGTTGAACTAACGTGTGATGCCACCGCAGTCAGCATGACAATCGGAATATCAGCATATTTTGGGTCACCTTTTAGCTCGGCACAGACTTCAAAGCCATCTTTTTCCGGCATCATCACATCAAGGATAATTGCATCCGGAGGATTGCTCTTAATTTTAGCCAGCCCCTCAACGCCATCAAAGGCCTGTTCCACTTCAAAGCCTTCAGCTTCCAGGTTTGCTTTTACGATGGATGAGAAATCGGGCTCATCATCGACCACGAGAATTCTTTTTTTGTCACTCATATAGCTTTCCCTCCTTAAATTAATTAATAATGGCTTCGTAAAAATTGAAGTTGGAATCTTACCCTC
>Ga0190303_1001015_pt1 | contig 11451 bp, 13 predicted proteins | sample 48700701_MG_FD_161672 | JGI IMG/M metagenome (GOLD analysis project Ga0190303, IMG submission 161672) | Hydrothermal vent sediment bacterial communities from Southern Trench, Guaymas Basin, Mexico - 4870-07-0-1_MG | ecosystem: Environmental > Aquatic > Marine > Hydrothermal vents > Sediment ...
AGATATTATGCATGTTGGTGATGATATTCCATCTGTTCAAACCGGCACCCCGCTCACATCAGCGCTGCTGGAGATGACCCAAAAGAAACTGGGTATGACTACAGTCGTTGATAGCCACAACCGACTGCTAGGCATATTTACAGATGGTGACCTGCGACGCACACTGGACCAAAATATTGATATCCATAAAGCGCTCATCAACGAGGTTATGAATTCAAGCTGCAAAACCATTCAGGCGAAACAACTGGCAGCTGAAGCGTTACGTATTATGGAAGATGGCAAAATCAATGCACTGATAGTCGTCAACGACAAGCGGCAACCTGTCGGCGCACTGAATATGCACGACCTGTTACGTGCCGGGGTCATTTAGAAGCCTATCCGATAGGCGCCTAAAACGCCTGACTCATCCAAAGAGACCCGTTTTCACTCAATGACTCAAAAAAATATAGCACCCGAGATTATAGAAAAAGCAGGCCAGATACGCTTATTGGTACTTGATGTAGACGGGGTTCTGACCGACGGCAGCCTGTACTTTTCAGATAGCGGGGAATCCATGAAGGTATTTAGTACCCTGGATGGCCAGGGTATCAAGATGCTGCGCAATACAGGAGTGGAAATTGCGATCATCAGCGGGCGCAAATCCGGGCCCTTGATCCGCAGAGCCTGCGACCTGGGCATCGTACATATGCAACTAGGCCGCGAGGACAAACTCAATGCCCTGAGTGAACTATTGGCAACACTGCATTTCAAACTACAGGAGGTCGCTCACCTTGGCGATGACCTACCCGACCTACCGGTCATGCAAAGCGTAGGGCTGGGCATCGCCGTTAACAATGCCTATGAGCTGGTCAAGCAGAGAGCTGACTGGTGTACTGAAAAAAAAGGTGGGGCTGGAGCCGTACGAGAAGTTTGTGATTTTATCATGGATGCGCAAGGCACACTCATGGATCAGCTTAAGCCCTATCTGGTCTGCTCTAAAAATAGTGATTCATACCAGTGAACGCAGGCCCTTGAATTGTCACGGTTAACGTTTATTATGGGGCTAAGTGTGGCCACTCTATTGATCGCGCTGGCTTTGCAGTACCAGCAGCAATCAGCGCCTAAAGAACAGGGTTCTCAGCGAGAAAATAAAAACGAGTCTGATTTTTATATAACCAGCACAACCACTAACCAATATGACAAACTTGGAAATCTGCACTACCAATTTAAGGCACACAAATTAGAACATTTTCCCAAAGGAGACTACACTCTTGTGAGCGCTCCTGATATGACGCTGTATCACAGGGATGGAACCCCCTGGCGCATCAATTCGCTGATGGGCCAAATTACAGCTGACCACAAACTGATTAAACTATGGGATAATGTTGAACTACGCAGAGAAACGCCCAGGGAGCCCCTGCTAATGGAAACCCAGGCACTAACCATTAACCCCGACCAGGAGATCGCCTCCACTGACCGGGATGTTATGATCACCTCTAATTCAAGCCAGGTTAATGCTACGGGCATGAACGTCTATATTGACAAAAACAAAATGGAACTACTATCCAATGTACGAGTTCGCCATGAGCCGATCAAGCCTGACTAGGCTACTGTTGGGAATATTATTCCTGCTGCCAACCCTTTGCACAGCTCTGCCTGATGATCAGTCGCAACCGATTCATATCAAGTCGGACACGGCAGAACTTGACGACGCCAAAGGGATATCCATCTACCAGGGCAACGTGATCGTTGATCAAGGCACCCTCAACCTGGAAGCTGATACTGTCACGATCTACAGTAATGCCAAGGGTATATCAAAGCTGGTCGCCACAGGCAAGCCCGCCCACTACCAACAAAAACATGAAGAGAATAAACCCCTGACCCACGCATTTGGCAACACCATTGAGTATTTTCTCGCCGAGAAACGGATCGCGATTGCTCATGGTGCCCGGCTCGTGCAGGGGCAGAATTCATTTGCCGGAGACCGAATTGATTACGATATAAAACGCGAGGTCGTTAATGCCTATAGTGACAACAGCGCCCACCCGGATAACCCGTCGCGCGTAGAGATGATTATTCAGCCCAACAAAGTTCAGGTTGATTCTGAAACCGATAATGGCAATCTGCCTGACCCTGAAACCAACAACAATAATGAGTGAATTATCAGTACAAAATCTTGCGAAAAGCTTTAAGGGTAAATCGGTAGTAGACGATATTTCACTATCGATTCAGCGGGGAGAGATAGTCGGTCTACTTGGCCCCAATGGAGCGGGAAAAACCACCTGTTTTTATATGATAGTGGGCCTGATTCACGGTGACCGTGGCCGCGGCAAGGTATTTATCGACCAAGAAGAGATCACACATCTACCTATGCACGAGAGAGCCCGCAAAGGGATCGGTTATCTACCCCAGGAATCATCTATTTTCCGAAAATTGAGTGTCAAAGATAACATTCTTGCCATCCTGGAAACGCGCAAAAATCTGAACCGCAAGCAACGCGAAGAAAAACTCAATCAGTTGCTTCAAGAACTGCATATCAGCCATATCAAAAACAGTTCCGGGATGAGCCTTTCCGGTGGAGAACGCCGCCGAGTTGAAATTGCGCGGGCGCTGGCCGTAGAACCCGCCTATATATTGCTGGATGAGCCGTTCGCTGGCGTTGATCCAATATCAGTGGGTGATATCAAACAAATTATTCGCCACCTGAAAAACAGAAACATTGGCGTACTCATTACCGACCATAACGTCAGAGATACCCTGGATATTTGCGAAAAAGCCTACATCGTCAATGCAGGCCACATTATCGCGTCGGGAGATGCCAGTACCATTCTCGACAACCAGATGGTCAAGGATGTGTATCTTGGCGAACACTTTAGCCTCTAAGACCCAGAACTAATCTGGACCCTTTGCGCAAGCAGTTTTAAAAAACCTGCAAAATTCATCCCAATTCTCGCCTTCCTGCAGAAAATTAAGCTAGTATTAAGATTAATTGCACAGGGCATAAATGGGATCCGATTAGCCTCAAAATGAAACTTTCATTACAGCTTAAAATTAGCCAGCAACTGACCATGACTCCTCAGTTGCAGCAGGCCATCAAGCTGCTACAGCTATCAACTCTAGATCTCCAGCAAACAATACAGGAAAACATCGAAACCAATCCGATGCTGGAGATCAACGAAGAGGAAACTGAACCCAGCAACGAGACCAACCCTGCTGATCAACCGCTTAATCAGGAAAGAACAACCGCCTCAGACTCTTCAGAAACAGCTGTCACTGAGGAGTGGAGCGATAATATCCCGGAAAACCTTCCGGTCGATAGTTCCTGGGAAGATGTATACCCGAGCACCCCAAACACCAGTCACTCTGCTCCCAGCTCCGAATTTTCAGATTTTGAATCCAATACCAGCACTGAAGATTCTATACAAGATCACCTGCTGTGGCAGCTTAACTTATCAACCATTACCGACCTGGACCATGTCATTGCTCTGACTATCATTGACAGTGTTGAACCAGACGGCTACCTGCGTAGCACGCTGGAGTCTATTCAGGAAACTGTTATCCGCGAGCTATCGAGTTATCCGGACCAGGGGGCTGATGAAGTTGAGCTGGATGAAGTTGAGGCGGTGCTGCACAGATTACAACATTTTGACCCGATCGGCGTCTGCGCCCGTGACCTGGCAGAGTGCCTTACCGTTCAAATGAATCAGTTACCCAACGACACCCCCTGGCTAAGCCAGGCCAAGCTCATTGTGTCTAAGCATCTCGCCCTGATCGGCAGCCATGATTACGCGCAACTTATGCGCCGCACTAAACTAAAAGAACCCGCACTCAAAGAGGTTATCCTGCTCATTCAAGCGCTTAACCCGAAACCCGGAGAGATCATTAGCGAGTCACAATCTGAATATGTGATTCCCGATGTCACCGTAAAAAAAGTAAAAGGGCGCTGGCTCGTCAGCCTTAATCCAGATTCAATGCCCAAGGTTCAGATCAATTCCGGTTACGCGGCAATGGTCAAACGCGCAGACACCAGCAGTGACAATACCTATCTGCGCAACCACCTTCAGGAAGCGCGCTGGTTCCTCAAAAGTCTGCAGAGTCGCAACGAAACACTCCTAAAAGTTGCTACAGAGATTGTCACTATTCAGCAGGACTTCCTTGAGTCCGGCGAGGAGGCGATGAAACCACTGGTGCTGCATGATATTGCCGAGGCGGTAGATATGCACGAATCAACTATCTCCAGGGTGACCACACAGAAATATATACTGACACCCAGGGGTATTTTCGAATTAAAGTACTTTTTTTCCAGCCACGTCGATACTAACAACGGCTCAGGCTGTTCATCGACAGCAATTCGTGCCATTATTAGAAAGCTTGTAGCGGCAGAGTTGCAAAGCAAGCCTCTCAGCGACAGCAAAATAGCAGAAATTCTCAGTGATCAAGGCATCAAAGTGGCCAGAAGAACTATCGCAAAATACCGCGAATCCCTATCTATACCGCCTTCCAACAAACGAAAACGACTCGTATAAACAGGTTTGGGCGTTTAATGAAGCTGCAGCAAAAAAACATCTTTCCAAGCACACGATATTCAACACTGCAACCTGTGGATATTACTCAATTATATTAACCTCTTCCCACTGAATGGGAGTCAACAGAAGGAATAACTTATGCAAGTAACCATTAGCGGACATCATGTCGAAGTAACCACACCACTGCGTGAATTTGTTAACAGCAAGCTGGAAAAACTGGAACGCCATTTCGATCAAATCACCAGCATCAAAGTCACGCTGAGTATTGAAAAGCAGCGCCAAATGGCAGACGCCAGCATCCACATCGCTGGAGCTGACGTTGTTGCCAATGCCTCTCACGAAGATATGTACGCCGCCATTGATTCACTCACAGACAAACTGGACCGCCAGTTAATAAAACATAAGGAAAAGCACCAGGATCGCATGCACGGTTCCACAGCCAAATAGATAAACACCCCATATACAAAGCACTTTTAATTATGCAGATTACGGAATTCCTGACGCCAGACTGTACTCTGTGCGGTATTACCGGCGGCAGTAAAAAAAGATTATTTGAAACCATTGCACAATTTGCTGGCGAGCTCAACGTGGAACTGGACCCCGAAGATATTTTTGATGGCCTGCTCACCAGAGAGCGATTAGGCAGTACAGGGATAGGGGATGGTGTTGCCATTCCCCATTGCCGACTTCCGGAATGCGACAAAACGATCGGCATCCTGATGACACTTGAGCAACCCATCGACTACGACTCTATGGACGGCACGCCGGTCGACCTTGTCTTCACCTTGCTGGTTCCGGAAAACGAAGCTAATACCCACCTGGAGGCACTAAAGGCGATCGCTGAAAAATTCAGCCAACCCCTGTTTCGTTCAGCATTAAGAGAGGCCACCGGAAACCAGATATTATACGACAGAGCTACAAGCGCCTGATTGCGCTCAAGGACACAACGTGGAACTTGTCATTATCAGCGGGCGATCAGGATCAGGAAAAAGCACAGCTTTGCATGTGCTTGAAGACCTGGGCTATTACTGCATCGACAACCTGCCCGGCGGGTTGCTGCCCGCTTTAAGTCGCGAAATGAGCACGGGAGAGCAGGAGGAAAATCAAAAAGTTGCCGTTAGCATAGATGCGCGCAACCTGCCGGCAAACCTGCAACAATTTCCTGTTATGACCAAAGGGCTCGACCAGGAGCGCATCAACTACAAAATCATATACCTGGATGCAGATGATCAGACCATCCTCAAACGTTTCAGCGCAACCCGAAGAAAACACCCGCTTAGTGATGACTCCATCTCTTTAGAGGAGGCGATCAGCACTGAAAGCGTAATGTTAGACCCTATCGCCACACTTGCAGATCTAAAAATAGACACCACCCACCTCACGATGCACCAATTGCGGGATATCGTCAAACGTCGGGTCGCACTGGAAACCGGAACGATGCTAGTGCTGCTGTTTGAATCCTTTGGTTTTAAACATGGCGTGCCAGCAGATGCCGATGTAGTATTTGACGTCCGCTGCCTGCCCAACCCCTACTGGGACCCAACACTGCGTGTCTATACCGGGCTACACAACCGGATCATCTCTTTTCTTGAGCAGCAACCCATCGTCACAGAGATGTTTCATGATATTATACTGTACTTGGAGAAATGGCTGCCTCAGTTTGAAGCCAATAACAGAAGCTATATGACAGTTGCCATTGGCTGTACAGGCGGGCAGCATCGTTCTGTTTATTTGGCCGAACGGCTCAAAAAACATTTCATGCCAAACTACCTTAATGTACAGGTAAGACACAGAGAGTTACGAGATCAGCCCTCCGACATAAAATCGGATTAAGAGACCTTTGCTCGAGAGATGATTTTGCTTCCAGGCAAGGCAAAAAAGCGCGCCAAGAGGGACGACTGCATGGATGCAGGAGGTAGAGCGACGCAGGATGCCATAGCCGAGTTTACAGTTGTAAATGACCGATTGAGCACATTTTTAACGCCGCATGGGAGCAAAATGGCTTTCGTGCAAAGGTCTCATTAAGCAAATTTACCGGCAAGAAATACAGCTTATGATTAAAGGCCAGATCACCATCATCAATAAACTCGGGCTTCATGCACGAGCGGCAGCTAAGCTTGTCAATACCACTGCCCGCTTTTCCAGCAACATATTGATTGGAAGCCCCACCAACATGGTCGATGCAAAGAGCATCATGTCAGTGATGATGTTAGCAGCAAGCCAGGGCAGTATACTTGATCTGGAAGTAGTGGGAGAGGATAAAGAGCAGGCGATGGATGCTGTTTGTGCTTTAGTCAATGACCGCTTTGGTGAGCATGAGTGACCAGCCTGCAGCGCGCAGAACTCCATTAGCCTAAAATTTCAGGTGAGTTTCTGGCAGCCACCGTTTTACAATTAGCCTATACTGATTTCTACACCAGGTTTCTGCAACACCCATGGATACGATAAAAACCACCAGCCAGCTTAACTACCTGAAGAAAGCATTGAACAGCGGTGCCTTTGTCCAGGTGCGCAGGATACTTAATCAGGGTATGCCTGCGGCTGAGGTTGCCCATCTCCTTGAGTCCTCGCCACCCAAGGCCCGAGGCATTCTCTGGAATCTGATCGACAGAGAGACGGGCGGAGAAGTACTGCACCACCTGAGTGAGGAGGTTAGCGGAGAGATCCTTAACCGGATGGCTCCCCAGGAGCTGGCAGACGTCACAGCAGACCTTGATATCGATGATATTGCAGACCTGCTACAACAACTTCCTGATCAGGTGATACAGGAAGTATTGATTTCGATGGACGCTCAAAACAGAGAGCGCGTTAAAGCAGTATTGTCCTACCCCGAAGACAGCGCGGGCGGCCTGATGAACGTGGACACCATCACTGTTCGGGCCGACATCTCACTTGATGTAGTGCTGCGCTACCTTCGGATGCACCCCAAAATTCCAGCAATGACAGACAACCTTCCTGTCGTTAGCCGCAGCGGCATTGTAGTGGGCATTCTACCCATCAACAAATTGCTGGCCTCGGACCCCACTGCAGTCGTGCGCGACACAATGGATACCGATGTTTTTACTATTACTGCTGATATGCCAGAGATGGAGGTAGCTCGGCTGTTTGAACGTCACGACCTGGTCTCCACTCCGGTTGTGGACGAAGAGGGTCGGCTGCTGGGCAGAATCACCATTGATGATGTCGTCGATGTTATTCGCGACGAAGCAGAGCACTCACTGATGGGGATGGCAGGGCTTGACGAAGATGAAGACACCTTTGCGCCCATCATCAAAACAGCCAAACGAAGGTCAGTCTGGTTATTTGTCAACCTGCTGACGGCACTACTGGCATCCTATGTCATTGGGCTTTTTGAAGCCACTATCGACAAAGTTGTCGCATTGGCGATTCTGATGCCCATCGTGGCCAGCATGGGAGGCGTAGCGGGCAGCCAGACGCTAACCCTGATCATTCGTGGCACAGCACTCGGACATATTCAAGATTCAAATACCCGCTGGCTAATCCGCAGAGAGCTGATAGTGGGCTTGATCAGCGGCCTGTTATGGGCATCGGTGGTCGCATTAATAGCAGTATGGTGGTTTGGAGAAACCACCATCGGCATCATTATTGCACTGGCGGTAGTTATCAATCTGGTAGTAGCAGCACTGGCTGGATCACTGCTACCAGGCTTATTACACAGGCTAAACATCGACCCGGCAATCGCCGGTAGCGTACTGTTAACAACCATCACCGATGTAGTTGGTTTTATGGCTTTTCTAGGCTTGGCGGCAATTTTTTATGCATAACTCACACAACGTAAATTCAGACTCAATACCCTCCAAAACTAACCTCAACGCTGAGGAGGAGGAAGAAAGCAAAAGCAAAAGCCAGATCAAGCGAGAGATGACCGCACTGCAGGATTTTGGCCTGCGCCTCACCCAACTCAACAAGCAACAGCTTGATGCGATCGAGCTGAATGAAACGCTACTGAGGGCCATCCGTGAATATAATAGCCTGAAAAAAAATGAAGCTAAAAGGCGGCAACTACAGTACATAGGCAAGATCATGCGCAATGTGGAAGTTGAGCCTATTATCCATGCACTCAACCTGCTTGACTCTGGCCACAAAGAGAACGTACAACATTTCCACAGTATAGAGAGATGGCGTGACCTGCTACTGGAAGATCCAAAACAGACCACCCAATTTCTTGAGAAATTCTCGCAGGCCAACCCCCAGCACCTGCGCCAGCTGCTGCGCAATGCAAAAAAAGAGAACGCTGACAACAAAAACAGCAGTTATGGCAGAAAGCTGTTTCGTTACCTGAAAGAGATAATAGACAGCGATGCCTTTTAAACCTGAAAAACAGAGCTGGATCACGAAACTCCATGCGCCCCCATAACAGACTCTTTACGCGGTCAACTGAGGAATCTAGAATCATGCCAACAATAAACAAAAGTGATGCTGAATGGGCGCAAATCCTGACTAAGGAACAGTTTCAAGTCTGCCGAAAAAAAGGCACTGAACGCGCGTTTACCGGCAGATACCATGCTTGTAAAACACCCGGACTCTACCGTTGTAGCTGCTGCGATACACCACTATTTCAATCCGACAGTAAATTTGACTCTGGTACCGGCTGGCCCAGCTTCTACCAACCAATCGATCAAAACTCTCTTCGTGAAGAGACAGATAACAGCCTTTCTAGGCGCAGAATAGAAGTGCTATGCAGCGGCTGCGATGCACATCTTGGTCACCTGTTTCATGATGGCCCCAAACCTACCGGACTGCGTTATTGCATCAATTCGGCATCATTAAACCTGGAAACCTCGGTTGAAAATAAATAAAGAGCGCCCCTAAAGATATAAAGCCATCAAGGCCGAGCCCGGCCAATAAACCGTTCAGATTATGATTTATTCCTCGTACAAGCTAGGCTTACTCGTTACCTGTTTTCATTGTTTTGTTTAAGAATTTCTTTGATTTCCTTAAGTTCCTGCTCAATTTTATTCGAACTTACACTCGCTTTATAAGCCAGCACAATAAGTTTGACCGAAACCAAAAAGACACCAGCTTCCAACAAAATATCGTGAGTAAACCCAGTAACAAATAGGGCCAGCACAAAAAGCACAAAGGTAATTATTATTACCAGGATTGACCCTATATCAAAATGCTTCATCCTAAAATCCTCAGTTGGACAGGATAGAGTGTGCGTTTGTGGCGGCAGTGAACTTATCCCTGTGGGTCATAGGCGTTTTGGGTTCTTGAACAGCAAGCGTACCGGGTGGTTCCACTACCATGAGGGAGAATAATGAAGCAATGAACAATGAGAGCCAAGCCCCGTCCAGACCAAGGCGGCCGGATATTGAAGATCATGAGCGTCTGGAGCCTTCCAACAACACCGAACCCTCAGTATAGGATCAGCCCATAGCCGGTGCAAGCCTGCAAATTCAGATTAACGACACCGGGCTCAAGCGGCTCTTTAAACGCCTGACTCGCCAAGGGACCGACACCCGTGTGCGCTGCGAGATATATTTCTAAGCTGCCTGTGCGGCAGTGAACGTACGGGCTCCATGCCCGGAATTTTCTTAACTTTTCTAAGCTGCCTGTGCGGCAGTGAACGGGAATCCATCTTATCTTAAGGCAATTGACAATTTCTAAGCTGCCTGTGCGGCAGTGAACAGTACCTGGCAAACTCAAAACCTTGATCGACATTTCTAAGCTGCCTGTGCGGCAGTGAACTATCGCCGAGCCCCATGGGAAGGTGAGATTAATTTCTAAGCTGCCTGTGCGGCAGTGAACTTTTTACAACCCGCGAACTGATAAATGCAGCATTTCTAAGCTGCCTGTGCGGCAGTGAACGGTCTGGCGATTCTGACGCCGCTTTGGAAAATTTCTAAGCTGCCTGTGCGGCAGTGAACCGTGGTGCGCTGGATAATGCCCACAGCATACTTTTCTAAGCTGCCTGTGCGGCAGTGAACACATCGGAACGATTGCGGAGCGAATAAGAATATTTCTAAGCTGCCTGTGCGGCAGTGAACTCCAATTTTTGGTAATGGTGGGTATTTGGCTGTTTCTAAGCTGCCTGTGCGGCAGTGAACTGTTCATTCATAATAAGTCGCCCCATATATTCTTTCTAAGCTGCCTGTGCGGCAGTGAACTAACAACGAGTTTTAAACCATGAGCCCAATCATTTCTAAGCTGCCTGTGCGGCAGTGAACTAACAACGAGTTTTAGGCCATGCGCCCAGTCTTTTCTAAGCTGCCTGTGCGGCAGTGAACGAGATCATACTGTTGGCATGTGTGATCATGGTTTTCTAAGCTGCCTGTGCGGCAGTGAACCCGAGCGGGTCAAGTCCACCCTCACCTGGACATTTCTAAGCTGCCTGTGCGGCAGTGAACCCGCTGACGCTCCGCAGTTTATGCGAGCGTTATTTCTAAGCTGCCTGTGCGGCAGTGAACGCTAACCAGCAGGCGCTACGTGATGCAATTTTTTTCTAAGCTGCCTGTGCGGCAGTGAACGCGCGCCCGGATGTCAGCCGACCCAGCAGGGTTTTCTAAGCTGCCTGTGCGGCAGTGAACGGGGTATTTAATGATTGATTGGGTCACAGCAATTTCTAAGCTGCCTGTGCGGCAGTGAACTTAAGCCATGAGCCCAATCGGGTATCTCAGCGTTTCTAAGCTGCCTGTGCGGCAGTGAACGGACGTAGGCATTTTGTTCAAACAATTTATAATTTCTAAGCTGCCTGTGCGGCAGTGAACATTCCGCAGGGATGCGGAAAGTCCCACGAATGTTTCTAAGCTGCCTGTGCGGCAGTGAACTTTAACGTGTAAAAACATAGTTGCTAATGGTTTTTCTAAGCTGCCTGTGCGGCAGTGAACCTGTGGTGGGTACTGTGGCCCCTACTTTACGGTTTCTAAGCTGCCTGTGCGGCAGTGAACGTGAGGGACGCAGAGCAAGGTGCATCCATGAGTTT
>Ga0190303_1001017_pt1 | contig 11438 bp, 3 predicted proteins | sample 48700701_MG_FD_161672 | JGI IMG/M metagenome (GOLD analysis project Ga0190303, IMG submission 161672) | Hydrothermal vent sediment bacterial communities from Southern Trench, Guaymas Basin, Mexico - 4870-07-0-1_MG | ecosystem: Environmental > Aquatic > Marine > Hydrothermal vents > Sediment ...
CTTAAGAGTTGAATTAAAAACAGCTTCAAAACAAAGAAGAGAAAAGATAGTTAAACGTTTAAATGTTGTAGAAGCATTTAAAAACAGCGATAATAAACCAGAGTGGATGGTATTAGATGTTTTACCTGTTATTCCACCCGACTTACGTCCTATGGTTCAATTAGATGGTGGTAGATTTGCAACAACGGATTTAAATGATTTATATAGAAGAATTTTAAATAGAAATAATCGTTTAAAAAGACAATTTGCACAAAAGGCACCACACTTGATTACTAAAAATGAAAAACGTATGCTTCAAGAAGCTGTAGATGCTTTGATTGATAATTCAAAAAGAGGCAGAAAAATGGTTGTTGAACGCAATCGCGCTTTAAAATCATTATCAGACATGTTACGCGGGAAACAAGGCCGTTTCCGTCAAAACTTACTTGGGAAACGTGTTGATTATTCTGGTAGATCTGTTATTGTTGTTGGTCCTAGTTTGGAAATGTATCAATGCGGTTTACCAAAAGAAATGGCAATTACATTATTTAAACCATTTGTAATTAGAGAGTTAATTAGCAGAGGTATATCAAATAATATTAGAAGCGCAAAAAATTTAATTGAGAAATTAGATGGTAGAATTTGGGCTGTTTTAGAAGATGTTATAAAAGAACATCCAGTACTATTAAACCGTGCTCCAACCTTGCATAGACTTGGTATTCAAGCATTTGAACCTAAATTGGTTGAAGGAAAAGCCATTAGATTACATCCACTTGTTACTACTGCATTTAATGCAGATTTCGATGGCGACCAAATGGCTGTACACGTACCTTTATCAGAAGAGGCACAGGCAGAAGCTAGAGTATTAATGTTAGCTTCAAATAATATTTTGGCTCCAAAAGATGGAAAACCAATTGTTACACCTTCACAAGATATGGTATTAGGTAATTATTATTTATCTATGGAAAAAGAAGGAGCTATTGGTGAAGGTACAGTTTATGGGAATTATGATGAAGTAATGCTTGCTTATGAAAATAAAATAATTACATTACATACAAGAGTTGCGATTAAAATGACTGATGATAATGATAAGAAACTTAATTTCATTAAATCAAATATAGATAAAGATTTTATAGAAGATGAAAATAAAGCTAATTCTTCTACAAATAGTATAAATGATGAGAAAATGAATTTTAGTTTTTGTGAAAGAATTCCAGATGAATTTAAAAATTATTATCTAATAACAACACCAGGAAAATTAATATTCAACCGTATATTGCCTAAGAGTTTCCCTTATATTAACGAGCCTACTTCAACGAATTTACAAGAAAAAACACCATCTAAATATTTTATTATGCCTGGTAAAAACATACTGGAAGAAATAAAAAAATTAGAAATTGTATCTCCATTTAAGAAAAAATTTCTTAGTTTAATTATTGCGGAAATATTTGCGCAATATAAAATTAATGAAACTTCAAAAATGCTTGATAAAATGAAAAATATAGGATTTAAATATTCAACGATGTCTGGAATTACTGTAGCGGCATCAGATATTGAAGTTTATTCTAAAAAACAAGAAGTTTTAGCAAAACACGATAAAAGAGTTGATGAAATAACTGAATTATATAATCTTGGAATGTTAACTGATTCTGAACGTAAAAATTTAGTTATTGAAGAGTGGAAAAAAGCAAAAGATGAAATACAAGATGGATTAATTAAGGAATTAGATCATAATAATCCAATATTCATGATGAGTGATTCAGGGGCAAGAGGTAACGCATCTAACTTTACACAGCTAGCAGGTATGCGTGGATTAATGGCAAACCCTTCTGGAGATACGATTGAATTACCTATTAAAGCTTCATTTAGAGAAGGATTAACCATGTCTGAATTTTTCAACTCCACTCATGGAGCTAGAAAAGGGTCAACTGATACAGCGTTAAAAACGGCTGAATCTGGATATTTGACAAGACGTTTAGTAGATGTTAGTCAAGATGTTGTAATATCAATAGAAGATTGTGGAACAGATAAAGGAATACGAGTTAAAGCAATACTTGATAGAGATGGAAAAGTAATTGAACCTCTTGAAGAAAGAATAACTGGTAGATATGCATCGGTTGATGTTATTCATCCAGAAACTGGAGAAATTCTCGCTGAAAGAAATGAATATATTGATGAATCAATTGCAAAAAAAATAATTGCATCAGGAATTGAATCAGTTCCTATTAGAACAGCTTTAACTTGTACTGCTAAAGTTGGAATTTGTCGCAAATGTTATGGACAAAATCTAGCAACAGGAGAAAAAGCCGAAGTTGGAGAATCTGTTGGTACTATAGCCGCACAATCTATTGGAGAACCAGGTACTCAATTAACAATGCGTACATTCCATACCGGTGGAGTGGCAGGAGAAGATATTACTCAAGGGTTGCCTCGTGTTCAAGAATTATTTGAAGCCAGAAAATCAAAATCAAAATCGATTATATCTGAAATATCAGGAATTGTTTCTGATATAGAACAGATAGAAGAAAGGTATAAAATAACAATTAGTTGTGACATAGAAGAAAAGACATATGAAACAAATTCTAATGTTCAACCTTTAGTTTTAAAAGGTGATAAAGTGATCGCTGGTCAACAACTAACTGATGGAACAATTGATCCAAAAGAATTATTACGTGTAACAAATATGGAAATTGTGCAACAATATATTTTACAAGAAGTTCAAAGGGTATACCGTTCTCAAGCTGTTGATATATCAGATAAGCATATTGAAATTATAGTAAGACAAATGTCAAAAAGAATGACAGTCATTTTGGAAGGGGATACAGATCTATTACCAGGTAGTCAAGTATCAATTAACCAATTTAATGAAGCCAATAAAAAAGTGTTTGCTAAAGGATTAAAACCTGCAATTGCTAAACCTATATTATTGGGGATTACTAAGGCAAGTTTGCAATCTGAATCATTTCTTTCAGCAGCATCATTCCAAGAAACAACAAGAGTATTAACCGATGCTGCAATAAGAGGAAAAAAGGATCCACTTTTAGGATTAAAAGAAAATGTTATTATTGGCGGACTTATTCCAGCTGGAACCGGAATACTAAGAGATACAGAATTTACTTACGAAAAGCCTGAAGAAGAAGAAGATATATTTGCCAATTTTGAAGAATAAATTTTTTATCTTCAAAGATGACATTTTAATTTAAATTAGACAACATTTGATTAGCTTAATAAATAATTTGTATAATTTAATATAGAGTGATAGGTAGGGCAATATATGAATAAGAAAAAAAAGGGTTTAAAAAAATTAATAAGTTATATGCGTGTAAAAGATTATAATAAGACAAACTATGAGTATGCCATTAATTTTGGACTGATAGGAAGCGTATTTCTAATAATTATAGCCACTTTTTCTTATGCATTTTTAACCCTACCTATTGGTTTTAATAAGGTTTATTATTTGATATTTATATTAGTTTTAGTAGCTTGTTTAGTATTATCATTTTTAATATATAAAAATACTATTGATAAAAAATCTAAATTTGCGATTATATATATTAAATTTTATCCATATATTTATGTTATTTTTTCTGTAATTTCCGCTTATACATATACTTCTTCAGTAAATCAATTGATAGTATATTTATTAGCAATGATTTTGTTGTCGGGTTTAGAAATATATTATTATAAAAAAAGATTATATATATTCGGATTTGCTTTTGTAATATATTTATTAGGATACATAATTAAGAATGGATTTGATTTAGAATGGGCTAGACACTTTGCATGGATAACGTTTAACTCGTTAATAAGTTATATTATTGCCACAATACATTATAAAATGTATTATCACCAAAAAAAAATTATCGATGATTTAAATTTAAATAAAAACAAAACTTTAGAAACAATTAATATATTAGAACAAAGAAATGAAGAATTAAAGCTAAGTCATAAAATTACAGAGACAATGTTAAAATTGACTCAAGAAGTACTAAAGAACGATAATATAGCTGATATATTAAGATTAGTTTTAGATGAAACTATGAAATTAATTCCTAATGCTCAAGCAGGAAGTATTTTGATTTTAAAAGAAAATCAAAAGATGGAATATGTAGCTGCTAGAGGATACTCACTTGAAAATTTAAATAAAATTGATTTGTATTATAAGGATTTATATCAAGCTACTTTAAAAGATAAGTTTGAACCAACAGTTATTCAAAATGTAAAAGTATTCGATACTATACATGTTGGCAAACAAAAAACAGAACATTTATGGAGTGATGTAAAAGATGTAGCTAAAGCTTGTTTAACCTGTTCTTTTAAGTTCAAAGGTAAATTTTATGGTTCAATTAATATTGATAATTTCGATTCAATAGATGCTTATAATGAATATGATAAATATTTATTAAAACAACTAGCTCAGGAATTAGAAATCATAATCTCTATTTATCGCCTCTATGAAAAAGCGCTTAGACCTACAAAATTTGATGAATTAACTCAAGCTTATACAAGAAGATATTGCATGAAATTGTTGGAAAAAACAATTGATGAAAACATTGACAAATCTCCTATTTCAATTTGTACACTGGATATTGATAGTTTAAAAGAAATAAATGATGAATATGGACATGATATCGGTGATAAGTACTTAAGATTTTTCTCGCAAAGCGTTAAAAAGTCATTGAATAGAGAAAATATATTTGGTAGAATAGGTGGAGATGAATTTCTGTTAATTTTTGATGGATTAAATTATAAACAATCCCTTAATCAAGTCAATTTAATTAGAAAGTATTTCAAAAAAAATAAATTCATAGTTGATGGGTTTTGCGAAAAAGAAGTGTTATTTTCTATAGGAATAGCAATATATCCTATTGATGATTTAGATACTTCTAAACTAATTAAGATATCAGATAATAGAATGTACGACGATAAAAGAACTAAATATTAAGAAGTTAATAATTAAAATAAATCGGGCTATTAAAAACACTCGATTTTTTAGTGGGTTTTAATAGAAAAATCGCTAAAAATAGATAATATTATCATATATTTGTAGTTATCGAAAAAAACTTCTAATTTACAGCCAAAAATAGTTGACATGAATAAGTGCTTATGATAGAATATATAAGCGCGTGAAAAGCGCAAGAAAAACGGTCTTTGAAAACTAAACATATGTAAGAAACAACAACCCAAAAAGATTTCGAAAGAAAAAAGAAAAATAAGAGCTAAAAGAGAACAAAACATATAAAAAATATGGAGAGTTTGATCCTGGCTCAGGATGAACGCTGGCGGCATGCCTAATACATGCAAGTCGAACGGACTAGTTTACTAGTCAGTGGCGAACGGGTGAGTAACACGTAAGGAACCAACCCTTTAGACGAGGATAACTCTGGGAAACTGGAGCTAATACTGGATAGGATACACACACAAAAGTGAGTATATTTAAAGGCGCTTTCGGGCGTTGGTAAAGGATGGGCTTGCGTCGCATTAGATAGTTGGTGGGGTAACGGCCTACCAAGTCGACGATGCGTAGCTGAGCTGAGAGGCTGAACAGCCACACTGGGACTGAGACACGGCCCAGACTCCTATGGGAGGCAGCAGTAGGGAATTTTCGGCAATGGGCGAAAGCCTGACCGAGCAATGCCGCGTGAATGAAGAAGGTCTTCGGATTGTAAAGTTCTGTTAAATGAGAAGAAAGGTATATACAGGAAATGGTATATATTTGACGGTATCAATTGAGGAAGCCCCGGCTAACTACGTGCCAGCAGCCGCGGTAATACGTAGGGGGCGAGCGTTATCCGGAATTATTGGGCGTAAAGCGTGCGTAGGCGGTATGTTAAGTCATTTGTAAAAGATCTCAGCCTAACTGAGTAGGGCGAATGAAACTGGCAAACTTGAATACGGTAGAGGTAAGCGGAATTCCATGTGTAGCGGTGGAATGCGTAGATATATGGAGGAACACCAATGGCGAAGGCAGCTTACTGGGCCGGAATTGACGCTGAGGCACGAAAGCGTGGGGAGCAAACAGGATTAGATACCCTGGTAGTCCACGCCGTAAACGATGAGAACTAAGTGTTGGGGTAAGACTCAGTGCTGAAGTTAACGCAATAAGTTCTCCGCCTGGGTAGTACGATCGCAAGATTGAAACTCAAAGGAATTGACGGGAACCCGCACAAGCGGTGGAGTATGTTGTTTAATTCGAAGATACACGAAGAACCTTACCAGGTCTTGACATACTATTGGAAGTTATAGAGATATAGCTGGCCCTTCGGGGACAATAGATACAGGTGGTGCATGGTTGTCGTCAGCTCGTGCCGTGAGGTGTTGGGTTAAGTCCCGCAACGAGCGCAACCCTTATTGCTAGTTGCTAATATTAAGTTAAGGACTCTAGTGAGACTGCCAGCGACAAGCTGGAGGAAGGTGGGGATGACGTCAAATCATCATGCCCCTTATGACCTGGGCTACAAACGTACTACAATGGCCGATACAAAGAGGAGCGAAGTCGCGAGGTGGAGCAAATCTCACAAAATCGGTCTCAGTTCGGATTGGAGTCTGCAACTCGACTCCATGAAGTCGGAATCGCTAGTAATCGTGAGTCAGCAGATCACGGTGAATACGTTCCCGGGTTTTGTACACACCGCCCGTCAAACCACGAGAGTTTGTAACACCCGAAGCCGGTGGCCTAACCTGAAAAGGGAGGAGCCGTCTAAGGTGGGACAGATGATTGGGGTTAAGTCGTAACAAGGTATCCCTACGGGAACGTGGGGATGGATCACCTCCTTTCTAGGGAGAAAGAGAAGGCTATAGGGAAGTTAGCCTAAGAAAAGAAGTTTCGAAACATATGTTTAGTTTTGAGGGACCGAAAGGGACTTCATGAAGAAGAAAGATCTTTGAAAAGTGGATAATACTGTAGCAAAGTTAAGGAAACAAGAGCGTATGGTGAATGCCTAGGTACTAGGAGCCGAAGAAGGACGTGACGAACTACGAAAAGCTACGGGGAGTTGTAAGTAAACAGAGAACCGTAGATATCCGAATGGGGGAACCCGGCAGCAGAAGGCTGTCACACCGCAAGGTGGGGGAACGCAGCGAACTGAAACATCTTAGTAGCTGTAGGAAAAGAAAACAAAAGTGATTCCTAGAGTAGCGGCGAGCGAAATAGGAGAAGCCCATTTACCTAAGAGTTAAAAAACCTTATTATAGTAGAACTGTATTGGAAAAGCAGGCCAAAGAGGGTGAAAGCCCCGTAGACGAAATAGTAAGGACTCGGGTAAAGAAGAGTACGGCGAGGCACGTGGAACCTTGTCGGAAGAACGGAGGACCATCTCCGAAGGCTAAATACTACCTAGTAACCGATAGTGAACCAGTACCGTGAGGGAAAGGTGAAAAGAACCCTGGGAAGGGAGTGAAATAGAACTTGAAACCATATGCTTATAACAAGTCAGAGCTCGTTAAAGAGTGATGGCGTGCCTTTTGTAGAATGAACCGGCGAGTTATGATAACGTGCGAGGTTAAGGTTTAAGGACTGGAGCCGAAGCGAAAGCGAGTCTGAATAGGGCGAGAGTAGGTTGTTATAGACCCGAAACCGTGCGAGCTAGGCATGGGCAGGTTGAAGTTAAGGTAACACTTAATGGAGGACCGAACCGTAGTCCGTTGAAAAGGGCCCGGATGACCTGTGTCTAGGGGAGAAATTCCAATCGAGCTCGGAGATAGCTGGTTCTCACCGAAATAGCTTTAGGGCTAGCGTCGATGATAATGTATTGGGGGTAAAGCACTGAATGTATAATGGCCTCAACTAGGGGTACTGAATGCAATTAAACTCTGAATACCAATATATAGTAGTCGGCAGTCAGACTGCGGGTGATAAGGTCCGTGGTCAAGAGGGAAACAGCCCAGACCGCCAGTTAAGGTCCCGAAATTTATGCTAAGTGGGAAAGGAAGTGGATCCGTCTAGACATCTAGGAGGTTGGCTCAGAAGCAGCCATCCTTAAAAGAGTGCGTAACAGCTCACTAGTCGAATAGATCTGCGCCGAAGATGTACCGGGGCTAAGCATAATACCGAAACTGCGGAATTGATACTTTTTAAGTATGGATTGGTAGGTGAGCGTTCTAACATCATAGAAGGTAGACCGTGAGGACTATTGGAGAGGTTAGAAGTGAGAATGCCGGTATGAGTAACGAAAAGATGGGTGAGAATCCCATCCGTCAAAAGTCCAAGGTTTCCAGGGGAAGGTTCGTCCGCCCTGGGTTAGTCAGGTCCTAAGGTGAGGCTGAAGAGCGTAATCGATGGACAACAGGTTGATATTCCTGTACTACTTAATGGACAGAAGGAGTGACGGAGAAAGATAGCCAGAGCAAACAGGAGGAAAAGTTTGTTTAAGGTGGCGAGGGAGTTATGTAGGCAAATCCGCATAACAAATATTCTGAGCGCTGATGACGCAAGTCTGGCAAATCTCAGCTTCCAAGAAAAGCTTCTATGGTTAATACATTAAGTACCTGTACCGCAAACCGACACAGGTGGACGAGGAGAGAATCTAAAGACGCGCGAGATAACCCTTGTTAAGGAACTCGGCAAAATGACCCCGTAAGTTCGCGAGAAGGGGGACTTTAAGAGATTAAAGTCGCAGAGAAACGACCCAAGCAACTGTTTACCAAAAACACAGGTTTCTGCTAAATCGTAAGATGAAGTATAGGAGCTGACACCTGCCCAGTGCTGGAAGGTTAAGAAGAGATGTTAGAGTAATCGAAGCATTGAATTGAAGCCCCAGTGAACGGCGGCCGTAACTATAACGGTCCTAAGGTAGCGAAATTCCTTGACAGGTAAGTTCTGTCCCGCACGAATGGTGTAATGACTTGGGTACTGTCTCAATGAGGGACTCGGTGAAATTTTAGTACCTGTGAAGATGCAGGTTACCCGCGACTAGACGGAAAGACCCCATGGAGCTTTACTGTAGCTTGATATTGACATTGGGTAATCGATGTACAGGATAGGTGGGAGGCAATGAAGTCGGAACGTTAGTTTCGGTGGAGCCAATGTTGGGATACCACCCTTTGATTATCGAATGTCTAACCCGCAGATGTGTAGTCTGGGGGACAGTGTCTGGTGGTCAGTTTGACTGGGGCGGTCGCCTCCCAAAGAGTAACGGAGGCGCACAAAGGTTCGTTCAGAATGGTTGGGAATCATTCGTAGAGTGTAATGGCAAAAACGAGCTTGACTGCGAGACAAACAAGTCGAGCAGAGACGAAAGTCGGTCATAGTGAACTGGCACTCCCGTATGGAAGGGATGTCAATCAACGGATAAAAGTTACCCTGGGGATAACAGGCTGATAGCTTCCAAGAGTACACATCGACGAAGCTGTTTGGCACCTCGATGTCGGCTCATCACATCCTGGAGCTGTAGTTGGTTCCAAGGGTTGGGCTGTTCGCCCATTAAAGTGGTACGTGAGCTGGGTTCAGAACGTCGTGAGACAGTTCGGTCCCTATCTGTCGTGGGCGTAGGAAATTTGAAAGGAGCTGTCCTTAGTACGAGAGGACCGGGATGGACGCTCCAATGGTGTACCAGTTAGTCTGCCAAGGCTATAGCTGGGTAGCTAAGAGCGGAAGGGATAAACGCTGAAAGCATATAAGCGTGAAGCCCCCCTTAAGATGAGATTTCCCATTCGTAAGAAGTAAGACCCCTTATAGATGATGAGGTTGATAGGCCAGAGGTGTACGCACGGTGACGTGTTTAGCTGACTGGTACTAATAGGTCGAGGACTTAACTTTGCATTAATACAGTATATCCAGTTTTGAAAGAGGTCTGGTGATGATGGCGAGGTGGACACACCTGTTCCCATATCGAACACAGAAGTTAAGCACTTCAGCGCCGAATGTAGTACCTTCGGGTGCGAGACTAGGACGTTGCCAGGCTACTTTCTAACTTGATTCATAAATTCCTGATTTAAACATCAGGTTTTTTTTAATTTTATAGGTAGAAATCATCATAAAATCAACGGATTTTTAGTATAAATTAAAATAAAAAATAAAAGGATTAAAATTCCAAAAAAAAATACTTGACTCACCTAGATATGTAGTGTATAATTATAACGCTTTAATTTATAAAAATAAGGAAGGTTGCCCAGCAGCCTTATAAAAAAGAGAAAAGCACATCTCCCGGGTGTGTGGTTAAGAAAGGAGGAAGATAGAAGATGCCTACAATTAATCAACTAATTAAAAATGGACGTCATAATAAAGTTAGAAAATCTAAAGCACCGCAGTTAAATATAGGGTTCAATAGTTTACAAAAAAAATACACAAGTTCTAATAGCCCACAAAAACGTGGAGTATGTGTAAGGGTAGCTACAATGACACCTAAAAAACCTAATTCAGCTTTAAGAAAATATGCTCGTGTTCGTTTATCGAACGGTGGTGAAGTTAATGCATATATACCTGGTATTGGACATACATTACAAGAACATAGTGTTGTTTTAATCCGTGGTGGTCGTGTTAAAGATTTGCCTGGTGTACGTTATCATGTTATTAGAGGAACATTAGATACGACCGCTGTAGAAGATAGAAGACAAAGTCGTTCTAAATATGGAGCAAAGAGACCAAAAAAATAATTATTTTAAATACTAGAAATTTGAAAGGAGGAAGTAATTATGCCTCGTAAGGGAAAAATAGCAAAAAGAGATGTCTTACCAGATCCAATATACAATTCAAAATTAGTTACAAAATTAATTAATAATATTATGCTTGATGGTAAAAAAAGTACAGCTCAAAATATTTTATATAATGCATTTGAGCGTATAAGAGAAATTTCAGGAAAAGAACCATTAGAAGTATTTAATGAAGCGTTAAACAATATTATGCCTGTATTAGAAGTAAGAAGTCGTCGTATTGGTGGACAAAACTATCAAGTTCCTAGTGAAGTTAGACCTGACAGAAGAGTTACATTGGGACTTAGATGGTTAGTACAATACTCTCGCTCAAGAAATGAAAAAACAATGGATGAGAGATTAGCAAAAGAAATATTAGATGCATCAAATAATGTTGGAGCATCTATTAAAAAGAAAGATGATATGCACAGAATGGCTGAAGCAAACAAAGCTTTCGCTCATTATAGATTTTAATTAGGAAAGGAACATAGTTATGGCACGTGAATATAGTTTAGAAAATACACGTAATATTGGTATCATGGCACATATTGATGCTGGTAAAACCACAACAACAGAACGTGTCTTATTTCATACAGGTAAAATTCATAAAATGGGAGAAACACATGATGGAGCTTCCCAAATGGATTGGATGGAACAAGAACAAGAACGTGGAATTACTATAACTGCTGCAGCAACTACCGCTTTCTGGAAGAATCATAGAGTTAATATTATTGATACCCCAGGACATGTTGACTTCACTGTTGAAGTATCAAGATCATTACGCGTACTAGATGGGGCCGTAACGGTGTTAGATGCTCAAGCGGGAGTAG
>Ga0190303_1001018_pt1 | contig 11434 bp, 2 predicted proteins | sample 48700701_MG_FD_161672 | JGI IMG/M metagenome (GOLD analysis project Ga0190303, IMG submission 161672) | Hydrothermal vent sediment bacterial communities from Southern Trench, Guaymas Basin, Mexico - 4870-07-0-1_MG | ecosystem: Environmental > Aquatic > Marine > Hydrothermal vents > Sediment ...
TGAGAGCTGGTATGTTGAGAATTTGGTGTCGGTTCCCGGGACGATGTCACTATCCAGGTTTAATTCAAAGTTGTCCTCAGTGAGCACATCCCCCTTCTCAACCTCTTCAACCTGGATCCCTTCCTGATCAATGAATTCTGCGATCTGTTCCCGGGTAACTTTTTTCTGACCAGCCAGCCAGCCTTCGAGGCCTATCCATTCCAGCTCTTCCTGTTTCACGCCTGGCTGTTTTTTGATCATGGCAAACATCTGTTTACCACTGCCTTTGGCCTGCTTCAGGTTGGCTGCTGCACGAGCTGTAGGGGAATACCATTTTGGAGCCTTGGTGGCCATCACAGGGGTATTTTCAAAGCCTGCGAGTTTGTTCAGCGATTCCACACCGCCCTCGATAAATAAATCAGCAAGGTCGAACCTGGCATGTATTTCATTCAAGACTCTGTCAATATACTTCAGCCTTTTTTCGGAGGTTGTAGCGGTTATGATATCCTGCGCGTGTTGAAACAACGAATCCATAGCATAATCGGAAATCAATGGATTCCCGTCTTTGTCTGAGATGGTTTTCATGATGTCGTCGTACATCTCTTCCTCAGAACTATACGACACGTCTTCCTGCTCGAGGATATCAGCAGGATCTTGCTGAGTATGACCGCCAAGTTGTGTGTTCACCTCAAGACGTGCAATGTTTTTCAAAATCTGGTCTGCAATTCTATCAAGCTTTGCAGGGTTCCTGACTTTGCCGTGCGTTACAAAATCGTTCCACACGTCGTTAAAGTCATCAAAGGAGGTCGGTGTCCAAGCCCTGTATTCACCAAGAGCCTGGATGGTGTCGACCATCTCCTCGCGTTCAATATCCAGCATATCCCACCGTGCATCTTCTTTACTGGCGTCGCCAACCTTGGCAACAGACATCATGATGTCCTGGTTTTGGATGTCAAAGCTGCCCTGGTTGTAAACTGATTTTATATTCTGCGCGGTCTCACCAAAAATATGATAATGGGTTGTCTCTAAACCCATGCCCATGCCAGGAAATGTTTTGTTAGCGTTCTCCAGGATAATCCCATCGTAGCCCAGCTCTTTAAAAACCATGGCTGTCAGGTGGTCACCTACCAACTCGCCAGTGTCATGATCCTCTATCTCAGAAAAAGCTTTTTTCAATTCCCTGTGGAGCGTATCGGCGTTGACTTCAGAATCGTATATCGACTCGACACCGGACAGGTCTGGGGTCGAGTACCCCCTCAGTGCCTGTCCAACCGCCGCCATGATTGGGGGCTCGTCGTACATGGCAGACTCCTCCATATATTCATAGATCTCATCATCAAATTCACCGTCCTTCATCTGCTCATCGGTCGCGTCGTTTTGTGTTTTCACCTCTTCGATGGCGTCCTCGCGATACTGCTCCATGACATCGTTATCTATCCATGTCGCGGTGTTGTTACTATTTATGTAAGCAGGGTTCTCTATCTTCAGGTAGACGGGCATGGTCGACGGTTTGTCGCCAGACAGCTGTTCAGTTGCGAGTTCTCTGGACACCACTGAGTTCCCTTTTGCAATTTCCAGCAGCTCATCGTCAAAGTAATAGTGGTCTGGTGGATAGCCACTCTCTATTTGCTCTGCAAGTTGGTCAATCCGGTTTGTCAGGTCTGGGCCCTCACCAGCATAGTTCATGTCGGCGTCGCCCTGATCGGATGTGAAGTAATTCATAGCACCGAAAGCGCCGCCCATGTTGCCGGTTAAAGTAGGATCAAAAACCGTAAAGTCGTGGGTCGTACCGTGATAAACAACCAACGGTTCGCCGGTCTCAGCTATCACTTGAGATTTTCCGAACCATTTCTGGAACGCCGGGGTGTCTATAATCGCCTCTTTCGCTTCAGAAAGACTCATGGAAGGAGAAACTGCAAATTGCCGAACGCCAGTATTCTTCGCAGGTTTTGATTTACCCTTCACGTCCTGGCCTGCCTGACGGATCATGTCAAAGATCTCAGACTCGGAAATATTCATCTCCATGCCCAGTTTCCGCATGGCCTGCCGGATGGCGCGGATGACTCTCTGCACCAGGGTGTGGGTGGGCCTGTTCTGGGCCAGGTATGCGATGATCTCTTTTGCTTCAGTTTCAGGATCCAACTTGCCGTGAGTCTCTTTAACAGCTCTCGCAGCCTGCAGGATGGGGTTGTTGTTTTTGTCCTTCAAGGCTTGGATCGAGTCAACCATGTCTGACCAGGAGACGCCGCCTTTTTTGACCAACTTTTCAAAGCCAAAGTGACCAACAACCTCGTGGAGGATCAGAGTCTCGATGTTGTCGCCCTTGGCGATATTGTTGGAAACAAGGTACACATTCCCGGTCTTAGGGTCGTACAGGCCCTGAACATCAGAGACCGCATCGTTTGCTATGACAAAATCGCGGAGGTGTGGGGGTAGCTGGTTAACAGAGTCAACAGCAATGGCCTTTTTCTTCCAGCCTTTGGTTATTTTGTTTGCTTCTTTTTGGACATCAGCAGAGGATCTGCCAACGGATGAATCTTGGAGCGGTTCCCTTAAACTAAAAGATGCTCCGTCCCGCTTTTCTTCGCCATGTAACGTGCTGATGAGACCGCGTCTTTCTTTAGCGAGGCGAGTTCTGAAGGACTCAAGAGGTTTTGAGGTAAACCGAGCGATCGCTCTCCCTTCCGATTCGGTAAGGGCTTCGATGGTGCCTGCGATGTTGTATTCACGGAGCGTTTCCTCAAGTTTTTCACGACCAAATCTGGTTTCCAGATCTGACACAGTTGATTCCTTAATTGCTATTATATTGCTTCCGGCAGAAAACGCAAGGCTGGTTATACCCACCACCTCGCCTCCATTGTTCTCGATATAATGCCGGAGTTCATGCGCAGTTCCGCCCTGGGTAAGCACATCGTCAGCAATGATGTATTTCTGACCAGAAACGACATCCCCATGAAAAACCTTGCGGACAAGCAGGCGCTGCATAGCGTTCAGAGATTTACGCTTCGCTCCGCTGGCCTGGATTATATTTGTGTCATGTTTCAGGCCCTGTTGCGTTAAAGAATCGGCCATGGCGCGAGGAATCTTATTATTCCCGGTCGACTCCTGCTCGGTCACAGGCACCACAATGGCGTCAGGATGGGCCTTCGCTAATGCTTTTAGCCTGTCGGTTTTCATGAGATCACCAACAAGTCTCAAGGCGGCATCATTATCACCGGCCTTGGCCGCATCGAAATCAGGATGCTTTCTTATCTTGGATATTGTTGTGTGGGAAAACGCTTTCGGAAAATCCTTGGCCCATGGTTTTACGCTGGTTCGCGAAAACATCGGCGCTGACATGTCAGGGACAGAAAGCGTCCCCCTCTTACCACCACAGTTTGAGGCACACTGTGTGAAGTGAGCCTTCCCTGTCAGCTTATCCTTCTGCACACCTAAACATTTTCCACCTTCACGACAGCAAAGCCTTTCTGCATACTCTGGATTTTGTTCAACAAGAGCTGTGACCTTCTTTCCACCCTTGGATCCGACAGACATCTCTTCATGGTCTTCGGGGATACTCTCAGCACCCTCGTGATGATACGGGGTGACGACATCGATCATCGTCCCCTTTTTGTCGATTGGTTCGGTCAGTGCCCTCTTGACCTCCTCAAAGTTTCTCGCAACTGTCCTTATTTTTACGTTGGGGTATTTATTGGCAAGGTCTGCTGCCAGCTTCCAATCCATGCCGTACCCTGCATCCATGAAGTCAATAGATACATTGATGGTTATACCTGTGTGGGCAAAGTCCTTTATAAAATCAGGGTTCTTTGTGATCGCCTTGATCGCCAGTCCAACCTTTTCAGCATCACGCAGAAGTTTGTCAAGTTTACCTTGATGAGCTGCCTTAATGTAATCGGAAAAAGAGAACAGCCTTAGTCCGCCACGGGCGTTCATTTCGTCTATCCGTGTTTGTGGTAGCTTTAAGATCTTGTCTGAATACGGAACCTCCCTGAGAACCACATTCGCCTGGGTAAAATGAACCGACGTTCGCTTTCCTTTTGTCCTTTGATATGCTGCCAGGGCCTTCCTCCTTGACCCTTCCACGTAGCAATATGAGCATGGCACCTCGACACCCTCTGCTTGGGCTGCATCATACAGATCTGCCAGGTTGGCCGGATCCGTGAGGAAACCTATGTCAAAATTACCATCGTTAAGGTGCCCATGGATCCACTGAACAAATGACTCCTGTTTTGGGCAAATAGATGCTGGATCGTATGACCACCCGGTCTTGGTATTTTTACTTATCCCCTGGCTGGCAATTTGTTTTTTGTCAGGCTCAACACCGGTAATATACCTGGCAACAATCTCGGTGTCAGAGTAGGCGTACTTTTCCCTGATGTCTCTACCATTGGTGATGATATCGTCAAAAACAGTCGCAAGTTCACGGGGAACCTTTTTGTCGGCAATCCCATTATACCGCCTATAAATCCCTTTGATGGCCCTGAGAACCTTCCTGAAAATCTCACTCAAGCCAGACGACACAGGCTGTTCTTTTATCCACCACTGCTCAAGCTTGGTGGAGAACCACTCGCCCTTGAACATGGATTTTGTTTTGGTCTTGTCCTTCTTGAACTCCGCAAGAACCACCTTCCTGTCCGCTGGAGTTAGTAAGCGCTGGTAAGCAAACTCTCCGAACTCATGTATGAAGTCGACAACGTCACTTCCCTTGAACATAGTGACGACTTGCTTGACTTCGCCTGAACCTTCCCGCCCTATCCACTCGTTCCTGGTTATTGCAGCAACAGTCGATTTGTCACGTTTTTTTAAGGAAACTCCTGCATTCTTTAACTGTGCATCGGTTGGCTTGAACTCCTGGTCGCTGAACCTTATTTCAAAATATTTCTTGTAGGCATCAGGGAAGGAATCATAAATTCCACGAATTATTGAACCCTCTTCGTTCGTGATAATTCCTTTCTTCTCGGCAGCATCGATGCCACCAACCTCTTTCACGGAACCTTCGTCAAAAGTTTCCAACTTGCGTTTTTTGCCAGGATATGATCTAATTTTAGTGGCCACATCGGTTTTATTGGCCGCAGGGGTGTCTTTATTGGCAAGGGAGTGATCCGCATTATCCGATGAAGCATCCTGTACCCCGTTGATCAATTCTCCCTCGGGTGTACTGCGGTCTCTAGGTTGGCCCCCTACTGCAGAGTCGCCTTGACTGGAAAGCCGCCGGGACTGATTACCGCCTTTGGTGACTTGCTGTTCGACCGAGCCCGAAGCAACCGGAGCAGCAGCGGTAGGGGCTTTACCCTTTCCTTTTCTGGACATCACAACCCCACCACCATCCTGAGGAACAGACTTCATTTTTTTCATGATGAGGTCTGTGTATCCTTTGAGCTCAGGTCTCTTTTTCAGGACTCCGTCGATGCTCTTTTGCACGGCATCGACATCCACAGCCGTGACCTTGTCCTTGATATCCTTAAGGACAGCAGGAACATCTGCCGGCCCAAAGCCCTCACCCTGGATAGTTGCAAGGGCTTTGTTAACTACTTTATCTTGGCCAGCTCCTCCGCCCTGTTCTGCATCGCTGCGTTCGCTCCCACCAATAAGCCCGTCTTCGGCTGCTGATTCTTTGGTTTCTTTTTTGGTTTCTTTTTCTTTGGCAGCAAGTCCGGACGATTGGTCACTGGAGGCGGCAAGCTGTTCATCGCCGCCTGGGCGCTGGGCGTCCTGGTCAACAGCTTCGCCTCTGCTGCCCTCTCCTTGTCCGTCTGTCCGCTGATCAGGTTTCGTAGAAATCCCATCTTGTTCTCCCTCGACCTTTAGTCCGCCATCCTTGCTGCTTCCTCTATCTTTGCCTTCCGGCTTCTGATCAACTTTGCCGTGTCCCCCACGTACAAGCTGGTCGTCGGTTCCTTCTTTTCCTTTTTCTTTTTCTTCTTCCGACGTCCTTGTCCCAGATTCCCGATTGCGTCCATCACTGATTTTGCTAGGCCCATCTTGCTCTCCTGTTTTTTGAGTTTCCGCGTCTTTTAATGACGCATCGCTTCTTTTAATGGCGCGGACGCCAGCTTCTTGGCCTTTTTCCTGGCCCTTTTCTTCTTTTTGTCCCGCTTTGAGTTTTTCCTGCGCATCTGTTGCCAGTTTCTCCTCTTTCTTTAGTTTTTCCCCGAGTTCTGTTGAGTCGACATCGAAGTATTCAAAAACCCCTGAATTAACAATCCGCCGTTTGGCAAAGCCTGAAATATCAGGATTGTCCATAACAGTGTTCAACAAACCTACCCGGTCGGCCTTGTCCTGATCATCAACAATGTCTCTGTCGGCCAGGCCATTAACGAGATCGTCTGCAAATTTTATTTCAGCTTGACGGTCAACAGTGTCGCCTTTGCTACCTGCAGGCTCACCACCCATAGCAACATCAGCCGCATTGGTAGCTGGTGCTTCCTGCTGGGTTTGTTTCTTGTTCCTGGCGACTTCCAGGTCGTTAATACTACCAGCCCAGGCCTGCTGAACACCGGTTTTCCCGGCCCTGGTAAGGACGCCCGGGTTGGGCACTGATTCAAGGATGTGCTTGGCCTTGATAGTATCCTCTGCCCGTTCGACAAGGAGACCATTAACGATCCCCTTGTCGACGCCATGCTCCTGCTGCAGGATCCGGTTATCCCTGACTTCACGGAGGTCAGCGTCAGGGAGATTCTGCTCACGGAGTTTTAAGGATGCTTTGTTTTTTTCTATGGCAACTTTATCGGCGTCTGATTTCGCGTCGCCAGCCATGGCGTCTGATGCAAACGACGCTACGTTGACCCCGCCACCCATAGCGCCACCGATCACACCGCCCTCTGCCATAGCCTTGGGGACGCCTTCCATAACCGGCCTGTCAAGAGCGGCATTCATCCACATTGTTTCTGTAGCGGATTGCGGCATCTCTTCGAGGACGCCTTCAGAAATCATGCCCTGCGCCACAGCTTTGGCTACAGTCGCAGTTGTAAGCTTTTTCCCTGTTTCTTTATTGATGCCAGCCAACAGGGAATCAACGTCAACAAAGCCAAGTTTTTTGGCCAATGCTCCGCCGACAATATTGAACAGGCCAGTAGTCGCGCCAGAACCTAGCGACAGTAGTGCCTTCTTTGTGTCAACTTCACCGGTCTTTTGCCTGAGGTCTTCAAACATGGATCCAGACTGAAGCGAACCCTCACCAAGGGCAACTGTACCCAGTTTAGCAAAGGTCTTCTCCGCCAACTTTGGCGCAAATTTTTTCAGGGCACCCCCGACCGTCCTGGCTATTCCACCACCGGCCACCATCATAGGTGCGGTCTTAACAGCTCCCTGAGCTATGGTGGAAGGGTTTTCCACCATGGTCATTACCGTGTCCGAAAACCCTTTCGTTTTGTCCAGTTTCGCTTTGGCAGCTTTCTGCTCTGGAGAATAGTGACTCTCTATCTTTTGTGTGATCGCTTCCGGTTTATACCCGACAGCATCAGCGACCTTGCCGAAGGCTCCAAAAGTTTGCAAATTTGCCAGCCCCACACCAGCCTGCGCAAGGTCAGCAGCACCACTGACAAGACTAACGCCAGTGTCCTTGGCATGAGCAACAAATCCCCGTCCGCCCTTCTTTACCTTAGTATCAGCAGGAGGATCGTCGAACTTATCGTACTGGTTGGCAGACTTTGGCTCGTCGAACTTGTCGTAGTAATTGGCAGGCATTGTTTAGAATCCCTCTGGCAGGTAACCGTATTTTTCAAAGAAAGCATCAGCAGACGCAGGGTCATCAATCAGGTTCTGGATCGCGGCTTGTGGCGCTGGTTGAGTAGCCCCACCATCCTCCCCTGGAGCTTGATAATATTGTCCTGTTCCGGGCCTAAGCTCACCATTGTTGTCGTACTGGTGAGGAGCAAAATGCTGTCTTTGAGGCTTAACAGGGTCACTAGGGACAGTCGTGTTCGTCACATCAGCGTCGAATTCTCCAGCCGACATAATCTGTTGTGCCTGACTGCCAGGAACACCCTGTTCCATAAGCCTGAACCCGGCTTCGCGATTAGCTTTAGCCTTATCCCAAGAATTCTGTCGTTCAGCAGCTTTTACTGTTCTTGAGTCTTGTGTCTCTGCTGCCTGCGCATTTAGTTCAGCATTGAGGCGGGTGTTCTTTTGTGCATTCGCGTCTGTAGCCATTGTGTTCGCGAGGACGTTCTGGCCCCTCTGTTTGGTGGCGTCCATACTTGCCTGCCCGGAAACGTCCTGATTAGCAACACCGCCCATGGCAGATACAGCCGCACTCCTGGTCTGATTATATCCATCTACAGCAGATTTGTTCAGACTTGCCGCCTGTCTCCAGTCCATGTTCGGGTTGGTCTTGAAGCTTATCATTTCAGGCTTTTTCAGAGAAAATATATTGCGCATTTGCGACATTCGCTTATTCGCCACATCTCCCCTTGGTGACACAGGATTACTATTTCCCGCTGCGTTTTCAGCCATCACAACTCTTGCTGGTTTTGCAACAGGGCCACGAAATGCCTGTTCAGCTGGAGACATCGGTTCTCTTTGTATCATTGGCCCACTCGAGACTACCGACGTTCCTGCACCTGTAGCCAAGTTCGAGTAGACTTTTTTCTTTTTATCGTTCGTCATATTCTTCTCCAGTATTAATCTGACAACTGACGTGTAGGGTGACTAAAACTATGTGTCTCGCCAAAAGTAGCGCCATAATTGAAACTCTGTCCAACAGACTCACTGCCAGAATAACCATAAGAGGCCGTGGCTGAGACTGCATTCATCGCACTGGCTGCAAGCTGGGCGCTTACACCCATAACCCCATCCGTACCATTGACCTGCAAGCCTTTGATAGCAATATATCCCTTCGTAGCACTATCTATTTCAGCTATAGCTTTTTGCAGGTTGAGCTTGCCCTCTTCTATTTTCATGCCAATCATTGCCGTGAGCGACCCAAGCCGTGAACTCTCCGCCTGTGTCTCGGCAACATACCCGCCAACCTCACCCTTGAATCCCTCAACCACACCGCCAATCCTCTTGGCCTCTGCATCTATCTCGGTTGAGTAAGCTCCAAGTTCGGACTTGTACCTGTCGATCTCTGAAATGTTAACACTTGATGCAGATCTCACGGAGATATCCTGCACCTCGGCTTTTACTTTCTCCGCACTAACCCCTGCGACATAGGCATTCACCTGCTCAGAATAGAGTTCTGCTGTTATCTTTTCGCCCTGGACAGCTGAATTAAAGGCGTCATACCTCAGCTTATCTCCTGTAACTTCAGCAACATACGCATTGATTCGCTCTGCGAAAGCCTTTAACCTGAGGCCTTCTATTTCGGTCTCGGTTTTCGCACCATCCATCTCAATGGCATAGATTTTTGCAACAGTTTCAATTGCTGCAATTTGCTTCCCATACAGGTCAGCCATGGCTTTTTGGACTTCAACAGAGACTTTAGCTGACTCAACCTGCCCCTTGAAAATCTCAATCTCTACCAGCGCAGCCCTGACTCGTTCGCCAAAAACTGCAGCATCAGCTTTATATTTCTCAATCTTGAGATTGTACCTGCTGATATAGGCATTCAGGATCTCGATGGAATTTAAAGCAATCGCCTTGGCAGCTTCAAGACCACGATCCATCTGCGCATTATGAAAGTCACGCAGGATAACCTCTGCCTGTCGGCCAAACTCAAGCATGAAATGAGTGTTGGTCTGGGCAAGCTCGGCCTGCTTGATGGTGATGTCGCTGTTTAGGTTTTGATTGTTACGCTGGATCTCTGCATCTTTTTCCTGCAATCTGCCGGCCATCGCACCAGGGGGTATAGTAAAACCGCGAGAGGAAAAGTACGTCTCGATTTCCTGGTACGACTTGTCATTCTCTACCTGCTGCCTTGATAAGGCACGTCGCCATATCTCAAACTCGACATCAACAGCCAGGCCAGTGCCACCATTAACTATGCCATCCCTGGCCTTCTCAAGGAGCACATCCCAGATATCTGAGTTGAATGGAGACTCTTCCCAGTTCAGGCGCTCTGGGTCTCCCAGTTGCTCCTCTACAAGAGTCGCATCAAAAGCTGGAATACCTATGGAAGGAGCCCCGGGTATGACTATGTCGGAAAATACAGGGGCATCTGGCAAAGCAAGAGACGGAGCAATGGGAACATTCACCTCACGGAGCACAGGAGCGCTTCCAGGGGATTCAATTTCAGATTCCTCCGGGCGAGATGGGAGTCGTATCTCCGGTGGAGCTACCGAAAAAGTTGGTATATTTGGAATGGTTATTCCGGGGATACTTACGAGTCTTGGCTTTTCAGATGTATTCGGGGGGAAATTAACAACAAGGTCAAGCTTCCCAAGCTTGGGCCTGGCGTTGTAGTCAAGATCGGGAACTTCAGGAGCGACTATATCGATATCAGGAATATCGAATGTCTGTAATTCCTTGAGCAACTCTTGCATGTCTGCAATATATGCAAGAGTATTATTAAAAGATGTGTTGGCATACTCTCCAGTCGTTATGAACTGGCCTTCAACGAGTCGCCAAGGATCGCCAACGTCTGTGTATCGTTTTTCAAAGTCAACGATTTCAGCGACAGCATAGTCGGATTTTCTCCTGGGCTCACCAGTAGGGCTGTTTGTCCATGTTCCCATAATAACCTCACAAGAAGATTGTCATTTAGGCCCATACCGGCAAAAAAAAGGGCTCTTGTTTAGAGGAAAACCTCCATACAAGAGCCCTTTTGTCTTTTCGCAGCGCTGATGATCAAGCAGCGGTGCGAAATCACGTTGTTTTATGTTGATTGCTTTTTGTATACCTTATTTCATTCTTGCACCCATTACAATACGATTATTTGCGTGACAGCTGGTTTGTTGAAATGCAGAGCACCCCCATTAAACCTGAATATCGTGTCACCTATGCTGGGATATGATATCGTTTTGTCGGGCTCACCGTCCCACAAGAAACAAGGGAACCTGACAATAAAAGAGTCAGCCTCCCTATCCACACTCACCTGTAGGTAGTCGGATGGTTTTAACTCGTCGGTACTATCACGTACAGAAAGAAAAAGTTTAGAATTCACCCCATCAGAAGAACCCGGGTATGACCACGCTTTGGGGGCGTACCCGGTATTGGGAGTCATGTGGTAATCGTAGTAAGGTGACCACCAAAAAATACCATCGTAATTGTTGTCCACAAAGTCATATGGGGCTGTTTCTGGAGGATCCGGGTGGTTGGCGTCATGTAACCATGGAAAGAAGTTCCACAGAGCCGGGAAGGTCGTGTGGGTTCTGGTCAATTCCCATATGATGTATTCAACGCCACCAAAAATAACCAAGCCCTGACGCTTTGTCGTCCCCGTACAGTCATAGGATGGGCCGTCCTCACCATCCAGAGCAGTGATGATCCTTTCACAGACAAACAGCCCGTAATCGGCATCGACAGCATGAAAAAAAGTGTACGTCTGGTTGGCATAAATCCAGTCGCTCTCCTTTCT
>Ga0190303_1001019_pt1 | contig 11431 bp, 9 predicted proteins | sample 48700701_MG_FD_161672 | JGI IMG/M metagenome (GOLD analysis project Ga0190303, IMG submission 161672) | Hydrothermal vent sediment bacterial communities from Southern Trench, Guaymas Basin, Mexico - 4870-07-0-1_MG | ecosystem: Environmental > Aquatic > Marine > Hydrothermal vents > Sediment ...
TACTCGCCAGAACTTAATCCTGATGAATACCTGAACTGTGATTTGAAGGCGAAAATCAGTACAGATAAACCGACCCGCAAGAAAGGAGACATGAAGGTAAAATTACACAAACATATGCGGTCAATTCAATCTCAACCGGATCGGGTGAAGTCCTATTTCAGACATACCAAGATTTCATATGCAGCGTGACCTGTTCGATATTATGCTGCCGGATTAATAGTGACCTTAGCTCGATGCTTTTCATGGCCAATATTATACTGCATATGTTCGATATTATTATGCCGCGTTAATAGTGTGCTTCTGTAATGCTTGAGTTTGTCTGACAGGGAAATATTTTAACCTTCTCATCCGGCAAGAGCTGAGTATCACAGTTTTCAGCGGGTCATTGATATTCGAATGGGGAAGAGGGTATTATCCGAGCCGCTGACCCGTTTTGTGACCCAAATGACAGGAAGTGTGCGGCAGTTGGTGGCTGTTGACTTGCCAGTAACCAGGTCCTTGAGTCCTGTTAAAGCAACGGATTTTAAAAATTTATTGAGCTGATAGGAGCCGGGTATGTTTGAGCAGCTGCAACCTTTATCACCTGATGCCATTCTTATGCTGATGGACATGCACAACCAGGATTCTAATCCTAACAAGATCGATCTGGGTGCTGGTATCTATAAGGACGAAAAGGGGCGGGCGCCGATATTCAAGGCTGTTAAAGAGGCGGAGCGACGGTTTGTTGCGACACAAGAGACCAAAGCTTATATAGGTCCACCAGGTGAAGCTGGATTTAACCAGGCTATTTCTGAATTGATATTTGGTAAAACACATCCTGTGTTTAGAGAACGCCGTATTCGTACCATCCAGACTCCCGGAGGTTCCGGTGCCCTCAGAGTGGCTGCTGAAATGATCCTCAGGGCTCGCTCAGGTGCCAGAATCTGGGCCAGTGACCCGACCTGGGCCAACCATGTTCCGCTGCTGAGCAGTGCTGGAATAAAACTGGAACAGTACCCCTACTATGACGCAGACGTTCATATTCTAAGGTTTGATGCCATGGCCGCTGCACTGGAGACGGTGGCCGCTGGCGATCTGGTGTTATTGCACGGTTGTTGCCACAACCCGACCGGTGTAGACCTTACCCGCGAACAGTGGCAAACCGTTGCAGAAATTGCAGGGCGCCGTGGGTTTATCCCCTTTATTGACTTGGCCTATCAGGGGTTTGCTCAGGGGCTGGATGAGGATGCTTTCGGTATTCGGTTGTTGGCAGAAAAATTGCCGGAGCTTATCGTTGCCAGCTCTTGTTCGAAAAACTTCGGCGTCTATCGAGAGCGAACCGGTGCGCTCTCCTTTGTTACAGCAGGTGAGCGCGTTGCTGACACCTGCTTGACACAGATGGCCTCAGTGGTCCGTTGTCTATATTCAATGCCCCCAACTCATGGTGCATCACTGGTCAGAATAGTGCTGAGCGACCCGCAATTGAGGGCCGAGTGGGAGCGTGAATTAACCACGATGCGAAATCGTATCAACGGGATGCGCGCCCTGGTTGCAGGCAAGCTACAGCAGACAACCGGCAGGGACTTTTCCTTTATCGCTTCACAGAATGGTATGTTTTCTTTTCTTGGAATCTCTCCTGATCAGGTATTACGCCTTAGGGAGGAGTTCAGTATCTATATGGTGGACTCGGGCAGAATCAGTATTCCGGGTTTAATGGAGGAAAATATAGATTACTTCGTTCGATCAGTGTCTGCTGTTTTATGATTTTTTTACAGGCGGGGAGCTGGAGTCGGGGTTGATGACCACTTTGTTATAAAAACGGACCTCTTTTCAGGCTCGCTTTTGACCAGCAGGCTGGCCCTTGCCCCCATTAATGCATTATCATTGAGCAATTAATGACTGTGGGCTTTTTGCCCGTTTCCTAATAGCCAGCTGTATAGATTAAACAAAAAGGCTTAACTTCCGATAATGTCAGCCATCTGCAAGCGCCTAACTGGTACCCTTTTGTGTGTCACTTCCTTTTTGTTCGGCTACCCCACGCCCCTTGCCGCTCAGGATTCAGTCGATAATAGCGCTCAGCGCTGGTCCTGTACTACAGATAATACAAACGAGGGCTGGCGATGTTCGCAGATCGAAAAACCGCCACACAATAACCGCTATGTGCCTATGGCAAACTATAGGCGTATTACCACAATTCCTGAGCAACAAAAAGATCCTGGCAAGACAGCGCTACAGACTCATCTGGACTGGGTGCCTGTAGGTCAACTATCACCAGAAAAAAGAGCAGAACTCGCCCCATTCTGTAAGGGTGCTTATGTGGAACCAGCCTATGTGGCACCAGAACTGTTGGCACTTGATCCAGCAACACAGCCAATTATAGGTTCCTCCATAGAATCGAAGACTACCGAAGATGGCATCAGCACCCTGGACGGGGATGTTATTATCAGCCAGGGATATCGACAGGTCAAAAGTGAGCGAGCGCTCATCGACAGAACCACCAGTGTCGCAACCATTGACGGTGAGGCTCAATACCGGGAACCGGGTATCCTGCTGAAAGGGTATGACACCCAGATCAACCTTGAAACCAAAGAGGTCTCTACCCAGAATGTGGAGTTTGTGTCACACGATACTCGCATGCGCGGCCAGGCCAAGCAGCTAAAACGAGAAACTGATGGGATTGTACGAATAACTGATGCCAGCATTACCCAGTGCGCCCCGGGGGACGATGCCTGGGCATTAACCGGAAGCAGTATTGACCTGGATCGTGAACGGGGCGTGGGAACGGCCAGGCATGCTAAACTGAAAATCAAAAATATACCGGTGCTCTATACCCCCTATCTGCAATTTCCTATCGATGAACGTCGTAAGACCGGGATCCTTTTCCCTCATATAAGCTCTTCCGACGATGGTGCTGACATCTCAGTGCCCATCTATCTGAACCTTGCACCCAATTATGATGCGACCTTCATTCCACGTTATATCTCTGACCGGGGCACAATGGCAGAAAGTGAATTTCGTTATCTTCATTCAAACAATAGTGGTGTGATTGGTGGTGCCTGGTTGGGCAGTGATGATGGTTTTAATGATGAGAATCGCTGGCTATTGTCGGTTGACCACAAGGGAACCCTGTTTGATCGGATCAAAACCAGGGTTGATTATAGCGCGGTGAGCGATGAGGATTATTTCAGCGATCTGGGTACCGCCCTGAGCGTTTCCAGCAGAAGCCACCTGCTTAGGAAGGGGCAGGCGAGATACAGCCGGGACTACTGGGATCTGACCGTGCTGCTGCAGGGTTATCAATCTCTGGATGATTTTATTACCGATGAAAATGAATCCTATGACCGACTGCCTCAGGTGTTACTGGATATTGATTATCCCTATGCAAACTCTGGCCTGAGGTTGGGTTTGCTGGTAGAGCATACCTGGTTTGACCGGGATAATAGTAATCTGAAGGATCTGGATAGGGCGGTTGGGCAGCGCAGTCGCCTGGAGCCGTCTATTAGCTGGAATTTAGAGTGGCCAGCCGCCTACATCAAACCCAGTGTGCGATATAAATACAGCACCTATGATCTTGAAGATCTGAGTGCCCAATTTGATGATAAACCGGAGATCTCCAGCCCTCTCTACAGTCTGGATGCCGGTATTTTCTTTGAGCGGGAGATGCACTGGAATAAAGCGCCCATGATGCAAACCTTTGAACCTCGGTTATTCTACCTTAAGGTGCCTGAGGAGAAGGGGCAGGATCAAATCCCTGATTTTGATACCAGCGAATTAACTTTTGGTTATAACCAGCTGTTTCGTGAAGATCGATTTACCGGTGGTGATCGAATTGGTGATGCCGACCAGCTGTCTGTTGGCCTTACTAGCCGTATCCTGGAGGACTCAGGTTTTGAGCGCTTGCGCACAAGTTTAGGGCAGACCTATTACTTTGAGGATCGCATGGTGACGCTGGATGGCGTTCTGGATGATGATTACGATACTTCAGAATCAGCCTTCGTTGCCGAATTTATGTATGCTCTGCAAACCGGTTGGCGTTTTATGGGCGATATAGAGTGGGATCCAGCGCTTGAAAGAACCAATGCAAGCAGCCTTAGTCTCAGGTATAAGAGCGATAACAATCGGATATTTAATCTGAGTTATCGGTTGCGTAGTGACAGGCGCAAACTGGAGCAAACAGATATTTCCACTCTCTGGCCGATATCTTCGCGGTGGAGTGTTATCGCACGCTGGAACCAGGACTTGATTCATGACAGAGTGGTTGAGGCACTGGCGGGGCTGGAGTACCAAAGTTGCTGCTGGAGTCTGCGTTTTGCTGCCCGCCGTTGGGTGAACGATGACGATATTTATTCTGCTGACGAGGTTAAAGAAAAAGATGGTATCTATCTACAGATACAACTAAAAGGGCTTGCCGGAATTGGTCAGTCGTTGGACGGGTTATTACAAGACAGCATCATAGGTTATCAAGAGCAAAAAAATAATGGCATATTCAAACAGTAAGTTATTAGGCAGTATTACATCCCTGCTGCTTGCCATAGCACTGCCTGTACTGGCTCAGGTCAAACCCCTGAACCGTATTGCGGTGATAGTCAACGATGGCGTTATTATGGAAAGCCAGGTAGCTAAACGCCTCAAGAAGATCACTGCCAACATTAAAAAGCAGAATGTGAACCCTCCCCCCCAAGATGTTCTGACGCGAAAGGTGGTAGAACAGTTGATTTTAGAGAAAATCCAGCTTCAGATCGGGGAGCGCGTCGGGGTGCGTATCGATGATAATACCCTTAATCAAACCATTGATCGCATAGCCAGGCAAAATGGTTTTACCCTTGAAGGTTTCCAGAAAGCGCTTGAAAAAGATGGTCTGTCCTATCGTGAAACCCGGCTGCAGATCCGCAGGGAGATGATCATTTCTCGGGTTCGAGATGGTCGCGTGGGTGCTCGGATACAGGTGACCGAGCAGGAAGCTCAAAATTATATGGACTCCGAAGCTGGAAAAATACAGTTGCAGGCCGAATATCGGCTGGGCCATATCCTTCTCCGTCTGCCTGAAAGTGCTTCGATCGATGAGCTTGCCACAGTGGAGTCCAAAACTAATAATCTATATGAACAATTGGCTAATGGTGCTGATTTTTCAGTATTGGCCAAAGAGTATTCTGCCGGTCCAGATGCTGAGGAAGGTGGTGATATGGGTTGGCGTAAAGAGTCACAGCTGCCCTCATTGTTTGCTGATATCGCGCCGTCAATGAGTGCTGGCGATATATCTCGTCCACTAAAAGCAGGGAACGGCTTTCATATCATCAAGGTACTGCAAAAGCGTGGTGGCAACTCTGTTTTGACGCCCCAAACCCATGTACGTCACATCCTGATTAAGCCCTCAGAGATCAGAACGGACCAGCAGGCACAAGCCTTGATTGTAGGGTTGCGTGACCGAATCGTGTCAGGCGAATCCTTTGCCGATATTGCAACAAATAATAGCGATGACACCAGCTCATTGGCTGATGGCGGCGATCTGGGCTGGGTGAATCCAGGGGAGATGGCTGATGAATTTAGTGCTGTTATGGGTGAGAGCGTAATAGATGTTATCAGCGAGCCCTTCAGAACCGATTTTGGCTGGCATATTTTGCAGGTATTAGAGCGCAGAGAGCATGATGTAGGTTTAGAGATAAAACGGCGCCGTGCAAAGGAGTTTGTCTATCAGCGTAAATTCAAGGAAGAGGTGGAGATCTGGTTGCGCGAAGAGCGTGATGATGCCTATGTTGATATTAAACTCTACTAAGAAATATCACTAAAACATTTTCATAAAAAATCGAGGCTTCGTGAAAAAAACACCGGTCTTAGCGATTACACCCGGCGAGCCGGCAGGCATTGGACCGGATGTGCTTATTCAGGCTATACAGGATGCCTGCTTTGACGCAGCGCTGGTCGCCATCGCCGACCCATTACTGCTTGAAAGCCGGGCCCATCAACTGGGTCTGCCCCTGAAATTACACCCTCTCACTTCAGATACGCCGACACCTCTACCTCGCGCTGAACTTTGGATTCAACCGGTAAAAATGAAGGTTGAAGCGATCTGCGGTAAGCTCAATAGAGCCAATGCTGCCTATGTTCTTGATACCTTGAACCGTGCCGCAACAGGTTGTATGCACCAGCACTATCAAGCGATGGTGACCGCTCCTGTACACAAGGGTATTATTAATGATGCGGGTTATCACTTTAGTGGCCACACTGAGTTTCTTGCTGACCTGACCGGGACATCACGGGTGGTGATGATGCTGGCTACCGAGGAGTTACGTGTTGCCCTGGCAACGACCCATCTGCCGTTAAGAGAGGTCGCAGATAGCATAACGAGCCAATTGCTGGAAGAGGTGATCACTATTTTGAATCTGGAATTGACTGCTAAATTTGGAATTGAAAACCCCCGGATACTGGTCTGTGGGCTCAATCCTCACGCGGGGGAAGGCGGTCATCTTGGTCGCGAGGAGCAAGATATCATAGAACCTGTCCTGATAAAGTTACGTGACCGGGGGTTGGCACTGACAGGACCGTTGCCCGCAGATTCACTGTTCACTGAGAAAACCCTGCAACAGGGGGATGCCGTGCTGGCTATGTATCACGACCAGGGTCTTCCTGTGCTTAAGTATGCCGGGTTCGGTTGTGCCTCTAACATAACGCTGGGGCTGCCTATTATTCGTACCTCTGTTGACCACGGCACAGCGCTTGATCTGGCGGGCACAGGAGAGGCCAATTCAGGCAGTCTTGTCACCGCAATTAACCAGGCTATTACAATGGCCCATACCCATCATCATTCATCAGGAAAATTGACTTGAATAGCAAAGGCGCTCCAACTCATAGGGCCAGAAAACGGTTCGGCCAAAACTTTCTGCACGATTCAAATGTCATTCATAACATCATTAACAGTATTGGCGTAGCGCCTGGGCAAAATGTTGTTGAAATCGGGCCTGGCATGGGCGCACTCACCGAACAATTACTACAAAAAACAGCCGGTAATTTGACGGCAATTGAACTGGATAGAGACCTGGTCTCTCTCCTGCAGACCCGGTTTTCCGATTACCCTGACTTTAAAATAGATCAGGCTGATGCCCTTAAATTTGATTTCAGTCAGATCGCCACTGAAAATGAACCACTGAGAATCGTGGGTAATCTTCCCTATAATATATCTACACCGTTGATTTTTCGCCTGCTGAGCTTTGCTCCTCTGATCAAAGATATGCACTTTATGCTACAGAAGGAGGTAGTTGATCGCCTTAGTGCTGCTGCGGGTAATCGCAATTACGGGCGCCTTTCTGTCATGGCACAATACCACTGTCAGATTATCGCCCTGTTCGATGTGCCCCCTCAGGCTTTTCGTCCCCAGCCTAAGGTTGATTCAGCGATTGTGCGGCTTATTCCCTACGAAAAACCACCCTTTTTAGCCCGGGACCATCGTTGTTTGGCAGACCTGGTGCGTACTGCTTTTAACCAGAGACGCAAGACCTTGCGCAACAATTTGAAAGGTTTAATCACTGACCAGCAGCTTTTAAGTATTGATATAAACCCGAGTGTTCGTGCAGAAACCCTGACACCGGCTGATTTCGTACGTATCAGCAATCTGCTGAGTTAACCTGGAGCAATAGGCAAAATTTTTGTGGAAAACTGGTCCCATACTGGATAGAAAAATATTGGGTACCATGACCCTTATCAAAACTTAACCGAGGTACGCAGTACAAATTATGGCAACCTACGCTATTGGAGATATACAGGGCTGCTATGACGAATTTATGGCTCTGTTGGAGCTGGCCAGATTCAAACCTAAAAAAGATAAACTCTGGGTTGCTGGCGATATGATCAATCGGGGCCCCAACTCACTGGAAACGCTGAGATATATAAAAAATCTGGGTGACAGCGCCGTGCCTGTATTGGGTAATCACGACCTTCACCTATTAGCTCTCGCCCACAAAATACAGAAGCCAAAACGTTCCGATACCGCAGTGCAGATTCTCCAGGCGCCTGATAGGCGGGAACTTCTGAGCTGGTTACGCAAACAGCCCTTGATCCACTACGACAAGGATCGTAACTATGCCATGGTACATGCGGGCATCCCCCCTGAGTGGAGCCTTAAAAAGGCGCTCTTGCTGGCCAGCGAAGTAGAGACGGTTTTAAGAGGCTCTGATTACAAGAAGTTTCTTGTCAATATGTATGGCGACAGCCCCTGCCGGTGGGATGATAACTTGAGGGGCTGGCCACGGTTGAGAATTATTACCAATTACCTGACTCGTATGCGTCTTTGTGATCATAAAGGCGGGCTTGAATATCTTCATTATAAGATGTCGGCGCAAGCGCCTTCCAGCTATAAACCCTGGTTTGCGCATGGTAAACGGAAAACCCGTAATCTGAATATTATCTTTGGTCACTGGGCAGCCCTGAATGGGGAGAGTGGTCAGGGTCGTGTATTTGCGCTCGATACAGGCTGTGTCTGGGGGCAACAGTTGACCATGATGCGCCTTGAAGATCAGCAAATGTTTAGTCTTGAATGCGCAGCTCAATGCACTTATGTGTGATTCAACTGTTTAATCCAGGGTAATATTTTCCAGATTCAAACTCATTTGACGAGACTTTGGTATAAAAGCTATTTGACTTTTACGCCTTATTAAGAAGATTCTCAAACGGTCATTTTCTCCAGCAAACGCCCCTGCTGCACCTATTTTTTCCTGGCGGGGATTAGTGTCGCCCTCCGTGCAAAGATTCCTCAATACGGTGCAAAATCCTTTTTTCTATATTCTGGCTGAGGCTAAATAAACGATCTTCTCGGAACTTCATCCGGCGGCTAACCTCTAATGAACAAGCCTGTAGCGCACGCGCTTCGCTCGGGTTCAACTGCACCACCCGCCAAAATTGCTGGCACTTGTTGGCGTTACAAGCCGCCGCCTGTTTATTCAAACACCGATTTCCTACTTGGTTATTACCGTTATTTAAACGCCTGGAGGATCTTATGAGCATAATCAGCCACTATCAGCACCGCTTCGCGGATGCACAGCAGGAAGAGTGCAGCCTTGCGGAGTACCTTGAAATCTGCAAAAAAGACCCATCGGCCTACATCTCCCCGGCTGAACGGTTGTTATTGGCAATTGGTGAGCCGGAACTGATCGACACCTCTAAAGACCCGCGCCTGAGCCGTATTTTTTCCAATAAAGTTCTCAAACGCTACCGGGAATTTGGCGATCTTTACGGAATGGAGGAGTGTATTGAGCAGATTGTTTCCTTTTTTAAGCATGCGGCCCAGGGGCTGGAAGAGAAAAAACAAATTCTCTATCTGCTAGGACCCGTAGGGGGTGGTAAGTCCTCTTTGGCTGAAAAACTGAAAAAATTGATGGAAAGAATTCCTTTCTATTCAATTAAGGGGTCACCCATCAACGAATCACCTTTAGGCCTGTTTGATTCTGAAGAGGATGGTCAAATTCTTCAGGAGGAGTACGGCATCGCGTTACGTTATGTAAAAAATATGATGTCGCCTTGGGCCGCTAAACGCCTCAAAGAGTATGGTGGCGACATCAGCCGGTTTCGTGTTATCAAACAGCACCCCTCCATTATTAACCAGATCGCTCTGTCCAAGACCGAACCGGGTGATGAAAATAACCAGGATATATCGTCACTGGTGGGTAAGGTTGACATCCGTAAGCTCGAGTCCTTTGAGCAGAGCGATCCGGATGCTTACAGTTTTTCCGGCGGTCTGTGCAGATCCAACCAGGGACTGATGGAGTTTGTTGAGATGTTCAAGGCACCCATAAAAGTGCTTCACCCTCTTTTGACAGCCTCTCAGGAGGGTAACTACAACGGCACAGAGGCGATTGGTTCGATCCCCTTTGACGGTATTGTTCTTGCGCACTCCAATGAAGCTGAGTGGCGCACCTTTAAAAACAATAAAAATAACGAGGCTTTCATTGACCGCATCTATATTGTCAAGGTGCCCTACTGTTTGCAGGTAAAAGAGGAGATGCAAATTTATGCGAAGTTGCTATCAGATAGCTCTCTCAGTGAGGCGCCCTGTGCGCCAGATACATTGCGGATGCTTGCCCAGTTCGCTGTGCTTTCCCGGTTAAAAGAGCCGGAAAATTCAAATCTTTACTCTAAAATGCGTGTTTACGATGGTGAAAACCTTAAAGATGTTGATCCAAAGGCCAAATCAAACCAGGAATATCGAGATGCTGCTGGTGTAGATGAGGGTATGGAGGGTCTATCGACCCGATTCTCTTTTAAAATTCTTTCCAAGGTATTTAACTTTGATCCCTCCGAGATCGCTGCAAATCCAGTACATCTACTGTATGTGCTGGAGAAACAGATCAGCCAGGAACAGTTTCCGGCAGACATTCATGACCGCTATCTGAATTTTCTTAAGGAGTTTATCACCCCGCGTTACATCGACTTCCTCAGTAAAGAGATTCAAACAGCTTACCTGGAATCTTACTCTGAGTATGGGCAGAATATTTTTGATCGCTATATCACTTACGCTGATCTCTGGATACAGGATCAGGAGTTCCGTAATCCGGAAACGGGTGAGATTCTTGATCATGGCGCTCTGAATGATGAACTAGAAAAGATCGAAAAGCCGGCAGGCATTAGTAACCCCAAGGATTTTCGTCACGAGGTCGTCAATTTTGTTCTCAGAGCCCGCGCGGCTAATCGTGGGAGTAATCCCGCCTGGAACAGTTATGAAAAATTGCGCCTTATTATCGAAAAAAACATGTTCTCCAGTACCGAGGACCTGCTGCCGGTCATCTCCTTTAACGCAAAATCTTCAACCGAAGAGAGTAGTAAGCACCAGGATTTTGTTGACCGTATGATTGAGCGTGGATATACAGAGAAGCAGGTACGTCTGCTGTCGGAATGGTATCTGCGAGTACGCAAGTCACAGTGAATGTAGTCCTGTAAAAGGAGAGCTTCGTGACCTTTCTCATCATAGACCGGCGTCTTAACGCAAAACATAAAAGCGCAGTTAATCGACAACGCTTCCTGAGGCGTTACCGCAAACACATCAAAGATGCGGTCGCTGATGCTATTAAAAAACGCAGCATCACAGATATTGAGCGCGGTGAATCTGTCAGCATACCCAAAAAAGATGTTTCTGAACCTGTGTTTCACCATGGCCGTGGTGGCCGTCAGACCCGGGTGTTGCCGGGGAACAAGGAGTTTATTGCTGGTGATCGTATACAACGCCCATCCGGGGGGCAGGGTGGCGGCGGTGGTGGTGCCAGTGATTCGGGTGAGGGTATGGATGATTTTGTCTTTGAGCTCACCCAGGATGAATTTCTTGATTTTGTGTTCGAAGACCTTGAGTTACCCAACCTGATTAAAAAGCAGTTAATGGATTCCGATTCATACAAATTGGTGAAGGGTGGTTATGTCAATGAGGGTATTCCCGCCCGCCTGAATGTATTGCAATCGCTGCGTAGCGCCTATG
>Ga0190303_1001020_pt1 | contig 11425 bp, 14 predicted proteins | sample 48700701_MG_FD_161672 | JGI IMG/M metagenome (GOLD analysis project Ga0190303, IMG submission 161672) | Hydrothermal vent sediment bacterial communities from Southern Trench, Guaymas Basin, Mexico - 4870-07-0-1_MG | ecosystem: Environmental > Aquatic > Marine > Hydrothermal vents > Sediment ...
TGATGGTAGAAGCTGTGCAGAATATCAGCAGCATCAGTCCCCTTGAAAACAGTGTGGATTCTGCTGCCAAGGCAAAGCCGGAGAAGACCGTATCCCGGCAGAACGAGCCAATACCAAAGGAAACACGCAAAACGGAGGTCTCGACATCTTTACTTGACCAGGTGCAGGAAAACATACGTATAATGCACGATGTAAATTTTCAGTTTTCAGTGCACAAGGCGACTGGCCGGACCATTGTAAAGATAACAGACCAGGACAGCGGAAAGCTGATCAGAGAGATTCCTCCGGAGCAACTCCTGGACCTGGCCGCCAAAATTGACGAGATGATCGGGATTCTCTTTGACAAAAGGGCATAGAAAAAACCTTGCCATTGTTGTCGAAACTGGAAATTCGAAATTTGAAATTAGGTAACGCATCTACGTCTCTGTGTTTTTCCCAATTTCAAGTTTCAAATTTCACTTTTATATAGACAGGGCAGAGGCGATTATTTCCTCCTTCTTATAAGATTCCTCTCCTAAGATCAATTTATTATCCATCATAGAATATTGGATAGGGTAATCTGGTTTATCAAGGATAATCTGTTTTGCCAGTCTCTTTTTCAGATTTATTACAATCGGAGCCCTTAGATTTGCTGTCACCCTGAATGGATCAGAGCGAATCGTTACAATTGACATCAAAATTACATCTTCAGGCGATTCTATTTCGAGTAATTCTACATCATTATCCTGAATAATCGGTTTATAGTCAGGTTTAATAACAAAGGAATTTATCACAACAAAGGCCACTGAACCGTCATCAACGGATTGGAACCACCAAAATAAAATTTCTTCATCCTGCACAAGAAGTACATATCTTTTTAGATGCTCAAAACCCAATATCCCTGCCTTCATCATAATGGCCCTGGATTCATCAATATCGATATCCCCGAAGCGGGTGGTAGAAAGCCTCACTAAATTTTCTCCTTTTCTTTTTTTAATCTATCCCATATATGAGACAATTTCTTATCGCCGAGGACGTCATATTGTGCAGCAAAAATATTCTGCTCTTGAATCATTTGATAAACTTCCTCACGATGAATAGGGACATGTTTAGGAGCATCTATCCCTATACTTACCTGCTTTCCCCTGATCTCTAAAAAAGTAACCTTGATCTCATCGGCTATTCTGATTGATTCGCCTAACTTCCTTGTCAGGATCAGCATCTTCTCCCACTTATTTGAGAAAATCGAGTATTGTAAGATTCTCTATCTTTGATGCCGTTGCATAAGATGCCTTTAAGGCGATCTCTTTCATGGCAAGCTCGGTGGCAATTTCAGAAATATCCGCATCCTCGGTATTGGAAATAAGCTTGGTTAGATTAAAATCAAGATCGGCCATATTGTTTTCTGCTATCTCCAGCCTATTCATTCTCGCACCGCATCTGGCAATATTCTCATTCACTTGTTCGGATGCCTTTTGAAGATTGTCCAATTGAGCAGCTATGCCGTCCGGGTCATTGGCCTCCAGGGAATTCTTCAGGTCGTTGAGGACCTTGAATATATCTACATTCCCTCCCCCATTATCTGTAAAAACCGATTCCCCGGAAATAGAATAATCGAAGGGCGTATCTTTGCCTATCTCAACGGATAATTCTTCACCGTTGCCGTTGTAATAACCAGGGGCGGATGCATTTACATAAAAGATATCGTTGGCGGTCAGATCATTCGATCCTGCCGTGAAGGTCAGGTCTATTCCGTCGCCCAAAGTGATAGTTCCTCCAGCAGGAATCGTGTTTGTGGAAGACCAATTCTTTCCGCCGTCACTTGAAACTTGATACGTCGCAATACCAAACGCTCCGCTACCTATAATCTTCACCACATATGTCTTGTTTACGGAACCTGTATAAGGCCCCCCGCCGGATGCAACAGTACCGTCAAAAACATTTCCGTCAGCCGCCACAGCCGGCCCTATCGCAGCTGCAGACTCAGAAGGGGAAAACGGCTCTTCATCCATCCTGGTGCCGGAAAAGAGATATCGGTCTCCGTACTTCGAGTTGGCAAGGGAAAGCATTCCATCCATGATCTGCTGTACAGCCACCGCTGATATGCTCCGCGTTCCAGCCGAGGCGGTCGCCGTTGACTGTGCAATAGCTATTTCCTGGGCATTTACCAAAAGGTCATCAACACTGGACAGCTTTGATTCCGTGATCTCAATCCATGAATTACATCCGTCAATATTCCGGCGGTACTGCCCAACAGATGCCCTGGATTTCCGGAGGCTTACTATCCTGCTCATACCAACCGGATCATCCGACGGCCTGTTAATCTTTTTTTGAGAAGCCATTTTCTCCATGGCTGCATTGTAGCTGTCTTGAGCCCGGAACAGGTTGTTGACTATCGTGTTATACTTCATATTTTCTGACACACGTATCGCCATAAGACAATCCCTTTTAAACTTGTTCCGGGTCTTCTTCCAATTACCGCACCAGGTTCAGTAGAGTGTCTATTAACTCGTCTGCAACATTACAGAGTCTGGCCGCCGAATTATAGCCGAGTTGATACCTGGCAAGATTGATCATTTCCTCGTCGATCGACACCCCGGAAATCCCCTCCCTTTTGTTTATCAACTGGTTCATGATGTCTGTATGATGATCAAGCCCTCTCTCCTCATCGGCAAGGTCCTGACCGATCTTCCCCACGAAAGAGGCATAATAACTATTAAAGGTCGAGGTGCCACCGTTCATGACGAGCTTGTCTTTGATAGCTCCTATAAGCTCGGCATTGCCGCCATCATCATTGACTGTCTCTGAGGCAGCTATTTTATTTACATCTTCTGCGATATCAGTACTGACCCGCATATCCTCGGCCGCTGTCGCCGGTTCAAAAAAGACCCCGCCCAGATTGTGACCCATATCATAGCCCGATTGGTGCTGTGCATTGACCTCAGCAATGATAGAAGCTGCCAAGCTATCGAGATCGCTCAAATAATTTACTACTTTGTCGTCACGGACCTCTAAAAATCCGGCCAATTTGCCCTTTGTTACAACGTTATTGAGCACTTCTTCAGCAGGATCGTCCCGGAAGACAACATTATAGAAATTAGAATTAGCAGGATCTGTTTTCACACCCAATTCCCAGGTCCGATCGCCCATTACCAGCGGCATGCCATTAGACAGAAAGACATTTACAGAGGCGTCTGAATCTTCCAGGTGCTGAAAATCCAAAATCCCGGCCAGCCCCTTTAGGGCCTCTGCCCTCTTATCTATAAGGTTATTCGCATCACCCTTGCCTGTTTTAATGGCTGCGATTTTTCCGTTCAAATCAGCTATATCCGATATATAACCGTTGGCCTGATCTATCAGGCCGGCTATTTCTGCATTTGCATCATTTTGTACAGAAACGAGTTCATCGCTGCTCGAGCGAAACACGGATGCCAAATTCCGGGAAGCGGAGACCAGGGCATCCCGTTCAACCTGCCCGGCAGGATTCGCCGACAGATCTTCCCAGGAACTCCAGAATCTATTCAACAGCTCATTTATGCCACTACTACTGCTCTCGTTGAAAATTATTTCAATATTTTCAAGTGCCCCCTTCTTCGCCTCACTATATCCCACATCATGCATCTTATCATTAATTTGAACTCCAAGAAATCTGTCATAGACCCTCTCTATCTTTTCTATCCCGACGCCTGTTCCTTTATCAACGGAACCCCACGAACTGAATACAGGCCGCTGCCTTGTATATCCGGGTGTATCAACATTCGTAATATTACTTCCGGTTAAATTCATTGCAGTCTGATGAGCCAATAACCCATCTTTAGCAGTATTTAATAAACTGATAGCTGACATTTATCCACCTATTACATAACGTGGAAATTGGAAATTTAGCCCTATGCTTTTGTTTAATATCTCCCTAATTTCTAGTTTCCAATTTCAAATTCAGGCCGTGAACGGCTACGTTTTTGCTAATATATTTATCCTTCCCAGCATATAATCTTTCCATTCATATTATTCGACTTTAGCTTTCCTGTACTTAGATAATTGGAAGTAGGATATATAAGTTGATTGATAAAATCAATAGATCTTTGTATATAAATAAGAGAGGAGTCTAACAACATCTTATTTTTTTTGTTTAATTTATTAATTTCATTTAAAAGGAAACGCAGGCTTAATTGGCACTCTGTTAACTCTCGTCTCTGAGCATCATCCCCATATGACAATAATCTTGAAAAGTTTATATCTTTTTTATCAATATTGAGAAGCTTGAAGATTTTTTCAACTAAGTTCATCCTCACCTCTTCCAGCATTTTAGCCTTTAAAATACAGGTTTCTTTTTTAGAACTATTTTCATATAACTCATCCATAGAAGATTTTACAAGAAGTGCTCTCTCATTCAAAAAAAGCTTATGAAGTTCCCCGTAAACCTCGATCTCATTTCTTAATACACGCAATAAAGAATCATAGAGAGATTTCAACTCATTATCCATCTCAATATCCTGTAGTGTAATTTCGCCTAAATCTAAGTCTAACATCTATTTATAATAACAAAAACTGGTCACTATAAATTCGGTATATAGACCAACTGAACTTGATATTCACTAAGCCGTGATATCTAAAAGATATTCACGCAAGATGCTTTCAGCAATCTTTTCTCCGCTCACATCGTAAGTTCCCTGTTCAATTTGCTCCTTTAATCCTCGGATCTTTTCTTCTCGGACATCCGGGAGCCTTTCGATAGCCTTTTTTGCCAGATTGAAATCTCTTGATGTATGAGATAAACTAACTTTAACCCTTTCTTCGGAAACTACTTTCTCATTTATTTGCTGCTTAGGTATGGAGTTCAGTTTATCATTTATCTTATACTGCTTAAGGAACTCGTTATTGATATCAGAAATCTTCAAAGAATGCCTCCTTCTTATCTTATTTTATCTTATAAGAATATCGGCATATTTCAAAAAAACTTTAGAAAAACAATTATCCGGCCCTATCTATCATTATAACCGGAATGACTGAATGGGTCGAATTTCTCATCATGCCTGAAAAGGCTGGATATCCAGCAAATCAGCTCATAACCAACCTGCCCGCACTTATATCGAGATATTCAGCGGTGCGACCTGTCAAGTTGATATAAAAGTATTTTTTGAAGACCTATGCCTCCCCCTTTTGCCGCAAGGTCTTCTGCCAGCTTCTGATCAAACATCATATTATAAGTATCCTTAGAGGAGGTCTCTTGAGAAAAAAGGCCTTCCTTAGGGACTGTCTTCCTGAGTGTTTGCAGCATATAATAAATAAAAATGGATTCAAAATCTGCGACCACGCCCTTCAGGCTTTTCCCTCCCCTGCTTTCCTCCTTCCGTGTTTTATCAATAACGCTTCCTTCCATATCCAAACGTCCGTTAATAATTAAAGGATTCATGGCATCCCTCATAGTAAACCAAGAGTTGTTATTTCAGCTTTTATCCAAAAGTCCCTTTAAAGTTCATTTTTCCAATTTCAAGTTTCCGATTTCCAATTATATTATTTTCAACTCTGCCTGAAGAGCTCCGGCAGCCTTAATGGTCTGCAATATATCAATCAGGTCTCTTGACGAGACACCAATCGCATTCAGGGCGCTTACGACTTCCTGGATCGTCACGCCATTGGGAACTACCATTAATTTCTTCTTTTCCTCTGAAACGCCGACGGATGTCTGGGTTGTAACAACCGTCTGTCCGCCCGGGGCCATTATGACACCGTTCTCATCTTTAGCCGGGCTACTGCCAGCAGGCGGAGCAGGTGCGAACGGAAGCGGCTGAGATACCTGCTTGTCTTCTCTTACCTGAATACTCAAATTCCCGTGGGCCACGGCCACTGTAGATATCCTGACATTCGCTCCCATCACAATAGTCCCTGTCTTTTCATTCATAACAACAACGGCCGCTGAATCAACCGGAACATCTAAATTTTCAATAGTTGAAATAAGGTCCACGATATTTCTATCAAAAGAATCTTTCATGTGTACGGTGATAGAACTTGAATCAATAAGTTCTGTATCAATATCACTTACCTGTGATTTTATAACCTTTGCCATTCTCTCGCATGTTGTAAAATCAGGGCGATAAAGATTTATAGTAAATTCCCTCTTCTTATCAAAATCATACTTTAATTCCCTCTCCACAATGGCACCATTTGAAATGCGTCCAACGGTAGTATGGTTCTTGGTAGCTCTCGCACTGCTCCCCCCGGCGGAGAACCCCCCGATAACCAGCGGCCCCTGTGCAGTAGCATAAACTTTGCCATCAGCTCCCACAAGCGGAGTCATGGGAAGAGTCCCGCCAAGAAGGCTTTCTGCATCACCGATAGAAGAAACTATAACATCTATCTTTGTTCCTATCTTGGCGAAAGGAGGCAATTTGGCAGTGACCATAACTGCTGCCACATTGTCTGCATCAAGATCGCGGGTTTTATTCTTCATGGCCAACCCCTGCCTGGTCAACATGTTTGCAAGGGTCTGGTCTGTAAATCCATTCTCTACATCATCACCGGTTCCGTCCAAACCTACAACCAATCCATAGCCATAAAGCTGATTATCCCTGACGCCTCCAATACTTGCGATATCCTTTATCCTGGCACCATAGGCGAAAGATACGATAAAAAGACCGGCCATAAAAGAAACGATAATATATTTGAAAAATTTTTCTGTATTCATGGATTTTGATTACAAGCCTGAACTCCTAAAATGGCCAGACCCGATCGATCGCCCGGGTAAGCCATCCCGGCCTCATCTTGTCATTTATTACACCTCTGCCTGTATAGACGATCCTCGCATCGGCAATGTACTGTGAAGATATCATGTTATCAGATGTTATGTCTTCAGGCCTGACAATACCGGTAATAACAATATACTGATCCTCTGCGTTTACCGTTAGCTGTCGCCTTCCCTCTATGACCAAATTTCTGTTATCAAGGACCTCGATAACTCTTGCAGTTATCCTCGCCTTTAATATACCGTCACGACTCGTTGCACCCTTGCCTGCAAGACTGCTCTTAGAGCTGCCCTCGATCTTAATTGAAGGCTTAGTCCCGCCGGAAAATATATCCCCATCTGTAAGATCTTTATTCCTCCTGGCGATATATTTCTCCAATCCCAAGAAGGATGATATCCCGGCGAATGTACTGGTATCCTTGCTGGTTTTTGTATCTGCACTGTTTCCGCCCTTTGAACTCTCGTCTATTACTATTGTTATGATATCGTTTACATACCTGGCCTTTTTGTCCGAAAAAAGCGAGCAGGCCGTCATCTCCCCGGGCCAGATGCTTCCAGAGGCAGGAGATGGTGGTGGTGTTCTTTTTATGTCATGAGCGACCGGGGCTGGTTGATCCATTTTTATTGCCTTAGGATTTGACGCACACCCAATCAAAGAAAAACATATAATAAAAAAAAGGAAAAAAAAGTTAATTTGCTTCCGAGCCCTGTATTGAATATAAAACACGGTCGTAACCCCTTGAGTTTACCTTCCTCAAAATTCTACCTGAACCAGAGAATCCTCCATTACCCTGGCGTATATGACATTTTTTGATGATATGTTTTTGACCTTGATAATGTCGCCACATGCTCCATTCTGTTTTGACAAACCAATTGTCGTTATCTTAAGAGGACCTTTTTCAAGCACGATCCTGACCAGTTTCCCCCTCTTTACCATCATTGGTTCTTTTAACATATTTCTGGTTATTATCGTATTTGGTCGCTTTATACTGGTACGGAGTCTTTTGCCCAATACATCGTTTATATCCGTGATAAGATTTGGGTATATACGATCGAACCACTTTTTTACCAACTTGACATCATCCTTACTGATATCGGAACCTTTAGCCAGATATCCTGTACTGACGACCATATCTCTGAGTACTTCTAATCTTACATTGACCGTTTTTTCCTTCAGGAAAACTCCTTCACTATAAAATCTAATAGTAAAATTAGAATATCCGACAAAATCTTCGTCCTTAATACTTACAACACGATATGTAATGTCTTTTGCCGGAAGAATAATATCAGATATCTGAGAAAAAAACTCAGTGCGGACAGTTCCTTTCGGCCAAGGCATATTATCATTAATGTATTTAACAATAATGTCCTTTATTTTATCTTTACTTACATTTGTTACCGGCAATGCATATAAATAATTACTCATAAATAACATGAAAATGATCAACGATATAATGCCCGCCAGAAGTTGAAAAATATTTCTTTTTTTTGCTTTTTTCATTTATTTATTCTTAATATATAAAATAATTATTAAGTATTTTGTGCTATCTCTTAATATTATTAATCATCTGCAACATGGAATCCGCTGTCTGGATAGCTTTAGAATTTATCTCGTAAGCCCTTTGCCCCACAATCATTTTAACCATCTCATCAACAGCATTTACATTTGACATTTCAAGGAAGTGCTGCGAGATGGTTCCCAGTCCATCCTCACCTGGGTTCCCTGTTATCGCTTCACCGGAACCATCCGTAACATCATAAAGATTTCTGCCCAGACTGGCCAAACCCGCCGGGTTCAGAAAACTGGCAAGTTCGATCCTGCCGCTTGCTATGGGGGAACCAAGATCATCTATTGCCGTCCATGTTCCACCGCTGTCGACACTAAAACTAGCTGTCTCCGCAGGTACAGTTATCTCAGGTATTAACTTGAGTCCGCTAGAATTGCAGACAGATCCATCTCTATCAATCTTAAAATTGCCTGCTCTTGTATAGACAGTACGACCGTTATCATCCAATTGAAAGAAACCGTCCCCTTCAATCGCCCAGTCAAAGTCATTATCGGATTCCTGATAGTCTCCCTGAGAAAACATCTTTTGGACAGAGACAGGTTTTACGCCCATACCGATTTCAATGCCTGTCGGCAGTTGATTGCCTGAGGATGTCTCCGCGCCTGATTTCAAAAGAACCTGATACATGAGGTCCTGAAATTCTGCCCTCGATTTTTTAAAACCTACTGTATTAATATTAGCCAGGTTATTGGCCACCACATCCTGATTCATCTGCTGCGCCTGCATACCGGTAGCCGCTGTCCATAAGGCCCTTATCATGTCTGTCCCCCTTGTTTTTCACTACAGTTTTCCAACGCGGTTAGTTGACAATCTGTCCTGCTCTTGTATTGTCTGCATTACTTTCTGATATAACCCGAAAGATCGCTGTATATTGATCATCTCCACCATTTCCCTTATGGCCTGCACATTGGAAAGCTCCAAACAGCCCGATTGAATCTCAGGATCTTTTATTATGCTTGGACCTGCCGATCCATCCGGATCTTGATAAAGACCTTTTCCAAGTCTATGAAGGGCGGATATTTTACGAAAGTCTACGATCTTCAGTGTATCAACTTCATCACCATCTACATTTATCACGCCATTCTCGCTGATCTGGATATTATCTCCTGTGATACCAATTTTCCCTGACCTGCCAAGCACATAATCACCATCTTGTGTGACCAAATCTTTATCCTGATTAAGTGTAAATCTCCCGTCTCTGGTATAGGCCAAGCCATCTTTCGTCTGGATAACAAAAAAACCCTTCCCCTGTATAGCCAAATCCAAGACATTATCAGTCCTCTGCATAACCCCCGGGGAATAATTGGTCACTGTTATCCGTCTAAGCCTGGATTCACCCGGGACATCTCCAGGACCTCCTCTTGAAAAATATAGCCGTTCTGCCTTAAAACCAGGGGTATCAACATTGGCAATGTTATTCGTAACGCTATCAAGAAGATCAATCTGTCTAATGCATTCATGTGCTATTATGCTTATAATATCAGACATAATTTTTATCCTTTCTATAGTCTTCACTGGTGAGCAATTCGTGTGCCATAATGGCGGAGCTTATCGGCCACATTTAATAAAGAAATATTGCGTACTTATTGAATCAGACGCTTACCAAGGGCACTAAAGGAGTTATAGAATGATATCTATAAAGATACTTTCAGGCCCTAAGCACAAAATCCCGGGGTTTGCCGGCGTCTCAATTAGGTAGGCAATTTTGTCCAAAATAGGCAATTTTTTCCATAAATATCCGGTGAACCCCTCCGTGGTCCACTGGCAACCGGTCACACAGGGTGCCCCTTCTGAAAACGATTTGCGTCAGCCCTGTAGTTTTCTTGGTCTTTGCAGCATGGGAAACCACCGTTCTCCTCCGCTGCGCTCCGGAGCCGGGGGGGGGAGGGTCTGTAAAAACCGCCGCCACATCCCCTATTTTCCTATGCCACATTGGGATTGAGCGCCTTTGTCCCCCATCACATCATTTCTAGCTGTTTTTAAAAAGAAATATTTTAGCTTGACAGGGGGAACATAGGATGTCCCCCAGATTCCTATTTTGCAATCAATAATTTGAGCTATAGTGCTTCAGAGGTTGCCCGGTCTTTAGCGATCAGTCGGGTAAATGCTGGCCGCTGTGCCGAGCGTGGCAAGAAAGTCCTTGACAACTACAAAGATTCGACGAATTTTGACATAAAGTAACAGAAGTACAGAAGAGCACAGCAGGACACTTCGAGTCAGGAGGTTGATAATGGTGACGATGATGCATCGTTTCGATACACAATCACTTGTGGACACATACATGTCTTTGCCTGTTAAACAGCGGAAGCATCTGGAGAGAAAAGCCCAGAGCTACATCCAGGTGCTGGACCAAGCCATTATTCAAGTTCTGTCCCCTACCATAGGGAAATCGGATGATCAATTCCTGGTCACCGATGATGTCATTCCTCTTTACGGGGTGGGGGTGAGTCCTGAGGAGGCTATGGCGGATTACCGCTCCGTTGTCGTGGAATACTATGAAAGCCTGGAAGAGGATGCTGAGGAGTTGGAGCAAGCGTTGCGAGAACAGTTGAGGCTGTTGCGTCAAGTTTTTTCTCTATTGGAGAAGGTGTCCTGATAGTGCCTGTATCTACTCGCAAAATGGATAGGATTCTGGTGAATGTCTTGGGCTTCGAACGTCGCATGGGCAGGCATCAGATTTACATTCTCAGACTCGGAGGAAAGCAAGTAGCCCGAACGTTGATCTCCCATGGGGTGCGGGAAATTGGGGATGACTTGATGGCTGTAATGGCCCGGCAGATGGGCATGACGTTGTCCGAACTCAAAAAATTATCGCCGGCAAGATGGCCCGCGAGGAGTATTACCGTTTATTGAAAGAGCGAGGGGGTATTGAGTAGGCCCAAGCAGCCTGAGCAGAGGGGATAGAGCATCCATAGACAACAAATTGAGATTTTTCGGAGCCAACTCAATTGTCATAAAAGAAAATGATGTTAAACTATTAAACTAACTCCGTTATATATTAACTCAAACAGAGGATATACCTCAAAAGCATATCATATATATCAGAAAAGAAATAGACTACCAAAAAAGAAACCTCCTGTTAAGATATATATAGGCACCAACCAAATAAAATCTCAAACAGGAGGCTTCAGTATGG
>Ga0190303_1001021_pt1 | contig 11421 bp, 11 predicted proteins | sample 48700701_MG_FD_161672 | JGI IMG/M metagenome (GOLD analysis project Ga0190303, IMG submission 161672) | Hydrothermal vent sediment bacterial communities from Southern Trench, Guaymas Basin, Mexico - 4870-07-0-1_MG | ecosystem: Environmental > Aquatic > Marine > Hydrothermal vents > Sediment ...
CAGGAACCTGACCTCAAGCCTCTGGGCTTTCTCTGTATCTGTCTCGACTACGTCATAATCGTATGGTGGATTTAGAAACAACAAACCAAAGGATTTTAGGCTTATTTTTGTCTCTGTGAGAGCATCCCCCCATAGAACATTATCTAACCTCTCCTTCGAGGCATTATGACGGTTTTTATCAAGCTCAACCCCATAGTTTATAGCTTGTGTATCCTTGGCAAGATAAGACAGTGATTTGCCTTCACCACAGCAAGGGTCTAATAGACGAGCACCAGGTGTTATTTCAAGGACTGACTTAATGTTTTCGAGTACAGACAGCGGGGTAGGATAAAACCCCGCCTTTGCTTTTGAAGCTAACCGTGCCATTTTTTACTTACCTCCTATATTCTTCTTGTAAAAAGCACATTGATGACAGCGTGTTTTATCCCTGCATTTTGCACATACCCTGGCGCTTTCGATTTCCATTGTTACATGGTCAAGGACCATTTTAATGGCAACCGTCATGGGTACACCAAGCGCCCAGGCGATGCGTCTCAGTGTGCAACTGTACCTCTGGTTTAATTCTGGCGTGTATGCCATTTTGATACCTCCTAACTCACGTACAGGCGATTGAATGTTGAGGTCTTATTGAACAGTTCACAAATCTCGGGATGTTCTGCCATTAGGGATCTTGTGTCCAAGCTCGTTCTGGTTGAAGACTTCAGTCTGATAGTATGCTCTCCGGCTTTTGCTTCGCCGTATGGCTTCACCGCTTCCTGAATAAAGGCTTTAAGGGTATCCAAATCAGCCTTGACACTTTTCTCGGTATCTTTCAGCGACAGATACTCCTCCACCTCTTTTTGGATTGGGAGGTCCACCAAGTCCTGATTAAGAAATTCAGGACAAGATTTCCGATAGGGACACCAGGTACATAAAGGGCCTTTTTCGGTATCAGGCTCAACATCACCATTTACAGCCGACCAGATGTGCTCTGCTTTCTGTACCAGTCCGTCAAACAGCGGGGGATTGTGCGAGTAGTCGTTGAAGACGTGAAAGTCCCCGCTGGAGAGGTCTATAACCAATACAGCACCTCTCACAGGTAGTGATGAGTTGTTAAGAGCAACAAGGCCTATCTGGAAATGGATTTGTTGTATCCACGATGGATAAGGAGCATCGGGAATATTGCTTACAGACTTTGTCTCCAATACCGCAATTTCATTCTGCCTGGAAAACATGAAGTCCAGATGCGCTTTGATATGAGGCAATTTAGGATGAATAATCTCAACTTGAGGGTCATATTTAATACCCGCATGATTGAGAGCTTTCTCAACTATGCGCTCAACCAGATTGCCTCTTTCAAAGCGAATAAGGGTTTGTAAATCGTGAGGTACAGATTGGGTTTTGGAGAGCACTACTTTTCGTGGACACTGGCCGACATCTGATGCTCCAACATATTCAGCCCTATCACCAAGCTCTATTTTTGGCTGATTAAGATAGTTTTTCAGTATTAATTCCATACTCATTTTATGGGCTCCTTTTGAATTTCTGATTTTGTTTTGACGACAAAAAATCATCTCTTTTTTTGATTAGTGTTTACGGATCGTCATCATCTTCATCATCATCCGAGAGCAGCAGTAATAGGAATAAGATGAAGCAGAACAGTTCTAATGACATAAATAGACACCTCCTTTCTATCTGATATTGTTAGATAATTTACCTTTCATATGAGATAGAAAGAAAAAGGGGGTTTAGGATAATTCGGGAAGCACTTCATGTTTTGGCATCAGCGATAAGCAGGAAGAAAGGTTGCCACAGGTGGCGTAATTAAGCCTGCATAAGCAAGCTGGAGACATGGCAACCTAAACGAACATCAGTGCATATTTTTATGACATTTCAAGGATCATTAAAAAAATGCCGAAAAAATGGGGATAGAGGGGGGGCTATACAGGATGGAAATAAGAATTAAAGCTACGTAATTATGGAGGGACCTTAACTCACATTTCTGGGAGAATTGGAAATCGAGTAGGTATGTCCTTGGAGGGAAGGGAAGACAGGTAAACTGATATTGTAAATGTTTCTTTAAAATAAAAGAGACGTTATCTTCTTGATTTTTTTATTAAATTTGTGTATGGGTTTTTTGATTTTTTTAGAAATTCAAAAAGCAGACTTTGCTTAATATATAATGTTGTGTGGCTCAAATTGAAATGTTTGAGATTACCTATAGTCAATCAAATTTATATCTATAGGTAATTTTAAATTAAATATCACCTTTAGCTTAATTTTGGCTTGACAAATCATTTTAAGGTCATTATGTTCCTTTATAAGTTATTTATTAATCCATTATTAAACTGGAGGTGCAACAATGACCAAGCACAAAAATGCGGAAAAAATGGCAGAAATTATTGAAGAAATTTACGACCAAAAATTTGGAGGGAAATCCAGAGGACGTTTTCAAATTTCAAGAACAGCCTTCCGTCAATTATCAGGAAGAAAAAGACTTTCTGATATTTTTATTGATGAGGTCGCAGAGAGAGCTTTAGAACTCGGTTATGTTTTAGTATCTCTCGGTGATACTATTGCCATCATTGAAGAACAAGTAATGTTGAATTATCGTAACGTTCCCAAATCTATTATCAATAAATATTTGCATGAAGACGAGGATGAGGATGACGAAAAGGATGACGAGGAAGAGGAAGACGAGGAAAAGGATTAAAAAAATACAAATTTTTTCCTATATTTAAAAAACCACATAACGAATAAGGATAGATTGTGTGAGCGTAGCGAACCACAATCTTATCCGGTTGTTGGACAAGCCCGATATTGGCACGCAACTTGCTGTAAGAAAATATCTTTTTTGAGAGCGATTATTGTGAAAATAACCTGGAATATGAGGGGGGTTAAAGAAAATTTGTAAAATTGTACAATTTTATCCATTACACTCAATTTTATACCATTTTTTTACACATTGCCAGCTTTTTCTCAGCAATTCTCATTATGCGCTCGGGTTTGTTTCCAGATACTGTGTGAGTGGCATTTTGCCACGGTTTTTCACGGTTGGAAAGCCGCTCCCATAAGGATAAAATAAGAATTGCTGATGTTTTTCCGCCGCGTAGCGGCTTCGTCCAACAACAGCTTCCAGCAGACCGCCAGGGCTGTGCCGTTTTTGTAACATTTCGTTTTTCGGACGTTATACACGGTTATTATAGTAATCAAGGTTAAGCTGATGGTTGCTGAAGCTGGATATTTCCTAAGAATACCAGATATATATAAGGAATGAGAGAGGTTATAATATGAAGAACGCTTATATTTTGTTCAACTACCATTGTGAAAAATCCTGGATGTTGGCATGTTGCCTTGCAAATGGATTAAGCAACTTGTCCGGTATATATCAAGATAAAATAAAAGCGACACTGTTTAATGTTGCGCATACTCCTGATGCAAATGATGAGCGTTCATGGTTTACCCTTGTGAAAGATGATGTAGAAAATTCGGATTTCTGTATATTTTTGTTTAGCCAAGAATTGAACAATCCAGAGGCATATGGAAGTAATGGAGCAGGTTTAATTTCTGAGGCATTACTATTTTGGCAAGAAACGAATAATTTAAAACGCGATAAAATGATACCAATTTGCATTGATTTCCTTCCTGACCAATTGGAGCGACCAAAAGGAGAATATGAACAATTGCAAGATATAATAGTCCCAATGATTAAAAATGCAGGTGTAGAAACATTTAATTTCGATAATATCATAAACAATAAATCCGGCTATTTGCGGGAATTTATGAACGACATAGCAAAAAGAATAGTATCAATTTAAACACGCATGAAATATCATTCATTCTAATCCTAGTCGAAAAAAATACAATTATGTTAAATCAATAGCGTATTTTCACGATAAATATTTATTGCAAATGAGGTTAACATGACATTCTTATGGGCTACTGGAATGACATTTTCTTTTGACGATACTATTTATAGTTACTTTGCGGACTGTCCAAAATGTTCGGGCTTGGGAGAAAATCCTGAAAATGAAAACGAAGAATGTCCTTGGTGTGAAGGTGATGGTTATCTTTATATAGAAGAATTAAGGAGATTGTGTAAAAATTCTCTTTTGGGTGACTTTGATGATGTAATGTGCCCAAAATGTAAAGGCGATTGCTATATATCTTCAGGTTCTGACGAAGAATGCTCTTTATGTGAAGGTAATGGATATGTAATTTTAGGTGAAGCTTTAGATTGGATAAAAGAACATGTGAAAAATGCTGTAAGTAATTCATCGATATGAAGGTCAAAAATGAGTAAAATTAAAACGTTTCGAGTTAATGGAGGGGATAACATTTTAGATGGTGAGCTTGATTTTTATTTCAAAATAGAAGATGGCAATGAAAATGTCATGTTTAATCTCTGCATAGGAGGATATGGAATTCGTTACTATCCAGTAAGAGCTCGCATTTTAACTCCCCAAGAAAACGCGAATACTCGTTCCAATTACAAAATGATCTCAATGGATAATCTCGGGAAATTATTTGATGCACTGCAAGGTTGCGAATGGTTTGGTAATGGAGAAGATATTGATTTCAATATTAAGGTTAAAAAGAATGAGGTTAAAATTTCAAACTAATTGCCTCTGGCGGGTGCCCTTCGCTGTAGCACTGGTCTGATTAGCAATATCAGTAATGGACGAAACGTTGCTCAATGGAAGTTGTTATGGAGTATCTCCCACCTTGAGAAAAAGCAGAGGCGAACTTTCTGTGCTCCTCTCTCGTTTAAGAAATATCAATTTTGCCAATGGGGGGACAGAAACGCTATGGCTGGTATTTTGTTTTCATTTTCCATCCAAATCATTTATTACAATTCAAACCCTTTCCAGTCCTTCTTGCGAAATTCCCAAAGTTTCTTCTCCGCATCGAATGTTTCTATCGTTTCTATATATATGCTTCCACTGCCAAAAGAGTAAGAAAAGGCAATCTTCTTGCCATTTTCGGTAACGAATTCAATTGTCCAATAAGAAAATTTTGGCGATTTTCCAGCCATCATTTCTTTTAACTTATCTTCATCTGCATCAGCGATAGCCTTAATACGGTCCATAATTGTCTGCGCTTCGCTACCGAAAAACAACGTGAAGAATTCTGCAACCCATGGGGCGGGGTTGGAATAAACTCTCTTTGCATCATGAAAGTAAATCTCCTTGCTTGTTGGCAAGGCCTCATAACGGTACTCCTGCAGAAGAATATTTTCGCCAAGAGGGATGGACAAAGACAAGATATTGCCATTTGAATCCATTTCAGCCGTGACGTGTATGCCTTTGCCTTTCTGTTTACCACTTTTTTCGGTCATCTCTTTATATATACGTGCCGACTTGTGACCCCAGCCGGGGAGAGTTTCTTCAGTAAAGCGGAAACCATTAGAACAAGCAAACCTATTAAATTCTGCAAAAGACACATCCAGAGGTTTAGCTTCATTGAGCACAATGCGCCCTAAAATCTCGGTTTGAAAGAGTTTCTTTAGTATAGAAACCTGCTCGGTATGCCAGGAATAAAGCCCACCTGAAGGCTTAAACCTTGGGTCTTTAACTTTATGTGCCCTGGTTTTTATCGCTTTATCTTCCACCACCTGCCATTTCTCGTTTTTCTCAGCCAAGTACAACCACACGTCCCTCATCGAATCTCGATCGTGTTTCAATGATTTGGTCCTGGCATCAATTTCCTGCCATTCGAGGAGATAGGGATTTGTTGGAGTTTGTGATGCTTGCCGTGCAATCTGTTGCTCTTGAGAACCCTGCTCATCCGATGAAGTAACAAGCCCCAGAATGACAAGAGATATTATGGTAGCACTGCCATACGCCAAGAAGACACGACCGCGGGTCTTTTTGTCTCCCCAAACTATAACCAGCTTTGGTGCTATCAAACCAACAATAAGCCCTACAAGAGAAACCAAGAAAATTATGGTAAATAAAGTTTCCATGAGCAATCCCAATTCCTTCCCCGATACAGATGTCTAAAAAAGTTTTCCCGACTTCCTTACAAGTATGATGCCTTTCTCTTTTTCTCACATCAGTCACAATTGTGTCAAGCTCAATCTGAATATTGAAGTAAGAAAAATTGGTCGCTGATAACATAGGAGATGGCAGCGCTTCTTGAGGAGATAACGCCACATTTTTCCTCGTAAAGATAAGGGCATCAGTAATTGAGCCAAAATACAACCCAATAATTTAATGGACAAAATGCTTTATAAATTGCTAAAAAGAAATAACCCGACGACCTTCATGAACCGCTCAGTGCGGCCCCGCATGTGGGGTGTTGTGAGGGGCAGGGGAGAAAAAATCCCGCCTTACCCGATTAGAGGCGTGTTATTTGGGGTATTCCCAATTACCAGAATATGGATTGTATTGAAGTTCTGAATTCGGGCTCGTGGTTTCCCATTGATTTTCATACGTATTATAGCGTTGAACGGAATTATTTGGTGCCATATCCCATTGATTTTCATAGGGGTTATATTGTGGAGATGAATTAGGAGCAGAGTAACCCCATTGACCAGAATGAGGGTTATACTGAAGCTTTGAGTTTGGCATTACTGTTTCATGTTGTCCAGAGTACGGATTGTATTTTTGTCCAGCATTTACGTTACTTATGGCAAACAAAGAAACAACGAACATAAAAACATAAAATACTTTTTTCATCTCTTTCAACGTCCTTCTTTACCTCTAACATTAAGCATCTCCTGGACCAAAATCCACAGGCTTTTGGGAGCAATGCCCTTGTATACGCCATGCATGGGCTGAACTTAAGAGATTAAAGTCCTTGTACGTGAATTCCTCTGCCATAAAATTATGGTAACGAAAATAATAGCCGAAGGCAAGGGCGCCACCGTGAGGTCTGGAGGAAGCCAGAATGCAAAGCTGTAAGCCGACAAACAGAAAATAATCCTTATATTGCAATGGGCCTGAAAAATTATTCAAGCTTTCTGAATAATGAGCCGATAAAAATTATATCCAAAAATACTTTTTAACATTTATACCGTCGGCCAGTGGCATCATAGTCGCTGGCCGACACCTCCTATAGTCCCCTGCCCCTTGCTGTTCACCCATAAATTCAACTTCAATGTAGTAAGAACAGCTCTTCCCTTGACTTTCTTCATCACGGCCTTCAAAATAATAATATCTTAGTTGTTTTTTAGAGTTTTTTAAAAATTCAAAAAACAGACTTTGCTTAATATATAATGTTAGCGCTTTATTGGGGAGGAAAGAATGTTAGTAATTGATAAAAAATTTACAGGAACGGGGGAAAAATTAATCAAGGATTTTCTTCAATCGTTCCAGAAAGAATTTGAAAAATTTGTAATAAATTACGCAGAGCACTCAGTTGAAGATCAAGAGCTGGAACACATTTTTTGGTTTAGTGAACAACAAGTTAAAACTGCTGTTACTTGTGCTTTGAATAAACCATGCAATGGTTATTTTATGCAAGAACCGGGTGTATTAAGGAAAATACACACTAAGAAGGAAAAGAAAAAAGAATACAAAAACGGTCGAGCAGATTATTGGTGTAGATTTGGAGATAAAACAAGGTTGTCTATATTAATAGAGGTCAAGCATCATTGGATCAATCTTTATAAAAATCACAATTTTACCTTTTATAAAATTGCTCAAGAGCGACATATAAAGGCAATTGAGCAAATAAAAAATATTGAAAAAAATGATTATAATATTGACAACCTATTTGGTACAGTACTGACAATATTGCCTATATTCACAAGGTATAATTCCAATGATGAAGATCCGTTGATAATCAACAATAACTCTATTCAAGAAATATGCGAAAAAATGATAGGTAAGGCAAAATCAAATGCTTGCGGTGGTTTTGTAATACCCAAAAAATTCCAAACAATTACAAGTTTCTTTGATGACACCGAGAAAGAAAAATTTCAAAGCTTTCCCGGTGTAATCATGCTTTGGACTTTATACAAGTTCACGAGAAGATAAATCTGCAATTCTATAAAAATCTATACAGATACATTGATTATTTTAATAGCCTTACCAAAAATTGAACCCTAAACTCGAATACTGATAACCGGTTATCATCTTACCTTTTTCGTCTCAATCGCCCTATCCCACAGATATCTCATTTTCCTCTTGAGTATTTTTCTGCAAAAAGGGCCTCCACCTTCTTCCATCAACAAAATCTTTCAGACTGTCCAGTAGTTTTTCAGGATTATCGAAATCAACATCAATGGTAATACGATATCGTTTAGCAGCAGTCTTTTTCAGAATTACTCCCTGGGTATCCCTAACGGTGCTCAAAATACACTCTATGGATCTGTCCTTGTCCTTTTTTGTTTTCTTTTGGCCTGTGAGTTTTTCTAAATGACGCAAAAATATGGAAGCCTTTTGGCTATTTGCCTGCTTGGCCGAATTCAAAGCCTTTCTTATCTCTTCAAAGTTCAATAATTTTTGAAACGTTGATATCTCTTTAAGCGAACATAGTTCTTTCATATTTTCCAGTATTTTATTCAATACGCTTCTGGAAGCCTTTAGCCCAACGACAATTTCCTGGAAGAGAAGATCACGAGCCTCTATACCTCCTCTGTCCTTACATTTTTCCGCAAGAGATAAGGCAAGCGAATAACCCAAAGGCTTTTCTAACCTGCACATAGCTTCAACAATTTTAGGAGACTGATTGTCTTTATAATAGTCATATAATTTTAAATACTTGTTAGCCAACTGGCGAGACATCTTAAAACGTTCACCAAGCTCTTCTTGTGATAAGTTCAGTTCTTTCTTGGCCGCAGCAAGGAACTTACCCATCTCAAGTGGATTGAGTTCACGTCTTTCACTGTTCTCCTCAAAGCTCATTTTGAACAATTGTTCTGGAGAAGTCTCCTTGGGGAGAATTTTTATGGGGATTTCGTCTGGCCTGTCTTTCTTAAGTCTTCTCAGTGCCTCATATCTGCGATGCCCACAAATAAGTCTGTATCTCTTCCCATCCTGCTCCTGAACAAGGAGTGTCTGTAATAGATCCTGTTCCTTGATGGACTTTGTTAATTCCTGGGCTTTGTTGTCGAATTGATGGAAACGATAATTGTATGGGGTATCGGGGTCTATCGCTTCAAATGGAATTGTACTAACTCTGGGAATACTCACCAGGGACAGCGAGCCTGGAAGAGCCTTTTCTAACCTTTTTGCCGTATCCTTTGCCGTATCCTCAAAATTTCCTTTTCTTAATTGATATTTAATTTCAAGTTGGACTGCTTCAATTCTCTTACAGAGGTCTTCGGATATACCATTTCTGTATTTGGGATCAGCGGATCTATAGAGTTGCACCAGGTTTGTAGAGTTCCATGCACAATAACGGGGAATGCTGTCAATCTTGATATTCGAGAATTCCTTCTGCCGAAGCATTTCAACCAGAGAGTTCACGGTCTCTGGACATGCTGAATAGTGTTGCTCATGTTCTTTCTTGTCAGGATGCTTTCCCCATCCAATAAAAATGTCTGGATATTTATCAGGATTGTTGCCTAATTTTTTATATATTTTCCCTGTATTTTTAATTGAATACCCATGAATTGTAATAAGATACAATTTTTGTTTTTCATCAGGGAGCTTTCCGAGGATTTCTATCACACACTGGTTCAAGTGATTTAGAAAAGAAGGATGTTTGTCTTTTATTTGCTCTAAATCATTGAGGTCTGTGTTCGCTCGACTAATCTTCCGATTGATGTATGCATGGCAGCCAAGCTCTTGTGCCAAATATTCGGTAATTTCATCAGCATGGACCTCGTAGTCATCACCGTCATTTTTGAACGTATGAGGAGCTACCAGAATTAGATTATTAAAACCTGGAATATATTCTACACACATAAAATCTCCTTAACTTACTTAATAAACAAGTGTTCACCTTACCGTCAGGTTAAATAAAAAGAAAAAATAGTTTGTTTAAAATATTGATATAGAGGAGGTAAATACACACAATATTCTTATTATTTTTTTTTCGGCAAAAATTAACGAAGGCACAAATTTTTGGGAATGTCTGTAAAATCTGGGAATAAGGCAAAAAATGGTGGTGATTTTTTCGACCGATAGATGTAATTCCCTACATTTCTTACATAACTTTCTGCTATTAATCCTTTTTTCTATCGCTACTAAATTTTTCAGCCAGTAATTTTACTGCCTCTATTTTTTGGCCTGGAATAAGATGTGCGTAGCGCTCAGTCATCACAATAGATTTATGCCCCATAAGCTCTTTTATCGTATATAAAGGCGTGCCTTGGATAGCCAGCCAGGATGCAAAGGTGTGCCTTAAAGTATGAAAGACGACTTTTTGAAGTTGTGCTGTATTTTCATTCCAACCCAAATCATTTATGACCCGATCAAAAGTATCTGAAACACTTTTTTGAATTTTCCCATGCCTGTCTGGGAAAACAAGATTGGAGGCATCATCCCCAGCCTGCATTTTACGTTCTTCCAGCATAGCTTTTACTTCGTCAGTTATATACACCTGACGGCTTTCACCGCTTTTTGGAGACAAAATATGTATTATTCCATTTTCAAAATCTATGTCATTCCATTTCATAGCGGCGATCTCGCCAAATCGCATCCCGGTGTGTATTGACAGTAAAGCTTGGTCGTGAAGCATTGGTGATCTGACCTGTATTTCTTTTAGAAGGATATCTGCTTCCTCGTGGGTCAAAAAACGTATCCTACGATTATTTAGCTTTGGCAGCCTAAAACCTTCAACAGGATTACTTCCATCATATAAATTCCAAGCTCTTGCCTTGTTAAATATTTGACGGACCAGGGCTAAACAATGCTTTATAGTAGCGGGAGCCAGCCCCTTATCAGTTAATTGATTTTTGATTTTATCAAGATGTCTGACAGTAATTTCTTTAAGAGTTAGTTCTGATAGAATAGGTCTCAAATGTTTGCCATAACGTATCGCATCATCTTTCCAGCTTTTTTTGTTCTGCTTGGACCATCCTATGTATTTTCTGGCGACCGCATCAAATGTTAAACGGTTGAGATTTTCTGCTTCTTGTCTGGCAATCTCAGCCTCACGATGAGCTTGTTCCATTTCACGTTTTTCTTTGAGGGTTTGAGGATGTTGACCAAGAAGAATATTTTGAATAAGTTTACCACGAATTCTGGAGGCAAAGACCGCAGTAGCACCATCGGATGACCACCCTACTGGCTCATTTTTTAATTTGCCGTTTAATTTATATCTAATGATGAAATAGCGATCCGGTCTTCCTTGATATTTCCGTTTTTCGTTCTGGCGGTAAACGACACCAGTATATTGGGTTTTGTGCCATTTCATAAAGCATACCTCCAGGAAGAATGAAATCACAGGATACGGGCATTGAAATTTTTGGTAGCACTATTGTAGCACTACTGACGGGCTTGTAAAGTATTTTTCGGGAAGGTATTTTATTGAATGATACAAAAAAGC
>Ga0190303_1001022_pt1 | contig 11417 bp, 11 predicted proteins | sample 48700701_MG_FD_161672 | JGI IMG/M metagenome (GOLD analysis project Ga0190303, IMG submission 161672) | Hydrothermal vent sediment bacterial communities from Southern Trench, Guaymas Basin, Mexico - 4870-07-0-1_MG | ecosystem: Environmental > Aquatic > Marine > Hydrothermal vents > Sediment ...
CAAAGTACATAAATATATCATCTGCATCTGGTGAATGGGCTAGTTGGATGGTTTTGGGCATAGTAACTCTTTATATTTTTTTGTTTGTGTATTTTATCATAAGGCTCTAAAAAAACAAATTGACATAAAAATATGTCAATTTGACATATTTTTGAGCTTTTTCTAAAATTTGTATTAAACTGCCACTATGACTAACTAATATCTGATTATTTAGATAAAATTCAACATTAAGGCTAAGGATATGACAATGGCAATGGATGCAAACAAACAAAAAGCACTGGATATGGCGATCAAGCAGATAGACAAAACGTTTGGTAAAGGTACTCTTATGAGACTTGGAGATAAAGAGTTTGAACCTATCGCTGCGATCTCAACGGGCTCTCTTGGATTAGATATGGCACTTGGTATTGGTGGTATCCCTCAAGGGCGTATCGTTGAGATATATGGTCCTGAATCATCAGGGAAAACAACTCTTGCACTGCAAACGATAGCCTCTGCGCAAAAAGAGGATATGGTATGTGCTTTTATAGATGCAGAACATGCATTGGATGTGGTCTATGCAAAAAACCTGGGGGTAGACACAGATAATCTTCTTGTCTCTCAACCGGATTTTGGTGAGCAGGCATTGGATGTACTTGAAACACTTACGCGTTCAGGTGCAGTTGATCTGATAGTAGTGGATTCCGTTGCAGCATTGACTCCAAAATCTGAAATAGAAGGAGATATGGGTGATACTCATGTTGGACTTCAGGCAAGGTTAATGTCACAGGCACTTCGTAAACTCACAGCAATTTTACATAAAACCAATACAACGGTCATTTTTATTAACCAGATCCGTATGAAGATCGGAACTATGGGATATGGTTCACCTGAGACTACAACGGGTGGTAATGCACTGAAATTCTACTGTTCTGTAAGAATTGATGTGAGACGTATTGCTACGCTTAAGCAAGGTGAATCTTCCATAGGTAACCGCGTAAAAGCTAAAGTTGTAAAAAATAAAGTAGCTCCACCGTTCAGACAGGCAGAGTTTGATATTATGTTTGGTGAAGGGATCTCTTTTGTAGGAGAACTCATAGATTATGGTGTGAAAATGGATATTATTGATAAATCCGGAGCATGGTTCTCTTATGGTTCTGAGAAATTAGGGCAGGGGAAAGAGAACTCAAAAATTACTATAAAAGAAAACCCTGAAATGATGGCTGAAATTGAAGGTAAGATTAAAGATGCATTAGGTTTTGGTGCTGCACTGACTGTAGATGAAAGTGAAATGCAAGACGATTAAATTAAAGAGCAGTCAATACTCTGAATAGTGAGCTTATTCAGGGTACTCATGTAGAAAATCAAAAGTAGAACTTTTTGCTTACACTCTGCTCATACGATCTGAAATTTACTTTCTCTACAGTATAAACTTCCAATAATTGCATTTTTTTGATATTCATACAAATATAGGGTGAATTTTGATAAAATAATAGATAATTGAAATAATGTAAAGGATTTAGATGATTTTTATTGATGAGATCGTAGCAACAGAAGTAATGGACAGTAGAGGAAATCCTACAGTTCGTGCAACAGTAAGTTTAAGCGATGGAACTACAGCATCTGCTATTGTTCCAAGTGGTGCAAGTACGGGTAAACGTGAAGCACTTGAACTTCGTGACGGTGGTGACCGTTATATGGGGAAAGGTGTACTTCAGGCATGTGAAAATGTAAACGGTCCGATCTGTGATGCCTTAGTCGGTCTTAGCCCTTTTAATCAGGCAGAGATCGATCTTACAATGAAAGAAGTTGATGGGACAGAAAATTATGGGAACTTAGGCGCAAATGCTGTGCTTGGTGTTTCTATGGCTATTGCACGTGTTGCAGCACAAAGTATGGGTATGCCTTTATATCGTTACCTTGGTGGAGCGAATGCAGTTGTTATGCCTGTTCCGATGTTGAATATCATTAATGGTGGAGAGCATGCAAACAACTCTGTAGATTTTCAGGAATATATGGTTGTGCCAGTAGGATTTGACAGATTCTCTGAGGGTCTTAGAGCTTGTGCAGAAGTCTATCATACGCTTAAAAAGATCATTGATGAGATGGGTGAGAGTACTGCAGTAGGTGATGAAGGCGGATTTGCGCCAAACCTTAAAAGCAATGAAGAACCTGTTCAAGTCATTATCAAAGCGATCGAAAAAGCAGGGTATAAACCAGGTGAAGAGATTGCAATAGCATTGGATGTTGCAGCATCTGAGATCATGAACGATGCCGGAAAGTACGTATTGAAGTCTGAAAACCGAGAGTTGACAAGTTCTGAATTGATCGCGTATTATGCAGATATGTGTGAGAAATACCCTATCGTTTCAATTGAAGATGGATTGGATGAAGATGACTGGACAGGATGGAAAGAACTTACAGAAGTGCTTGGAGACAAAGTTCAGTTGGTAGGTGATGACTTGTTTGTTACCAATGTTGCTATTCTTGCTGAAGGAATAGAGAAAGATATTGCAAACTCTATTTTGATCAAACCAAATCAGATAGGAACTGTTTCTGAAACAATGCAGACAGTCAGGCTTGCCCAGAGAAATGGATATAACTGTGTAATGAGTCATCGTTCTGGTGAGAGTGAAGATACTTTCATCGCTGACTTTGCCGTTGCTTTGAATACTGGACAGATCAAAACGGGGTCAACTGCAAGATCTGATAGAATTGCCAAATATAATAGACTTCTGGAAATAGAAGCTGAGCTTGGACAATTTGAATATTTGGGAGATACACTTTTTACCAAATAGGTAAAATGTAGATAACAAATATTTGGCAAATACAGAAAAAGTAGAAACTCTTGCAGGATTGTCACTAAAAACAATTTTGGTGACAGCCATAGGGATCTTGCTTTTTGGTATTTATGTTGGTATTTTAATTTACGGTGAAAATTCATTGACTGTTTTGAATCAGTTAAAAGAGAAAAAACAAGGTCTGTTTCAAGAAGAGAAATCATTAAAAACTGAGAATCAAAGACTCCAAAAAGAGTTTTTTGAATTAAAACAATTAGAACCTAAGGAGTAGGGATATGAAAAAATATTTATTGGCATTGGTTGCATTGGTATTTGTTGGGGCAAATGCATCAGGAAATCCATTTGAAGTTAGTAATAATATTCAAAAAATAGAACAGGATCAAGATGTACTTCTTGGAGAGTTAAAAGAAGTGGCATTAAAGCAAGAAGCAGCAGAAGAAGCAGCAGATGCTGCAGCTGAAGCGGCAGCAGGTGAAGAAGAAGAAAAAGAAAAAGATGATATAGAAGAAGAGACTGAAGTTCCTGAAGCAAATGATGTAAAAGAAGAAAGTGAAGATGCAGTAATGGAAGCTACCGGAACTGATACTGTGAAAAGTGAAATAGAAGAGACTCCTGCCAAAGATGAAACTGAAGTTGAAGAAAAAGCTGCAGAAGGAACAGCAGAAGAAGAGAGGATCAATAAGGTCAAAGAAGATCAGGTACGTATTGAGCAAGAGAGAGTAAAGTTGGAAGAGGAACAAAAAGTAGAAGAGGCCAAAGCAGAGCAGGAGAAAATAGCACAGGCTAAAGCAGAAGAAGAGAAACTAATGCAAGAAAAAGCTGAACAGGAAAAATTAGCTTTAGAAAAGATTGAAGCAGAGCGTAAAAAGAAAGAAGAGGCAGAGTTGGCTCAATTGAAAATTGAGAAAGAAAAGCTTGAGAAAGAACTTTCAGAACAAGAAGCTGCAGAAGAAGAACTTGCTGCACAGGTAGCAGTAGAACAAGAAGCTGCAAAACAAGAATCTGCTAAAGCTGTAGCTGCAGCCACTGTTGATACAGGAGTAGATGAAATGCCTGAAGAGATAGCTGTTTCAGATGTAAATATTACACGAGAAGAGGTAGAATCTGCGAAAAAAGCTGATGAGATTTATAATGATGCAGTAGCAGAGATGGATAAAGAAGATTAATCTTCTTTCCTTCTCGCCACCAATACTTTAATGACAGTCATTGAGATCAAGATCTCAAAAATACTCGCCAAAATAAGTTGATAATAACTTAAAAGATCCAATAATTTCGTTTCATATCCTATGGTTGCTACAGCTACAAGAAGTGTCAGTGGCATAGAGAGAGACAGAGCTACCAGAAGAGCATCTCTTGATCCGCTTATTTTTTTAAGAACAACCGCTGCAAGAATTCTTGATACTATCATCAATGTCGTAATGAGTAATGCCCCCGATACAACACCTTCGACCATCAATGATTTCAGATCAAATGATGCACCTACATGTATGAAAAACAGAGGGACAAGAAAGCCAAAGCCAAGACTTGACATTTTTTCTCCCAGTTTTTTCTCATGATGAAAAAATGCAGATATCGCGATTCCTGCAATAAATGCACCCAAGGCAAGTTCAAGTTCCAAAGAGAGCATAACAGCGATCAGAATGAAAAACAGAGACATTGCCAAACGTATATCCTGGTCTGAAGTATCCAGTTTTGGAACAAGAATATTTTTAAGCTCGGGAAACCACCAGAAAAGAAGATTCAACAACTTATACAGTAGGTAGACTACTGCAATAAAAAAGATGAGGTATCCTATTTTAAATATTAGCTCCATATTAAAGCCTGTGGTACTGGCGGCATCAAAAATAGTGAGTGCAGCTATACTGACTATTTCTCCTAAAACACCTGCTATAAATGCTAATTTGAGCCATGGCTGGTCTTTACCGTATGCTTTAGACAGAGAGGCAAGCAGTCCTATGGAGATAAGAGGCATGGAGATAATAGTGATCATATTGAGTCGAAATATCATACCCAAAGTTATGGAAAACAGGGACATGAAGACTACAAAAAGAATTGCTTTTTGTATAATGTCCTTTGGACTTTTTGTAAGCTGTTTCAAGTCCACTTCCATACCTGCAAGAAACATAAGATACAAAAATCCTATCTCTGCTATAAGATCAAAATACTGATTATGGCTTACAAGTCCAAGGTAAGCAAATATTGAACCTAAAATAATTTCTACCGGAGGGATAGGTATGCGAACCAGTTTAGATACGAATGGTGTACCCCAGATCAGTAAGGAGAGTGTAAGAATGAGTGCAATATTACTTTGTATCACAAGAAGTAGCCACTTTGTACCCTAGAGAATCTAACATACTTTTATCTTTGTTTGGCTCAAGTCCAGTTGTAGTAAGATAGTTCCCGATCACAATGGCATTTGCCCCTGCTTCAAACATTTTCTCTTCATGTCCGTTAAAGAGCAGTTCTCTGCCTCCAGCGACCATAAGCAGTGTCTCATCACCTAAAAGTATACGTGCTTTGTTTATAATGGCAAGAGCTTCTTCAACCTCAATATTGCGTGTTTTAATTGGCAGTGCAGGGTTTGGATGATAAAAATTAAGCGGAGTTGACTCCGGATTCAATGAGGTGATAGACTTTAAAAGCTCATCTCTGTCTTCAGAAGTTTCGCCCATGCCAAATATGCCTCCGGAACAAAGTGCCAAACCTGTAGATTTTACATTTTCACAGGTTTCATAACGTTCATTCCAAGCATGTGTCTGACAAATTTCAGCATAATAACGTTCTGAAGTTTCCAGGTTATGGTTGTAACTGTCTACGCCGTGTTTTTTGAGGTATAGAAGTTGTTCTTTTGTCGCTGTACCATTACAGGCAATGAGGTTCAGTTCTTCAACTTCAGCTTTAATGGCCTGGGCTGCACGTGCAACAAAATCTACTTTTTTATCATCAAGACCTTTTCCTGCCGTAACAAGACAATAACCCAATGCCCCATGTTCTTTTGCCAACTTTGCTTCTTTGACAATAGTTGGGATATCTTTATAGTTGTAGCGTTCAATATTGGCATGATATCTGACACTCTGTGTGCAGAACTTGCAGTCTTCCTGGCAGGTTCCAGAGAGAATATTGTTAATGGCGCATAAAAATATTTGTTTGTTATCTGTCATTATTTACTCTCAGTTACCTCAATCTTGTGTTTACATTTAAAACACTCGTAAACTTCTTTTCCCCGCAGTGTTTTAATTCCCATAGTATAGTTACATTCAGGACATTTTTTGTCAACCGGCTCAAAATTGGCAATGAATTTACACTTAGGATAATTTACACAGCCAAAGAATTTACCTCTTCGTCCTTCTCTCTCTTGGAGTTTTCCTCCACATTCTGGACAAGGTACAGTGAGCTCTTTTGCAGGCTCAAGAGACTTCGCATTTTTACATTTCGGATACGCGGAGCATGCAAGGAATTTACCTCTTTTTGAATTCTTAATGACCATCATTGAACCACATTTCTCACATTTTTCGTCTGTCTCTTCCGGTCCTTCAACTTCTGTACCATCTGTGTTTTTTGTATATTTACATTTGGGAAAGTTGGAACAGGCAATGAACTCACCGTAACGTCCTTTTCTCAAAAGCAGTTCAGAACCACATTTTGGACAATCTTCACCCGTTGGAATAGCTATTTTTAAACTTTTAATATTTTTCTTCCCGTCTTCCACCTTTTGTAAAAATGGTGTATAAAATGCTTTTAGGATCGTTTGCCAGTCTGTCTTTCCTTCAGCTACTTCATCCAGAGTCTCTTCCATAGTGGCGGTAAACCCGGAATCAACAATTTCAGGAAAATGTTTCTCAAGCATCTCAGTAACTGTAAATGCAATCTCTGTAGGATGAATACGTTTTTTCTCTAATTCAATGTATTTACGTGTTTGCAGCGTTGTTACGGTAGGTGCATAGGTACTTGGACGGCCGATACCCAAAGATTCTAGCTTTTTGATAAGGCTGGCTTCATTGTATCGTGCCGGTGGCTCAGTGAAGTGCTGCTCCTGCTTGATATCATCAAGTGAAACTGCTTGACCTTTTTCGAGATCAGGTAACAGTTTATCTTTGTCCCCATGCCCTGTTACTTTATAGAAACCGTCAAAAAGAAGTTTTCTTCCACTTGCTTTAAAGGTACATTTATCCCCTTTAAAAAGGATGCTTTGTGATTCAAGCTCTGCTTCTGTCATTTGACAGGCAAGGAAGCGGTTGTAAATGAGTCTGTAGAGTTTTAGTTCATCTGCAGAGAGATAGTCTGCAGCCATCTTAGAGTCAAAATTAACCATTGTAGGACGGATGGCTTCGTGGGCTTCCTGGGCGCCTTTTGATTTTGTCACATAATTCTTTGCTTTTGCAGGAAGGTATTTGTCTCCGTATGTTGCTTTTATGTACTCTCTGGCAGATTCAACAGCTTCTTTAGCAAGGTTCATGGAGTCGGTTCTCATATAGGTAATGACACCCATGGTCCCTTTGTCTGTTTTCACACCTTCGTAGAGTTTTTGTGCTACCATCATCGTTTTTTTAGGAGAAAAACCTAGTTGTGTTGATGCTGTCTGCTGAAGTGTAGATGTCATAAAGGGGGGAGGTGTCTTTGTTTTTCTTTTTGTTTTGTCTAATGATGCTACTACAAAAGATTCACTTTTGGCTGCAGTTGTTATTTCTGTTGCGTCTGCTTCTGTCTTAACTGTAAGCTTTTCTATTTTTAAACCATTGTAGTCATAAATAGATGCATCTATATTTTTTTGAAAAAGTGCATCTATGGTCCAGAACTCTTCAGGCTTAAAGGCTTTGATCTCACGTTCTTTTTCTACAACCAGTTTGAGGGTAGAACTCTGCACTCTGCCTGCACTTAAACCTTTTTGGATCTTAGATGCGAGCAAAGGAGAGAGTTTATACCCTACTATACGGTCAAGCAGCCTTCTTGTCTGCTGTGCATCTACCGAATCCATATCAATTTTACGTGGTGTCTCAAGTGCATGTTGAATAGCTGTTTTGGTGATTTCATGAAATACAATACGGGGAAGTTCGGTTGGTTCTTTCCCTATAGCTTTTGCAATATGGTACCCAATAGCCTCACCCTCACGATCCTCATCCGTTGCGATAAAGACTGTTTCTGCCTGTTTTGCCAATTTTTTTAACTCTTTGACTGTAGGATTTGCATCTCTGGGTATGGAATATTTGGGTACAAGATCTCCTGTTTCATCATCAAGGGTGATACCAAATGTACTTTTTGGCAAGTCTCGTATGTGCCCTTTGGAAGCGATGACCTTATACTCTTTCCCTAAAAAATTTGTAATGGTTCTTGCTTTTGCCGGTGACTCTACTATAATTAGATTTTTCATTAATGCCTTACTTTATATATAGGAATTATCCATATTGATTTTTGGCATTGTAACACAAAAGTAGATAAAAGGCTATATGTTTGTCTTGATTTTATGAAGTAGAAAAGGAGAAGGGTAACCAGTGTGGCATAATATCCACACTAAATTAAGCTTTTTTAAGAATTCTTGGAAGTGTAATACCTGTTTGACTTTGGTATTTACCTTTTCTGTCAGAGTATGTGGTTTCGCATTGTTCATCTCCCTGAAGGAAGAGCACTTGGGCAATGCCTTCATTTGCATAAATTTTTGCAGGAAGAGGTGTTGTATTGGATATTTCTATGGTAATGTGACCTTCAAATCCAGGTTCAAAAGGTGTAACATTCACGATGATCCCGCAACGTGCATAGGTACTTTTCCCTAAACATATAGCCAGAGTATCGCTTGGCATCTTGAAATACTCTATGGTTCTTGCAAGAGCAAAAGAGTTAGGAGGTACAATGCACACATCACCTTTGAAATCTACAACATTATTTTGGTTGAAATCTTTTGGGTCGACTACTTCAGCATTGATATTTGTAAAAATTTTAAATTCATCAGATACACGTATGTCATAGCCGTAAGAGCTCAGACCATAACTTACAACACCTTCTCCAACCAAACCTTCACAAAAAGGTGTGATCATCTTTTCTTCTATAGACTTTTCACGTATCCATTTATCGGATTTTAATCCCATTTCTTTCCTTTTATCTTATGACTTGAACATCAGCATTTGTTTTTAGCTTTTCAAAATAGTCTTTAAGTGCTTTACCTTGTTGCTGTTGTCTCCATTTTCCTGCAACAGCACCTTTGGCATCATCATAAGACATAGATCTTTGACCATTCTTAGAGACTATTTTATAACTTATAAATTTATTCCCATCATTGATCGGGCGTGTAAATGAGCCATTTTGTGTTCGTAAAATAGTGCCAAGCAGAGCAGAGTTGATATTTTTTGTAGATTTTTTTACGGAACGGCTTCTTACACCTTTTTTCTTTTTTGTCTCAAGAAACTTCTTTAGAGTATCTTCGGATGCAGAAGAGTATTCGATCATACTGATACTTTTTGGCATAACAAAATCTTTTTTATTTTTTTCATAAAAAAGTTTAAGTTCATCTTCACTTGGTTTTGTAAGAGTAGCTGCTACTTTCTCTCTGTAGAATTTATCTCTTTTCATCCGGTCTTTAATTGACCTTCTATATTTTCTCCATGAAGTTCCCTGCTGTTTTAAAAGTTTTTGCATTTTTGGAACAGTTAAATTATTCTGTGCAGCAATTTGAGCGATCTTGGAATCTATGGCATCTTCTGAAATAGAAACATTTTTCATTGCAGCTTTTTGTAGTCTGTCAGCAATGAGCATATCTGTAGCTTCTTTTTTACTTACATGCATCTGTTTTTGTACTGCACGTATTTCAGCTGTAGTTACAGCTTCTCCGTTGACGATAAGGGCTATAGCGTTAACCATTTTTGCCTCTGCAAAAGTAAATAGTGCAATACATCCAATTAAAATCAGTTTCTTCATTAAAATTCATCCTGGCTTTTATATTAATTTAAATAATTATAACATAATCGTGTAAAAGTCATAATAGAAAAGCTAAACTAAGTATAATAAACGTAATAAAATTTTAGAAATGGAGAAAATATGACAATAACAAAACGTGTGACTTTTATAGCAAAAGAAGGATCTGAAGAGAAAATGAAAGAGTTGCTATCTGCTATGGTGATTCCCAGCAAAGCAGAGAAAGGGGTAATCTTTTATGAGATATTTCAATATAAGAACAATCCAAAAAAATTCATGGCCTATGAGAGCTGGGAAAGTGAAGAAGCATTGGACGGACATAAGGCCTCAGAGCATTATGCGATATATAAATCATCTTATGAACCCTTCTGTGAAAAGAAATATTCAGATGAATTAGAAGTGTTGGGTTAGACTTTGAAAAATTTATGGGATGATAAAGAAGCAAATAAATGTACATCTGATCTAGACTTAAGGGTTTACACTTCAAACCTCTTGGGACAGAGTGATGAACTGGTACTTCATGGAGGTGGCAATACTTCTGTAAAGTCTATGGTCAACGGTGAAGAGATCTTGTATGTTAAAGGTTCCGGTTGGGACCTGATTTCCATTAAAGCAGAAGGATTTGCTCCTGTAAAGATGTGTACCTTGCTGGAAATGGCGGCACTGGAGACTTTGTCAGATTCAGATATGGTTAGGCAACAAAAAGCAGCGATGATAGACAAAGATGCACCCAATCCATCGGTAGAAGCCATTTTGCATGCGATCATCCCTTTTAAAGTCGTGGATCATACCCATGCCGATGCCATTGTAACCATTTCAAATTCAAAGAACGGCTTGAAATTAATAGAAGAACTGTTTCCAAATTTTCTTGTTATCCCATATGTGATGCCTGGTTTTATTTTGGCACAGAAAATTTATGAGATGACTAAAGAGAACTTTGAGTGGGAGTCTTGTGAAGGAATCATTTTACATAATCACGGCATCTTTACCTTTGATGATGATGCTAAAAAATCGTATGAGAAGATGATAGATGCAGTGACTCTGGCTGAAGAGTTTTTAGAGAAAAATGCTCCGATCATGTTAGAAGAGTTAGACGCAAAAGAGTTTGATGTGAATCTCTTGCAAATAGATAAATTTATGCATATTAACCAAACGCCTTTGGCACTTAAATACGCATCTCAAGAGAACTTACGTGCATCTGTGACACGGGGTGTGTTGACCCCTGAACATATACTGCGTACTAAAAGAGTCCCCTTGGTTGTGGAAGATGGAGATGTAGAGGATGCATTGAAACATTTTAAAGTTGCATATGAGACGTATTTTAATGCATATAAAAGTGATGAAATTATGTTAGACCCTAACCCTAAATATGCAGTCATTAAAGACTTCGGTGTTATCAGCTTTGGAAAAACACAAAAAGAAGCAGATGTCATCAATGATGTGGTATCACATACTATGATGGCTGTAATGCGTGCAGACAAGCTTGGCGGCTATAAAAGTATTTCTATCCCAGATAGTTTTGATATGGAATATTGGGAATTGGAACAGGCAAAGTTGAAAAAGTAAAAGGGCAACCACAAGGGATTGCCCCTACAAAAAATAATTTTGAATGATTAATTGGATTTTAAATCGTAGGGTGCTGTTTTAACGCACCATGAAATAAGACGGCATACCATAAAAATAAACGCCGAAAGGCCGAAAAGGAAATATCACATGCAATACCTCATGGCAATA